>Ga0066710_100003302_pt1 | contig 13672 bp, 10 predicted proteins | sample GraSoiAngelo_159_FD_79666 | JGI IMG/M metagenome (GOLD analysis project Ga0066710, IMG submission 79666) | Grasslands soil microbial communities from the Angelo Coastal Reserve, California, USA - 14_1009_16_40cm | ecosystem: Environmental > Terrestrial > Soil > Grasslands | place: USA...
ATGCGCCTCAATGTCCTTTTGCGACCAGGCGCAATAGGTGTCAACACCTACCTTCGTGCCGGACATCAGCAAAATGTATTTCATAGCTTGGCTCCTATATCGTTCGGTTCACCGTGATTGCGGTTCGCCTAAGACTTCGCGTCGGTTTGAAACATCCAGCGGACACCGAATTTGTCATTCAGTGCCCCGTAGGTGCCGAAAAACTGCTCTTTGAGAGGGTCAGTCACTTCTGCGTCGTCTGAGAGTCTCTCAAATAGAGTTTTCAATTCCTCGAGTGTTCCTCCACTCAGATAGAGACAAACCGTGCTGCCCCGAATTGGAGCTTGGGCAGGCCTCAGCCAGTCCGACGCGGAGATCTCCAACTTGCCATTTCTGAGCCGGGCAGTGACGATTTTCTCGTGCTGAAAGGCAGGCATGAAATCTTTGGCTGGAGAATCCTTAACCTTGGTCGCGGCCAGTTCTCCGCCAAAACAGGACTTGTAGAACTCCATGGCCTGCTGGCATTTTCCATCGAATAACAGGTATGGCGTCAGGGTGGTCACTTCGTTTCCTCTTTTCTGCATCTTAGCGTCTGCCATCGAATGAGCCGGTACAGCCGACAATGCCGCAGCGGAGAGAGCGGAACCAACGAAACGGCGCCGAGATAATTCAGGTGCTTTGCCCATGATCGTTCTCCTTGTGAACTGGTTACCTGCCAGACCCTAATCTGCGCTTTCAGGTGTAGTCGGAGCCGTCGCGGCGTTCTCTACATCCCTCGAAAATATTTTCTAAAGAAAAATCAGGCCCGACGTGTCGATCTTTCTTGCCCAGAACCAACATACAAGTGGAGGTAAGAAATGACGACCAACGATATGGTGGTTGACGTTAGCCTGGAATGGGTACTGGCCGCGATGTCCAGAAGCGTGCGCGGAACGGCTGTGCCCTGACGCTGTCTTCGTCGCTCCTGATTTCACACGTTATCGGGCAGTCTCGCGTGATGTACGAGAGATCTTCAAGCGTCACACGGATCTGATTGAGCCGCTGTCACTCGACGAAGCCTACCTTGATGTCAGTGAGAACAAGATGGACTTGCCCACCGCGACGCTGGTGGCACGCACGATCCGCGAGCAAATCCGCCAGGAATTGAATCTGACAGCCTCTGCCGGCGTCGCCCGAACAAGTTGTTGGCAAAGCTCGCCTCTGACTGGCGCAAGCCTGATGGACTCTTTGTCATCCAGCCCGAGGAAATAGATGCGTTTCTGCTGCCATTGCCAGTTGGGCGCCTGCCTGGAGTCGGGAAAGTTACGGAAAAAAAACTGCGCATACTTCAAATACAAACAATCGGGGATTTGCGAACGCTGGATTTATCTGTGCTCGAAGATCATTTCGGCCGGTACGGTCTACGCCTCCATGAACTCGCCCGCGGTATTGACGACAATGACGTGGTCCCGGACCGGCCGACGAAATCAATTTCCATCGAGGACACCTTCGAGCAAGACGTCCCTTTATCAGAGATCGAACCAATGATCCGGCGCCTGGCAGAAAAGCTTTGGTCCGCCTCGCGTAAAGAATCACGACCGGCACGTACAATCGTGCCCAAATTGAAAACGAGCGAGTTCAAAATTCTTACTCGCAGCCATACACCATCTACTCCTCCTTCCTCTTGTGCGGAGTTGACGGACATAGCTCTGACGTTGAGAGGGAGAGTAGGTCTGGGCCCGAAGCAACGCTTTCGGCTTGTTGGTATCGGCTTGAGCAATTTCGGGACATAACGAGCTGAGCCGGCCCAACCCGACCTGTTTGAGTGACTGTGGTCCTTGGTTAAAAAAGGGTCTGCGCTATTGTGATAGCTGGAACTTCTTGGGCACAAGGTTGTTCATCGTTCTCGGGACGGTTTACCCGCGCGCTCACGGGATATTTCTTCATCAGCCTGGCATCGAAGGGCTTGAGGCAGTTCGCTACGAGAGCAGGTTTGGTAACACCAGGATCCAACCAAAGATCGTAGTCCTCGGTTTGCAGGATTACCGGCATGCGATCGTGTACGTCGGCCACAAGCGAGTTGGGCCGCGTGGTGAGAATGGTGCATGTTTCCTGGATCTGGCCAGATGGATCTCGCCAACGCTCCCATAACCCAGCGAAGGCGAAGACAGAATCATTTGCCATGCCGATGTTGAAGGGCTGTTTCTGCTTGGGACCGATTGTGCGGCACTCATAGAAACCATCGGCCGGAATCAAACAGCGGTGAACAACTTAGTGCAGCCGCATGAAAACGTGCTCGGGTTTGGCCAAAGCTTCAACATTGCTTCCAAACATATTTTGGCCCAGAAAAAGCAAGGACGCCACCTTCGCAAATAATTGTTTGATCATTGATATATAGGTTCGCGGCAGATAGGGCAGGGAAGCACTCAATTACGCCCGGTGGTCAGGCTATCGCCTAGATTGATCAGCTGATTACAGGGCAGCACCGTTTTGATCCGACGTGGCTATCAAGTGAAGGCAATCGAAGCGGCACGCCTCGTAAATCGGGGTAATCCTCCGTGCGTTCAGAATGCGAGCAGTGCGGATCAAAAACCATCACACACTCCCAGATCGTTTTTACCGCTGGCGCTCAAGGGGTGGCGCGAAGGCGCAAAACCGCACCGTTCCCGTAATCGAGCAGGTAAAGTTCTCCTGTGGCGTCCTGGCCGAACGAGCTGACGGTCAGATTGTGTGTGAGAACCAGCGTCTGCGTCCAATTGCCACTCGAATCCTGCACGCCCGCCCAGATACGCCCGCTTGATAGGCCCCCGAAGACATAGTCGCCAGCCAGTCCGGCGATTGCAGAACCGCGATACACGAAACCGCCGATGATGGCTTCTCCGCCGCTTGCATCGTGAGGGTATTCCATGATCGGCAGGGTCAATCCTGCGGTGCTGCACGAGCTCCCTGATGGATAGCAATGAGAAGCTTCCATCTCGTTCCAGCCGAAGTTGCCGCCACTTGTGATGATGTCCACCTCTTCGAACCGATCCTGGCCGACGTCCCCGGCAAAAAGCGTGCCGGTCGCGTTGTCAAAAGAAAAGCGCCACGGATTGCGCAAACCGTAAGCCCAGATTTCGGGTAGGCCTGCGGGCGGGGCGAAAGGATTGTCTGCCGGAACCGCATATTGTTTCCCAGCAGCAAAGGGGCTGTCCACGTCGATTCGCAAGATCTTGCCGAGCAGCGTCTGCAGGTTCTGTCCATTGCCTCGCGGATCGCCCTCGTTGCCGCCGTCGCCCAGGCCGATATAGAGGAAACCGTCAGGCCCGAAAGCGAGCTGGCCGCCGTTGTGGTTGTCGAAAGGCTGGTCGACCACCAACAGGACGCGTTCGCTAGAAGCATCGGCTTGGTTCGGATTCGAACTGGAGGCCGCGTACTCGGAGAACACCGACTGGAGCTGCAGGCCCAGGCGCCGCGTGTAGTAGACGAAGAAGCGGCGATTCGAGCTGAAGCTGGGGTGAAATGCGAGCCCGAGCAGTCCCTTCTCGCCTCCCGATTCGACCTTGGAAGTGATGTCGAGGAAGGGCGCGCCGATCAGAGCGCCATTCTGGATTATGCGGATTCGTCCACCTTGCTCGAGGACAAGCAGGCGTCCGCTACCGTCGTTAGGGACTTCCATCCCAACCGGGGCCGTCAGGCCTTGGACAAATGCCGAAAGGACGAGCGCGGGCGGGCCTCCAGGCAGCGGGTTACCGGCAGTGCGCGACGAACCTCGACCGCAGCCAGGCAGCATGACCAGGAGTGCAGGTATCAAAAGGACCAGGGAAAGGATCAAGGAAGATCGCACCTCGTCTTCTGCACGCTGCGGCATGGCATATGGCCTTTTGCGCCGTGTTCCCGCCATAACGAGCGGCGCACTTATCAGATTCTACAGATTTTTAGACACACGCCTTTCGCGGACGATCAGCGAACGATCTCAGCTTGATGTCATTGCGGCGAGTGGCCTGAGTTCAGGATGAACCTCACACGCACGCAAGATCGTGTTTTTTTTTGCCGAAGATTCCCATCCAGCTTTCTTTCAGGAAAATTCAAGTTTCGTTCAAGGACTCCCATGTCTACCCGACCGTAATCTCACTCCAGGTCCGACGGCGACCATTCCCCGTTGCGGACGAGGAGAAAAGATATGCTTAAGAGAGTCGCTGTTTTCATCTACGGAGTCGCCTGTTATAGCGTTTTCTTCGCCACCTTTCTTTATGCCGTTGGTTTTATTGGAAACCTGGTGGTCCCCAAAACGATGGACTCGCCGGCAAGAGTGTCGTTCCTATATGCTTTCGGAATCGATGTGCTGCTGCTCGGAATCTTTGCCGTACAACACAGCGTAATGGCGCGGCCATGGTTCAAGCGGATGTGGACGCGCGTCGTCGCCGAGCCAGCGGAGCGCAGCACTTACGTGCTGTTCTCGAGCGTGGCATTGATTGCGTTATTCGCCTTCTGGCAGCCACCCGGTGGAACGGTATGGGACATTAAAAGTTCTGCAGCCCGCTTGCTAATGTACGGACTCTTTGGCATGGGATTTGGGCTGGTGCTGGTAGCCACGTTCCTAATCAACCACTTCGATTTGTTTGGTTTACGGCAGGTTTGGCTCTATCTGTGCGGCAAGCCATACAGTCATCTGGCCTTCCGAACGCCCCTGTTCTACAAGTATGTGCGGCATCCTCTTTATGTGGGATGGCTGCTGGCGTTCTGGTTTACCCCAACTATGACGGGAGCGCACTTGCTGTTCGCCGTCATGACAACGACGTACATATTGATGGCGATAAGGTGGGAAGAGAACGACCTGCTGGCCGCGCACGGCGAGAATTATGCCCGCTATCGCGAAAGCGTACCGATGCTATTGCCGTCCACAGCGGGTCACAAGGTTCCCGCACCTTGCCTCAGCAAGATCGCATAGAGCTTAGACCCGGGTTCTACACCGGATATGGCGTAAAGACGATTCCGGGTGTCCGTGAGCTATTGAGCAGAAAAAATGGAAAGAAGCGGACCAGCAGATTGCGCGCGTGGGCATGGTTCTGCAAGATGAGGCTGCCCTGATAGACTCCGTCGCCGCGGAACTGGAAGAGCAAAAGTAGAATGCGTTACTTACTCGGATTGCGAGACAGGGATTCATCGACATTTTTCGAAGCCGCCGAATCTTTTTCCCTTCCGAACGGTCCTGTGAGACTGCTTGTGCTCTCCTACGCTTTGAAATTTGCTTTACGACGTCAGTAGTAGAGCCCTCTACAATGGCCCGGTTGTTTTAACCTACGAGGGGACACTATGGCTAACTTAAATGACGCGCTCCGGGAGCTACGAGAAGAGCGCGAGCGGGCGCGGTCGCAGGTGGAGAGGTTGGGCTCGGCAATTTCTGTAATCGAAGATTTAGTTGAAGGGAACGGGTTGAGGACGGCACGTACCAGCACTCGAGGTGGACGTGTAGTCTCGGCTGCAGCCCGAAGGCGCATGGCGGCTGCGCAGAGGGCACGATGGGCGAAGGTGCGCACACAATCTCAGACCAACGGTGCTGGAAAATCCAGAGGCACAGTTATCGCCAAGCGCACCCTATCCGCTGCGGCCCGCCATAAGATTGCGGCCGCGCAGCGAGCAAGATGGGCGCGCGTCAAAGCACAACACAAGACGGCAGCGTAAGCGAATCCCAACAAGGCCCACCCTCGAAGTGGCGGGCCTTGTCGTTTGAAAAACATCCTGGGTTTTGGCGACCGGACTTAGAAACCCGGCCAATCTGGCAGTGGCCTTGTACTGCGGAATTGGATCCAATTCCTTAAACGCACTGGTGAATGCGTTCAAGAGCTCCACATGGTCCGAGGCTGGAACTCCTGATGAACGGGCTGGAAATACACGTCATGCACCCGTCGCCGCAGCGGGCAACCAGCGCCTTTCGTGCGCGCTGACAGAAATCGCTTCGCACAATAGGAGCTCTTCATGTCCAGTCTGGAATGTGGGGAATGTGGGCGGCAGCGAGTGGGCGCCGGCTTCAATGTAGGAGTAAAAATCCTTGAAGAGCTGCACGAACGTATCTGGGTACCCTTCCGTGTGTCCCCCAGGATAGGCGGCGTAAGCGCGCGTTGCCGTGCTCATTAATGCTGGATCTTTCAGAAGCTCCTGGTTTGGCTGGTCTCGGCGGCCAATCCAAAGCCGATTGGGAGATTCGGAATTCCATGCCAGCGAGCCCTCCGAACCATTGATTTCGAATTCGAGGAACGCTTTTCGTCCGGCGCTGACCTGTGAAACGGTCATGATGCCACGAAGATTGTTTTCGAACCGCAGCAGTACGGATGCGTAATCGTCAGTCGCAATCTTCACGTCGTCGCGTTCGATTTCGCCTGCTTTCTGAAAAGTTTCTACGCGGCCGCGAGGGCGCTTACGGACTGGGATCAGGGTGGCGAGATCGGCACACACTTCGACCACTTTGCGACCGGTCAGCCACATGATGAGATCGAGCCAATGGGTCCCGATATCGGAGATGGCGCGCAGTTCGCCGCCCAGCTGTGTTTCCAGCCGCCAATTCCAATCCGTCGGGTAAAAGAGCCAATCCTGAAGAAAGCCGCCGCGCGCCAACCGTGGTTCTCCAATAGCTCCGCGATGGATAAGAGCTCGCGCTTCCTGGCAGAGCGGGTAATAGCGAAGGTTGTAGGTGACGCCCCCAACGCGTTGCATTTTCTTCGCTAACTCAATCAATGCGGCGCTCTCGCGGGTGTCCATCGCCAGCGGCTTCTCGCACATTACGTGCTTGCCCGCGCGTAGAAGCGTGCTGGCTTGTTCGAAGTGGAGATGATTGGGTGTGCAGATGTGCACGACCTCAAGCTCAGGATCATTGGCGAGCTCCTGAAGCGAATGATAAGCGCGTGGAAGGCCGAGCAGGGCCCGAGTTGCTTCGCCACGCTCAGGAGAGCTCCCGAGCAGACCTAACAGCGAAATACCCAGACGCCGCAAAGCCTCGACATGGGCACGTCCGACGAATCCTGCACCAATAACAGCTGCCTTTAGTTGAGACAAGCATTTCTCCAAGAATGATTTTGTTGTTCCGTCGGAATCCGCATTTCTTCGACGAAAACTGCGCGGAGACGCCGAAAGATCCTTCCCCTTCCAAATCACGGAAGAAAGCGAGGGCAATACAGTCTGCAAAATCTTCTTGTGCTAGCGCGACGGACTGCTTGCGGATGTTCAGGACTTCAGCAGTTGATGACGACTACTGGATGCTGGAAGTTATCAGGTTCGTCGCGATGCACCTCAGATAAACGGTAAGGACCTACGGTCTGGTTCGAGTAAATCCATGCCGAAGATCCAGATTCTAAGTCACCTCACAATGCTTTTCTGTAGAGGCGTTCAATGACTCTCTGGGAGATGGCTCTCGCAGCTCCCAGGGCCCCTGCTTCGCTTCCGAGGTTCGAAACACGCAATTGCACCTGATTTGCTGACCTCTCCAATGCGCGCTGCTTAATGACCCGTTTTAACGGCTCCAGAAGGTATGGAGCTGTCCTAAACAAGGGTCCACCAAAAACCACGACACCTGGGTTTAAAAGATTGACCACATCGGCCAAAGCAACTCCGATGTGCGACACCGCGTCATGGAGGACCCGGAAAGCGAGACTGTCGTTCTCCTGGGCCGCCTCAGCAATGATTTCTACACTGACCTGTTCTAAGTCTCCGGCGACCAGTTCTCGTATTTTGGAATCGACGCCTTGCTCAATGGCACTTCGTGCTGCATGGATGATGGCAGCGCAGGATGCCATCATCTCCAAGCACCCATTGTTGCCGCAACAGCACAATGGTCCATTCTCTTCCACGGTCATGTGTCCGAACTCGCCTGCGCCTCCGCCAAAGCCCTTGTATAAATTTCCATTCAAAAAGATGCCCGCACCGATTCCCATACCGACATCGATATAGACAAAGTCCTCCAAATTCGTTCCAATGCCGAAGCATCGTTCTGCCAACGCTATCGCTCGCACACTGTCTTCCAGAACGCAGGGCACGGCGAACTCCTGCTCAAGCATCTTCTGTAGCGGTACATTTTTCCACTCCGTCATCTGTCCAGGTCGAGGGTACGACAGCACGACTCCGGTTGCGGAATCAATGATTCCCGAGTGTGCCATTCCAATGCCGCCAATCGCCTCTTTCGGAATGCCGCATTCGTTTATTGCCTTATGAACAGCAGTAAATGTTTTGTCCAGGACCTTCTCGCGTCCTTGGGACAGACTGGTTTCCGTTCGGAGCTTGTGGACCAAATTGCCCAAGATGTCAGTGACCACGACGCGCAAGTAAAAAGAACCTAGGTCCACCCCCACAACATAGGCCGCATTAGGACGCACTCTGAGTGCGAGCGGTTTTCGTCCGGCCGCGCTCGGACGTCCGGGCGACTCCGTTACGAGCTGCTTCCCGATGAGAGCTTGGGTTATGCCAGTAATCAGCCCGGCACTGAACCCGGTGAGCTCGATCAACTCGACTCGTGACACATCATTTTTTCTATGGATCAGCCGCAGAACAGCCAGCTCTTTCTGCGATGGTTTCCGATAAGTACTATTCGTCAGCTCAGTGGGATCGTCTTGCAGTTGGTTTTGCATGTATGTTTTGTTCGTTCTGGAGGTCGGGAAAACAATGGTACCGTGCTCGAATCGCGAATAACAAGCCGCATCACCGAGCCAAATTGTAACGTAGTTAATTCAAAAATGAAACTAGTATAAATTTCGCTCTGCCCGGAGCACGAAACAAATTGCTTGACAACGCTAGAAAAAGCGCGCTATAAAGCTGCCCTAGGCGAATGATCGCACTTTGGGATGTAAATAGTATTACTTCAGAAATGAATTATATCCATCGCGTTCGATCCATAGATGGTCAATTCCGAGCAGGGACAGCGACATACTCTTGCGCGGTGATAATGGCGCGAATTTCTCCCCGACTGAAAGCTATCTCCGCTGTAGTTCTGGTTCTGCTTCTTATTCTTAGCGGCATCGCTGCTTGGGGCGCGAGCCTTAAGGCCGCGGTGGGGAAAGTCGACATTACTCCTCCGCCCGGCATTCGCTTGTGGGGCTACAGCGATCGAAAGAGTCCTGCGACTGGTACCCTCGATCCGCTGTATGCGCGTGTGCTGGTGCTCGAAGCAGGCGGCCAAAGCCTTGCACTCATCAGTGTCGACCTGGGCCGATCATTTGGGCCAGCATCGCTTGACCGGCTGCGACACGCAGCCCGCAATGATGTCTCCTTCCTTATTGTTGCTGCCACGCACACACATTCCGGCCCGGTATTACAGGACGAATATCCTGGCGGCACACCCGCATGGGAGACTGCAGCACTCGCGAAAATCGCAAACGCGATTGCGGAAGCCGAGAAACATCTTACAAACGCTCAGATCGGCACTGGATATGGAAGCACCTTCATCGGTCATAACCGGCTTCGCGTCAACACCCATGGGACCGTGAGTTGGTTCGAGCGCAATCTTACTCAAGTTCCGACCGCGCCCGTGGATGGGACCGTTTCTGTGTTGCGCGTGGATAGTGCCGATGGACAGCCGCTAGCAATTCTTGTGAACTATGCCTGCCATCCCGTGGTTTTTGGCAGCGACAACCTTCAGTACTCGGCTGACTTCCCGGGCGTCATGGCACGAACCGTGGAAGATGCATTTGAAAGCAAGCCCCTTTGCTTCTTTTTGCAAGGCGCACCCGGCGACATAAATCCATATTACGCAGTTACGCCGATTGAGCAGGATGCAATCGGAATGCGCGATTGGACTGGCCAAATGCTGGGAGACGAAGCTGTGCGGATTGCGAAGGAGGTTCACACTCACGCTGACGCGCAACCCGAGTTGCAGTTTGCGGAGGATTCTCTGAGCGTTCGCCTGCGTTGGGATCCGGACAAATGGCGTGAAGCAATGATTGCGGTCTTTGGCTCTACTGGATCCGAACCCTTTGCGCCGAGATTAGACGAAATTCGGCTGCGGGTCACAACTGTCCTCATTGATAGGCGGATTGCGATCCTCTCCATGCCAGGGGAGCCATTTATTGAATATCAAATCACCTGGCGCCAGCGGTGTCCCGTAGCGGATGCATTTTTGATCGGTTACGCGAACGGCTACAACGGTTATTTTCCGAGCATCCGCAGCGCGACTTTGGGCGGTTACGGAGCCACTAATCCCGCCACATGGGTCGAGGTTGGGGCAGGGGACCGAATGTTGGATACCGGCGTCACCAGAATTAACCAGATGCTCGGTCGTCTGCACGAGCTTCCGGAGGATTTTCGGAAGTGAGGGAACTCAGGACAGGTTGAGAATCGAAGGGCGTCATGCGAAACGGATGCGAATTTGATTCGAGAATCAAAGGTGTTCTGCCGGCCTTGCTTCGTGCAATTGGAACCATCCTAGTCTTCGTTGCGAGCTCTATTAACATCCATGCGGCTACTTTCAGAGTTGGTGTGGCCAAAGCCGATATCACCCCTCCCTCTGGCCTGCCGATGTACGGCTTTCTTGATCGACTCAATGACAATAAGATCTCGACCGGAACCTTGGACCCACTCTATGCGCGTGTGCTGGTTGTGGAAGTTGGCGAGCGGCGCGTTGCGCTGGTGACGCTTGACCTAGGAAGAACGTTTGACGAATCTGTGCTCGCCCAACTGCGGCGGCAGGTCAAGACTTCAAACGGAATTTCCTTCCTTATTATTACGGCATCACACACTCATTCTGGGCCGAATATTCTCGATGAATATCCCGGCAATCGTCTGCCGGCCTGGCAGACTAGTGCAATCGAAAAAATCGTAGGCGCAGTTGCGGAAGCGAGTCAACATCTCGTAGATGCACGAATTGGGACAGGACGCGGCGAAGTTTATGTCGGGTATAACCGACGGCAGGTACACCCTGACGGTGCGGTCAGCATGCTCTGGACCAATCCCGGCAAGCAGCCCACGGCACCTCTCGATCCATCGGTTTCGGTTATCCGTATCGACGATAGCAGTGGAAAGCCGCTCGCCGTCCTTATCGACTACGCATGTCATCCCGTAGTACTCGGCCCCGACAACCTAAAGTATTCGGCGGATTTTGTCGGCACGATGGCCAACACGGTGGAGAAGGCATTCAATCGCGCACCACTGTGCTTTTTCCTCCAAGGCGCCGCCGGTGATATTAATCCGTACTATGCAACTACTTCCCTCGCTGATGGCGCTGTCGCGAAGCGGGACCGGAGCGGAGAGCAACTGGGCGAGGAAGCTGTCCATGTAGCTAGGGCGATCCACACCGATGTTCCTCGAGAAGCGGCGATTGATTTCGCCGATGACGTGCTGAGTTTCCAGTTACGTTGGAACCCGGGTAAGTTTCGTGAAGGACTATTGAGCAGCTACGGTCCCCGAGTTTTTGAAGATCACGCCGACCTGTTTGCTCACGACCCGCCGCCTGATCATCTACAACTTCACGTCACTACTCTGCTGCTGAACAAACGAATTGCCGTAATCGGAATGCCAGGCGAACCTTTCGTGAATTTCCAGATCAACTGGAGAGATCGCTGCCCGCTACCGGACGCTTTCTTTCTCGGGTACACGAACGGTTATTTCGATTATCTTCCCACGATTGACGCGTCTGCCGAGGGTGGATTTGGTGCAGCAGATTCAAACACATATGTTGAAGTGGGAGCCGGCGAGCGGATGCTCAGGCAAGCCCTAGCACGAGTTTACGAAATGTTGGGCAAGCTCAGCGATGCTCCCGAAAGAAACTAGAAGCAGGACGAAAGAGTCTCAGACATATGCCGATCTGTTCTCAAATGCCAGCAGGGTTGGAGTAAGGAGCGATTATGCATAGCCCGAAAACATTCGCATTTTTTCTAGTGCTGTTCTCTGGAACAGCAGCACTGGCCAGCATCACAGGAACAATTTCAGGCATCGTGACTGATCCTGGCGGTGCTGTCGTCGCTGGCGCCGAAGTCAAGGCCACCAACATTCAAACTGGCGTTGAACAGACGATTACCACGGACACCAAGGGCTTCTATTCATTCCCCGCGCTGCCTATCGGCACCTACACCATTCGTGTGCATCGGGAAGGATTCAAGGATTTCGAGCAACAGAATATCGTGATCGATGCAAATAGTGCGGTAAGAGCTGACGCGAAACTGCAAGTCGGTGCAGTGCAGCAACAGATAACCGTTTCCAGCACCGCGGTCCATGTTGAGACCACCAGCACGCAAATGGGGGAAGTGATTACCGGCGAGTCGATGACCTCCATTCCCCTGAATGGCCGCTCCTTTACCGACTTGCTGGCGCTGCAGCCCGGAGTCGCACCGCAATCAACCGGCGAGTATGGCGCAGGATTTTCTCCTTCGGGGGACTTGAATCCGGGCAATCTCTCGGTCAGCGGCATGCGCGAGTCCGCTAACGGCTTTATGGTGAATGGCGGTGACGTAGAAGAGGGAGGGAACATGGGGGCGGCAATCATTCCCAACCTCGATTCGATCGCCGAGTTTCGAATTCTCACCAACAATTTCGACGCTGAATACGGCAATTATATGGGCGGTCTCGTGAACGTTGTAACCAAGTCAGGGACGAATCAGTTCCATGGCGACGCATTCGAGTTTTTGCGGTTTCCTAACTTGGACGCTCGCAACTACTTTTCGCCAACGCGGGCCGCGCTCCATAGAAACCAATTCGGCGGCACGATTGGCGGACCGATCGTCCACAACAAGATCTTCTTTTTTGCGGATTATCAGGGAACTCGCCAAATCGCCGGGCAGGACAGCGGGGCAGTTCCTGTTCTTTCTGCCGCGGATCGAAGCGGCAATTTGCTGGATGTCTCCAGTCAGCTAACGGGAACTGTGGGGGGCTCATCCTGGGCCAATATGCTTTCTCAAGAACTGGGCTATCCGGTGAGCAGCGGTGAAGCGTACTACTTTAGCGGATGTACCAGTTCGTCTCAGTGCGTATTCCCCAATGCGATGATTCCAGCATCCGCCATCTCAGCCCCGTCGCAGGCTATGCTGCAATATATTCCACAGCCGAATCTAATCGGTGGGAACTGCCCAGTTGGCACTGTCTGCTATTCCTCTTCCGCCTTCAATCAGACTGTGCGCGATGACAAACTCGGTTTTCGCATTGACGTCAATACCGGGCTAGGAACGTTCTCCGGCTACTATTTTTTTGACGACTACAGCCTTGACAGTCCTTACTTGGGTGCAAATTTGCCGGGGTTTGCCGTTACTACCTTTGGACGCTCGCAACAGGGCAACTTTGGCTACACGAAAACTCTCTCTTCGACCGCAGTCAATGAATTTCGGATTAACTACACACGCGAAGCAACCAACCCGCTCCCGACCGGCGGTATCGGCCCAAAGTTAAGCTCGTTCGGAATTCCTACCGGTCCAACTACATCGGGCGTTGTAGTTCTAAATTCGAGCTTGGAAGGCGTTCCCAGCATTGCGACCAATGAATTCTTCCTGGGTGTGTACCCATGGACGGAGTATCAAATCAACAACACGGCTCAGGTGATGGATAACTTCACCAAGGTTCACGGAACACATACCTTCAAGTTTGGAGGGAGCTTTCACCTAAGCCAGATTGACATCTTCGATCGTGGGGCGAACAACGGAACCTGGACCTTCGATGGGTCAGAGACGGGAAGCGATTTCGCCGATTTTTTACTTGGAGCGCCGAATAATTATCTGCAGGGCAGTCAGGTTCCTATGTACACGACCAGCCGCTACTATGAGTTTTA
>Ga0066710_100003304_pt1 | contig 13670 bp, 6 predicted proteins | sample GraSoiAngelo_159_FD_79666 | JGI IMG/M metagenome (GOLD analysis project Ga0066710, IMG submission 79666) | Grasslands soil microbial communities from the Angelo Coastal Reserve, California, USA - 14_1009_16_40cm | ecosystem: Environmental > Terrestrial > Soil > Grasslands | place: USA...
AGTGTCGGTCCAGCGGTCCGGCTCGACGGCCCGGACGCGCAGATCCCGGCGAGCCTCGGGACGCAGGTGGGAGGAAACCTCTTCCACAGCTTCTCCGAGTTCGGTGTGCGGGAGGGGGAAGCCGCGACATTCACGCGCGACGGCGCCACGCAGAACGTCGAGAATCTCGTCGCGCGCGTGCGCTGCTGCACACGCAGCGACATCATGGGGCGGCTCTCCTCCACCGTCGGCGAACGGCACTTCTTCTTCCTGAACCCGGCCGGTGTCGTGTTCGGTCCGAGCTCGGTGGTCGAGGTGCCGGGGTCGTTCCACGTCTCGACCGCGGACGCGCTCCAGCTCGAGGACGGCACTGTGTTTTCGGCGCGCGGCGGCGCCGATCCCGTGCTGACCGCGGCTCCGCCGGCGGCCTTTGGATTCACTGCGCCGAACCCTGCAAGTCTCTCGCTCGCGGGAGAGGTCAGCGTCGCGCGCGGCGCGACGCTCGACATCGTGGGTGGACCGATCGACATCGGCGGCGGGCCACTCGACATCGGCAGCGCGTTCCTGTGGGCACCCGCCGGCCAGATCCGGCTCGCCGCGGTCGGAGGCCCCGGAACCGTGTCGGGCCTGCTCGGCGCCGGCCCGCTCGCGGTCGACGCGTCGGCACTCGCTCCGGTGTCGATCCGCCATGAGTCGACCGTGAGCGTGTCGGGCTTGGAGGTCCCGTTTGGCGCGACGGTGCCCTTGCTCGATCTGTTCCCCGAATACAGCGACCCCCCGTTCGCGTTCGAGAGCATTTACAAGAGCGCGGGTCTGATTGTGCCGCTCGCGGATTTGCGGGAGGGCGACGTCATCGTCGGAAAGAACTCCAGCGAAACCTACTTTGCGGTGGTGCGCGACGTGGGAGCCGGTGAGATCTTCGTGCGGGCGAATTCCCTCGAGCTGCGCGACTCGGACCTGCGCGCGCGCAGCTTCGGGAGCGAGGCCGGCCGGATCGATGTCCGCTTGGACGGTCCGCTCGTGATCGACAAGGACTCCTCCGCCGAGGACGTCGGCGTTCTCGCACGCGCCGAGTCGCTCATCACTACGACGGGTCGATTCGGTCACGGCTTGCTATATCGGGGCACCGTCGTGAGGATCCCCGGCTGCGACGACCCCGTCTGCCGGATCCCGATCTCCGCGACCGGCGCCGGGTCCGAGATCGTGCTGCGGGCCGGGAGTCTCACGCTGCGAGATGGGGCGCGCGTGACGGCGACCAGCCTGACCTCGGCGCGCGGCGGCTCGATCGACGTCGATGTCGGCGATCTCGTGCACCTGATCGGGCACGACAACGACGCGCTGAAGACGCCCACCGCCATCTTCTCCAACGCCCAGGGCGGCGGCGACGCCGGAGACATCTCGGTGAAGGCGCAGACGATTCGCCTCGAAGACGGCGGGGAGATCGTCGCGCAGACCGAGACGAACGGGAACGCGGGCGACATCTCGGTCGACGTCGGACGGCTCGAGATCCTCGGCACGTCGCAGATCGACACCAGCACGGGTCCGCTGTCGCCATCGGAGCCCGACACGACCGGCAACGGCGGCGACATCCACATCCGCACGGGCGACTCGATCCTGATCGCCGGCCGCGCGGACGGCCGCAACTTCGCGCGCCTGAGCACCTTCGCGGGGGAGCGCACGACCGGCAACGCCGGGACGATCGACGTGCACACCCCGCTGCTCGAGATCACCGACGGCGGCGGCATCGCCGCCACCACGCGCGGCGCGGGCGACGGCGGCGACCTCCGGCTCGACGTCGGCGAGCTGCGTCTGTCGCGAGGCGGAAGTCTGGCGGTGAACAGCACCGCGACGAGCGCGCAGCTCGCGGGCGCGCTCCCGGGCGCCGCCGGCTCGATCGCGGTGGGCATCGCCGGCGGAAGTTATGCGACGAAGGAGGTCTGGCTCTCGGGCGCGCAGATCTCGGCGTTCGCGGAGGAGGGACCCGCTTCGGACGAGGCGCGCGAGGGGAACATCGCGATCGCCGCGGACGATCTCGTCGTGCTGCGCGACGGCAGCAGCGTGACGGCGAGCGTCGCGCGGGGATTGGGCGGCGACATCGCGATCGCGAACGCCGATGTCCTCGCGCTCGAGGGCGGCAGCACGATCCTCGCCGAGACGCAGAACGGCACGGGTGGCGCGATCTCGCTCGCCACGGGTCAGATCGTTCCGCAGCTGGCCTCCGCCGGTAGCTCGGCGCTCCAGTCGGCCGATTTCGTCTCGGGCGTCTCGGGCGGGCGGATCTCCGCCGACGCGGGAGCGGGAACTTCCGGCACGATCACCACGTCCTCGCCCGAGAACGAAGTCGAGCGCCAGGTGAGCGCTCTCGACCTGTCGTTCCTGGAAACCCAGGGAATCCAGAGCGCGTGCGCGGCGCGGGCGTCGGGCGAGATCGGGAGCTTCCAGGTGGCGCGCTATCGCGGGTTGCCGAGCTCGCCCGAGGATCTCCTGCTCGCGTTCGACGATTTCGGAGCGGGTGATTCCGCGCTCGCGCAGAGCAAGCCTGACGCGGCAGGTGCGGGCGACGTCGCGGCGGCCCCGCCATCCGCCGCGAGCGAGGCGATCGCGGCCGGCGCACTCGCGATGCGCAGCGGCAAGGCCGAGGCCGCCGAGCGGCACTTCGCGGACGCGCTCACGGCGCTCGGCGAAGGGGGGAATGGCGCGCTGAAGAGCGATGCGCTGCGCGGGATGGGCGAGGCACAGCAGGCGCAGGGACACTTCGGCGAGGCGCGCGAGACGCTCGACCGCGCGCTCGCGCAGGCGCGTGCCAGCGGCGATGCGGCGCGCGAAGCCGCGGCGCTCTCCCATCTCGGCGAGACCCAGGTGGCGATGCGCGATCCGGCCGCCGCCGAGACGGCGATGCGCGGATTCGACGCCGCACAGCAGAGCGGCGACTCCGGCCTCGCGTCGCGGCTCGAGAACGACCTCGGCAACGAGGCCGCCGCAAAGCAGCAGTGGCAGCAGGCGCTAGGCCGCTACGAGGCAGCCGCCGCGCGGGCGCACGCCGCCGGCCGCGGCGAAGACGAGGCCACCGCGCTCGCGAGCGCGGCGCGCGCAGCACTCGAGACCGGTGAGTTCGAGCGCGCGGCTGCGCTGATCGAGCGGGCCGAGCGCGTCGAGGCGCCGCGATCGGGTGCCGCCGCAGTCCACCGCGATCTCCACCTGGGCCAGTCGCTCGCTCAGCTCGCAAACGCCGCGCCCGACTCGACGGCCCTGCCCCGCCGCGCCAGCCTCCAGCGCGCATTCGCGCACTTGCGCGCCGCCGAATCGGGCGCCGAAGCGCTCGGCGACGCGCGCCTGCGTTCGTTCGCGCTGGGCGACCTCGGTGCGCTCTACGAGTCCGAACAGCGGCGCGACGAAGCGCTCTACCTGACGCGCCAGGCGCTCGCGGCAGCGGAGACCGCGCAGGCCCCCGACGCGCTCTACCGCTGGCACTGGCAGGAGGGCCGGATCCTGTGGTCGCAGGGCCAGGCGCAGGCGGCGATCGCCTCGATCGGGCGCGCAGTCGAGATCGTCGAGGCGACGCGCCAGGTCAGCCTCACCCACTACGGCTCGGCCGCGCTGCGGTTCCAGCGCGCGGTGGCCCCGCTCTACCGCGACTACGTCGAGGTGCTGTTGCGCGGCGCCGATCGCGTCTCCGATCCGCGCGCTTCGCGGCGGCTGCTCGAGGAAGCGCGCGCGACGATGGAGCAGTACCAGGCGGCCGAGCTGCGCGACTACTTCCGCGACGCGTGCGTGGCCGACATCGAGGCGCGCACGGTCGATCTCGATCGCGTGCTGCGAGAGTCGTCGCCGCGGACCGCCGTGGTGTATCCCATCTCGCTCGCCGATCGCCTCGAGCTGCTCGTGAGCCTGCCGGGCGGGCTCGAGCGCTTCTCGGTTCCGGTCTCCGCGCCCGCACTCGACGCCGAGGTGGCGCGCCTGCGTTCGGCGCTGGTCCAGCGGGTCGGGCGCGGCTACGAGCCCTCGGCCGAGCAGCTCTACCGATGGCTGGTCGCGCCCTATCGCGCACGGCTCGCCGACGCGGGCATCGAGACGCTCGTGTTCGTGCCGGGCGGCGCGCTGCGCACGATTCCGCTCGGCGCGCTCTACGACGGCGAGCACTTCTTGCTCGAGCAGTACGCCGTCGCGGTGACGCCGGGGCTCTCGCTCGTGGACCCACACGCGCTGAAGACGCGCTCGGAGCGCTTCCTGCTCGCGGGTCTCTCGCAGGGCGGCGAGTTCGCGGGCAAGAAGTTCGACTCGCTGCCCAAGGTGGGCGAGGAGATCGGCGCGATCCACCGCCTCTACGGCGGCGACGTGCTGCTCGACGCAGGCTTCGACGCGTCGGACTTCCGCCGCGCGGTAGTCGAAGAGCAGCCGACGATCGTGCACGTCGCGTCGCACGCCTACTTCGGTGGAGAATCCGACGAGAGCTTCCTGTTGACCCACGACGGCGCGGTCACGTTCGACGAGCTCGGCGCCGTGGTGGGACCGCGTCGCTACACGGAGGCACCGCTCGAGCTCCTCGTGTTGTCCGCGTGCCGGACGGCCGCGGGCGACGAGCGCGCGGCACTCGGCCTCGCCGGCGTCGCGATCCGCTCCGGTGCGCGTTCGGCGGTGGGCAGCCTGTGGTCGATCCCCGACGAAGACGCCTATCAGGTGATGACGGGCTTCTACGAGGCGCTGAGCCAGCCGCGCATGTCGAAGGCGAAGGCCCTGCAGCACGCGCAGCTCGCGATCCTGAATCAGGGCGGTTCGCATCGGCACCCCTTCTACTGGTCGCCCTATCTGCTGATCAGCAACTGGCTGTGACGTGGCGACCGGGCGCGCTCGCCCTCCTCTTCCTGGTGGCTGCGCCGACCCCGTCTTCGGCGCAGGATCTGCAGCCCGGTGACGAGCGCCAGGAGCTTCCCGCGTTCCGCTCCGAGACCGAAGGCGAACGGCAGCGCAGCCCGCTGCCCGAAGTTCCGCCGTTCGAGCCCGAGCCCGCACGGCCAGGCGATGCGCTGCCGCATCTGATGCGGCCCGAATCGGGCGGCACGGGAGCGCTCGAGGCCGGCGCGCGCATCGAGATCCGCGAGGTGAGGATCTCGGGCAACACCGCACTGCCCGACCCCGCGCTGCGGCAGATCGCGTCTCGCTACGAGAACCGGCCGCTCGGCCTCGCGGAGATCGAGGCGCTCCGCGACGAGGTCACCCGCGCCTATGTCGACCGGGGTTATGTGACCTCCGGGGCCGTCGTCCCGCCGCAGTCGCTCGAAGACGGCGTGCTCGACCTCCAGGTGGTGGAGGGAACGCTCGCGGACATCGAAGTCGAGACCGACGGGCGGTTCCGCGAGAGCTATCTCCGGCGCCGGCTCGCACGCGCTGCAGGATCCCCGGTGAACGTGGCCTCGCTGCGCGAGCGGCTGCTGCTCTTCCAACAGGACGATCGGATCCGCTCGGTCCAGGCGCGGCTCCTGCCCACCGACGAGATCGGCAAGGCGCTCCTGCGCGTCGAAGTGGACGAGCACTCGCCGTTCGTCGCTTCGCTGGCCGGCAACAACTACACGACGCCTTCGCTCGGGGAGGGCAGCGCCGAGATCGGGCTCGGCTACGGCAACGTCACCGGCTTCGGCGACGCGGTCTTTGCCGACTATCGCTGGAGCCCGGGCCTGCACGACGTGCGCGGCTCCTACGACATCCCGTTCACGGACTGGGATACGCGCCTCGAGCTCTCGGGTCGCGCGACCTGGGCCGAGATCATCGAGCATCCGTTCGACCAGCTCGACATCGAGAGCGAGACCCAATCGTACGCGGTGGGGCTCTACCAGCCGGTGCTGCGCTCTGCGGAATCGGACGTGGAGCTGTTCGCGCACGGCGAATATCGCCGCATCAAATCGTTCCTGTTCGGCGATCCGTTCTCGTTCTCGGTCGGACCGGAGCACGGCGTGGCGAAGCTCGCGCTGTTGCGCGCCGGCGCGCAGTGGACGCACCGCAGCGCGCGCGTGGTGTGGGCGGTGCGCGGTCAGGTGACCGGCGGCCTCGATGCGCTCGGCGCCACGCGGAATTCCGATCCCAGCGTGCCCGACGGGCGCTTCGTGGCCGGGCTCCTGCAGCTGCAGTGCGCGACGCGGCTTCCGTGGCTCGGCCTCCAGCTGCTCGCGCGCGCCGATGGGCAGATCGCCGACGACCCGCTGCTCGGCCTCGAGCAGTTCTCGATCGGCGGGCGCTACACGGTGCGCGGTTACCGCGAGAACCAGATCGTGCGCGACAACGGCGTGGTCGGCGGCGCGGAGCTGCGCATCCCGGTGCCGGCGCCGCGGATCGGAGACTGGGCACCGCGCCTCGCGCTCGCGCCGTTCTACGACGTCGGCTACGCGAGCAACAACCGCCGCGATCCATTTCCGCGCGGCGAAGACCGCGTGCTCGAGAGCGTGGGCATCGGTCTTCTGATGGAGATCGTCCCGCGTCTCGACTTCGAGATCTACTACGGCGAATCGCTGCGGCCGGTGCGGCAGAGCGGCGAGTGGAGCCTGCAGGACGAGAGCGTCCACCTGCAGCTGCGCTGGGGATTTCACGGATGGCCGTTGCCGTGGCCGTAGCGAGTCGGTGCTCTAACTAACAGATCCGCCTGGCGTCGCTCGTTCCATGCTATCGGCGCGGCCGCGGATACCGCCACCGCGATCTCGGCGGGCCGGCGACACACCTCGCGATCACGGGTTGTGCTGGGGCAGCGACTCCGAAGGCCAGCTCGGCAACGCGGGGGTTCGAGCGACACGCCGGTGTCCGTGGTGCTGGCGCCCGCGCTGCGGGGTGCGCTCGCGGCCGCCACCGCCCTGGTCGCGGCGCTCGCGCGGAGGTCCCACGCGTCCAGGCGCGTTAGTCCGAACGCGCGCGCGAACAGCCGGTCGCGCAGCGGCAGGCTGCCGACGTTCGCGATCCGGCCCCAGCCCTGCTGCGCCATCGCGGGCACCACCGCCTGCGCCACCACGAGCGGCCCGCGCAGGTCGGTGCGATAGACCACGTCGAGCCGCTCGAGCGGCAGCTCCGCGAGCGGACCGAACAGGCTCTGGCCCGCGTTGTTCACGAGCAGGTCGATCCGCCCGGTGCGCTCGAGCACGGCGTCGACCGCGGCCCGGATCCCGGCCGGGTCGTCCACGTCGAGACGCACCGCCTCGAGCCCCTCGGCCTCGAGCTCGCGCACCGACTCGGCGCGCCGCGCGGAGGCGATGCAGCGCTGACCGCGCCGGGTCAGCTCGCGGGCCAGCGCGCGCCCGATCCCGGACGAGCATCCGGTGACCAGGCTGACCCAGGACCCGGGTTCGCTTCGGCGGCGCATGCCCATTCCTCTCTCTCTTTTCACGGCGTTTTCACGGCGCCGTGTTGCCCCGAGGGGTCGCGTTGCAGGATTTTTCTGATGGACCCTCAGATACTTCTACATCCACCAGACCGTTCGGTGTATAAGAGCGGGTCACCTGGGAGGGGATCATGACGACCACGCTCGTCCGGCTGTTGCTCTTTGCGACCGCGCTCGCCTTTTCCACGGCGGCATCGGCCCAGGGCCTCGACCCCGGCGAGGTGTACGTCGGCGCGAGCAAGGTGAACATCGCGCCGCAGCCCAACGCGCTGCTCGGAAAGATCTGGGAGCACGACGAGACCAAGTGCGAGATCGGCCCCGGGCTCGATCCGCTGTGGGCCGCGAACACGCGCCTGCCGTGGCCCGAGAACCCGAACTGCATCTACCGCGGGGGCTTCGGGATCGGCCCCGAAAACTCGCTCACCAGCTTCGACCCGCAATACGGCCTGTGGAGCCGCTCGGTGGTCATCTCGGACGGCACCGACACCGCGGTGCTCACGCTGATCGACGGCGTCTACTACTTCGGGCGCTACAAGAACATGTGTACGCGCTGCGGCGCGTTCGAGCTCGCGGAAGACCTCGGGGCGGAGCTTCAAATCGCGCCGTCGGGCTTCATCTTCTCCGCGACGCACAGCCACGATTCGCCCGACTTCATCGGCGGCTGGGGCGGCGTCCCACAGTGGTACATGGACCAGGTGGCCGACGCGATGCGCCAGTCGGTGCGCGAGGCGTACCGGAACCGCAAGCCCGCGCGAATCGAGATGGGCGAGAAGCTGACGCGCAACCAGAACCACGAGCGCCGCAACGTCTATTGGTCGGCCGAGGACCCGACGGTGAACTGGTTCCGCGCGATCGACCGCAGCGGCGCCGTGATCGCGACGGTGGCCGCCTATCCCGCGCACCCCACCAACGGGCCGCACGCCGCGGAGGCGAACGCCGACTGGCACGGCCGCTTCGCGAAGACCGCCGAGACGCGCTTCGGCGGTGTCGCGATGGCGTTCCCGGGCGGCCTCGGAAACATGTCGACGGACGGCGGTCGCGACATGGGCATCACGCTGGCGAACCTGCTGCCCGACGTGGGCCAGGGCACGCCGGTCGCGAACCCCGACGTGCGGTCGCGCCAGGTGTTCTGGAACCACCCGATCACGAATTCCGGTCTGTTGAGTCTCGGCACGCCCGGCCTGTTCGATCGGCCCTTCGATCCCGCGCCCGCCAACGTGTCGGCCGGGAAGGGCGCCAACAACCGCTGTCAATCGGCGTCGGGAACGTCGGTGCGCACGGCGGTCAGCGCGATCCGCGTCGGAACGCTGACGCTCACCGCCGGTCCCGGCGAGCTGTTCTCGAACATCACCAACACGATCGAGGAGAACGAGGTCAAGAACGGCCGCCTCGCGCTCCCGATCTCGATAGCGAACGACGGGCTCGGATACATCATGCAGGCGTTCGAGTACGACCCGGTCGGCGGCCAGGTGGTGGGCTTCCTGTCGGAGGACGTCGGCTACGAGGACGCCTATTCGATCGATCGCTGCTTCGGAGACAAGGTGCTCGAGGAGACGCTCAACCTGTTGAACAGCGGGTTCTAGGAGAGGATCATGCAGAAGCAAACGCTGAAGAAGTCGTGGAACAGCGTAGCGGCCGCGATCGCAACCGCGGCGTTATTCGCCGGACCGGCGCCCGCCATCACGTTCACCCCGCTCGGCGACCTCGGCGGCGGCGACACCGACAGCACCGCCTACGCGATCTCGAACGACGGCACCACGGTGGTCGGAACGAGCAGCGCGCTGCTCGGTTTCGAGGCATTCCGCTGGACGCAGCTCACGAACATGGTCACGCTCGGAGACCTGGCCGGCGGAAGCAACGAGAGCGCCGGTTACGCGGCGTCGAGCAACGGCTCGGTGATCGCCGGCTACGGAACCGGCACCAGCGGCTCCGAAGCCTCGACCTGGACCGGTCCCCTGTACGCGCCGCCGACGGGCCTCGGCACGCTAGGCGGCGCCAACCCGGTGTCGGCGGCGAACGGCGTCTCCGCGAACGGCTCGGTCGTGGTCGGGCGCACGACCACCGCGGCCGGCACCGAGGCGTTCATGTGGACCTCGGGCGGCGGCATGGTTTCGATCGGCGATTTTCCTGACGGCGGCACCAACAGCACGGCGAACGCGATCTCCGACGACGGCAGCGTGATCGTGGGCGGCGGGCTCCACTCGGGACCGAGCGGCGAAGCGTTCCGCTGGACTTCGGGCACCGGCCTGGTCGGCCTCGGCGACCTCGCAGGCGGCAACGCCGACAGCCTCGCACTCGGCGTGTCGGGCGACGGGAACGCCGTGGTGGGACAGAGCGACTCCGGCAACGGCATCGAGGCGTTCATCTGGACGATCGGCAGCGGGATACAGCCGCTCGGCGACCTCGCGGGCGGCGGGTTCGAGAGCCGCGCGCGCGACGCCTCGGCGAACGGCACCCTGGTCGTCGGCCACGGCACCGCGGCCGACGGCTCGCACGCCGTGCTCTGGAGCAGCGGAGCCCTGTTCGACCTCAACGTGACCGCGGCCGCGGTGCTTCCGGCGGGCTGGCAGCTCGAGGACGCGTTCAGCATCTCGGCGGATGGGCTCTCGATCGTCGGCCGCGCGAACAATCCCGACGGCAACAACGAGGCCTTCCTGCTCCGGCTCGACTCCGCGCCGATCCCGGAGCCGGGCACCGGGCTGCTCGTGTCCTTCGGCCTGCTCGTGCTCGCCGCGCGCCGTTGCCGCTAGGCGTCGTCACATCCACTACTGCGCGGACGCACCGCGGAGGACTCATGCGCAGACGAACCCTCTTGCTCACCGTCGCACTCGCGGCGCTCGCCGCTGCACCCGCCTCCGCGGCGCCGGCGACCGTTTCGGTCGGCTTCGCGAAGTACACGATCACGCCGGTCGGTCCGTCGCCGGCGGGCTGGGACTTCATCCCGCAGCCGACGACCGGCGTGTGGGGCGAGCAGTTCGTCGATCTGAACGGCAACGGCTGCTACGACCTCGAGACGGTCCCGCCCGAGCCGTTCATCGACGACCCGCGCAACACCCAGATCGACCCGCAGTCGGCGGGCAAGTGGGACGGCATCTCCACCAACGCCGGCTTCGGCGGCAAGTGCGCGCTCGGCAAGCGCGACGATACCTGGGCGCGTGCGGTCGTGTTCAGCTCGGGCGGCAAGACCGTGGCGATGGTCTCGCTCGACGTCGTCGGCTGGTTCCAGGAGGAAGTCGATCGCATCCGCACCGAGCTCGCCGCGAAGCATCCCGCGATCCAGCTCGACGCGTTGATCGTCTCCGCCACGCACGTCCACGAGGGCCCCGACACGATGGGCCTGTGGAGTGCCTCCCAGGGCTACGTGCTCGACGGCAAGTACCCGCTCTATCAGCAGTACATCCGCTCGCGCGTCGTGCAGGCGATCGCCACCGCCTACTACGCGCGCGAGACCGCGTATGTGAAGTTCGCGCGCGGCACCGAGACGCGCGGCCTGCGCGACTCGCGCGGCCCGACCGTGTTCGACCCGGACGTCTGGGCGGCCGAGTTCGTGCGGCCGGTCACCGGCACGACGATCGGCACGCTCGTGAACTGGTCGAACCACCCCGAGGCGCAGGGCAGCGACAACCACTACATCTCGAGCGACTACCCCGGCGGCGTGCGCGCGCGCATGGAGGCCGTGCGCGGCGGCACCGCGATCTTCTTCAGCGGCTCGGTTGGCGGGCTGATGACGCCGCTCGGCGTCAGCAACGTGCCCGGCTTCCCGAGCGACGACCACTCGCACGCGCGCGCGGTCGCGCTCGGCAGCATGGTGGCGGACGCGGCGATCGCCGCGCTCGCGACCGCTCCCTACGCGACGAGCACTGCGATCACGGTGGCGCACAAAGACTTCCTGATCCCGCTCGAGAACCAGTCGCTCGTCGCGCTGAACGAGGCGGGGCTGTTCGACCGCCAGATCGCGCTCGACGCGACGGGCCAGGCCGGCGTGCTGACCGAGATGTACGCGGTGCGGCTCGGGCCCGCGGTGTTCATCACCGTGCCGGGCGAGCTGTTTCCCGAGATCGCGAACGGCGGCTACGGGCGCGACGACGCATCGCAGCCGACGAATGCGGAGGAATACTGCCCGGCGGCCGACACGGGCCGGCCGTACGAGCCGGTGATCCGCGACCAGTTCGCGGGCGCCACCTACAAGTTCCTGTTCGGGCTCGGCCAGGACGAGCTCGGCTACATCGTGCCGAAGTACGACTTCTGGGCGTTCGGATTCCCGCCCTCCGACGAGGCGACCGGCCCTCCGCCGGATCCGATCCCGCCGCTGCCCGATCCCGACCCGCGGCCGCCGATCTTCGTCGGCGTCGTGGAGCGCGAAGACCCGTGCGGCGTCTCCCACTACGAGGAGACGGTGTCGGCGGCGAGCACGATGGCGCCGATCGTCGCGTGCACCGCAGCGGAGCTCGCGGGGCACGATCCGTTCGGCACCTATGCCACCGATCCGCAGTACGAGGCCTGCTCGCCGGAGAATCTCACCACGCAGCCGGGCGGAATCGTGCTGCCGGCGATGTGACGATGCGCCTCCTGCTCTGCCTCGCTGCAGCGCTGATCGCCGCCCCGGCATCCGCACACCTGCTCGCGCGCGGCATCCCGCTCTCCGAGCTCGCCGCGGCGTCGCCGGTCGCGGTGATCGGGCGCGTCGAGAGCGCGGCGCGCGAGTCGGGGAGCGTGGAGCTCGCCGTCGAAGAATCGGTGATCGGGAACGTGCCGTCCGGCGCACTGCACTTCGCGCTCGAGGGTCATCACGCGCCCGACTATCGCGTGGGATCGCGCGTGCTCGTGTTCATGAAGACCACGGCGGCGCCGTGGGTGTCGCGCCAGACCGAGCTGGACCTCGTGGAGATTCCCGCGCGCGCGGCCGCGCGCAGCGCACTCGTCGACGCGGTGCGCGCCTACGCCGGCCTGCGCAATGTCCCCGATCGCGGCGAGCGGATCGCGCAGCTGAAGACGCTCGCGATCGGCAATCTCGCGTCGGCGAGCGATCGCGTGCGCCACGAGGCGCTGCTCGATCTGCTCGCGATCGCGCCGGCCCAGCCGTTCCGCGCCGACGACGTCGCCCGCATCACGGCGGTAGCGCGCGCCCCCGACGCGACCGAGACGCTCGCACCCGGACTCGTGGTGCTGCTCGCTGCCGTGCGCACGCCCGAGGCCGGCTCCGCGCTCGCGGACGTGCTGCGCGGCGCCGCGAGCCCGCACGCGCGCGCGGCCGCGGCGCGCGTGATCGGCAAGCGCGGCGACGCGCACGCCGTGCCCATACTGCGCGAGGCGCTGCGCGATTCCGCGCTCGCCGTGCGGCTCACTGCCCAGCGCGCACTCGACGAGATCGAGGCGCGCAAACCGGAACGGATCGGACTGAACGTCCGCACGCGATGAACCCTCCTGGGGAAGGAACCTCCACATGCTGAACCGGCAACACTTCGAGCGGACGCTAGTCGCCCTCGCCGCCCTCGCGCTCGCGACGCCTGCTTCGGCGGCCTCGTTCACGCCGCTCGGCGATCTCGCGGGCGACGACTTCTACAGCACCGGGTACGCGCTCTCCGCCGACGGCGCGGTGGCCGTCGGCGAGAGCCACTCCGCGAACGGCACCGAGGCGTTCCGCTGGAACGGCGCGATGACGGGCCTCGGTGACCTTCCGCTCGGCATCTTCGACAGCAGCGCGCGCGGCACGAGCGGCGATGGCACCGTCGTCGTCGGTATCGGCAACAGCGCGGCGGGCGTCACGGCATTCACCTGGAACACCACCACCACCACGATGACGCCGCTGTCGTCCCTGGTCGCCGGCGGCACGAGCGCGGCGTACGCCGTCTCGGGCAACGGGCTGACCGCCGTCGGCAGCAGCGCCTCGACGCTGGGCACGCAGGCCGTGAGCTGGCTCGGCACCGCCGCACCGGTCGCGCTCGGCGACCTCACGGGCGGCGCGTTCCGCAGTCAGGCGCTCGCGGTGTCCGCCAACGGCCTCGCGATCGTCGGCGACAGCGACTCGGCGAACGGCGCAGAGGCGTTCCTCTGGACGGGCGTGATGACGGGCCTCGGCGATCTCACGGGCGGCGCATTCGACAGCCAGGCGCTCGGCGTGAGCCCGAACGGCTCGATCGTGGTAGGCCGCGGAGAGTCCGCGAGCGGCGAGGAGGCGTTCGTGTGGCAGAGTGGCCCGGGGATGGTCGGCCTCGGCGACCTCGCCGGCGGCACGTTCCAGAGCGTCGCCTACGACGTCACCGACGGCGCCGTGGTGGTCGGATCGAGCGAGAGCGCGGCCGGCCCCGAGGCGTTCATCTGGTCGGGCGGCACG
>Ga0066710_100003305_pt1 | contig 13669 bp, 12 predicted proteins | sample GraSoiAngelo_159_FD_79666 | JGI IMG/M metagenome (GOLD analysis project Ga0066710, IMG submission 79666) | Grasslands soil microbial communities from the Angelo Coastal Reserve, California, USA - 14_1009_16_40cm | ecosystem: Environmental > Terrestrial > Soil > Grasslands | place: USA...
AGGTCCTGAAAGCCGCCTCCGTCCGCCGCATCGTGGCGGTCGACATCGAGGACGACCGCCTCGCGCTGGCCCGCGAGCTGGGCGCCACCCACGCCGTCAACTCCCGGACGGCCGACTCGGTGGAGGCGATCCGCTCGCTCACCGGCGGCCGCGGGGCCGACGTGGCCCTCGAGGCGGTCGGCATCGAGGCCACCGTGCGCGCCTCCATCGCCGCCGTCCGCAAAGGCGGATGCGTGACGCTCGTCGGCCTGATGGCCCCGGAGGTCACCCTCCCGATCCAGTCGGTGGTGACGCGGCAGATCCGCCTGCAGGGCTCCTGCGCCTCGAACGGCGAGTACCCGGAGTCCCTCGCGCTGATCGCGTCCGGGAAGGTCCGGGTGGACCGCTTCATCTCGGCCACCGCCCCCCTCGAGGAAGGCCCGCTCTGGTTCCGCCGGCTCCACCACCGGGAGCCCGGCCTCATGAAGGTCATCCTCAAGCCCAACGCCTGAGCGACGCCGGGGCGAGTCGGAGGTCCCATGGTCAAGAACTTCTTCGATCTCTCGGGCCGCGTCGCCCTGGTCACCGGCGCCAGCCGCGGCCTCGGCCAGTACCTCGCGCGCGCCCTCGCCCAGGCCGGAGCGGACCTGGTCGTGACCGCCCGGCGGCGCGAGGACACCGAGAGCTTCGCGCGCGAGCTCCGCGCCCTCGGCCGGGGCGCGGCCTCCCTCCCCCTCGACGTGCGCGACGAGGCCAGCATCCGGAACATGGCCGAGGAGGCCGAGGCCGCCTTCGGCAAGGTCGACATCCTCGTCAACAACGCGGGCTGCAACGTGCGCAAGCCTTCGGTCGAGGTGGCCTGGGAGGACTGGAACAAGGTGCTCGACACCAACCTCCGCGGCACCTTCTTCGTGGCCCAGGCGGTGGCGCGGCGGATGATCCCCCGCGGCTACGGCCGCATCGTCAACATCGGCTCGGTGACGTCGGTCTTCGGCTACGGCGGCATCGCTCCCTACTGCGCCAGCCGGGGGGGGGTCAAGCAGCTCACGATGAGCCTGGCCGACGAGTGGGGGCGCCACGGCATCAACGTCAACTGCCTCGCCCCCGGCTGGTTCCGGACCGAGCAGAACAAGGTCCTCTACGAGAACCCGAGCTGGGTCGAGTACCTCCGCGAGCGCATCCCCCTCCACCGCCCGGGGCTGCCCGACGACCTCGACGGCGCGATCGTGTTTCTCGCCTCGGAGGCGAGCGCCTACGTCACCGGCCAGACCCTGCTCGTCGACGGCGGCATCACGACCGGCTCGCTCAAGGTCACCGCCGACTGATCCCCGCATCGTCTTTGAGCTGGGGGGCGCTAGCGGCGCGCCCCCCAGACCCCCCCTCGCTACGCGGGAGTGAATCCCGCTCCGCATCGTCTTTGAGCTGGGGGGCGCTAGCGGCGCGCCCCCCAGACCCCCCCTCGCTACGCGGGAGTGAATCCCGCTCCGCTCGCGGCCGTTGTTCGTTGCTTCCAGCTCCACGGCTACGCGGCCTGGGCGCGCTGGCGCCAGTGGTCGATGGCCACCGCGGCCACGATCACTCCTCCGGTCACGATCTGCTGCACCCAGTTGGGAAGCCCGCGCTGCGAGCATCCGATCTGGATCACGGTCATGAGCACCGCCCCGACCAGCGTGCCGAAGACGGTGCCCCGGCCGCCGGTCAGGCTGCCCCCTCCGATGATCACCGCCGCGATGACGTCGAGCTCGAGCCCCACCGCGACCGTCGGGTCCCCGACCGAGAGCTTCGCGAACTGCATCACGCCGGCCAGCCCGGTCAGGGCGGCCTCGATCGCGTAGACCGCCACCGTGCAGCGCCCCACCCGCACCCCGCACAGCCGCGCGGTGCGCTCGTTGGAGCCGATGGCCAGCAGGTGGCGCCCGAAGCGGGTGTAGCGCAGCACGCCGGCGACCAGCAGCGCCATCGCGAGCAGCACCCAGATGCCGGTGGGCAGCAGCACCCCGACCCCCGCCGCGTGCGTGCGCAGCAGGTCGTTCAGCCACGTGACCGGCGCCTCGATGCGGCGCTCCTCGGCCAGTCCCTTGGCCGCCCCGCGGACGAGCAGCATCATCCCCAGCGTAACGATGAAGGGGACGACCCGGAGCCCGGTGACGAGCAGGCCGGTGACGAGGCCGCACACCGCGGCCGCCGCCACCGCCGCCAGGGCGGCCAAGGCGGGGCTCGCCGCGTGGCGGAGCAGGAGAGCGACCACCACCGTGCTCAGCGAGATCACCGATCCGACCGACAGGTCGATGCCCGCCGACGCGATCACCAGCGTCATCCCCAGCGCGGCCATGCCCACGATCGCGGTCTGGCGGGCGATCAGCTCCAGGTTCCCCGGCGTGAAGAACTGGGGGCCGACCAGCCCGCCGAAGAGGGCGCTCACCAGCACCAGGCCGAGGAAGGGCCCGCCCCGGCTCAGCAGCTCGCGCGCCTTCACGCCGCGCCCTTCGTGCCCGCCGCGTCCAGGATGAGGCGGTGCTCGTCCAGCTCCGAGGCCGGGCGGGCCTCGGAGAGACGGCCGCGGCACATCACCGCGATCCGGTCGGAGAGGCCGAGCAGCTCCGGGAAGTAGCTGCTCACGAAGAGCACCGCGCGGGCCGGCCGTCCTTCTCCCGGATCGGCGACGAGCGCGTCGACGAGGGCGTAGATCTGCGTCTTGCTCGCAACGTCGATGCCGCGCGTCGGCTCGTCGAGCAGCAGCAGGTCGGCGTCGTGATGAAGCAGGCGCGCGAGGGCCACCTTCTGCTGGTTGCCGCCCGACAGCTCGCGCACCGCCTGGGCCGCCCCGCGGCAGCGGATCCCCAGCCGCTGGATGAGGCCGGCCGCGGCCCGCGCCTGGGGCCGGGGCAGGACGAGCGGCCCCGGCCCCAGCCCGGCCAGACGGGACAGCGTCATGTTGTCGGCCACGCTCAGCCCCAGCGCCAGGCCCTCGTCCTTGCGGTCCTCGCTGAGGAAGCCCACGCCTTGCCGCCAGCGGCGGGTCGGGGAGTGGAAGCCCTCGATCGCCTTGACCCGCACCCGTCCTTGCCGGACCGCCTCCAGGCCGAACACGCTGCGGAGCAGGCTCGTCCGTCCGGCGCCGAGCAGGCCCGCGATGCCCACGACTTCCCCGCGGTGCAGCGTCAGCGGAGCCGAGCCGGGTCCCCAGCCGCCGACCTCCAGGATGGGCTCGCCTCGCCGCCGCGCGGAGCGGGGATACACCTCTCCCACCGCGGACCCGACCATCATCGCCACGATCTCGCGCGGCGAGGCGTCGGCCGTGCGCCCCCCACCGGCGTTGCGACCGTCGCGCAGGACGACGAAGCGGTCCGCGACCTGCTTCACCTCCTCCAGGAAGTGCGAGATGTAGACGATCGCATGGCCCTGGTCCTTCAGCCGGGCCACCAGCTCGAAGAGCCGCCGGGCGTCGGCCTGGGCGAGGCTGCTCGTGGGCTCGTCCAGCACCAGCACCCGGCACCCGACGGCGAACGCGCGCGCGATCTCCACGAGCTGCTGGCCGGCCACCGAGAGCCGCGACACCGGCGTCTCGGGGGCGATCTCGGCATGCTCGAGCTGGGCCAGCGCCGCCCGGGCCCGCCGCCGGGTCTCGTCCCACCGCATCAGGCCGAGCCGGGTGGGCTCCATGCCCAGCGCGACGTTCTCCATCACGGAGAGGTGCGGAGCCAGCGACAGCTCCTGGTAGATCATCGCCACCCCGGCCTGCCTGGCCTCCAGCGGGTCGCGCGGCCGGTACGGCGCGCCGTCGAGCGTCATCTCGCCGCCGTCGGGGGCGAGGGCGCCGGAGAGGACGGCCATGAGCGTGCTCTTGCCGGCGCCGTTCTGGCCCACGAGCGCGCACACCTCGCCGGGCGCGACCTCCAGGTCCACGCCGTCGAGGGCGACGGTGGCGCCGAAGGCCTTCCGGATGCCGCGCATCCGGAAGCGCGGAGCTACGGCTTCAGCCATTTCGACAGGTCCGGGTGCACCAGCTCCTTCATCTCCGGGGTATCCATGTTCTCCTTCGTGACGACGTGGACGCCGGTGTCGATGCGCTTCTCCACCGGCTGGCCCTGGAGATGCGCGACCATGGTCTTGACCCCGAGATAGCCCATGCGAACGGGGTCCTGCAGGACGAGCGCGTCGATCTGGCCGTCGTGGAGCCCCTTGGCCAGGTTGTCGGAGCTGTCGAAGCCCACGAAGCGGACCTTGCCCGCCCAGCCGTCGTCCTGGAGCACGCGCAGCATGCCGAAGCTGGTCGACTCGTTGGGGCAGAAGATGCCGTCGATCACCAGCCCGTCCGCTTTCTTGTAGTTGCTGAGGAGCGACTCGCTCTTCTTGTAGGCGCTCTCGACATCGGCCCCGCCGTACTGGTTGGAGCTGACGACCTCGATGCCCGGGCTGGCCTTCATCGCGTCCAGGAAGCCCTGCTCGCGCTTGTTGGTGCTGTCCGAGCCTTCGCTGTAGCGGAGCAGGACCACCTTGCCCTTGCCGCCCAGCCTCTTCGCCAGCTCCTCTCCTCCCAGCCGGCCTCCCTGGTAGTTGTCCGTGGCCACGAAGCTGACGTAGCCCTCCCCCTTGAGCCCCGAGTCGATGATCACCACCGGGATGCCGCGCTGCACGGCGCTCGCCACCGGCACCGCCAGCGCGCTCTCGTCGAGCGGCGCCAGGACGATGCCCGACACGCCCCGGCTGACGAAGTCCTCCACCTCCGAGACCTGCGAGTCGCGGTCGTCCTCGCGGAGCGGGCCGCGCCAGACGATGTCGACGTTCAGCTCCGCGGCGGCCCGCGCCGCTCCGGCGTGGATGCTCTGCCAGAACACGTGGGACGTGCCCTTGGGGATGACGGCGATCGTGGTCCGCCCCGCCTCGCGCCGGCCGCCGCACGCAGCCAGCCCCGCCAGCAGCGCCATCGCCGCCGCGCTCATCGCCGCACTCTTCATCATGGGCTGTGCTCCTTGACCTGGAGGTTCCAGAACCTCTGCGCGTTGCCTCCCAGCACGGCGTCGCGCTCCGCCGGCGGCCGTCCCTCGAGGTACTCGGTCACCAGCCCCAGCGTGCGCCCGTAGTCCGCGGCGAGCGTGCACACCGGCCAGTCGGACCCGATCATGAGCCGGTCGGCCCCGAAGCATTCGAAGGCGATGTCCAGGTAGGGACGGATCTGCTCGGGCTGCCAGCCCTGCCCATCCGCCTCGGTCACGAGGCCGGACAGCTTGCCCATCACGTGGGGCTGGCGGGCCAGCGCCGACAGGGCGCCCGCCCACGCCGTGACCTCACCCGCTCGGATCCGGGGCTTGGCCAGGTGGTCGAGCACGAAGCGCTGCCGCGGGAACATCCGCACGAGGTCCGTGGCGACCTGCAGGTGGCGCGGGTAGATGAGGATGTCGTAGGCCAGGCCGAACTCCTCCAGGAGGCCGATCCCGCGGAGGAAGTCGGGGCGGAGAAGGAAGCGGTCGTCGGGCTCGTCCTGGACGATGTGCCGGATGCCGACGAGGCGCGGGTGGGCCGCGAAGCGCTGGAGTTGCGCGCGCGCCTCCGGCGAGCGGAGGTCGACCCAGCCCACGACGCCGGCGACGAAGGGATGGCGATCGGCCAGCTCGAGCAGCCACGCGGTCTCCTCGAGGGTCGAGCGGGCCTGGACGGCCACGCAGGCCGCCACGCCCGCCCGCGCCATCTCGGGCTGGAGGTCGGCGGGCAGGAAGTCGCGCTTGAGCGCGCCCATGCTCTCGACGATCCAGGCGTACTCGCGCGGTTCGTACTTCCAGAAGTGCTGGTGAGAGTCGACCTTCATCCCCTTGTTGAGCTGGGGGGTGCTGCGTCGCACCCCCCAGACCCCCCGCTCGCTGCGCGGGAGTGAATCCCGCTCCGCTCGCTCCTGTTGCTCATGCCGGTTCGGGGCCGATGACGACGACGACCCGGCCGGGGCCGTGCACGCCGAGGGTCAGCGTCAGCTCGATGTCGGCCGTCCGGCTGGGGCCGGTGACGAACGTGCAGGAGGGCTCCTGGCTCATGCGCGCGCCGTGGCGGGCGAAGAACTCGCCCATGCTGAAGCAGAGGTCTTCCGGCCTCACGATGGCCACGTGCACGGGCGGCAGGAGCGAGACCGCGCGCGAGCGCCCGCGCCCCGAGAGGAGCGCGAGCGTGCCGGTCTCGGCGATCGCGCCATCGCAGCCGGTCACTCCCACCTCGGCCGCCGCCTGCTCCGCGCGCGGGCTCGATCCGCGGCTGGCGGCCGTGAGCACGGCTCCCGCTTCGTACGGCAGGTGCTCGGCGTCCCAGCTCAGGACGCGCTGGCCTTCGACCAGGCAACGAACGCGCTCGCGGACGGCCTCGGCGGTCGTCTCGACGTGGCAGCCCACGCCCAGGGCCGCCAGCTCCTGGCCGAAGCGCTCCAGGCAGTGCGACCGGCTGCGCGTGGCCGCCGCCATCGGCTCCGCCACCGGCCGGGCAGGCAGCCGCGCCGTGCGCTGGGCCGCGGCGACGCGGGAGAGGATGCTCTCGCGCGCAGTCATCTTCTTCGAGCCGGGGGGTGCTGCGCCGCACCCCCCGGACCCCCCGCTCGCTCCGCGGGAGTCAATCCCGCTCCGCTCGCAGCTTCTGGCTTGTGGGCTTGCTGGCGACGCACGCCCGCACCCCCCGCACCCCCCGCGCTCGCGCCGGGAGTGGATCCCGTCGCTCGCGCCGTCTGTTGTCTGTGGGTCCACTGCTCTTGAAACGTGGTCGCGGCGGGGGCCCGGAGGTCCCTCGCCTGCGTCCAGCCTCCACCCAGGCCCGGGAGCCGCCGCACCCAGCCCTCGCGGGCCCGCGCGCGCACCAGCCGGCGGGCGGCGGCGGCGGCGGCGCGGTACAGCTTCGGCCGCGGAGCGATCCAGCCGAAGGCCTTCAGGCCCAGCCGCAGGCCGAGCGGCGTCTTCTCGGTACGCACGGTCTCCCGGCGCAGGCCGAGAAGCATCCGCGGGATGTCGAGCCGCACCGGGCAGACGTCACGGCACGCGCCGCAGAGCGTGCTGGCCGCGGGCAGCTCGCTCCAGCCGTGCAACCCACGCAGCCCCGGAGTGACGATCGCCCCCACCGGGCCAGGGTAGGTATCGCCGTAGGCGTGGCCGCCGATGCTCTTGTAGATCGGGCACGCGTTCAGGCAGGCCCCGCAACGGATGCAGCCCAGGATCTCGGCGTCGTCGCCGGCCAGGAGCCGGCTCCGGCCGTTGTCGAGCAGGATGACGTGCATCGCCTCTGGGCCGCACTCGTCGCCGGGCCGCCGGGGGCCCCGGAGCAGGGTGGTGTAGGTCGTGATCTTCTGCCCGGTGGCCGACCGGGCCAGCAGCCTCAGGAAGAGGTCGAGGTCCTCCAGCGTCGGCACCAGCTTCTCGATCCCCATCACCGCGACGTGCACGCGGGGCAGCGTCGTCACCATGCGGCCGTTGCCTTCGTTGGTCACCAGGCAGATCGTCCCCGTCTCCACGACGCCGAAGTTGGCCCCGGTGATCCCCATGTCGGCCCGCAGGAACTCCTCGCGCAGCTTGGCGCGGGCGAAGCCGGCCAGCGTCCGGGGATCGTCGGAGAGCGGCACCTGGATGCGCCGGTGCATGACCGCTCCCACGTCCTCGCGCGTCAGGTGGATGATCGGAAGGATGATGTGCGAGGGCCGGTCCTGGTTGAGCTGGACGATGTACTCGCCGAGGTCGGTCTCGACGACGTCCATCCCCGCCCGCTCCAGCGCGGGGTTCAGGTGCGTCTCCTCGGTCGCCATGGACTTCGACTTGACGATGCGCTTCACCCCGTGCCGCCGGGCGATCTCCAGGACCAGCCGGTTGGCCTCCTCGCCGGTCTCCGCCCAGTGGACCTCGACGCCGTTGGCGACGAGGCGCTCCTCGAAGCGCTGGAGCTGCGAGGCGAGGTCGGCCAGCACCTCCAGCTTGGCCTTCCGGGCGAGGTCGCGCACCCGGTCCGAGTCTTCCAGCGAGGCGAAGGCGCTCGCGCGGCGCGAGCGCAGCGCCTCGGTCGCCCGGCCCAGCGCCACGTGGAGCCGTTCGTCGCCGAGCGCCGAGCGTACGCGCTCGACGAAGGGGGGGACCGCGCTCAAGGCAGCGCCTCGTCGAGCAGCTCGGCCAGATGCTGGACCGCGAGGCCCACGCCCTGTCGCCGGAGCCCGCCCGCCAGGTGCATGAGGCAGCCGAGGTCGCAGCTCACCAGGCGGTCGGCGCCCGAGGCCGCGACGGCGGCCAGCTTGCGCTCCAGCATACGGCCGGAGATCTCGGGCTGCTTCACCGAGAAGAGCCCGCCGAAGCCGCAGCACTCTTCCTGATCCTCGACCTCCGCCAGCGTCACGCCCTCCACCGCGCGCAACAGTTCGAGGGGCGCGTCGCGCACGCCCAGGCCCCGCAGCAGGTGGCAGGACGGGTGATACGCGACGCGCGCCCTCAGGCGCGCCCCGGCCGGCATCCGCGGCCATTCCTCGGCCAGGAGCTGGCTCAGCTCCCGGCAGCGGCCGGCGATCGCATGGGCCTTCTCGCGCCACTCGGCCTCGTCGCGGAACAGCAGCTCGTACTGGTGCACCAGCATGTCGGCGCAGGAGCCTGACGGTATGACGATGACGCCCTCCGTCGCCGACAGCACCCGCAGCATGTGCCGCGCGGCGGAGCGGGCCTCGTCGTGGAAGCCGGCATTGTAGGCGGGCTGCCCGCAGCAGGTCTGGTCGAGAGGGACGCCTACCGGGTGCCCCAGCCGCTCCAGCAGGCGGACGGCGGCCATCCCCACCTCGGGGCCGATCTCGTTGACGAGGCAGGTGTGGAAGAGCTGGACCGGATCGCTCATCGGGAGCGGCGCCGCCGGGCTTTTCGCGAGGACCGCGGCCCGCGCTCGAGGTGGAAGATCGGCACCATCGGCGTCCAGAGGCGTCCCGGCGCCGCTCCGGGCGGCGCCTGCTGGAAGGTCTTCATCAATTCCTCCCACTCGGCGCACCGCGGGTGGGACGCGGCATGGACGGCGAAGCTGCGCCGGAGGTCGAAGCCGTCCCTGGTGTCCATGACCATCACCAGCCGGCGCTCGATCTGGTAGATGTCCATGCGCCGCACGCCGACCCGCCGCAGGCTGTCGCGGACCTCCGGCCAGATCCGTCGGTGGTGGCGGCGGTATTCGGCGATGCCCGGCGGGTCATCCTTCAGGTCGACCGCCATCACGTAGCGCGTCACCGGGAAGGCACCACTTCCTGTCGCTGCTCGTCCAGGCCCTCGATGCCCAGCTCGACGACGTCGCCCGGCTTCAAGTACACGGGCTGCGGCTTCATGCCCAGGCCCACGCCGGCCGGCGTGCCGGTGCTGATGAGGTCACCCGGCAGCAGCGTCATGAACTGGCTCAGGTAGCTGACGAGCGCCGGCACGCCGAAGACCATGTTCGCGGTGGTGCTACGCTGCCGGTACGCGCCGTTGACCTTGAGCCACATCGGCAGGCGATGGGGGTCGGATACCTCGTCCCGGGTGGCCAGGTACGGCCCGAGCGGCGCGAACGTGTCGGCGCTCTTGCCCTTGACCCACTGCCCGCCCCGCTCGAGCTGGAAGCTGCGCTCCGAGTAGTCGTTGTGCAGCGCGTACCCGGCCACGTGCTCGTAGGCCTGCGCCTCCGTCACGTAGCGCGCGGTCTTGCCGATCACGACCGCCAGCTCCACCTCCCAGTCCACCTTGGTCGCCCCGCGGGGCATCACCAGCGGATCGTTCGGCCCCACGAGGGCCGTCGTGGACTTGAAGAAGATGACCGGCTCCTTCGGCAGCTCGGCTCCCGTCTCCGCGGCATGGTCGCGGAAGTTGAGACCGACGCAGATGATCTTGCTCGGCCGGCGGATCGGCGGCCCCCGCCGCTCCCCGCGCCGCACCAGGGGGGCCTTGTCCCCGTTCTTCTCCAGCCACGCGGCGAGCCGGGCCAGACCGTCGCCGCCGAAGAAGCCCTCGTCGAAGTCCGGGACCGCGGCGGAGACGTCCACGCGCGTCCCGTCCGGGAGCGCCACGCCGGGCTTCTCCCGTCCCGGCTCGCCGAAACGGATGAGCTTCATGTCGCCAGCACTCCTCCGTCGATGGGATAGGCGTGACCGGTGACGAACGACGCCTCGTCCGAGCAGAGGTAGAGGGCCAGGGCCGCCACCTCGTCCGGCCGGCCCATCCGGCCGATGGGCTGGGCTTCGGAGAGCGTCCGGAACATCTCCTCCTCGCGGCCCGGATAGTTCTTGGCGAGGTAGCCGTCCACGAACGGCGTGTGGACCCGCGCGGGAGAGATGCAGTTGCAGCGGATGTTCTTCTTCACGTAATCGGCGGCGATCGACATGGTCATCGTGTGCACGGCGCCCTTGCTCATCGAGTAGGCGAAGCGGTCGGGGATGCCGACGTGGGCGGCGGTGGACGCCATGTTGAGGATCACCCCCCCGCCCTGCTTCAGCATCTGCCGCACGCCCGCCTGCGCGCAGAGATAGATCCCCTTGACGTTGACGCGGAAAACGCGGTCGAAGTCGGCCTCGGCGGTGGTCTCGATGGTGCCCACGTGGGCGATGCCGGCATTGTTGACCAGGATGTCGAGCCGGCCGCGCTCTCCGGCGATCGCGGCGAACACGGCCTGGACGCCGGCCGCATCGCCGACGTCGCAGCGGCGGGCGTCGGCGCGGCCGCCCTCCCGGGTGATCCTCTCCGCGGTGGCGCAGGCCGCCCGCTCGTCGACGTCCAGGGCCTGGACGACCGCGCCCTGGCCGGCGAAGAGCCGGGCGATCGCCTCGCCGATGCCGGAGCCGGCCCCCGTCACCGCGGCGACCTTGCCGTCGAGCCGGAACATTGCTCCTACCGTGCCCGCCGGGCGATGAAGCCGCCCCCGTCGCGGAGCGGCACATCGATGAAGTCCTGCCGGGTCAGCTCCCGCGGCTCGAGCTGGACGGCCGCTCCGTTCACCGGATCGTCCCTCCCGAGCGTGGCATGGTAGCGCCCCTTGCCCAGGAACGTGAGCGGCAGCCTCAGCGTCCGCCGCCGGAGGGAGAGTGTCTTGCCCTCGGCCCGCGCCTGCAGGTCGCCCGGGGCCGAGGACTGCATCCGCCACTGCGCCGCCCCCGCGTCCACGCGGATCGAGAGATCCGCGGCGTCGAACACGACCCGCTGGCGCTGCCCGGCGATCGTCCACTTCTCGCCCGCCTGAGTCACCGTGACTACGGGCGCGCCCCACTCCCCCCGGGACAGGGCCGGTCCGTCCAGCCACAGCGCCGGCTGCCGGATGAAGAAGTTTCGGATCACCTCGTCCACGTCCGAATCGGCGGGCAGCTTGCGCCACAGCTCGACGTAGCCCGGCTCGGAGAGAGCCAGGCCGGCGAAGAGCAGGCTGGCCTGGCGCATGGGCCACTCGCGGTCGTACATCACGTCGGGCGGGCGCGGCCAGCTCTTCTTGTCCCGGATGTACGGCACCATGAACTGCATGGCGCGCCGCATGCCGCGGCCGTCGGGCAGCGTGAAGGCCCACAAATCGTCCGCTTCGCGGCCCCGGGACGGCGTCGACAGGAGCTGGGCGATCCCGGCCAGCGCCTCCAGGTTGAAGAGCGAGTAGCCGTAGGGCTTCGTCCGGCGCAGCTCCTCCGGGAAGCTGCCATCGGCGGCCATCTGGTTCGGCAGGAGGACGGTCCGGAAGCGGTTCCGGCAGTAGTCCATGAGCTGGCGATCGCCCGTGACACGGGCAAAGGCGGCCACCTGCAGGACCCAGCACGTGCCGTGGTTGTTCTTCGCGTCGCGCTCCTCGATCCCGTTCTTGTCGGTGGTCATCCAGCGGAGGTAGTCGGCGAACCAGCCGCGCACGCCCGCGCGCGTGCCCGCGTCGAAGGACGGCGCGGCATCGAGCCACTCGACCGCCCGCGCCACCTCCACGAGGTGGAGCGTGTCGATGATCCCGGTGCCGCGCCCGGTCACCCGGCCATGGATGGCCTGCGCGTAGTGCAGGTGCGGGCTCATCCGGGTCGCCTCGTCCACGAACCACGCCCTCAGGTGCCGCACGGCCTGCTCGGCATAGCGCGGCTGCCCGGTCAGCTTCCAGGCCGCGACCAGGGCGGGGACCGCCACGCTCAGCCGGCGCATCGCCTTGCGGTGGTCGTCGAAGTTGTCGGGGTTGCTCATGCCGTCGCGCTGGATGTAGGGGCCGCCGGGGTTCGCGGGGTCCGGCCACCAGTAGTCGGCCTCGGAGAAGTAGTCGTGAGGTCCCCCGGCGCTCCGCGGCGACGACGCGGCGGTCACGGTGACTGGCGCCTCGCCGAGGGCTGGATCGGCGATGCGCAGGATCCGGTCGTGATCGGTCGCCCAGACGTCGGCGCTGAGCCGGCCCGCGCGGGTGGGGCCCGCCGCCGACACCGCAGCCAGAAGGAGGAGGTTCCCGACCGCGACACCCATGCTAGAGACGCAGGTCCCTATCATACGCGGAGGCGCTCGGACGAGGCACCGGCTTCGACGATCGGCCCGCCCAGGCGGAGTCACGTCGCTGATGCGTTCGCCGTAGGTCCTATGCGGCGGCCGCTCACCGGGCCATAACCCGTATGCGAGGGCGACTGGCCGCCGCAGGCCCGGGCTTGGGATGTCGACCCTAACTCCTTGCTCCGCGCATTCGTTCCTCGATCCGGGCCAGGCGGCCTCCGCCCGGCCCGCGGCTTGCTAGGTGCCGGCCGACGGCTTCCGTCTCCAAGGAAAGGAAGGGCCGGTGGAAGACCCGCGCTGGATCCGGGGCGGCCGGGGGCTCGGGGTGGCGGCGATCACCCTCGCGAGCCTGGCGCCGCGGGAGGCGTTCGCGCAAGGTTGAGTGGCGGCGCGCATGGACGTGCCCGTGATCGGCACGGATAAGAGCCCCTACGCCAGGGCCGGGACGTGGCAGGTTTCGAGCGGCTATCGATGGCAGAGATCGGACCGCCACTTCGTGGGCTCCGAGGAGCAGAAGAACCGGGAGACCGACTCGAGCCAGGTCATCAACCGCATCCACCTGCTCGACCTCTCGGTCCGGTACAACCTGAGCCCCCGCTCCAGCCTCACCCTCGGCCTTCCGTTCCTGATCGCGGACCGCTCCAACCCGATCCGCGACCAGACGCGGCAGGTGATCGACCGCTCGGTGACGCAGGCGCACGGGCTGAGCGACATCACGCTTTCCGCCCGGCGCTGGGTGCTGGCGCCGGACTCGCACGGGAACGGGAACGTCTCGCTCGGCGTCGGGCTGAAGCTCCCCACCGGAGACGACGACCATCTCGACGTCCGGCGGACCTTCAGCAACGGCGGCATCGTGAGCACCATCCAGCCGGTGGACCAGTCGATCCAGCCGGGGGACGGAGGGTTCGGGTTCACCGTCGAGGGGACGGCGTTCCAGAGGCTCGGCCGGCTGGTCGGATACGGTTCGGGCTCGTACCTGTTCAACCCGAGGGAGACGAACCACACGAGCAACGGCGGCACCAACCCCTTGACGCAGGAGATGTCGGTCGCCGATCAATACCTCGTCCGGGCGGGGCTGGCGACCTCGTTCCGCGCCAAGGGATCCTGGACCCTCAACCTGGGCGGCCGGCTGGAGGGCGTCCCGGCGGAGGACGTGATCGGCGGGAGCCGGGGATTCCGCCGGCCGGGTTACGCAGTCTCGATCGAGCCGGGAGTGACCTACATCCGCGGGAAGTCAGCTTTCTCGCTCGGCGTGC
>Ga0066710_100003306_pt1 | contig 13669 bp, 14 predicted proteins | sample GraSoiAngelo_159_FD_79666 | JGI IMG/M metagenome (GOLD analysis project Ga0066710, IMG submission 79666) | Grasslands soil microbial communities from the Angelo Coastal Reserve, California, USA - 14_1009_16_40cm | ecosystem: Environmental > Terrestrial > Soil > Grasslands | place: USA...
ACTGACAACTGACAACTGACAAAATTGAACTTTGAACGCCGGGCGACGAACTCTAAAGTGGCCAGCTATGGCGAAAGATTCCGTCTCACAGATCAAAAAACTTCAGGCCGAAGCGCAGGTCCTGCTGGACGAGCGGGGGATGGCCGGGGTGGACGAAGCGCAGTTGCATCCCTTCAAGAAGTTCGTTCATTTCTGGGTGCTGGTAGGGAAAAGTTTCGCGCGCAATCGTTGTCCCGTCCGGGCATCGGCGCTGGCCTACACGACCCTGCTGGCATTGATTCCCCTTTTGGCGGTGGGCTTGGGCGTGTCCACGAAGTTGCTGCAAAGCAGCGAGGACCAAAAGACGGACTTGATACAAACGCTGGTGGACGAATTGGCGCCGCAATTGGGACTCGCATCGGCATCGGAAGAAGAGCAGGCAGAGGTGCGCCGCGCCGTGGTTGAGAAGATTCAAAAGTCGCTGCCCGCGCTGTCAAAACAAACCGGTGAAGCCCGAAGGGTCGCCGAGGTCAACAGACTGGCGGCTGAACTTGTGGCTCAACTTGTGCCCGGGGAAGAGGCTACCACGGGGGCCAAAGACCAGAACCAGCGCTACCGCAAGACGGTGGCCGGATGCATCCTGAAGAACCTCCCGCGCCTGGCGACAAGCAACCTGCAGCGGCGGGAGAGACTGGAGGGCAAGGTGGTGGACGACCTGACGAAGCTCATGCTCCGGGCGAGTCGCGGTCAGGATGAGGCGAGCCAAAAGGTTGTCGCGACCATCCAATCCTTCATTGCGAATGTCCACAGCGGCGCGCTGGGTCTGACCGGCACGGTCGCGCTGGTCTTCGTGGCCATCGGCCTGCTCAGCACGATCGAGGCAACCTTCAACGATATCTGGGGCGTGCCGCACGGACGCAACTGGTTCATGCGCGTGATTCACTATTGGGCGGCCATTACGCTGGGTCCGCTGGTGGTCGTGCTGGTGATGGGGCTGGCCGTCGGTTCCAAGTTCCAGGTGGCGCAGGATTTCATCGAAGAGACGCCGGTAATTGGCGGCCTGATTTTCAAACTGATTCCCTTCTTTGTCTTGTGCGGTTCGTTTATGCTGCTCTACCAGCTTATGCCGAACACGAAGGTGCACTGGAAAGCGGCGCTGGTTGGGGGCGTGGTCGCCAGCGCCCTGTGGGTTGCCAACGGCAATTTCAACGCGCTATTCGCCTCGAGGGTCGTCTCGGCCAGCAAAATCTACGGCTCCCTGAGCGCCATCCCCATATTCCTGTTCGGCCTTTATCTTTCGTGGACCATCCTGTTGTTTGGGGCGCAGGTGGCCTACGCGTATCAGAACCGGCGCGCGTATTTGCAGGAAAAACAGGCCGAGAGCGTCAACCAGCGCGGGCGCGAATTCATCGCCTTGCGGATGATGACGCTGGTGGGGCAGAAATTTCATCGCGGCGAAAAGCCGCCCAGCGCGAACGAAATCGCCGAGGCCCTGTCGGTGTCGAGCCGGTTGATCGGCCAGCTCATCGAACCGCTGTTGCAAAAGAACCTGGTGCTGGAAGTCGCCACGCCGGAAGCCGCCTATTGTCCGGCGCGGCCGCTGGACAGAATCTCTTTCGAGGATATCCTCCACGCCTTGCGCGCGGGGCAGGGCCAGGAACCGGCGACGCGGGAGGAGCCGGCGCGCGAACTGGTGCGCGGCACCTACGAGGAGATCCGGCAGGCGGAGCATCGTGTCGCGCAGGCCGTAACGTTGGAGGCCATGGTCGAGAGCGCGGAGAAGCACGGCTGCGCCCGGTCCGATGGCGGTTGAAAAATTTGAGGGCGAGGCGGAGTCACCCTGAGGGTGAGGGCTCACCGTCGTCTGTGGTTCGTGTTCTCGACCAGAAAGGAAGCTTGGCACTGTTTTGGGATTTTTCTAACCTGAACGGGTGATTGGGTTTTTGCGATTCGTGGGTGTGGCCAATGCCGCCATGTGGTTCGGGGCGTCGATCTTTTTCACCTTTAGTGTCGGGCCGGCTTTTTTTTCCGACAAAATGATCGGCCTGTTGACCCGGCCGTATGCCGGGGCCGCGGCGCAAATCGTCATCGAGCGTTATTTTTTCTTTCACGAGATGTGCGGAGTGATCGCGCTGGCGCATCTGGTTGCGGAGTGGCTTTACATGGGGAAGCCGCTGCAGCGATTGACGCTCTGGCTGTTGCTGGGGATATTCGCGCTGGGCCTGGTGGGCGGTTACAGCCTGCAGCCGAAATTGCGGGCCTTGCACCGGACGATCTACGGCCCCGGCTCGACTGCGCAGCAGATCGACCAGGCTAAACAGTCCTTCAAACTTTGGCACGCGACCTCGCAGGCCCTCAATGTGGTCGTGCTCGGCGGTGTGGCCGTGTATTTGTGGCGCGTCACCACGCCCGGCAGCGGTTATCGCTACCGGGCTTGATTGCGGCCTCCTCGTTCGGCGGACAAGCCGTTTAATTGAAACGATTTGCCCCGACCATGGCATCCGGGGGGCGTGCTGAAGCGGCGGTGCTTACGAGAGGGTCAGCAAAAATACGTGCGGAGCGGCGAGTCGCGCACAATCATCATGAGCGCCCCGGCCCGCCTTTGAAATCGGGAATTGACAGACCGTGTGCCGTTCAAAAAAATAGGTATAGTAGTCAACGGCGCAATCAGCGCCGGGATCGGAAAAGCAGTATGATCTCAAATGAGCGTCCATCGCCTTACGGCCAGCGTTCTTATTCGGCGGCGCCCAAGCCGGGCGTGCCGGAAGAGACGTTGAAGACGGATAAAGTTCAAATTGAGCGGAAGACTTTTGTTTTCACGCTCAAGGAGAATAGCCGCGGCCGTTTCTTGCGAATTACCGAGGACGTGAATGGACGGCGCGACACCATCATCATTCCTGCCCCAGGATTGGAGGAGTTCAAAAGTCTGCTGGACGAAATGGTGAAGGCTTCGATGGAAATCCCCGCCAAGAACCACTAGCACGCCCGTCCCGTTCCTTCACGCGCTGCGGCCGGAATCATTTTTGGTTCTGGAGGCCCGAAGGTTTAATCTGGTGCCGGCCTTTTTCGCGCCCCTCTGCGAGGACGCACCGTCGGCGCGTCGCCCCAAAGGCCTTCCAAATCGTAATGCGCGCGCACGTCGGTTCGCATCACGTGCACGATCACGTCAAAGAAATCGAGCACCACCCAGGCGGTGTGCAACGTGCCATCCATGGCGCGCGGGCGCAGGGCGTGATCTTCCCGCAACCGGTCGGTGATTTCCTCCACAATGGCCCGAAGGTGCGGTTCGCTGGTGCCGGTGCAAATGACAAAATAGTCGGTCACGGAAGACAACTCGCGCACGTCGAGGATCACGATGCTCTCCGCCTTCCTGTTATCGGCCAGCTCCCGACAGAGCAACGCCAGTTTCTTCGAATCCATTGCCGGCGAGGATGGCGAAGGGCGGCTCAAAGATAAAGCCGATAGTTGCGGATGGCCTCAGCGACGGCGGGGCCGGTAAGCAGATCGATCGGTAGGTCCGCGCGGACCCGCTCGCGGATTTGCGAGGACGACACGCCGAGCGGAAAGCCCGCCAACGCCCGGCCGCGAAACGGCGCCGGCAGTGGCGCCGCGGCTTGTCCGGGACGCGGAATGACGACGAACTCGACCAGGCCGGCCAGTTCATCCGCGTCGCGCCACTTGGGCAACTGCGGGACGTGATCGGCGCCGATGAGGTAAAACAACCCGGCTCCGGCAAACCGGCGGGCGTACCCGCGGACTGTGTCAATCGTGAAGGAAACACCGCCGCGTCGGATTTCCTGGTCGTCGATCTCGCAGTCGGAGTAGCCGGCCAGAGCCAGCCGGAGCAGACGCAACCGGTGTTCTGCCGGCGTCGGCACGGTCGCCGGCTTGAAGGGCGACTGGGCGGCCGGGATGAAGAACAGCCGGGAGATCAGGAGTTCCTCCCGCGCCGCGAGGGCGACGAGGAGGTGACCGAGGTGAACGGGATCAAACGAGCCGCCGAATAAACCGAGGCGTTGCATCAAGACAATTCTATACACGACGACAGAAATCCCGCACGCCGGGTCAGGGGACCCGGCCTGCAAGACTTTGTAGGCCGCGTGCCCTCACGCGGCGGCACTTTTGGCGTCATGTATGTATTTGCGACCCGCGATTCGCGATGGATTCAGCAGCAGCGCCGCACCCCGTTGAAGCGTTGCTCGGTGACTTGCTGATAGATTTTCCCGGCGGCTTGGGCGCCCGGTTCGCATTGCCCATAACTGGCAGCCTGCTGCCGGGCCCGCTCCAAATCCGCCTCGCCGGAAAGCTGCTTCGCCAACGCCACCGTCAAAGCCGCTGCCTGACCAACGCTTCCGATTCTTTGTCCGCCTTCCGCGACGGCGTAGTCCGGCAGCCAGACCGGCTGGCTTTCGCGGAGTTCGGCCCGCTTCCGGCGCGCGAGCAGGAGAATCCATTCGCGAACGCAGACGGCCACGATGAGCACAACCAGCACGAGAAAAGTTCCCGCCACGAACGCGTCCAGCATATTGTTAAAGAGCAACCTTTTGTTGGACTGGATGGCCTTCTGCGCGGCCGCCAGGGCCTCGGCCGATTTTGCCAGGCCGCTCGCCGGGTCGGCTTCAGCGATTTTTCGCGAGTAGCCTTTGGACGACGCCAGAAATCCGAGCTTCGGGTCCGGATGAAAGATTTTTTGCGCGCCAGCAGTCATCGTGACCGACAGCAACCAGACCAACGGCACGAGCGTGACCAGGGCGAGGGCGGGCGAACGCCCTCGAACACCGAATTCCGGTCCGGCGCGTTGAGTCGCTGCCGGCGCCGACTTGGAATCGGCCGCTCCGACCAGCGTCAATTTCAGAATCACAGTCGTCGCCAGACAGAGGGCGATCGAAGCGAGGAGTTGGTTGGCGATGCCGAACAGGGGCCATAGCGAATTGATGCCGCCGAGCGGGTCACGCACGCCCTGGATGAGAAAATATCCCCAGCCGGCGACCATCAGGCCGCTGGCGAGGATGTTGGCTTTGATCTCCTTCACATCGCCCAGCGGTTTCCAGAGGTTGCCGAGCACGTCCTGGAGCAGATAGCGCCCGACACGCGTGCCGGCGTCGAGGGTGGTGAGGATGAAGAGCGCCTCGAACATGATGGCAAAGTGATACCAGAGATCGAGCCAGCGATTGCCCACCGCCTGGTGGAAAATTGCCGCCATGCCGACGGCCAGCGTGGCCGCCCCGCCCGTGCGGCCGAAGAGCGTTTTCTCACCGATGGTCCCGGCGAGCCGATCCATTTGCTCGACGGTGACGGGAAAGCCCAGCGCCGTCACCTGGGCGGCCGTTTGTTCCGGCGCCCCTTTGATGTTCATGCTCAAATAAACGCCCGGCTCGAGCGAGCAGGCGGCGATCAAGGCCATGACGGCGACCAGCGATTCCAGGCACATCGCGCCGTAGCCGATGGTCCGCGCATAGGACTCGCGCGTGATGAGTTTGGGGGTCGTGCCGCTCGAGATGAGCGTGTGAAATCCGGAGATCGCGCCGCAGGCAATCGTGATGAAACAGAAGGGAAACACCGTGCCGGCAAATACGGGCCCCGAGCCGTCGATGAAGCGGCTGACCGCGGGAAATTTCAATGCGGGCAAAACCAGGAACACGCCCAACGCCAGGGCGAAGATCGTCCCGAGTTTCATGAAGGTGCTAAGGTAATCACGCGGGGCGAGCAGCAGCCAGACCGGAAGAACACTGGCGGCCAAACCGTAAAGGATGATCGCCCACGCCAGCGTGATGTCGTGCATCGTGAAGACTTTTGCCCAGTCCGCGTGGGAGTGAACGAATTGTCCACCCCACACGGCCAGCAACAGGAGGACCACACCCATGGCTGAGGCCTCCATGACTTTGCCCACTCGCCACCACCGCAGGTAGCCGCCCATGAACAATGCGATGGGAATGGTCGCGCCCACGGTGAAAACGCCCCAGGGACTTTCGGCCAGCGCCCGGACCACCACCAACGCCAGCACCGCCAGCAGGATGGTCATGATGGCGAGGATGGCAACAATGCCGATAACCCCCGCCGTCGAATTGAGTTCCTCCTTGACCATTTGCGCGAGCGACTTTCCATTGCGGCGCATCGAGCAGAACAAAATCACGAAATCCTGAACCGCGCCGCCCAGCACCACGCCGATAATGATCCAAAGCGCGCCCGGCAGGTAACCGAACTGCGCGGCCAGCACGGGCCCGACCAGCGGACCTGGGCCCGAAATCGCCGCGAAGTGATGTCCGAAGACGATCCATCGGTTGGTTTTAACGAAATCCTTGCCGTCGTCGTGCACTTCGCAGGGTGTGGCGCGCCGGTCGTTGAGCGCCAGAACACGGGCGGCGATCCATTTGGAATAGAAGCGGAACCCAATGGCGTAGGAGCACAACGCGGCGACCAGAAGGTAAGCCGAATTGACCGGTTCTCCGCGGCGTAGGGCGAGCACGGCATAGGCCCACGCTCCCAGCAGCGCAATCGCGAGCCACGTGAGATTTTTCGCGAGCTTGTTCATGCTACACCGCTGCCACTGAATGGCGGCCGGAGGTTGATGCTACAGACTATACGGGTTTTGGCCGCCGATTCAACTTCGCGGCTGGCCGCCCGTCTAGAAAAGGCTTGGGAAAGGCTTTATGGAAGGAAATAACGGTTTGCATTCGGGTGCGGCTGTGGTAGAACTCCGGTCCCGCTGCAACAGCAAAGCGGTTGATTTAACGGTTCGGTGTTTCAGCCATTTAACGCTTTTTGCGAATCTATGTCACAGCATTCCAGTCTGCGGGCCGTCGGCACGACCGGTGCCAAGCGCAATGTCCTCAAACGCTTCGAGCGCGTGGCCCTGCTCAAAAAGCGCGGCCAGTGGAAGGACGGGGACCGCGTCACCGGGCTCCGCAAAACCAAGCCTGAAGCCTGATTCTGAATTCTGAGTGCGGAATTCGAAGTGCGCAATTGGAGCAACCTTGGCTCCGCGCTTGTCTCCCTTTCACCGCTCCGCACTCCCCACTCCGAATTCCGCACTGCAATGGTTCGCCTGCAAAAATTCCTGGCCGATGCGGGAGTGGCTTCGCGTCGGGCCAGCGAAGAGATCATCCTGGCCGGAAGGGTTGCGGTCAACGGTCAGACCGTTCAGGTGCTGGGGACGAAGATTGATCCGGCCCGGGATCGTGTGGCTTTGGATGGCACGGCGATCCGGCCCCGGCGCAAGCTTTATCTCGCCCTGAACAAACCGCGCGGGTACATCTGCTCGCGGCACGACCCCTCGAAACGGCGAACCGTGGGAGACTTGCTGCCCAGGGAGTGGAACAACCTCTACCCGGTCGGGCGACTCGATTACGACAGCGAAGGATTGATTTTCCTGACCAATGACGGCGAGTTTTGCCTGCAACTGACCCATCCGCGATACGGCGTCCGGAAAAAATACCTGGCCACCGTGGAAGGCCGTGTGGGTCCAAGGATTTTGAATCAGTTGACTCGCGGCGTGGTCCATGACGGCGAACGGCTGCGAGCGGACAAAGCCCGGTTGTTGAGCGCAAACAATTCGCACAGTGTTGTGGAAGTCGAGCTGGCGGAAGGGAAATACCGCGAGGTGCGGCGATTGTTTGAATCGCAAGGCTTGATCGTTTCGCACCTCCGCCGGACGCAAATCGGCCGCATCAAGCTGGGCGACCTGCCCCTGGGCAAGTGGCGAACCTTGACCGGACCGGAGATTAGAACATTACTATCGAACAACAACCGGACCGGGCGTGTCGAATCGACCGCATTTTGATTCCAGCCATGAGCCGCGCGGTAGTGGGGCAGGCGTCCCGCCTGAGTCGCAGACCTCACGGGCATTGACAGGACCGGCGATACAACTTCTACTGGACAGACACTATGAAGAAATTCCAAACGTGGGCCGGGGTGATTTCTGTCGCCGTCGGACTGATGATTCAGGCTGCCCGGGCCGAGCAGTCGGCGGTGGTGAAAAAGGATCGCGTCAACGTGCGCGCCCAGGCTTCGCAGGGCAGCGAGGTCATCACGCAGTTGAAGAAGGGTGAGTCCGTGACGGTGGTCGAGGAAGTCACTCCCAAAAAGCGCAAGCGCGGCGAGCCGGCCAAATGGGCGAAAATACAACTCCCGTCCAATACGCCAGTTTGGGTCTTTGCCCCTTACATCGAAACCACCAATCATACCGTCAACACCAAACGGCTCAACCTCCGCGCCGGGCCCGGCGAGAAATACAGCGTGATCGGAAGGATCGACCGCGGCACACCGGTCAAGGAGATTCGGACCGACGGCCAATGGATGGAAATCGAAGCGCCCGCGAAGGCCTATGCCTTCGTGGCAGCGCAATTCCTGGACGTGAATGCCGCGCCCGCGACACCCGAGATTGCGGTCAATGCGACAACGAACACGGTTCCCGCTGAGCCATTGCCGGCGGTCGAGACCGTCAAACCGGAATCCAAACCTGCGGTCGCCGTCGAGACACCGCCTCCTGCCCAGCCCACGCCGCCGCCGGCCACCCCGGTGACGGAGCCCGTCCCGGCCGCACCGGCAGACGCGCCGCCGCCCAAACGACTGGTGAGTCGTGAAGGCACTGTGGTCGTGTCGCGCAGCATCCAGGCGCCGACCGCCTATGCCCTGGAGAGCCTCGAGAGCCACCGGACCGTCAACTATCTCCACAGCGAGAGCGAAGACGTCAACCTCAGGAAATTCGCCGGCAAAAAAGTAATCGTGTCAGGGGAGGAACTCATCGACCAGCGTTGGGTCAACACGCCCATCGTGGAAGTCGAGTCGATCCAGGTGGTTCGCTGATGTCGTTGGCAAATGTCATCGACGGGCGTGGCATTGCCGAACAAATACACGCCGAAACCTCCGGGCGGATTGCCGCCTTGAAACAGCGGGGTGTGCAGCCGGGCCTGGCCTTTGTGCGGGTCGGCGAAGACCCGGCCTCGCAGGTTTACGTCGGAATGAAGGAGCGGATGAGTGCGCGTCTGGGCCTGGCCTCGCTGACGCGCGTGTTGCCCGAGACCGCCTCCCAGAACGATTTGTTGAAGCTGATCGGGCAGCTCAACACCGACCCGGCCGTTCACGGCATTCTTGTCCAGGCGCCCCTGCCGCCTCAAATCCACGCCCCCGCGATTTATGCGGCGGTTTCGCCGCAAAAAGACGTGGACGGTTTTCATCCAATCAACGTCGGCAAGCTGGTGCTCGGTGATTCAACCGGTTTTCTTCCGTGCACTCCCGCCGGCGTGCACGAGTTGCTGATTCGGTCCCGCGTTAAAATCGCGGGTGCGGAGACAGTCATCCTTGGCCGCGGCAACATCGTCGGCAAACCAATGGCCGCACTTCTGATTCAAAAGAGCGCTCATGCCAACGCGACGGTCACGGTTTGCCACTCCCATACGACCGATATCGCCGCCCATTGCCGGCGGGCCGACATCTTGATTGCCGCGCTGGGCGTGGCCGAGTTTGTGCAGGCTGACATGGTCAAGCCCGGCGCCGTGGTCGTGGATGTGGGCGTCAACCGCGTACTGGATCCGGAGGCCAACACCGGCACGCGGTTGGTCGGCGACGTTGACTTCGCGAGGGTTCAGCCCGTCGCGGGCAAGATTACGCCCAATCCAGGCGGCGTGGGTCCGATGACCATCGCCATGCTCATGCGAAATACCATTCGGGCGGCGGAGATTGCCACGGCCATATGTACCTGACGCCAAAAAAGTGCCGCCGCGTGGGGGCACGCGGCCTACAACGCCCTGTAGGCCCGGCATAGTGGATTTATGTCGGCCTGTATAGTGCGACCTGAAAAAACATATTTGCGGTCAGAGGCTATGGACCGCTCCCAACCGTTGAACGGTGGCGAGGTTCCTGGCGACGCATTGCAACGCGAAATGCCGGGATACTTACTAACGGCTCGACAGCCGCCGAGTGCTGCAAATCCAAGGGACCCCTCCGTACCGAGCATAATTTACAGACAGAAACGATCATGAACGCGACACGAATTCTCCCCGACCTGCAATGCTCGCTGTTGTGCGAAGACGTGCGCCCCGAAGCGAATGGCAATTTCATCCTCGTGGGTGTCATTGGACTGGTGCGTGTGCCGCAGGTGCCGGTCACCGCCTTCAAACTCTGCGTGTTCAATCGCTGGACGGCAGGCGTTGGCCAGTTCAACGAGAATGTGCGTCTTATTGCCCCGGATCAGACCACGGTGTTGCGCAAAGGCCAGGTAAAATTTGCGCTCCAGGACGCCACGCACCATGCTACGAACGTCACGGTATTCCCGCAGGTCGAGTTTCCCGCCGGCGGCGTTTACTATGTCGAAGTGTTGGTGGACGACGTGATGAAAATCCGCTTTCCGCTGCCCGTGCTGGTGGTTCAGCCGCCGCAACAAGGCGCCCAACAGGCGCCCGCAAAACAGGAACCGCAAAGTTAGCCTTATTGCCGAGGAGTGTGCTGGAGAAGCGGCGCGATTTAAATTCAACTATCCTTCGCACCCGGTTTATGCTGCCCTCACTCGACGATGGAAACTCCTGTCGCCCCCTGGGAGCCGATCACCTTTGGCGGCGCGGCCGCTTTTTCACGGGCTTCGTTGGGCCGGCTGCTGCTGGTGCAGTTCATCGTGGCGCTCCTGGTCGCGGCGAGTGTTCTCTGTTTTCTGATTTCGGCGTGGTTCCCCGTGATCCACGAGGCCATCGCGCGCCTTCCGGAAAAGGGAGCCATCCGGCGCGGCCAACTCGACTGGGCCGGTCCTTCACCCGCGTGGCTGGCTGAGGGGACCTTTTTGTCGATTATTGTTGACCCCACAGGAGGCGGACGGACCGGCCAAAGCGCCGACGTGCAGGTCGAGTTCGAGCGAGACAGCTTCAAAGTCTGTTCCCTGTTCGGCTGCCTGGAAATTCCTTATCCGCGGTACTGGGCCGTGGCGTTGAACCGCACCGAAGCCGAACCTTGGTGGGGCGCGTGGCGGCCATTTCTGCTGGTCGGGATCGCCGTTGGTGTGGTGCTTGGCCTGATGGCCATTTGGCTGGCGCTGGCGGCGTTTCTGTCGCTGCCATTGCGATTGATCGCCTTTTATTCAGATCGCGCGGCCACCTGGCCGGCGTGCTGGCGCATGGCGGGCGCGGTTCAATTGCCTGGCGCATTGCTGATGAGCGGCGCGATTTTCCTCTACGGCTTCAATCGGCTGAACCTGGTTGGGTTCCTGTTCGCCTGGGTGTTGCACCTCGTCAGCGCCTGGCTATATGTCGGTATCATCCCGGCGCGGCTGCCGCGACTGGCGGGCGCACGCCCAAAGCGCGCCAATCCGTTCGGCACAGGGCAGAGGAGCCAGAAGCGATTCGGCGACTAACCTGATTGAACCTCTTCGGGCATCTTGTCGTCGAGCTCGATTTGATGCGCTTCGGTTTAGGTTTTGCAAGTGCAAGCAGAAACCGCTTCGGTTTTTGATGGCGACCGGAGTAACTCGGCCTGGGGGAGCAGATTGCTTTCGGCCCATGCCGCGAGAGTCCTTGTCGTAGTGGATTCGGCCGTTCTCGGCTCGGCGCGGGTAATGCCTTGGGCCAACTCGGCGTACAGTTCGACCACACCGCGCGCATGTTCGGCGCTTGCTCCAAGTCCGACCAGTGTTTGAGCATAGTGGCTGGCAGACGCTTCCCTGTAACGTAACCGCCGCTCCAGGATTGGTTCCATTGCGGAGGCAGCCTGAATGAATGAGAGGTCCTTCGGACCCTGTACGGCAATACCCTGGATATCCTTCCAATCTCGTCGCACCAACCATCTCAGGACGACGTCGGCGATGTCGCTCGCCGCCACCATGGGGATGGGAACGTGACCCGGCATGGGAAAGGAGAACATGCCGCGCTGGCAAATCGACTCCGCCTGCTCAAGAAGGTTCTCCATGAACCAACCACAGCGCAGATGACGAATCGCCGCACCGGACTCGTTGAGAATGTCCTCCATCGCGTGCAGTCCGGATATTGGACCGGCATTGCGCGCGAGCCCTTTTCCGCACGCCGAAATGGTCACGACTCGGGGAACTCCCGCCTCACGAATGGCCCGACAGCCGGCGCGGGCGAAGCGCTCGTAATGGCCTTGCACGTTCGTCCCCTGCAACGGCTGCCTCGGCACGCACCAGAACAACGCCTCGGCGCCGTCCAGAGCCCGACGCAAGGTCGCCGCGTCATCCGTCGAGCCGCGAACGATCTCCACTTCCTCCCGAATCTCCTCCGGCACCCGGGCCGGATCGCGCACGATCACTCGCACAGAAAACTCCGGCGCCAGGAGTTCCCGAACGACCCCGCGTCCGATGTTGCCCGCGGGGGTGGTGACAACAATTTTCATATTACCTTTTACCTTTCTTTCATGTTTTATCATTCGATCGATCGACCCGTCGTTCAGTTCAATCATACGACGAATAAACCCGCGAATTCAGGACATTCCAGGCCGACGTTTTTCCCGTGGTTTCAAGCGCGGTGTCACAGGAATTGGTTTCCAATCCATTCGCTCAAATGGACCCCCTCACCCGTCCTTCGGACACCCTCTCCCCATCCGATGGGGAGAGGGACGGGGTGAGGGGCGCGTCGGTTTCAAGTTGCACCGCACAATTGTAAACAAAGCGTTAGGGACATCACACTTGCACGGGTTTCAAAGGAGGCAAAGCCCGACGCCGATCAGGCCGCAAAGCCAGATCGCCATATAGCTGAGCGTTTCCCAAAACTCCCCGGCCCGCTGGTCGGCCAAACGCAAGGCGAGCCCGAGCCGGAGCTCGGCGGAAGGCCTCGCGTCTTCAGACCGAACAGCGCGCGCCAGCGCAACGGAAGCCACGGCCTCATCGGTGCCGTGAATTCGTCCGGCCAAGGTCATGGCCGGCACGATCCCAATCGAATTTGCTTTTGCATTCATATTGGGCCGAATCTAAAGCCTGCCCGTGACAACCCTATGTCAGGAGGCTTTTCGCAGTTTCCGCTGGCGTCCCAACCCGGCCAACGACCGCGTATTTGGCAGCCACCTTTTCTGCCTCGGAGGCAACGAGTTCCTTGAGCCGTTCGGGCGCCAGAACTTCGGCCATCGAACCGAAAGAAAAAACCCAATCAGCGAGCCATTCAAGGGAGTAGGCCAGCAAAGTGACCACGACGCCATCGCGATCCGCCCTCTCTTGCACCAGCCGGCAGTACCATTCGCGGCGCACTCGTTCCATCGTTTCGGGTTTGAACTTGACCTGAGCTGTCTCGAACTTGCCTTCGTTCGCCGCGGCTTCGAGGTAGCGCTTGATCGAAAAGTCGGCGTGGCCGGAGAAGATTTCGCTTTGCAATTGAAGTTTGCAAATCCGGTCGGTGCGAAAGTCGCGCACATCGCGGCGCAGACGGCAAAAGGCGATGAGATGCCAGTTGTCCGAGTAATAGACCAGACCGAGCGGTTCGACCTGACGACTGGTCATCTCGCGACGCTGACCACCCTGATAGTCCAGGGCCAGAACCCGCCGCTCGGCGAGGGCGCGTTGGATTGGAATCAAGGCTTCACTCGACAATCTCGGAATCGCAATCGGGCCCCCGGAAACGACGGCCGTCGAACGCTCCAAGCGGTCGAGATAATCCTGGCGGTCCCGTGGAAGCACGGACCGGATTTTCAGCAACGCGGACTCCATCTGCTTCCGCAACGACGCGTCGGTCAGGTGCTCCACCAGCTTTCCGCCAATGAACAG
>Ga0066710_100003307_pt1 | contig 13668 bp, 9 predicted proteins | sample GraSoiAngelo_159_FD_79666 | JGI IMG/M metagenome (GOLD analysis project Ga0066710, IMG submission 79666) | Grasslands soil microbial communities from the Angelo Coastal Reserve, California, USA - 14_1009_16_40cm | ecosystem: Environmental > Terrestrial > Soil > Grasslands | place: USA...
CGGCCGCCTCCGCCTCAGGGGGCCCCTCCTCGTCGTCCGCGTAGGTTTCCAGGTCCTCCACGTACAGGAAGGCGTCGCGCTCCAGGCCGATGTCGACGAAGGCCGACTGCATGCCCGGCAGGACGTTGCTGACCCGCCCCTTGTAGATGTTGCCGGTGAAACCGCGCCGGCCCGGCCGCTCCACGGCGATCTCCGTGAGCAGGTCGTCCTCGAGGACCGCGATGCGGACCTCTCCGCCGGCGCTCTCGACCAGGATCTCCCGGCGCAACGCCCCTCCTCAGTTGACCAGCCGCCTCATCCAGACGTTCAGGACGAGGCCGAAGCTCATGAGCGTGTTCACCAGCGAAGAGCCGCCGTAGCTCATCAGCGGCAGCGGGACGCCCGTCGTGGGCAGCAGGCCGACGACCACACCGATGTTCAGCAGGGCCTGGCAGGCGAAGACGCAGACCACCCCCATCGCCAGGTGGACGCCAAGCCCGTCGCGCGCCGCGCGCGCCGTGATCACGCAGCGGTAGATGATCAGGAAGTAAAGCGCCAGCATGAGCAGCGAGCCGAGGAAGCCCCTTTCCTCGGCGAGGACCGCGAACACGAAGTCCGTATGCTGCTCCGGGAGGAACTGCAGCTGCCCCTGCGTGCCGGCCATGAATCCCTTCCCCAGCAGGCCGCCCGAGCCGACGGCGATGAGCGACTGGATCAGCTGGTACCCCGACCCCTTGGGATCGCGCGTCGGCTCGAGGAAGATCTTCACCCGCTCCTTCTGGTACGGCTTGAGATGGCTCCAGGCGAGGGGCAGCGCCAGGGCCACGATGAGCGCCAGGATGACGATGGTGCGGAAGCGGATGCCCGCCAGGAAGGTCGCGCCGACGAGCAGGGGCATGAAGGTGACGGCCGTGCCGAGGTCCGGCTGCATCATGACCAGGAACACGGGCAGGCCGACGATGCCGCACAGGGACGAGAAGTTCACGAAGCCGAGCCCCGGACGGTCGGACGGCGCGCGCTCCCGCCCCAGATAGGCGGCCAGCAGCAGGATAGTGGCCCCCTTGGCGATCTCCGAGGGCTGGAACTGGAAGCCGCCGACGCCCAGCCACGACTTGCTTGCGTTCACCACGCGGCCGAACGCCAGGGTCAGCGCCAGCAGCACGAGCGCGAGAGCGTAGAACACGTAGGAGAACTCGGCGAGCGTGTGGTAGTCGATCACGATCGCCAGGAGCATCACCAGGAAGCCAAGCCCCAGCCAGGCGAGCTGGCGGTGGAACGCCCCCGCCATCGGCGTGCCGGTGGTCGCCGAGTAGATGACTCCGACGCCGACGGCGCAGACGACGGCTATCGCGAAGAAGAGGATCCAGTCGAAGTTATCGAGGTGCCGACGCGCTTGCAAGCTGCGGCGCTCCCACCTTGGCGTCCTGCTTCTGGAAGTACCGCTCCAGGACGGCGCGCGCGATCGGGGCGGCGGTCGTGCCCCCGTGCCCCCCGTTCTGCACGAACACGGCCCAGGCGATCTCCGGCTTGTCGCGGGGCGCGAAACCGACGAACCAGGCGTGGTCCCGCTTCTCCTTGGGCAGCTTGTCGGCGTCCACGTCGCGCGAGGCCTTGAACACCTGGGCCGTCCCGGTCTTGGCGCAGACGTCGCGGCCGGCGATCTTCGCACGTACCCCGGTGCCGTCCTCGTTCACCACCCCCCACATGGCGTCTTTGATCACCGAGAGGGTGCGGGGATTGAGGTGCAGCGTGCGCACGAGCATGCTCTGGTCATTCTCCTCCTCGACCCCCTCGCGCACCTCGATGGAGCGGATCAGGTGCGGCTTGTAGACCGAGCCCCCGTTGGCGATCGTGGAGGCGAAGACCGCCATCTGGAGCGGCGTCACCTCGATCGCCCCCTGGCCGATCGAGACGGAGATCGTCTCGCCCGGGTGCCAGACGGGGTCGCTCGGCACGGCGACCTTCTTCCATTCCGGATCGGGGACCGTGCCGGCCGTCTCGTGCGGGAGATCGATGTGGGTCGGCTCGCCGAAGCCCAGGAGGTGGGCCCACTTCGAGATCCGATCGATTCCCATGTCGTTGCCGAGATGGTAGAAATAGATGTTGCACGACTGGATGATCGCCTCGCGCATGGTCAGGTAGCCGTGACCTCCCTTGCGGATCGCCCAGCACTGGTAGACCTTGTCCCCGAAGCGCCACGACCCGTTGCAGTGGTCGCCGCGCTCCGGGCCCGCGACCTTCTCCTCAAGCGCGGCGATCGACATCACCACCTTGAAAACGGAGCCGGGCGCGAATTTGGAGAGCGACGACCTGTCCTGCAGGGGGTGGCGGGGATCCCGATCCATGGCGTCCCAGGTGTCCTGCGAGAACCGCCGGGCGAAGACGTTCGGGTCGAAGGCCGGCCGCGAGATCATGGCCAGCACGGCACCCGAGCCCGGATCGAGGAACACGGCCGACCCGGCTTCGTCGCCGTAGGCCTGCTCCAGGGTGCGCTGCAGATCGAGGTCGAGAGTCAGCCGCAGGGTGTGTCCGGGAGTGGCCCGGCGCCCCTCGTCGATCTCCTCGATCTCCCTGCCCAGGCTGTTGACCACCGCCTGCTTCCACCCTTTGACGCCTTTGAGCTCCACGTCGTAGCGTCTCTCGACCCCGGCCTTGCCGATGATCTCTCCGAGGTCGTAGCCGAGCTCCGGATGGTCCTTGATGTCCTTCTCGCTGGCCTCGCCGACGTATCCCAGGAGGTGGGCCGCGAGCGGTCCGTACAGGTAGTTTCGCCGCGACTCGACCTCGACCGAAAGCTCCGGCAGCTCGAGGCGGCGCGACTCGATGTAGGCGGCCTCCGCCAGGTCCACGTCTTCCTTCAAGATCACCGGCTCGAATCGCGGCCGGCTGCGGGCCTTGGCCAGCCGCTCGCGCAGCACCGCCTCGCTCGTCCCCAGGATGCGCGACAGGTCCGGCAGGCGGTGCTTGAGGTCGGCCACCTTCTCGCGATCCAGGCGCACATTGAAGGCGATGCGGTTGTTGGTGAGGACGCGGCCGGCCTGATCGGTGATCAGGCCGCGCAGCGGGGCCAGCGTGACCCGCCTCAGGCGGTTGTTGTCGGAGAGCTTGCGGTAGTAGTCGGCCTTGACCACCTGCAGGTACCAGAAGGCCATCAGGTAGAGGACCAGCACGGCGCCGAACAGCACCTGGATCACGGTGATCCGGGTGTTCAGGCGGCTCTCTTCGTAGTAGTCCTGCAGGTCCTTGCTGGCGCGGTACATGGCGTCTCCGTCAGGGGATGCGTGCGGCGATCCAGAAGACCAGGAGGCCGATCACGCCGTTGCCGATCCCCCGCTGCAGCAGGTCGAGCATCTCCGGGAAGACGAAGCCCTTTCCCATGGCCGCCAGGAGGCCGATCTCGGTCAGCGGATCGAGGAAGGTTGCGGCGAACAGGATGCCGAAGCGCGGGATGGCCTGGTTGAGCATGAACAGCGAGCCGAACGACCCCACCAGGTACCCGATCAACGTCTTCTTGAAGCCGTTGAGACCCAGGATCGCCTGCACCACGGAGTCCTCGACCAGCCCCGCGCCGGTCCCCATGACCATGGCGGCCGCCTGGGGTCGTGTCAGCCCGTAATAGACCACGAGGATGGTGTAGAGGTCGCAGCGTCTCGCCACCCCGGGCAGGTAGCTCGACAGCAGCTCCTGCGCCAGGCAGGCCGCCCCGATGGCCAGGAATCCCCTGACGAGCTTCATCTCTTCTCCGTGGAGGCGGCGCCCGCGGCCGCAGGCGGACGGACCAGCACCAGCACCTCCTCGAGTCGCTGGAAGTCGACCTCGGGCCGCACCTCGACGACCTTCGTCAGCCCCTCCCCTTCCCCGATGGCGGACACCACGCCGATGACGTACCCCTTAGGATGGATCTGATCGAGGCCGGAGGTGACCACGACGTCCCCCACCTCCACGTCGGACAGCTCGCTGACGTACTCCATCCGGCAGCCCTTCTCCCCCTGTCCCACGACGATACCCTGCGCCCGCGTGCGCTGCAGGAGGGCGGCCACCCCCGAGTTGGGATCGAGGATGGTCTGAACTTTGCTCGTGCCCGGAAAGGCCCCGATGACGCGCCCGACCACGCCGCGCGGCGTGATCACCGGGTCGTTGGGAGCCAGGCCGTCGTGCGTTCCGCGGTCGAGCAGGACGATGCGCGCCCCTCCGGACTCGTCGCGGGCGATGACGCGCGCCGCGGCGGCGGGCCGGTCCACCTGGCCCCGCAGGTCGAGGATATCCCGCAGACGCTCCAGCTCCAGCCGCGCCTCCTCCGCCTCCCGCGCCTGCAACGCGAGGCTGTCCACCTGCTCGTGCAGGCGGCGGTTCTCCTTCGCGACACCCCGCAGGTCGGCGTAGGAGCTCCAGGTGCCCGCCGTGCCGCGGCCGATCCAGGCGGCCGTCTTGAGGAAGGGCGAGGCAATGCTGACCACGGCCTCCTCCAGCAGGGAGCGGCGTTCCACGTTCTTCACGCTCGACGACATCAGGATGAGGTTCAGGGTCAGCAGGACCAGAAGGAGGAGGAACGGCTTGCGCTCGCTCAGGACGATGGCCATCGACTCAGGCCCTCCCTCACCCGCCGCGGAGGACGGGCGGGCACAAGGCCCCGTCAGTCGATCGCGATCTTGCGGAGCAGCTTGAAGTCATCCAGCATCTTTCCCGTCCCCAGGACGACCGAGGCCTGCGGGTCGTCCGCCATGGAGACGGGAAGGCCGGTCTCCTCGCGGAGGCGCTTGTCGAGGTTCTTCAGCTGCGAGCCGCCGCCGGTGAGCACGATCCCCTTGTCCACGATGTCCGCGGACAGCTCGGGCGGCGTCTGTTCCAGGGCGACACGCACCGCCTCGATGATGTTGGAGACGGTCTCGGAGAGCGCCTCCCGAATCTCCTCGTCGGAGATCACCAGGGTCTTGGGGATCCCCTCGACCAGGTCGCGGCCCTTGATCTCCATCGTGAGCTCCTCCTCGAGCGGGAAGGCCGAGCCGACGTTGATCTTGATCTCCTCCGCCGTGCGCTCGCCGACGAGCAGGTTGTACTTCCGCTTGATGTACTGGATGATGTCCTCATCCATGCGGTTGCCGGCGATGCGCACGGAGCGCGAGTAGACGATGCCGGCCATGGAGATGACGGCCACATCGGTCGTGCCGCCGCCTATGTCGACGATCATGTTCCCCGTCGGCTCGGTGACCGGGAGCCCGGCGCCGATCGCGGCCGCCATCGCTTCCTCGACCAGGTAGACCTCCGAGGCCTTGGCGCGGTAGGCCGAATCCTTGACCGCTCTCTTCTCCACCTGCGTGATGTCCGACGGGACGCAAATCACGATGCGGGGCCGCACGCCGAGGCTGCGGTTGTGCGCCTTCTTGATGAAGTAATCGAGCATCTTCTCCGTGTGCTCGAAGTCGGCGATCACGCCGTCCTTCATCGGCCGGATAGCGATGATGTTCGCGGGCGTGCGCCCGAGCATCTCCTTCGCCTCCTTGCCGACGGCCTCGACCTTGCCGGTCCTCTGGTTGACGGCGATGATCGAGGGCTCGCACAGCACGATCCCCTTCCCCTTCGCGTAGACCAAGGTGGTGGCCGTCCCCAGGTCGATGGCCAGATCGTTCGAGAACAGACTGAGCACCGACCTCGGACTCCACGCCATCGTCGCCCCCACCGGAGAACCTCCTCAGCGAGCCTTCGCTGGCCGCTCTGGCCCGCGAGCGGGGCCTAATATTATGGTCCGCCCCGGGCAAAGTCAAATCATTGGCGGGATCGCGGAACCCTTTGCGCGCCTAGAAGTTGCGCTCAGCGCACGGTCTGCACGACGACCGGCCGCGGGCTGCCCGGCTCGGCCAGCGCCACGCCGTTCTTGCCCCGCCCTTTCACGACGTACATCGCCTGGTCGGCGCGCGCGATCAGGTCGTCCTTGGTGCGCCCATGGTCCGGGAAGGACGCGATCCCCACGCTGGCCGTGATGCGCACCTTCAGCCCGTACGACTCCAGGAACACCGTCTCGGCGATCCGCTCGCGGATGCGTTCCGCGATGATCTGGGCGCCCTCCGGCCCCGTCTGCGGCAGGATGACGGTGAACTCGTCGCCGCCGAAACGGGAGGCGACGTCGATCTCGCGCACCGTGCTCTTGATGACCGCGCCCACCTCGACCAGCGTGCGGCTGCCCCACAGGTGGCCGTGCTGATCGTTGACGTTCTTGAAGCCATCCAGGTCGAGGAAGATCAGGGACACCGGCGTGCGGTAGCGCTTGCTGCGCTCCACCTCTCGGCGCAGCGTCGCGTTCAGGTAACGCGAGTTGTGGAGCTTCGTCAGGTCGTCCGTGATGGACAGCTCTTCGGAGCGCCTCAGGAGGAGCGCGTTGTCCATGGCCACGGCCGCCGGCTCCAGGAGGAGCGACATGAGCCGCGCGTCATCGCTCCGGAAGCGGCCGGAGGTGGTGCGATCCACAGCTTCCAGGACGCCGATCACCCGGCCGCGGCTCAGCAGAGGGACCGCCAGGACCGAGCGCGCCGCGAGGTGCTGCGGCAGCTCCGGCGCGCCGTAGGTGGTGCCGTCCACGCCGACGTCTTCGACCAGGACGGGCTGGCGCAGCTGCGCCGCCCGGCCCGCGATCCCTTCCCCCAACCCGACCCGCGTCCCCCTGCACGCGGCCAGCCCCTCGCCGCCGGTCTGCTCCACGGTCAGCAGGCCCTGCTCCGGGTCGGCGAGCAGGAACAGCCAGGCGCGCAGCTTTAGGAAGGCGCGCACCTGCTCCATCGCCAGATCGACGATGCGGTGGGGATCGAGCTCGTTGCCGGTGGTGCGCACGATCGCCGCCAGGGCGCGCAGCGTCATCTCCTGGCCGCGGGCCTCGAGCAGGATGCGGCGGACCCGCTGGCGCAGCTCGCCGATCTGGATCTCGCGCTCGACCACGTCGAGGACCTGTGCTGCGTCGAGCGGCGCGGTCAGCGTGATGGGCTCGGCGTCCCCAAGGGCGCGGCGACGTGGCTCGCGCGCCGGACGCCGGGTGTTCACGGCCAGCCGGAAGGGCAGCACCGGGACCGCCGGCGCCAGCCGCCGCAGGCGGTGCAGGGCCTCGGCGCGCACCCGGCCGTTCGCCGAGGACTGGTACAGGACGGCCGCAATGGCGCCACGGCGCAGGTCCTTCTCGGGCAGGCGCCCGAAGGTGGCCGCCACCAGCGGAGCCCGCGCCGCCCCGCTGGCCGGAACGATGCGCGACGCCTTAGCGCCGTCCTCGAGAACCACCAGGATCTTCGCGTCGCGCGCTGACATCGGGGGCCCGCCAGGAGCCATTCCTAGATCGACTCGACATAGACGCCGCGCCGCATGCGGGTCACGTTGCCGGCGGGGTCCTGCGCGACGATCTCCAGCTGGTTGAAACCTTCCTTCTTCATGCGGATCACGGCGGTGAAGGCACCGTCCTCGTACACGTCGATCTTCTGCCCATCCACCGTCAGGATGGCCCCCGGCTCGGTCCGCCCGTTGATGATCACCAGGTGGCCGGTCGGCAGGAAATCCTGCACCACCAGGGGCGGCGGTGTGGTGTCGTCGCCGCGGGCTTCGTGAGCGTTCGCCACGGTGAACTTGCGATTCTCCGAGAACGCGCTCTCGACGTCCCGGCCGTCGATGGCCGAGGCGCGCCAGTAATAATTCCCCTCCTGCAGCCCGGGGATCTGGACGCTCGTGGAGCGGATGTCCGATTTGTCCAGGAGCAGATCGCCGAACAGGGCGGTGCGCGCCATCTGCAGCCGGTAGCGAGTCGCCCCCGGCACCGCCGACCAGCGCAGCAGCGTGGCCCCCGAAGAGGGATCGTCCAGCACGAAGACCCGCTGGTCGGCCGGTTCCTGCAGCGGTGGAGGCGGCAGCAGATCCTGGCGGCTCACGACCTGGTCCTGCGTGACCTCCATCCTCTGCTGCGGCTTCAAGGTCAGGGTCCGGTTCGCGGCCTGCACTTCGGCGGTGCCGCTTTGCACCTCGGCCCGTGTCTTGCGGGTCTCGGCGTCGAAGGCGACGTCGAACTGGGCCCGGTTCGTCGCGCGCGCCGTGGCCGAGTCGGTGGCGACCTCGTGGAACGAGCCGGCCACGTTCGCGTCCGGCATGCTGGCCGAGACCCCGCCCCAGTTGAGCTTCTCACGCACCTTGCGCACGCGCGTCGCCGGATCCTCGAACAGCTCGCGAATCTCCAGCAACGACCCCGGCTTGATGGTCGTGATCGTGCCGTCGAAGTAAATGATTTGCGCCGACCCCGAGCTGGCCGTCTTGATCTGGTCACCGACCCGCAGGGCGGTCGTGCTGGAGACGTTGTCCCACACGAACTGGCGCGCGCGCTTGATCTTCACGTCCCCCTCGTACTTGTAGATCTTGGCCGTGAAGGCCTCCGCATCCGAGCCCTCGAGGAGTTTCTGGGAGAACGACTCCGACTGCTGGGCGGCCGTGCGGGCGCCGGGGTAGTCCTGGCGGTCGTAGGACATGCGGGCCGAGTCGAGGAGCCTCTGGGCGTTGCCGATCACCCGCGCCAGGCGCGCGTCGCTTCCGGCCGCGGCCTGGGCCTTGCGGTACATCTGCTCGGCCTGGCCGATCTCCTGCAAAGCGGCCTCCTCCGGGGTGGCGCGCCGTGCCGCTTTGAGGTAGAAAACCAGGCCTCCCAAGGCGACGAGCAGAACGACGTACACCACGCCCCGCATGATGCTGCGGTAGGAGATGGTGGCCCAGTCCAGGAGGATTTGAGGCCGTTGTCGTTCCGGCGGCATCGGCGTGTCCCTGTTCTCCGTCCCCGGCGCGCGCCGGGTGACGAAGCCGAGGGCGGTGTCCAACTCCTTCCCCCGGTTGAGGTTATCGGCACTTCCCGGGCGGGCTGGCGCGACGCGCGCCCGGAATACGGGTTAAATATAGGAGTGGGGCGCGATGACGCAAGAGAAGTGACTTGCGGTCGGGGTCGGGTCGCCGTTAGACTGCCTCCTTCAAGACTCGGGGTGCGTGATGCTGCAGCAGATGCGGGACGGGTTCCGCTATCTCAAGTGGCTCCTGGTCATCATCATTTTTATGTTCATCTGGTGGGCCTTCGCCACCTGGGGCGGCGGCGCGTCCAGCCGGAAACAGAGCGAAGGAAGCTGGGCGGCGCGCGTCAACGGGCGGGAGATCCCGATCGCCGAGTTCCAGTCGTACGCCCGCCGGCTCGACAGCACCTACCAGGCCATCCTCGGAGAACAGTACCCGCAGCAGCGCGCCGCGATGCACCTCGGTCACCAGGCCGTCGACGGCCTGGTCGACCAGGAGCTGGTCTACCAGGAGGCGGCGCGACAGGGCATCGGCGTCTCGCCTCAGGAGGTGGCGGAGGCCATCCAGCGGGATCCCGGCTTCCAGGACGGCGGTCACTTCATCGGCCTGGAGCGCTACCGCAACGTCTTCCGCAACAGCCGCATCAGCCTCGAGGACTACGAGGAGCAGGTGCGCCGCGACCTCGTCATCGAGAAGTTTCGAGGCCTGGTGGAGGACGGCGTGACGGTCAGCGACGCCGAGGTGAGGGAGGAGTTCCAGAAGCGCAACGACAAGGCTAGCGTCGAGTACCTGGTGGTCGATCCCGCCCGGCTGGCTCCAAAGCCCAGGCCCTCCGACGCCGAGCTGACGCGCTACTATGACAACCACCGCGACCGCTACGCCCGGGGCGAGGGCCGCTCCGGGGTCTACGTGCTGTTCAGCGCCAGCGAGCTGGCCTCATCCGAGCCTGCGACCGACGCCGAGGTGCAGGCGGCGTACGATCGCGATCGATCCACGCGCTTCACCGTGCCCGAGCAGCGCCGCGCCTCGCACATCCTGTTCAAGGTCGAGCCGGGTGCCACCCCCGCCGCCGCCGCCCTGATCGAGAAGAAGGCCCGGGACGTCCTGAAGCGGGCGCGCGCCGGGGACGACTTCGCCAAGCTGGCCGGGACCTTCTCGCAGGACACGGGATCGGCGGCCAAGGGGGGGGACCTGGACTTCTTCGGGCGCGGGCAGATGGTTCCTGAGTTCGAAAAAGCGGCCTTCTCGCTGCCGGTCGGCGGCATCGGCGACCTGGTGCGCAGCCCGTACGGATTCCACATCATCAAGGTCACCGAGGCCCGCGAGGGACGGACCATCCCGTTCGACAGCGTCCGCGATCAGATCCGCGACCAGCTGCGACTCGAGCGGGCGCGCGGCGAGATCCTGAAGCGCAGCGCCGACTTCGCCCGCGCTGCGGCCGGCGGCAAGCTCGAGGTGGTCGCCCGGTCGCAGGGTCTGACGGTCCGTCAGACCGGCACGCTGCACGACTCCGAGGCGCTCCCCGACCTGGCCGCCTCCCAGTCCGTCGTCGCCCGCATGCTGGGCCTGGCCCCCGGCCAGGTGAGCGAGCCGATCCCTGTCCCTTCGGGCCAGGTGGTGGTGCAGGTGACGGGGTCCGCCCCGAGCGAACCGCGACCGCTGCCGGAGATCCGTGCCCGCGTCGAGAAGGATCTGGCGGAGGAGCGGGCGCGCGTGGCCCTCGCGGAGAGGCTCAAGGCCGCGCCTGCGGGGCCGGGCGGGCTCAAGGCCTTGGCGCGCGACCTGAAAGTCGAGCTGAAGACCCAGGCCGACGTGGCCCGTGGCACCCCCCTCCCGGGGCTCCCTTCCGACAAGGCGATCGAGGCCCAGATCGCCTCCCTCGCCCCAGGCACGGTCGGTGATCCCATTCTCACCCCCTCGGGCATCATCGTCCTGGGGGTGACCGCGCGGCAGGACCACCGCGACGAGTTCCAGACGCAGAAGGATTCGATCCGCGACGGTCTGGTGCGCCAGCGGCAGGATCGCCTGTACCGCGCCCTCCTCAAGCGGCTGCGCGCCCAGAGCAAGGTCGAGCTGAACGAGCCGGTCGTCCGCTCGCTCGACCAGGGCTGAGACCCTCACGCCTCTTACGCCAGCGTAATGCCCGCAAGGGCGTACCGGACGTGGGTTTTGCGGGAGTTCGCGCTTGAACGATCCTTCCGAGGCCCTATATTGGACCGTTGGGAGGGCCCTCGCATGTCGGAATTGTCGTCCGAGAACTCGTTCAACAAGGGGCTGCAGGCCGTGCTGCGCGGCCAGTACCTCGAGGCCTTGGCCTACTTCGAAGCCTCGATGGAGCTGGTGCAGCGCGCGGGCAACGGCCAGGCACCGGTGAAATACCTTTCGTACTACGGTCTCTGCCTTGCCATGGCGTCCGCCCGGCTGCGGGAGGCGCGGGAGATCTGCGAGAGGGCGGTCGAGGCGGAGTTCTACAACCCCGACCTCTACCTGAACCTGGGGAAGGTCTATCTCAAGGGCCGCGACCGCGCCCGGGCGTTCGGGGCCCTCATCCGCGGCCTGCAGCTCAACCCCCGCCATGCCGGGATCATCCGCGAGATCAGCCACCTCGGGATCCGGAAGCGCCCGGTCCTGCCCTTTCTCGACCGCAGCCACCCGCTGAACCGGGTGCTCGGGCGCCTGCGGCGGAGCGCGCCGCGGCACCTCTCGGTACACTGAGCGGGACGGCGCGGACGGGCCGCCGGAAAATCCCTGTCAGATCGCGGTGACGGGCGAGGTGGCGGAGCCGCCGGCCGTGGAGGTCACCGTGACGCTCCCCGGATTGCTCGGGGCGGTCAGACTGAGCCGATAGACCCCCGCGGAGGGCACCCAGGTCATCGTGCCGTAGCCGAGCACGGAGAGGGTGACCGATCCGACCGGGTAGTTCGTCGTGGCCTCCACGGTGAGGCGCAGGTTGGAAGCCTGGTAGGTCGCCTTCGTGATGTTGAGGACCTCCACCACGTCGTCGATGACGTTGTTGCAGTCATCATCGACGCCGTTGAACACCTCCACGGCACCGGGATGCACCGAAGGGACCGTGTCGGCGCAGTCCCCGCCGCAGGTCGTGTAGCCGTCTCCGTCCTGATCGAAATCTTCGTCCACGAGAGAGTCGCAGTCGTCGTCCACGAAGTTGCAGGTCTCCGTGCCGGGCGTTCCCGGGACGGCGCCGCACGTCGTCCCCGCGCCGCCGGGCGCGCAGACGATGGCGCCGTCGCGCCGGCAGGCGCCCACCCCCGCGCTGCAAGGCCCGCCGAGGACGAACCCCTCGTCGGTCGCCCCGTCGCAGTCGTTGTCCTTGCCGTCGCAGATCTCGGAGGCGCCGGGATGAACGGACGGATCGTCGTCCCGGCAGTCGACGTCCGCCATGAAGCCGTCGGAGTCGCCGTCCTGGCACGCATCGCCGAGCCCGTTGCCATCCGAGTCCGCCTGTCCCGGGTTGGGAGCCGCGGAGCAGTTGTCGCAGGCGTCCCCACGCCCGTCCCGATCGGCGTCGGCCTGGGCCGCGTTGGAGGCCAAGGGACAGTTGTCGGTGAGATCCTGCACCAGGTCGGCGTCGCTGTCGCGTCCCTGGGACGCGCAGGGTTGTGCCAGGGGACGGGCGGAGCCGCTGGTCCCGGTCCCCGGGCTCCCCTCGCCGCACAGGTTGGTTCCGGTCTCCAGGTAGTAGAAGAGCGCGCCGGCCGGCGGTGCGTCCCCTTCCAGGATGAAAGTCGTGGCCGACTCGGGCACGCGGCAGACGCTCTGGAAGGTGAAGCCGCCTCCCGCGGGCACCGTGCCGCGGTACACGTTGTAGACGTTCGTCTCGGGGATCGGATCCCAGCTCAGCCGCGTGGAGGTCCCCGAGAGCCCCACGCGCGTGTCCCCGACCTCGATCGGCGAGCGGGTCATGGAGTAGAGCAGGGGGGCGCAGTCGAGGGCGTCGGGCACGCCGTCATTGTCGTCGTCCGGATCGATGCAGTTCGCCAGGTGATCCCCGTCCGTGTCCGGGAATCCTTCATCGATCAGGCCGTCGCAATCATCGTCCGCCCCGTTGCAGGCTTCGGTCTGATTCGGGTGGATCTGCGCGTTGGCATCGTTGCAGTCGCCGCCGCAGGCGGTGTAGCCGTCCTGGTCGGCATCGAAATCCTCGTCGGCCACACCGTTGCAGTTGTCGTCGATGCCGTTGCAGGCCTCGGGCTGATTCGGGTGGATCTGCGCGTTGGCATCGTTGCAGTCGCCGCCGCAGGTCGTGTAGCCGTCGCCGTCCTGGTCGAACCCCTCGTCCACCAGGCCGTCGCAGTCATTGTCGATGCTGTCGCACACTTCGGGGACCCCGGGGTGGATGCCGGCGTTGGCGTCGTTGCAGTCCCCGCCGCAGGTCGTGTAGCCGTCGAGGTCCCGATCGAACCCCTCGTCAACCGTCGCATTGCAATTGTCGTCGATGCCGTTGCAGATCTCGATCGCCCCCGGGTGGACGGCCGGATTGTTGTCGTTGCAGTCCGTGTCGGTCGTGTAGCCGTCCTGGTCGTTGTCGACGCCGCCTCCGGTCGCGTTGACGCGCAGGTCGTAGGCGCCGTAGACCCCGTAGTTGGGCGAGTGGAAGCAGCGGACGTAAAGACGGCCCGACTGGGGCGCGGTGTACGTGATGATGGACGAGAAGTCGATGACGCTGCGGTTGTCGTTGCTCGCCAGGACGGTCGTCCCATTGGCCGCCCGGAGCTCGAGGAAGGTGTCGGGGTCCCCGAGCAGGTCGAGCGTCTCGATGGTGTAGGTGGACCCGGCGACGGCGTTGAAGCTGAACACGTCGGTGTCGGGTTCGCCCAGCAGGTTGTTGTCGCGGTCGGCGAAGAACGTGTTGTGGTAGAGGGACGGACCGGGAAA
>Ga0066710_100003308_pt1 | contig 13667 bp, 8 predicted proteins | sample GraSoiAngelo_159_FD_79666 | JGI IMG/M metagenome (GOLD analysis project Ga0066710, IMG submission 79666) | Grasslands soil microbial communities from the Angelo Coastal Reserve, California, USA - 14_1009_16_40cm | ecosystem: Environmental > Terrestrial > Soil > Grasslands | place: USA...
CCGACCGCCATGCCCATCAGCAGCATCACGGAGTTGGTCGCGTCGGACGCGTGCGAGACGTGGCTGATCAGTTCCGCGAGCCCGATCGAGCCCAGCACCGCGGAGAACGCGAGCAGAACCGGCACGCCGGCGGCGACGAACGCGCCGAAGGCGAAGAGCAGGATCACGAACGTGATCGGGACGGAGAGCTTCTCCGCTTTCTGAAAATCCTTGCCGATCGTGTCGTTGAGCTGGTGGTTCGCGCTCGCGAAGCCGAACTCGGCGACGGTGTAGCCGGGGCTCTGCCTCTGGAGGCCCGACACCGCGTCCATGATCGGCTGGATCTTCTTTTCGGCCTTCGACGACTTGCCCGCGACGTTGAACTGCACGAGCGCCGAGTGGCGGTCCTTGGAGATCTGACCGTTCGCACCGGGGGCGAGCGGCGACCGGACATCGTCGACGTTCTTCAACGTGTGCAGGCGCGCTACCACCTCGTTGATCTTGGCGCGGAACGCCGCATTGCTCGCGGTCTGCTGCTTCGACTGCACGAGCACGCTCTCGGCGGCGGGCTGTGCGAAGCCCGCGTCCGACAGCATCCCCTGTGCTCTCGCGGTCTCGCCCGTGCCCTGCTCGGCGTCGGTCAGCTTGACGGTGCCGACGGCCATGCCGGCGACGATCGCGACGACGACGAACGCAAGCCACCCGAAGGTGGCGGTCTTCCAATGAGCTGCGCTCCACCTTCCGGCTCGCGCGGCGAAGTTCTCCCTCTGCACGACGTGATCTCCCTTGCGTTGCTTGCCGTTTCAGGGTGCCAGCGGACACCGGGCTACGTAAGTGGGAGAGACCCGAGAGCCGGAGGTGCGGTTATCCGCACCTCCGGCTCCAGCAGCGAGTTACGCGGCCTGCGCCAGGTCAGGCTCGTCGGCCGACCGGACGGGCGCCTCGTGCTCGAGGCGGGGCAGCCACTCGAGCCACTTCGGCAGGTACCAGTTCCAGTCGCCGAGCAGCTTCATCGTGGCCGGGAGGAGCACGGCGCGGACGATCGTCGCGTCGATCAGGACGGCGGCTGCGAGGCCGATGCCCAGCTCCTTCATGTCGATGATCGGCATGAGTGCGAAGACGCCGAACGCTCCGACCATGACGACCGCGGCGCTGGTGACGACGCCGGCCGTAGTGACGATTCCGTGCTCGACGGCGTCCCCGGTCTTCAGGCCGCGGTCGAACGCTTCGCGAATCCGGCTGAGGATGAACACGTGGTAGTCCATCGACAGCCCGAACAGGATCACGAAGAGGAAGATCGGCAGCCACGAGGTGATGGCTCCGTTGGACTGGAAGTCGAGCAGGTTCGAGCCGTGGCCCTTCTGGAAGACCTCGACGAGCACGCCGTAGGCGGCACCGACCGAGAGCAGGTTCAGGAGGATCGCCTTGATCGGGATGACGATCGACCGGAACGCGACCATCAGCAGCAGGAATGCGAACAGCAGGACGAAGCCGAACACGTACGGAGCGTGCGACTTCATCAGGCTGTTGTAGTCGGCCGTCGCGGCGGTCATGCCTGTCGTCGCGTACTTCACGCCGGCGACCTTGCCGACCGTGTTCGGGAGCACGTCGTTCCGCAGCGTCGAGAGCACCTTGTTCGACGTCGCGTCCGTACCCTCGCCGTTCAGCTGGACGGTCACCTCAGCGACGGTGCGGTCCTTGCTGATCTGGAGGACCTGGGCGTTGTGCATGCCCGGAGTCGCATTGGCGCGGGCGACGAGCTCGTTGACAGAGCGGGCGACGGCCGGGGAGTCGACGCTCTTCGCCTTGATCGCCACGATCGCCGGCTGCGGCCCGCCGGGGAACAGCTCCTGAACGCGGTTGAGGGTCTGCACCTCGGAGACGCTCTTCGGCAGTGCGTCGAGCCCGGAGATCGAGGTGTGCAGGCCGAAGGCAGGGATCGTCAGCGCGACGAGGACGCCTGCCGACGCGACCGCTGCGATCAGCGGGTGCTTGAGGACCGGCCGTAGCAGCGCCTTCCAGACGCGCGGCTCGCTGTTACGGGTCTTCCACTTGTGCAGATAGGGCAGGCGGCCCTTCTCGACCCGATCGCCGAGCTTGGCGAGCAGAGCGGGAAGGACGGTGAGCGAGCCGATCATCGCGGTCAGCACGACCAGCATCGTCCCGATCCCGAACGAGAAGAACGTCTTGTCGCCGGAGAAGAACAGGCCAGCCATCGCGATGATGACGGTGAAGCCGGAGATCAGGACCGCGCGGCCGGAGGTTGCGGCGGCGGCTTCGAGAGCGGCCCGGGAGCCGCGTCCGGCGGCTTTCTCCTCGCGCTCGCGCTTGACGTAGAAGAGCGAGTAGTCAACGCCGACGGCGAGCCCGACGAGCAGGATCACCTCCGAGACCGACTGATCCATCGGAATCAGGTGGCTGACGAGCGCGACCAGGCCGGTCGTGCCCAGGACGGCAGAGAAGGCGAGAACGAGCGGGACGCCGGCGGCGATGACGGCGCCGAAGACGAGCAGCAGGATCCCGAGGGTCAGCGGCAACGAGATCGCCGACGCCTTGGCGAACTGCGAGCCGAAGAGCTTGTCGAGCGCCTTGCCGGCACTTGCGTCGCCCGATTCGCGGATGGTGAAGCCGGGGTGGCTCTTCGCGAGCTCCTTGACCTTCGCCATCGGCCCGTCGACGGTCTTCTGCGCGTCGGCGGACTCGCCGTTCAGGTTGAACGAGACGTATGCGGCGTGACCGCCCTTTGCGATCTGCGCCTTGTAGCTCGGCGAGTACGGTGAGTGGACGTCACTCGTCGTCGGAGTCGTGTAGGCGACGGAGGTGGCTGCGGCGACTGCCGACTTGAACTGCGGGTCGCTCGTCGTGTACTTCGACGACTCGATCAGGATGAACTCGCCGAACTTCTTGTCCTCCTGGAAGCCGGCGTCGTTGAGGATGTGGTCGCCGGTGCGCGCCTGGCCCACATTCTGATCGCTGTCGGCGAGGTGCTTGGTGCCCACAATGCTGCCGAGTGCAAAGGCGACGACGACGAACGCGAGCCAGCCGAAGACCGCGGTCTTCCAGTGGTCCGCGCTCCAGCGGCCCATGCGGGCTGCCAGATTGTTCGAGCGCTTGAGCGGTGACATCAGGGATCTCCTTGCCGTGGGGTGGTGGCAGGAGAATCGCGCCGGGCCGGGACCGCGGCGATGCGGCGGCCAGGTGTCCACGGGTGCGGCAGGCCGCACCCGCAGGAGGCGGTCAGTCCCCGAGGAAGGGCAGCTCGGGATCGAGCGCGAAGCCGCCTGCCGCGACCGAACGGACGGCAGCGGCGAACTCGGCGACGTCGGCGACCCTGTCCTTGAGCAGGTAGCCGACGCCTTCGGGGCTCCCATCCAGGAGCTCGCGCGCGTAGGCCGGCTCGACGTACTGCGAGAGGACGAGGACGCCGACGCCCGGATGCCGGCGGCGGATCTCCTTCGCGGCGCGCAGGCCCTCGTCCGTGTGGGTCGGCGGCATGCGGACGTCGACGATCGCGACGTCGGGGGAGTGGAGGGCCACGTCGCGCAACAGGTCGTCGGCCGTGCCCGACTGCGCTGCAACCTCGAAGCCCGCGTCCTCGAGCAGGCGGCCGATGCCCTCGCGAAGCAGGACGGAGTCGTCGGCAAGGACGACGCGGGTCCGTGGGCCGCTCGGCGTGGGCTCGGCGTTCGGAGGCGGAAAGTCCGCGGGGACCCCGGGCAGGACGAGCTGGCAGAGCGGCTCCGGGTGAGGGAGGCCGCGCAGCGCGTGGCTGCCGAGCTCGCGGATCTCGCGTGGCACGGTCAGCGCATCGCGCGTGGCGGTCGACAGCAGCACCTGGCCGCCGTGCGCCGCCGAGCAGATCCGGGCGGCGCGGTGGACGTCCAGGCCGACGTAGCCGTGCCTCGCGAGTGCCGGGCGGCCGGTGTGGATGCCCATCCGGACGCGGAGCGTGCAATCTGGCGGCCACGTGCAGGCGGCGAGCCCGCGCTGGGCGGCCTCGGCGGCGGCGAGTGCCGCGTCGGCGTCGGGGAAGACCGCGAAGAGTTCGTCGCCGCGGCAATCGATCTCCGTCCCGCCCGCGTCCGCGAGGGCGGACCGGACGATGCGCCGGTGCTGCTCGAGCACCGGCTCCCAGTCCTCCTCGCCGAGCGCGTGGACGAGCCGGGTCGACCCCTCGATGTCGGTGAAGAGGAGCGTGACGGTGCCGGTCGGCAGCGCGGCGGCCACGCGAGGAGGTTACGCCCAGGACGCGCCCGGGCGGTAGGGGTCGAAGCGGGCGGAGCGCGCGAAGCCGCTGACTTGTCGGCACCTTCTAGTTACACGCGCGCGCGACCCCCACCCATCTAGAAGGGTGGGGTTTCACCCGCCTCCCTCGCCGTCGACGATACCCGCGACAGGCGCACGTGTCTGTGCCGGATCAGTGCCGATTTCGCGCGGCGCTATTCGAGCGAGCGCAGGTACTGCAGCACCGCGAGCACTCGCCGGTGGTTCTCATCGCTCGTCGGCAGCCGCAGCTTCTGGAAGATGCTCGTCACGTGCTTCTCGACCGCGCGCTCGGTCACGAACAGTCGGCCCGCGATCGCGGCGTTCGACCGCCCCTCGGCCATCGCCTCCAGCACCTCACGCTCGCGCGGCGTCAGGCCCTCGAGCGGATCCTCGCGGCGACGCCTCCCGACGAGCTCGGACACGACCGTCGGATCGAGCGCCGACCCGCCCTCTCCGACGCGCCGGACCGCGCCGGCGAACTCCTCCAGGTCGGACACTCGGTCCTTCAGCAGGTAGCCGACGCCTTCGGCATTGTCCGCGAGCAACTCCATCGCATACCCGGGCTCGACGTGGGCCGAGAGGACGACGACGCCGACGTCCGGATGCTTCTCGCGGATCGTCTGCGCCGCGCGCAGGCCCTCATCGGTGTGCGTCGGCGGCATCCGGATGTCCACGATCGCGACGTCCGGCTTGTGCATCGCCACGTGACGGAGCAGATCGTCGGCCGTGCCCGACTGTGCGACGACGTCGAACCCCGCCTCCTCGAGCAGGCGGACGAGCCCCTCGCGCAGGAGCATCGAGTCGTCGGCGAGCACGATCCGCACGTGGGAGAGCGTACTCGCTGCGTCAGCCGACGGGCATCTGCGCCCAGAGGCGCGTGCCGCCGGTCGCCGGACTCTCGACCTCGAGTCGTCCGCCCAGCGCCTCGATCCGGTCCGCGAGCCCGCGGAGCCCGGTGCCGGCGCGCGGATCCGCGCCGCCGATGCCGTCGTCGGCAACCTCTACCGACGCGACGCCGTTCCGTCGCTCGACGGTGACGCGCACGTACGAGGCATCCGCGTACTTCGCCACGTTGGTCAGCCCTTCCGCGACGACGTAGTACGCCGCCGCCTCCACCGCATCGGGCAGCCGCTCGTCCGGCATGGCGGCGACCTCGACAGGTAACGGGGCGCGCGCGGCCAGCGCCTCGACGGCGGCAGCGAGGCCGCGGTCGGTGAGGATCGCCGGATGGATGCCGCGCGCGAGCTCGCGCAGCTCCGCGAGCGCCTGCGCGAGCTCCTGCTGCGCCTCCGTGAGGATCTGCTTCGCTCCCTCCGGACGGTCGGGAATCCGCGCCTCCGCGAGCCGCAGGGCGAGCGAGAGGGAGACGAGCCGCTGCTGCGCGCCGTCGTGGAGGTTGCGCTCGAGCCGGCGGCGTTCCGCGTCCGCCGCCTGGACGATGCGCGCGCGCGACTTGCGGACCTCATGCTCCTGCTCCTTGCGGTCGGTGATCTCGCGGACGATCGAGACGACCTCGTCCGCGGCGCTCGCGACCACGCGCGCCTCGTACTGGCGCTCGACGCCGCGCACTTCGAGGCTGTACTCGTGTGTCTGCACGCCGCCCTCATCGAGCGCGCGCCGTGCAGCCGCCAGCGCCTGCTCGGCGACCGGACGCGGGAGCCGGTCGTAGACGGACCGGCCGATCACTTCGCTCGAGACGAGCTCGACCTCGTCGTGCGCGTGATAGTCGACGTAGACGCCCTCGCGGGTCATCCGGAACATCAGGTCCGGCATTGCGTCGAGCAGCGCGCGGGTGCGCGCCTCCTGGCGTCGCCGCTCCGTCACGTCGACGCCGGAGATCAGCCGACGCGGACGACCCTGCGCGTCGACGATCGGCATCACGGACCAGGCGACGATCCGGCGTCCACCGCCCGCTCCGAGCCACTCGCTCTCGAACTCCTCGCCGTCGGCGGCGGCCAGTGCGAGGTGGAAGCTTGCGGCGTCCTCGGACGGCAGGAAGAGCTTCGTGAAGGGCTCGCCCCGCCCCGAGTCGTCGTCCGGCAGGCCGGACAGACGCGACAGGGTGGCGTTGAAGCGCATCACGTTCCCTTCCGTGTCGACGACGCAGAAGAGCGCGGGTGCGGTGTCGACGACGGTGCGGACGAAGTCCTGCTCGCGCTCGAGCTCGATCAGCCGCGCGCGCAGCTCGGCCTGCAAGCGATCCTTCTCGAGGCCGATGCGCGCGCTCGCCACCGCCGCCTCGAGCAGTTCGGGCTCCTCGAGGAGCGACGGATCGTGGATCAGGGCGCCGACGCGCCGCCCCTCGTACTCGACCGGCGTCAGCGTCCGTCCTGCCTCCACCTCGTCGAACGGCCAGCCCTCGAGGTCGACGTACAGGCGCCGCTCGGGCAGCCAGTGCGCAAGGCGTATGGTCGGATCGTGGAGCGCGCGGCGGAAAGCGGCGTGCAGCTCCTCCGGACTCGGGTTCTCGGGGACGTCGACGAAGAGCCGACCGACTCCCGCCCGCGCGAGGCGCGCTCGCATGAGCCCGGCGAGGAAGAAGTAGGGGACGGAGATGAACGCGAGCGAAGCGAGCAGCTTGAGCAAGCCCGCGAACCCTCCGGCCCAGGGATCGACGGCAAACGCGATCCCGAGCAGGATCATCGTCGCGCCGCCCGAGAGGTAGATCGGGCTGAGCACCCGCCTTCCGGCCGGGGTCGCTCGGCGCCAGCGGCGGACCAGGAGCGTGACGACGGCGGCCGCGATCGCGATTCCGCAGACGTCCGCTGCGACCTGGACGGCAGTCGCGGCTGCGTCGCTGGGTGCGAGGAGGAAGGCATTGGGCGGGCAGCCTTTGCAGTCCGGGATCGGCGTCGGGTCCACGAGCACGGAGAGCGCGTTCGCGAACACTGCGACCCCGTACGCGCCGAAGACGATCGTCCGCTCGAGACGCGAAGAGAGCCGGCCCGTCGGGAACGAGACCACGAGATGGATGAAGACGGCGAGGAAGATCGCCTCGACCGCAAGGCCGGTCGAGTAGATCCACTTGTCGTTCGCCTCGGTCAGTGCGGTCAGCGCCCAGGCGAAGCCGAGCGCGACCATCAGGCGGCCCGTGTGGTTCGCCGGGCGGCGCGACCATGCGACGAGGCCGGCGGCGATGAACGACCAGCCGACCAAGGGACCGAGCACGGCGGTCACCACCCGCTGGTCGTCGTGGTTGCTCTGGAGGATGATCAGCACCGTCAATGCGCCGACGGCGAGCGCGGCCGGCCAGAAGCTCAGCCACAGACGGCGGGTGTAGCTCATCCCAGGAGCGCAGAGAGCGCCGAGCCGGAAAGCTCGGCCTTCGGCACGAAGCCGCGGGCGCCGGACTCGGCGACCAGCGGGCCGAAGTCGGATCCGTCCCGGCTCGAGGTCAGGACGATCGCGGGCGTCGCGCCGTTGAGCGACCGAAGCCTCGCCGCGACCTCGAACCCGTCGAAGTCGGGCAGCTGCACGTCGAGGAGCACCAGCTCCGGATGCAGGGCCTCCGCGGCCGCGATCGCGGAGGCGCCGTCGTCGGCCTCGCCGACCACGTCATAGCCCTCGGCCTCCAGCAGCGCCCGTGCGGTGGCGCGGAAGCTCGGGTGGTCGTCGACGATCAGCACAGTCATCGGCATCGAACCACATCGTGGCACGACATTGGCTGGACGGACGTACGGCTAGCCACACCTTCCCGCGGGGGAACCGCCTGGTTCCCCCGTGAGCCCCCTCCTCCTCCGTTCGGCTCGGCCGGCGCTCGTGGCTCCGGCGCGAGCGCGGTGGCGCCTGCGCCGCGAGCTACTCGTCGTAGCCGGCACGCGGGTCGAAGCTCGTCGTTGCGCGGGTCGGGGTGCAAAGGGCGTTCATCCCGCCCCGCGTGTGCTCGCGGCGCGCCGTCTAAAAACAGAGGGCGCTTTTCGCCGTCGCCCAAGAGCGTGGTGGTTTTGGGCCACGCGCTCAAGCGCGGGCGGACCTAGGTTTCGCGCGCTAGAGCTTTCGCCTTGGACTTGCTTCGCGAGCCCCGGTGGGCGATCGGGATGTCGACGAAGAACGTCGAGCCGCGGCCGGCTCGGGATTCGACCCAGATCTTGCCGTCGACGCGGCGCACGAGCTCGCGGGAGATGTAGAGGCCGAGGCCGGTGCCTCCGATCCCGCGGGTCATCTGGGGGTCGAGGCGGTAGAACTTCTCGAAGATCCGCCGCTGCTCCCCCGCCGGGATCCCGAGTCCGCGGTCGGCGACGGCGAAGCGGAGAAAGGCGTCCTGCGCCTCGAGCCTGACCTCGACCGTGCCGCCGTCGGGCGAGTACTTGACGGCGTTGTCCACGAGGTTCGCGAGCACCTGGCGGAGTTGCTCCGGATCGGCCTGCACCGCTGGCAGCCTCGACGGCGCCGTCACGATCAGCTCGACGGTCGGCGGCAGGTGCGTCCTCGCCGCGTCGACGACAGTCTCGGCGAGCTGTCGCGGGTCGCAGGGCTCGATGTTGAGCTGCAGCCGGCCGGAGTCGAGCTGGCTCGCTAGCAGCAGGTCGTTGACGATCACCGAGAGCCGCTCGGACTCCTCGACGATCACCTCGAGCAGCTTGTCCCGAAGCTCCTCCTCGAGCTGGACGTCGTCGCGGCGCAGCGTCAGCGCGGAGCCGTAGATCGCGGCCAGCGGCGTGCGCAGCTCGTGCGAGACCGTGGCGACTAGGTCCTGGCGCAGTTGCTCGAGCGCGCGCTCGCTCGTCAGGTCGCGGAACGCGTAGACGGTCCCGTCCTCGAACCCGACGCCGGAGAACGAGAGCCACAGCTCGCGGCCGTTCATCTCGACCGGGACCGTGTCGATGCCCGCCGACCTCCCCGGCTCGGTCGCGACGGGAACGAGCGGCGCGTTCTCGGCGAAGCCGGGCAGCGCCTCGGCTGCAGGACGACCGACGACATCCGCGGCGGCAAGGCCCGTGATTGCCTCGGCCGCCTGGTTCCAGAGCCGGACGATGCCGTCGGAGTCGACGAGCACCACGCCGTCGCCGATCGTCGCAAGCACGCGCGTAGCCTCCGCGCGCTCCTCCGACTCGCGGAACAGGCGCGCGTTGTCGATCGCCGTCGCCGCCCGGCGCGCGACCTCCTCGGCGAGCACGAGATCTTCACCGTCGAAGATGCGGCCCGACTCCGCTCCGACGAACGTGAGCGCGCCGAGCACCCGGCCGCGTGAGATCAACGGCACGCACATCCAGGAGTGGAAGCCGAGCTCCCGGATCAGGCCGAGATGGATCTCGTCCACCGCGGCCGCGTCGAGCAGCTTCTTCGGGATCTCCGGGACGAGCTCCGGCTCGCCGGTCCGGATGACCGCGGGTGCGCCCTGCTGTGCGTTCGGATCGGGCGGATACCGCTCCTGCAGCTCGCGGGCGAAGAGCACCTTCTCCGGGTCCTCGTGCGCGCTCGCGATCTGGCGGATCGAGCCGTCGGACTCCACGATCTCGACCGAGCACCAGTCGGCCATCTGGGGCACCGCCGCCCGGGCGACGCGGCCGAGCGTCTCGCGGTAGTCGAGCGAGCTCGACAGGATGTCCGCCGCCTCGATGATGAAGTTCCGCTGCTCCTCGGCGCGCTTGCGGTCGTGGATGTCCGTGGCCGTGCCGACCCAGAAGGCGATCTCGCCGCTCTCGTCGCGGATCGGCACAGCGCGCCCGAGGTGCCAGCGGTAGGCGCCGTCCGCGTTCCGGAAGCGGTACTCGACCTCGAAGATCTCCCCGCTCGCGAGCGTCTGCTCGCGGCGGGCCACGACTCGCGGCAGGTCGTCGGGATGGGTGACCATGTGCCAGGCGTGCGGGCCCGCATCTCGCTCGCTCATACCCGTGTAGTCGAACCAGCGGCGGTTGAAGTACGTCGCGCCGCCGTCCGGGGCGGACGTCCACACGATCTGCGGCATCGCATCCGCGAGCTGCCGGTAGCGCTCCTCGCTCTCGCGCCGGAGCGCGACCAGGGCCTGCTCGCGGAGCAGCTCGGACTGCAGCCTCAGCTGCTCGGTCTTCTCCCACAGCTCGATGAAGACCGCGACCTTCGAGCGCAGCACCTCCGGCTCGAACGGCTTGAAGAGGTAGTCGACCGCGCCGGCCGAGTAGCCGCGGAAGACGTGGCTCTCTTCCTTCGAGATCGCCGTGAGGAAGATGATCGGGATGTGGCTCGTCCGCTCGCGCTGCTTGATCAGCTCGGCGGTCTCGAACCCGTCGAGCTCCGGCATCTGGACGTCGAGCAGGATGCAGGCGAAGTCCTGCTGCAACAGCTCCTTGAGCGCCGCCTCGCCCGAGTCGACCGAGACGAGGTTCTGGCCGAGTGGCTCGAGGATCGCCTCCAGCGCGAGCAGATTCTTGGGACGATCGTCGACGAGGAGGATGTTCGCGACGCTCATGCGCGTGCGACCTCGCAGCAGAGCCCGTAGAGGAAGGGCCCCATCTCCTCGATCCGCAGGATCGCGTCGGCGTCGACGGCGGCGATTGCCGCATCGGGCATCCGCCGCCGCTCGGACGAGTCCGGATCCTGAACGATCGCGACGCCGCCGCGCCCCTTGATCCTCGCCAGGCCCGCCGCGCCGTCGTCGTTCGCGCCGGTGAGGACGATCCCGATCGCGCGCTCGCCGTACGCGTCCGCGGCCGTCTCGAACATCACGTCGATCGACGGGCGCGCGAACTGCACGGCGTCCTCGGTCGAGAGCGCGAGCGATCCGGCCTCGACGAGCAGGTGATAGTCCGGCGGAGCGAGATACACGTGTCGGGGCTCGAGCGTGTCCTTGTCCTCGGCGTCCCGGACGACCCGGTCGGTGTGCTGCTCCAGCAGGCGCGCGAGCGCGCCTTCCGGCGACTCGACCGCACGGTGCTGGGCGATCACGATCGGCTGGCCGATCTCGGCGGGCAGGTCGGAGAGCAGGCGCGACAACGCCTGCAGGCCGCCCCAGGAGGTCCCGATCGCGATCAGTTCGTAGTTCACGCGGCGGCCTCCGCCGCGTGAACGTGGGGAGGGGTTTCCCTTCCGGGGGAACCGGGAGGTTCCCCCGCGGGAGCGAGCCGAACGCGAGCGACGTTCACGCGACCTTCCGGTAGATCCGTTCGTTCGAGTCGAGCTCCTCGTAGCGGTCCGCGAACGCCGTGAAGTTGATCGACTCCTTGTGCCCGAGGGCGAGCACGCCGAACGTCTCCAGGCTCTCGTAGAACAGCGCGTGGACGCGATCCTGCAGTGCCTTGTCGAAGTAGATCATCACGTTGCGGCAGAGGATCAGGTTGAACTCGTTGAAGCTGCGGTCCATCGCGAGGTTGTGCTGCGCGAAGACGACGTTGTCGACGAGCGACCGCGAGAATTGCGCGCTGTCGTACGCGGCGACGTAGTATTCGGAGAACGAGCGCTGCCCGCCTGCGTTGATGTAGTTCTGCGTGTACTGCTGCATCTTGTCGAGCGGGAAGACGCCGGTCCGCGCCCGCTCCAGCACCGCCTCGTTGATGTCCGTCGCGTAGATCCGTGTCTTCTCGTAGAGGTCTTCCTCCTGCAGCACGATCGCGAGCGAGTAGACCTCTTCGCCGGTCGAGCAGCCCGCGGCCCAGATGCGCGTGAACGGATACGTCCGCAGCAGCGGCACGACCTTCTCGCGCAGGGCGACATAGAAGCTCGGGTCGCGGAACATCGCGGTGACGTTGATGGAGAGGTCGAGCAGCAGCCGCTCCATGCAGCGCGGGTCGTGGAGCAGCCGGTCGAGGAGCTGCGCGATCGTCTCGAGGTGCTCGGCGTAGACGCGCCGCCAGAGGCGGCGCTTCAGCGATGCCTGCGCGTACTCGCGGAAGTCGAAGCCGTAGCGGCGGAAGACGCCTTCCAGGAGCAGCTCGATCTCGAGCCGCTCGAGATCCTCGGCCCGGCGAGGAAGTGCCGGCGGTTCGCTCACGGCCGGCGCGGGCACCTCAGTGGTAGAGCCAGACGCGCATCAGCGAAAGCAGCTGGTCGGTGTCGACCGGCTTCGTGATGTAGTCCGACGCGCCCGAGGCGATCGACCTGTCGCGGTCTCCCTGCATCGCCTTCGCCGTCAGCGAGATGATCGGCAGCTCCCTGAACTGCGGCATCTCCCGGACGGCTTCCATCGTCTGGTAGCCGTCCATCTCCGGCATCATGATGTCCATCAGCACGAGGTCGACATCCGGGTTCTGCGACAGCGTCTCGAGGCCCTCCTTGCCGTTCTCGGCGTAGACGACCTCCATCCCGTTCGACTCGAGGACGCTCGTCAGCGCGAAGACGTTCCGCACGTCGTCGTCGACGATGAGGATCTTCTTCCCGTTGAAGACCTCCTCGGCGCTGTGCAGCTGCTCGAGCATCCGGCGTTTCGCCTGCGGCAGCCGGGCCTCGACTCGATGCAGGAAGAGCGAGGTCTCGTCGAGGAGCCGCTCCGGCGAGCGCGCGTCCTTGACGATGATCGTCTCCGCGTACTTCTTGAGGCGCATCTCCTCGCGGCGGGTCAGCTCCTTGCTCGTGTAGATGATCACCGGCAGCGTCGCGTTCCGCTCGTCCTTCTTCAGCTCCTCGAGCAGCTTGAAGCCGGTCGTGTCCGGGAGCTTCAGGTCGAGCACCATGCAGTCGAACCGCTGTCGCTCGAGAGCGGCGAGCGCCTCCTCGCTCGAGCCGACGGCCGTGATCTCGACGTCGTCACCGCCGCCGATCAGCTCGACGATCGAGTTCCGCTGCGTCTCGTCGTCCTCGACGACCAGCAGATTGCGGACGCCGCGCTCGACGAACGTCGAGAGGTCGGACAGGGCTGACTCGAGCGACTCCTTCGTCGCCGGCTTCTCCATGTAGGCGACGGCGCCGGCGCGAAGCGCGCTCGCCTTGCCGTCGTCGACCGCGGAGACGATGTGCACGGGGATGTGCCGCGTCTCGGGATGGCGCTTGAGCCGGTCGAGCACCTGCTGGCCGTCCAACCCCGGCAGCTTCATCTCGAGCACGATCGCGTCCGGACTCAGGTCGTGGGCGAGCGCGAGGCCGGCGTCGCCGCGAAGAGCGACGACCCCCTTGAAGCCGCGCTCGCGGGCGATGTCGAGCGTCGTCTTGGCGAAGACGGCGTCGTCGTCCACGATCAGCACCACGCGGTCGTCCTCGTCGATCACGTCGCGGTCGTCGGGCACCTCGGGACTCGGCAGGAGCAGCGAGGGGTCGAGCTCGGGCGCAGAGCTCTTGTCGAGCAGCTCGCGCGTCTCCCGGCTCAGCTCCGCGCCCTCGCGGACGAGCGAGCCGAGCCTCGCCTCGAGGTCGCCGATCTCCGAGACGGCCGCCCGCACCTCGACATGCCGCGCCGGGAGGTAGAGCGTGAATGCCGATCCCTCGCCCGGCTTCGACGTGACACGGATCTCGCCGCCCAGCAGCCGGGCGATCTCGCGGCTGATCGAGAGCCCGAGCCCGGTGCCGCCGTAGCG
>Ga0066710_100003311_pt1 | contig 13666 bp, 12 predicted proteins | sample GraSoiAngelo_159_FD_79666 | JGI IMG/M metagenome (GOLD analysis project Ga0066710, IMG submission 79666) | Grasslands soil microbial communities from the Angelo Coastal Reserve, California, USA - 14_1009_16_40cm | ecosystem: Environmental > Terrestrial > Soil > Grasslands | place: USA...
ATCGCCACGACCTCGTCGGGGTTCACGCCCTTGTGCGGCTCCTTGCCGAAGAAGCTCTTCACTATCTCCTGGACCTTCGGCATGCGCGTTTGGCCACCGACCAGGATGACTTCGTCGATGTCGCCCGGCTTCAGCCCGGCATCCGTCAACGCCTGCTGCATCGGCGGCATGGTCCGCTTCACCAGATCGTCCACCAGCTGCTCGAGCTTGGCGCGCGTGAGCGTCAGGTTCAGATGTTTGGGGCCGGATTGGTCCGCCGTGATGAACGGCAGATTGATCTCCGTCTGCATCACCGTCGACAGCTCCATCTTGGCCTTTTCGGCGGCTTCCTTCAGCCGCTGCAACGCCATCGGATCCTTCGACAGGTCGATGCCCTGGTCGCGCTTGAACTCGCCGACCAGCCATTCCATGACACGCGCGTCGAAATCATCGCCGCCGAGGTGGGTATCCCCATTCGTGCTCTTGACCTCGAACACGCCCTCGGCGAGCTCGAGAATCGAGATGTCGTACGTACCGCCGCCAAGGTCGTAGACCGCAACCTTCTCTTCCTTCTTCTTATCGAGACCGTAGGCCAGGGCGGAAGCGGTCGGCTCGTTGATGATCCGGACCACGTCGAGCCCCGCGATCTTGCCGGCGTCCTTGGTCGCCTGGCGCTGCGAGTCGTTGAAGTACGCGGGGACTGTGATGACCGCCTTCTCGACCTTGTGGCCGAGGTAGTCTTCCGCCGTCTGCCGCATCTTCTGGAGGATCATGGCCGAGATCTCGGGTGGCGCGTACTGCTTGCCGCTGACCTCCACGGCGGCCAGTCCGTTTTGGCCGCGGAGCACCTTGTAGGGCACGCGCTTGATCTCTTCGCTGACCTCTTCGAAGCGCCGTCCCATGAACCGTTTGATCGAGAAGATCGTGTTCTGCGGGTTGGTCACGGCCTGCCGCTTGGCGACCTGCCCAACGAGCCGTTCACCGTCCTTCGTGAAGGCGACCACCGACGGGGTTGTGCGCCCGCCTTCGGCGTTGGGGATGACGACGGGATCGCCACCTTCCATCACGGCGACAACGGAGTTGGTCGTCCCGAGGTCAATACCGATGATCTTCTCAGCCATACTTTCAGCTCCTGATAGGGATTTGATGCGGACCAGATGCTGCGGGTCGCAGAGGGCAAGCATCGTGCCCGTTTTCGCTGCCAATAAGGCAGGCGGTTTGGCGCTTAACCGCCTAGATTCTGCCTCATGTTTCCGTACAAAGACGAGAACCCCACGGAGCGGCCCGCCGTCATCACCGTCGCCATCATCCTCGCGAACGTCCTCGCGTTCATTCTTGTACAGGGAGCCGGGGCGCAAGGACCACTGGCCCGGTCGGTCTGCGACCTGGGGCTAATCCCCGGCGAGATCCTTCAGACCGCCAAGCCGGGGAGCGGGGTGGCCCTCGCCCCAGGCATGATCTGTATGGTCGACGCCGTGCCGAAGTACTGGACGGTGATTACGTCGATGTTCATGCACGGCGGCTGGTTCCACCTGATCGGCAACATGCTCTTTCTGTGGGTCTTTGGAAACAACATCGAAGACGCGACGGGGCACGGAAAGTTTCTCGTCTTCTATCTCCTGTGCGGCATCGCGGCCGCGGCCACGCAAACGTTCGTCAGTCCCCATTCCGTCGTGCCCATGGTGGGCGCCTCGGGCGCGATCAGCGGCGTGCTCGGCGCGTATTTGCTGCTCTACCCAAAGGTGCGCGTGCACACGCTGATCATTCTGCCGATCTACATCACGACCGTCGCTCTGCCCGCCTGGGTCATGCTCGGCTATTGGGCGGCGCTGCAGCTGCTCGGCGGGCTCGGCAGCCTCAGCGAGATCGAGAAGGGCGGCGTCGCGTTCTTCGCGCACGTCGGCGGCTTCATCGCGGGTCTGGTGCTCGTGCGCGTGTTCGCCTCGGATGAGGTGCTGCGACGTCGTCCGACACAGCCCGCTCAGTACTACCGCTACCGCTCGAACTGATCCCACAGCGCCGGCAGGCGCCGGCGCAGCTCATCCCGCACCGCACGGAAGCTCGCCAGCTCTTTCGGGTCGGGCAGCGGCCAGTGCAGGTGACGGACCTGACCTGGCACGACCGGGCAGATCTCCTCCGCACAGAGCGTCACAATCGTGTCCACAGCGTCGAGGCGGATGCTCGCCAGGCCCTTGGCGCGCTGCGTCGAGATGTCGATCTGCTGTTCGGCGAGTGCCTGAACCGCGAGCGGGTTGACCGTTCCCGGATCGGAGCCCGCGCTCAGGAAGTGATAGCCCTGGGGCGCCATCGCTCGAGCCAAACCCTCGGCGATCTGGCTGCGCGCGGAATTGCGTACGCATAAAAACAGGATCGTGGGCATTGATTGGTGTCAGGTGTCTGGTGTCAGAGGTGTCCTGCCCTGAGACCTGACACCAGGCACCTGTCCTGGCGCATCAGGCCCCATCTTCAGCATGGTGTTTGATCGACTTGCCCTCGACCAGGAACACCACGTCCTCGGCGATGTTGGTGGCTAGGTCGGCGACGCGCTCGAGGTTCCGGCTCACCAGGAACAGCTCCATCGCCGTCCCGATGATGTGCGGGTCTTCCATCATGTGCGTGAGCAGGATCCGGAACATCGACGCGTGGAGCGCGTCCACGCTGTCGTCGCGGCGGCAGATGGCGCGGCCCGCCTGCGCGTCGCCGCGCACGAACGCATCTAGCGCGTCCGCGAGCATCGTGCGCGCCTGCCGCGCCATCTCGAGCAGCTCCGGCTCGGGGACGATCGGCCGGCTGGCGAGCAGGCGCTCGGCCGATTGCGCGATGTTGACCGCGTGATCGCCGACGCGCTCCAGGTCGTTGGAGATCTTCATCGCGGCCGTGAGAAAGCGGAGGTCGCGGGCCATCGGCTGCTGGGTGGCCAGGAGCCGAATCACCGTCTCCTCGACCTCCAGCTCGAGATGGTCGATCTCCTTATCACCCATAATGACCTGACTCGCTTTTTCGCCGTCCCGCTGCAACACGGCCTCGACCGCCGCGCCGAGCGCCGCCTGCGCTTCACCCGACATGTTGAGCAGCGCGACTTTGAGTGCGGAGAGCTCGTCGTGAAAATGGCGATGACTCGTGGCTTGCGCGTTCATCCAAACCTTCCTGTGATGTAGGCTTCGGTCCGCTCGTCGGTGGGTCGGGTGAAGACCTGTTGTGTCGTGCCGAACTCGACGAGATGTCCGACGTAGAAGAAGCCCGTGTAGTCCGACACGCGGGCTGCCTGCTGCATGTTATGGGTTACGATGACGATCGTGTAGGTCTGTTTCAGCTCCACGAGGAGCTCTTCGATGCGCTGCGTCGCGATCGGATCGAGCGCGGAGCAGGGCTCGTCCAGCAGCAGCATTTCGGGCTCGTTCGCCAGCGCGCGCGCGATGCAGAGGCGCTGTTGCTGGCCGCCGGACAGCGCCGTTCCGGGCTCGCGGAGCCGGTCCTTCACTTCGTCCCACAGCGCGGCCTGGCGCAGCGCGCGCTCGACGCGGTCGGGCAGCTCGCGCGGCGGCGCGAGTACGTTCAGGCGCGGTCCGTAGGCGACGTTGTCGTACACAGGTTTGGGGAAGGGATTGGGCCGTTGAAACACCATCCCGACGCGCTGCCGCAGCGCGACCACGTCAGTTCCGGGAGCGAAAATCGACTCCCCGTCGAGCTGGATGTCGCCGCTGTGGCGCACGCCCGGCGTGAGGTCGTGCATGCGGTTGATCGAACGCAGGAAGGTCGTCTTGCCGCAGCCCGACGGACCGATGAGCGCGGTGATCGCGTTCGTGGGAATCGCGCACGAGATGTCGTGCAGCGCCTGCGTCGGGCCGTACCAAAAGCTGTAGGTGCGGGATTCGAGGACGGCTGGAACGATGGAATGATGGACGGATGGAACGTTCACGCTTTTTCGTTCCATCGTTCCAGCTTTCCCTCGTTCCGATGTCGTTTTCATCCGAACCGTCCCGTGATATACGCTTCCGTCTGCTCGACCTTGGGCTTCGTGAAGAGCTCGTCGGTCCGCCCCACCTCGATCAGGCTGCCGAGATACATGAACGCCGTGTAGTCGGACACGCGCGCAGCCTGCTGCATGTTGTGCGTCACGATCACGATCGTGTAGAGCCGCTTGAGCGCATGGCACAGCTCCTCGATGCGCTGCGTGCCGGCCGGATCGAGCGAGGCGGTGGGCTCGTCGAGCAGCAGAATCTCGGGCTGCGGCGCGACCGCGCGCGCGATGCAGAGGCGCTGTTGCTGGCCGCCGGAGAGGTCGAGCGCGCTCGCGTGCAGCCGGTCCTTGACTTCGTCCCACAGCGCCGCCTGCTGCAGAGCGCGGGCGACCGCGTCGTCCATCTCGGCGCGGGGGCGGCGCCCATTCACCCGCAGCCCCGCCGCCACGTTGTCGTAGATCGACATCGTTGGGAATGGCGTGGGCCGCTGAAACACCATGCCGACGCGGCGCCGCAGCTCGATCGGACTGACGTCGCCGGCGTAGATGTTCACGTCATCGAGCAGCACCTCGCCCGTCACGCTGGCCCCCGGGGTCAGCTCGTGCATGCGGTTCAGGCAGCGGAGCAGGGTGCTCTTGCCGCACCCCGACGGCCCGATGATCGCCGTGACGGTATGCGCGGGAAAGAGGAACGACACGTCGCGCACGGCGCGATGCTGTCCGAACAGCGCGGTGAGGTGCGCCGTCTCGAGCTGGAGCCGCGTGTTAGCGGATGCTACCATAACGTTGCCGCGTCACCCAACGGGCCAGGAGAGAGATGATGAGCACGAGGCCCATGAGTACCAGCGCGGATGCCCACGCGAGACGGTGCCAGTCCTCGAAGGGGCCGGTGGCGTATACGTAGATCTGCAGCGACAACGCTTGCATCGGCTGCGTGACGTGCACGGAGAAGTTGACGTTTCCGAGCGCCGTGAAGAGGAGCGGGGCGGTCTCGCCGGCGATTCGGGCGATGCCCACGAGGCAGCCCGTCACGATCCCGCCGAGCGCGGTGCGCGCCACGATCTTGAGGGAGGTGCGCCAGCGGGGATAGCCGAGTGCCAGCGCGGCTTCGCGCAGCGAGTGCGGCACGAGACGCACCATTTCTTCCGTCGTCCGCGCCAGCATGGGAATCATCAGAATCGCCAGCGCGACGCTGCCTGCGAGTGCCGAGAAGTGGCCGCTCGGCTTGACGATGAACGTCCAGCCGACGATGCCGATGACGATCGACGGCGTCCCATTGAGCACGTCGGCGACGAATCGGACCAGAAATCCAAGGCGCCCCGATCCGTACTCCGCGAGATATATGCCGGCGCCGACGCCGAGTGGTACGCCGATGAGGGCGGCGACGCCGACGATGATCCCGGTCCCGACGATGGCGTTCGCCACACCGCCCCCGGACTGACCGGCCGGCACCGGGCTCTTGGTAAAGAAGGCCCAGTCGATCGATGAGGCGCCCTTCAGGACCAGGTTTCCGAGAATGAGCACCAGTGCGAGCACGGCGGTGAACGACAGCGCGATGACCAGGACCGTCATGACGCGGCTCGTGATGTGGCGGCGCAACGCGCGCCCGGTCACAGGGCCTTGCTCCCCACCGCGGCCCCGCGCGCGACGCGCCAGATCAGGATCCGGGCGACGGCGTTCACGGCGACCGTCAACACGAACAGAATGAGACCGACCTCCATCAGGGCGGACTGGTACATCCCCGTGGTGGCTTCGCTGAATTCATTCGCGATTGCCGCCGCCATCGTATACGCGGGTTGCAACAGCGACAGCGCGATGTCGTGCCGGTTTCCGATGAGCATCGTGACCGCCATCGTTTCGCCGAGTGCGCGCCCGAGCCCGAGGATGACCGCGCCGATCAACCCGGCCCGGCCGTAGGGCAGGACGGCGGAGCGCACCGCTTCCCAGCGTGTCGCGCCCATGGCGAGCGCCGCCTCGCGCTGGCTCGTGGGCACGGCCAGCAGCACCTCGCGCGACACCGCGGCGATGTAGGGCACGATCATGATCGCGAGAATGATGCCGCCGGCGAGCAACGAGTTGCCGTAGAACACGCCCTGAAGGAACGGCGTCCAGCCGAACACCGCCTTGAGCGGCGGTACGACGTGAGCGCGCAGGAACGGAATGAGGACGAAGATCCCCCAGGTCCCGTACACGACACTGGGGATCGCGGCGAGCAGCTCGACCAGAAACGCGACCGGCTGGCGCAGCCACCGTGGCGAAAACTCGGTGAGAAAGATCGCGACGCTGAGCGCGAGCGGCACGGCGATCAGAAGCGCCAGCAACGACGACGCGAAGGTTCCGAAGATCATCGGTGCCGCGCCGTAGACCTCGGCCACGGGATCCCACGTCGACGTCCACAGGAACGACGGTCCGAAGCGCTTCAAGGCCGGGAGCGCCTCGATGAACAGCACGCCCAGGATGATCACGATCAATCCCGGCAAGGCCAACGCGATCGCGGTCAGTAGGCTTCGATAGATGCGATCGCTGCGATCGGCACCGAGCAGTGTTGGCGAGCGTGGAAGGGGAGAGGCGGAGCTCATCGCGCGGGAAACCTACCGGCGCCTCGCCGCCTGTCCGTCACGGCGGTGTAACGGAATTGTCACTACGCGCCTCCCGGTGCCTGCAACGTGCGCACCGGGAGGCGGCCCTATGTCAGCGAGAGCCTGTTACTCTGCGGTTTTCCAGACCGGCCGCCCGCCGGCGGTGACGCTTTTCAAGCGGGCTTGGATCCAGGGGTGCAGCTCTTTGGGGAGCGGGGCATACCCGAGCTCCGGCGCCTTGGTCTGCCCGTCGCCTTCCGCCCACCAGATGAACTGGACGAGTGCCCGGGCCTTGGCGGTATCGCTGTAGGTCTTGTGGACCAGCAGCCACGTGAAGCTGGCGATGGGGTACGCCTGGGCACCCGGTGAGTTGGTGATCGACACCCGGAAGTCCGTGTTCGGCCCCATGTCTTTCATCGCACCAGCCGCTGCCGCGGTGACGGAGGGCAGGTTCGGCGTGATCCAATTGCCGGTGCTGTTGCGGAGCGCCCCGAACGTAATCTTGTTGATCAACGCATACGCGAGCTCGACGTAGCCGATCGCGCCCGGGGTCTGACTCACGGTTGCGGAGACGCCCTCGTTGCCGCGTCCGCCGAGTCCGACCGGCCAGTTCACCGACGTGCCCTTACCGACTTTCTGCTGCCAGTCCGTGCTGACTTTGGACAGGTAATCGGTGAACACGAACGACGTGCCTGAGCCGTCGGAGCGGTGCACCACGATGATGTCCTGCGTCGGCAGCGTGACGCCGGCGTTGCTGCTCGCGAGACGGGGGTCATTCCAATTCGTGATCTTGCCGAGGAAGATGTCGGCGAGCACATCCGATGTGAACTTCACCGGCTGTGAAACGCCCGGAACGTTGTAGGCGACGACGACCGCGCCCATGACCGTCGGGATATGCAGCACGTTGCCCTGTATCGCCGCGATCGCGGAGTCGCTCATCGGCGCGTCGGTGGCACCGAAGTCCACGGTCCCGTCGGAGAACTGGCGAATGCCGCCGCCAGACCCGATGGACTGATAGTTCAGCTTCACCTCAGGATGCGCCTGGTTATAGGCCAGCATCCAGTTCGAATAGATGATGTTCGGGAACGTCGCGCCGGCGCCATTGAGCTGCACCTGCGCCGCCGCGGGAGCGGCGGCGCAGAGCAGCGCGGCGAGGGCGATGGTACGTGTGGTCTTCACAGGGTCGTCCTCGGTCAGGGTCGAATTAGAACACGAACTGTGCTTGGAACAGCGCTTGATTGATGGCCGTTGCGCCGCCTTGGCCCTTCAGGCGGTCGAGGTCGGCGAGCAGGCGCACGTTTGGAGACAACTGGTACGACGCACCGGCGATGATGCGGGTATTGCCATCATTGGCAACGCTGGTGTTCGGATCGAACACGTCCACCCGGGCGATCACAGCGATCTTGCTGGGCGACGATAGGTGATAGACGCCGAAGGCGCTGATGATGCTCCCAGTGACCGCCCCGTTCTTCACCGAGACGAACTCGCCCGCGAGCGTGTACTGCACCGTCTTATAGGACAGCATCCCCAGGTACCGGTTGCGGTCGGCGCCGGTGCCGGTGACCTTGCCGATCCCAGCGTACCCCGAGACCCGCAGGCCGCCGACGCGACTGTTGTCGTTGGTGGGTTGGACGCGCACGGAGACACGGGCCTCGACGTCCTTACGGAAGTCGCCGGTGCCGCCCGAGTAGCCCTCCCCGTTCACTATCACGAACTGGCCGTTTATCCGCTCACCGTTCCAATGGCCGTCGACTCCCACACCGATGTCCGCCGCCGTCATGGTGCTTGGTCCGCCGATCGGGTTGCGATCCACGGCGATGGTGCCCTGCATGCGGTAGTCCCATAGGGTCTCCTCGAAATCGACCCACGGTGTGTGAATCATGCCCAGCTTGTAGGTGAGGCTGCTGCCGGTCGGCGTCCACGCTGCAAAGGCGTACTTGAGCCGGATGACCTGGTTGGTCACGGCGCTGGGGATGATGTCCGTAGTGACGCGTGTCGTGATGCCGTTCGCGAACCTGCCGAGCACATTCACGTAGGCGCGGGTCATGTCAAATGTGCTCTTGGCGGCAATGGGCGCGTCGGAGTACTGGTACTGGGTGTAAACCACGCCCGTGACGGACACCTGCGGTGCCTGCTGGGCGGATGTCTGCGCCGAGACAGCGGACGCAGTGAGCGCGCTCAGTGCGACGGCCGCGAGCGCTCGAAAGGCGAGTCTTGCGTGCACGGTGATCTCCTCAAGAGAAGTGAGCGATATCCATCGACCACGCGGCAAAACTTGCCCGGCGTGGTCACCGGGGAGCGTCGACCCTGTCACGGAATGGTAACAAACGTCCCGGAAAAAACAGATAGCGGAGCCATACCGGCCTCCGCTACCTGGTACCCGGACAGACGGCCGTGCAATCCGGCTGCCGGGTACGCGGACTGTCACTGCAGGATGAACGCACGAGCGAACAATGCCCGTGGCCGGTCAACAGGTGATGACGGCTGGGTTACGGCTGTGTAACGGGGAAGTACAACAGGATTGCGGTGCCTCGACCGAGCTCGCTCTCTGCTTCGACGCGGCCGCCATGGGCCTCGACCAGGTGCTTGACGATTGCCAGGCCGAGGCCGGTGCCCCCTTCATGGCGGGACCGGCCCGGGTCGACCCGATAGAATCGCTCGAAGATCCGCGGCAGGTGATCGGCGGAGATGCCGGTGCCGGTGTCGCTGACTCGCACGACCGTGTCGTTTCCAAGGCGCTGCGCGGCGACGCGGATGCGGCCGCCCCGCGGCGTGTGGCGCAGGGCGTTGTCGTACAGGTTCGTGAAGATCTGCCGGAGTGCTTCGGGGTCGCTGTTGATGGACGACGAATTCGTCGCGGTCTCGAACGCGACACCCCGGCCGGCGGCGCGCTCGACGAACGGACCCCACGCCTCGCGCGCCGCGGCCTCGACGTTCACCGTCCGCGGCTCCGGCTGCCACCCGCCCGACTCGATTCTCGAAAGGTCCAGCAGGTCGTCCACCAGGCGCTGCATGCGGCCGGCATTCTCGACGATCGTCTGCGCGAAGCCGGTCGCCTGTTGATCCGACGCCTCGGCGGCCAGCGTCTCGGCATACCCGGCGATCGCGGTCAGCGGCGTCTTCAACTCGTGCGACACGTTCGCGACGAAGTCGCGCCGGATCGTTTCGAGGCGCCGCAGATCGGTCACGTCACTCAAGACCAGCAACGTCCCGCCGTCGGCGAGCGGTCGTGCCGAGACGACGACCGTGCGGTCGCCGAGATCCAGCTCGCGTGCTTCCACAACTGCGCCCGTGAGGACTTCCCGCATCAAGGCGCGATGCGCGCGGTCATGAAAGAGCTCGCCGAGCGGTGGCAACGCCTCCGTGTCGCCGTATCCGAGCAACCGGCGGGCGGCCGCGTTCGTCGAGATGAGGGCCCCGCGTTTGTCGGCGGCGAGGACGCCGTCGGACAACGCCTCGAGCAGCGTGCGCGATTCCTCACGCTCCCGCTTGAGGTCCTCGAAGCGACGCTCGAGCTCGTGGTGCATCGTGCGCAGGGCGTCGACCTGATGTGCCAACTCGGGTACGCGCACGTCCGGGAAGTCCGCGGGACGGCCGGCGGCGATGTCGCGTGCCGCCTCGGCGACGCGCAGCAGGGGTCGCGCCAGTTCGCGGGCGAGCAGCCAGGCGACCACCCAGGCTGCGAGCAGCATCGCCAGGCCGGCGATGGCGACCGCGCGCTGGACGGTATGGACCTGCGCGTCGACGAGGGCGAGCGTCGTTGACACGCGCACCACAGCGAGCCCTGGGGGGCCATCCCGGATCGCGACGTACATCTGGCGTTCGTTGGTCGACGCGCTCAGCCGCTCGTTCATCCCGACGCCGCGCGCGGAGTCGAGGGCCGCGCGCACTTCGGGGCGGTTACGGTGATTCTCCAGCCGGGCGAGCGACGGTCGGTCGAACTCGGTGTCGCCCCGGACGTGGCCGTCGGGATCGATGAGCGTGACGCGCCGTCCGAGCCGGGCGCCCGCGAGCAGCGCGTATTCGGGCCAGCGGGCCGAGTCGGCTGGCGTGAACGACGCCACGAGCCGCGCTTCGCGCTCCAGCTCCGCGGCAACTTCGCGCTCGAGATGACGGCGCAGGAGCACGTCGGCGGCGATGATCGAGCCGGCGACCGCGGCAGCCACGAGCAAGCCGATGCTCGCGAACAGCCGCGTGACGAGCTTCATGTGCGGCGGCGACGCGGGGTCGCGGCGGGTCGCTTCGGCGGGGCGGCGGGCTCGCGGAACCGATAGCCGACGGCGCGCACGGTTTCGATCCAGTCGCCGGCGGTGCCGAGCTTGGTGCGCAGGCGTTGGACGTGCATGTCGACGGTGCGCGTCTGGATGTCCGGCTGCGCCTGCCAGACGGATTCGAGCAGCTGCGAGCGCGATTGCACGCGGTCGCGGCGTTCGATCAGCCGCTCGAGCAGCTTGAATTCCGTTGCGGTCAGCTCGACTTCCTTGCCGTCCGCCGTGACGCGATGGGCCGCGCGGTCGACCACGATTGGCCCGCCGACGATGCGGCCGCCCGCGGCAACCGGCGGCGCGGCGAGCCGGCGCAGGATCGCTCCGACGCGCAACACCAGCTCTTTGGGGGAAAACGGTTTGGCGAGATAGTCGTCGGCGCCGAGGGAGAGTCCCTTGATGCGGTCGGGCTCGTCTTTTCGCGCCGTCAGGAGCAAGACCCCGACGTCGCGCGTCTCATCCCGGCGCCGCAGCTCGGCGAGTACTTCGAACCCGGAGTGTCCCGGGAGCATCAGATCGAGGACGACCAGATCCGGCCGTTCTTCGCTGGCCGAGCGCAGCGCGTCCGAACCCGTGCCCGCGGTCGTGACGCGATAGCCTTCCTTTGCGAGATGATAGGCGACGAGCGCGGTGATGTCGGGCTCGTCGTCAACGACGAGGATGCGGTGCGGCCCCGCGGTCTCAGGAGGCATTCATGACGGCGCCTCGGACCCGCGTCTCAAAACGCGAGCGCGAACGGTCGAGTGCCGCGGCACGGTCGGTCTGCGCGGCCGGATCACTCCGCACCGCGTGGGCTCGGCGAGCGTCTCGAGCAAATCGGCGACCGGGCGCGAAGTCACTTCGTCTCCTTTTGACGTCTGAAGCGCGGCCGCGCGGAAGGGCGCCGCACGACGGTGGCTGAAACTATCGTCGCGCCACTCCCCCGCAATCGCCTAACCCCGCCGATTCCCATCCCGCGTCCACTCTTCGCGCTCCACCGCGACGCCGTGACGTACCACGAGCAGCTGCACGTCGAAAAAGGTCGCACGCGCGACGCTAGTTTGGCAACCAATGTAACGGCGGGTCGGGAGATCGACCTCCCGACCCGTATCATCCCTACAAACGGCTAACGATCGGGCTTCAATTCGAAGGCGTTGGCCATATTCTCCGCGGCCGCGTCGCGATCGCTCAGCGGCGCGAGGCGCCAACGGCTCTCGATCAGCGCGAGGATCGACGTCGTGTCGTAGCGGTGGTGGTCGACGAAATGGCGTTTGGCGAACGGCGAGATCACCAGCGTGGGCACACGGATCCCCGGTCCCCAGCGATCCACGACGGGGGGCGGCACATGGTCCCAGAAGCCGCCGTGTTCGTCGTAGGTAATGATGATCGCGGTCGTGGGCCAGTCGGGACCGTTGCGCACCGCATTGATCAAGTCCATGACGTGATTCTCCCCGGTAAGAAGATCGGCGTACCCGGGGTGCTCGTTCTGCGGGCCGAGCGGCTTGACGAACGACACGGCGCGCAGCCTGCCGGCCTGCGCTGCCGCGATAAACTCGGCCTCGTCGCGCAGGTGCTTGGCCTTCGCCGCGGTGCCATCGGCGTAGTTTGTGAAGTAGGCGAATGGCTGATGGTGATATTGGAACAGCGGGTCGGCGTGACCGGCCAGTGCATCGTCCCAGCCGCCCGAATACCATGCCCAACTGACGTGGCGCTCCGAGAGCCGGTCCCCGATCGTCGCGAATGTCTGGTTCGGAAGGAGATTGGCCGCGGGGACGGAAGCAGGATGCGGCTGATTGACCGTGAACGACGTGTTCACGGCATACCCATCGGGCGTGACCGCGCCGTCCTTGATGAGCGAGCCGTCCGACCCGAGTTGGGCGACGAGTGGGCTCGGCGCGTTGGGGAAGACCGGCGTGCGCGCGGCGATCAGCCAGATGTGATTCAAGAATGAGCCGCCGAAGGCTGCATGAAAGAAGTTGTCGCACAGCGTGTAGGTTGCGGCCTCCGCGGCGAGCGGCAGCGGGCCGGTGTGATAGAAACCCATGACCTCGCCCTTGGCGTCGCTGACGTCGGCGAACTTGTCCATCCTGCCGCCGTCGATCTGCTGCTGCTCCTGATAGAAGCGATGCACGAGATCGCGGATGCGCAGGTTGGCGGGGACGTAGTCCTCGATGGGGAATGGCGCATTCGGCAACGTCGTGGGGAAGGGTGATCCGGAGACCTGGGGAAGCGTGGCGAACGGTGTTCCGGTGGCGTCCACCTGCGTGCTCGTCGCCGCTGCGTTGCTCAACCCGTCGGCGCCGCCGAATTCGCCGTACAGATTGTCGAAGCTGCGATTCTCGAGATAGATGACGACCAGATGCTGCAAGCGACCGGGGATTCCGCCGTCACCCTCGTCTGCGGCGCGCCGCTCCGCGTCCAGCGCCGGCGACGGTCCAGTCGATTGTTCGCGCTGGCACGCGATCAGCGCCAGGGATGTAAGAGTGCACGCGAGTGGGATCAGCCATGTTCTGGAGTGTCTGTGCATGTGAGCTCCTGGGCAGTGGTGATAATCGATGGTGCACCGCAAAGAGACCCGCCTCTCGCCACAAGCGTGCGAATTCTCCGTCAATGCTGTGTCACGATTGGACGTATGGTAGCGCGACGAGGGCTCGTCTCGCAATTTTGAGCTCACTATGCATCTCTGCCCCGCACTGCTGATCGCGCTTCAGGCAGTCTCCGCGCCCGACACCGCGCACATCGTCATCGTTGCGACCACCGACGTCCATGGCCGCGTGTTCGGGTGGGATTATGTCCGTGACGCCGCCGCGCCCGGCGGGTTGTCGCGGGCCGCGACGGCGCTCGAAACGCTGCGCGCCCGCTATCCGGGGAGCGTCGTCCTCGTCGATGCCGGCGATCTGCTG
>Ga0066710_100003312_pt1 | contig 13665 bp, 11 predicted proteins | sample GraSoiAngelo_159_FD_79666 | JGI IMG/M metagenome (GOLD analysis project Ga0066710, IMG submission 79666) | Grasslands soil microbial communities from the Angelo Coastal Reserve, California, USA - 14_1009_16_40cm | ecosystem: Environmental > Terrestrial > Soil > Grasslands | place: USA...
AAAGCCGCCGCGAACCCGACCACGACATTTGACGAGCTGGTTGAGGAAATCGACATCGGTGGGCCGTCGCTCGTCCGCGCGGCAGCCAAGAACTTCAGAGGGGTCCTCGTTGTCGTCGACCCCGCCGACTACGTTGCGCTGCTCGAAGCCATTGACGCCGGGCCCAGCCTGCAGTTCCGCTTCGACTTGATGCGCAAGGCCATGGCTCATACTGCGGCCTATGACACTGCCATTAGCCGGACCCTGTCGACGATTTCAATCAAAGACGACCGGTTTGAGCGCGGCGCCGCCGACCTGGATTCAGGGCTGGCCCCCACCGTCGAAGTGTCGCTCGAAAAAATCCGGGACCTTCGCTACGGAGAGAACCCCCACCAGAAGGCGTCGTGGTATGCCCCGGCGCGCTCTCCACGGTCGGGCTTGGGTGCGGCGACCATCCTGCAGGGCAAGGAGCTGTCGTACACAAACCTGCTCGACCTGGATGCGGCGGCGCGCATCGTGCTCGAATTCGACGAGCCGGCCGCTGCCGTAATCAAGCACACCAACCCGTGTGGAGCCGCCACCGGAGATCGACCCGCCGAGGCCTATCTTCGGGCGCGCGACGCCGACAGCCTCGCGGCGTTCGGGGGCATCGTCGCGCTCAACCGTCCCATCGATCGGGATACGGCCGAAGCCATTGCGGCCACCTTCATCGAAGCGGTCCTCGCGCCCGCCGTCGAGCCGGAGGCGCGCCCGGTCCTGGCCCGGAAGTCGAACATGCGGGTCGTCCTGGCCGACTTCGAAGCGCTTCGGAGGGGTGGCCTCGAGTATCGGACGGTTCTTGGCGCAACGCTCATGCAGCAGCGCGACATCGTGGTGGAGGCCCAGAACCCATGGCAAAGGAGGTTGCCGGACGGATTTCGAGTCGTCACGAAGCGAACGCCTTCACCGGAGGAGTGGGAGGCTTTGCGGTTTGCCTGGCGCGTATGCGCCCACGTCAAGTCGAACACGGTCATTTTCAGCGATGTGAGGCAAACGCTCGCGATCGGTGCCGGTCAGATGAGCCGCGTGGATGCAGTGAAAGTGGCGGTCATGAAGGCCGCGCGAGACAGCCAGCCATCTATTCTGAAGGGCTCGGTCGCCGCCTCCGACGCCTACTTTCCCTTTCGGGACGGGCTCGACGCGATTGCGGCGGCCGGCGCCACGGCTGTCGTGCAGCCTGGCGGGTCGGTCCGCGACAGCGAGGTCATCGCCGCCGCCGAAGAACATGGCCTCGCCATGTTGTGCACTGGACGACGGCACTTTCGACACTGAGAACGTAGAATTGAACTCGGGGGAGAGGATATGACGATCAAATGGCTGTGCCTGGGCGTCTCCTGTTCCGCGATGTTGGTCGGCCTCAGCGCCCAGACACCCGGTCGCAACCTACCGGAGGACATGTACGCGGCAGTTCGCGCCGGTGACACGGCCCGCGCGGTCAGCATGCTCGATTCCGGTACCTCCGTCAACGACAAGGAGCGCCGCGGGGGCGCGACGCCTCTCATGCTGGCGGCCGCGTTCGGATCGCTCGACACCATGCGCCAGTTGATTGGCAGGGGCGCAGACGTGAATGCGCGGAGTGCCGCCGGTGCCACGGCGCTCTTGTGGGCAGCGACGGATATTGAAAAGACTCGGCTGCTGCTCGAACATGGTGCCGACCCCAATGTCGAATCGAACCTCGGTCGCAGCGCCCTCCTTCTCGCGGCCATGAGCGATCGCTCGCATGAGATCGTTCGTCTGCTGCTGTCACGAGGCGCCAACCCGCGGATCGTGTCGGCCGACAAGACCACGATGCTCCTTGCCGCCGCCATCGGGAATGATACCGAGACAATCAGAGAATTCGTCGCGGCCGACATTGACGTGAACGCAGCCGATGTGACCGGCAGAACGCCTTTGATGGTCGTGGCCTCCAACGGAAATCTCGCGGCCGTCAAGCTGCTGTTGGCGAAAGGAGCCAACGTCAATGCGGTCTCCGGTCCGCCGGGCGCGAAAGTCAAGAACGGCACAATCGCGTTGGGGCGCTTCACGGCGCTCTTGATGGCCGCACCGTACGGCCCGCTCGACGTCGTGAAGACGCTCATTGCCGCCGGCGCCGACATCGACGCGAGGGACGCTCGAGGCATGACACCGCTGATGCTGGCCGTGGCAACCGATCACGGTGACGTCGAGATCGTCAAGGCGCTCCTCGCTAAAGGCGCCGCCGTTCACGTGAGAAGCGACGCCGGCGAAACCGCAGGCGACTGGGCCATCAAGTCCGGGGCGACCAAGTCGCTGGCGGCCTTGAAGAGGGCTGGGGCCCCGCTTTCGTCGCCTCCATCGCAGGACATTCCCAAGCCCTCGCCAGTCGCGCATCGCGTTGCCGTCGAGCGGGGGGTTGCACTCCTCGAACGGGCGAGCGGCACGTTCTTCGTGAACGGAGCGTGCGGCGCCTGCCACGCTCAGAACGTCACGGATTTTGCGGTCGCGTCGGCGCGCACGCGCGGCATCCAGGTGAACCAGGAGGCCGGTGCGCAGCGCGCGAGCGGTGCGGCGGCGGCGTTCGCCGCGACGGCGTCGGGACTGCTCGAGCGTGTCGATGGGCCTGCGGTCGACATTCAGCTCTACACGCTCGCCAGTCTCGCCGCCGCCGCGCATCCGCCGGATCGTGGTACTGACGCGCTCGTGTTCAACGTGGTCGCCCAGCAGCTACGCGACGGGCGCTGGCACATCGGTGGCATTCCCAGGCCGCCAATCGAAGACGGAGACGTTTCCCGTACTGCACTCGCGATCCGCGGGCTCCAGGCGTACGCCATTCCGGGTCGAAGAGCGGAACTGAACAGTCGCCTCTCCGCCGCGATGGCGTGGCTGCGCGCCGCCAAGGCCGTCAGCACCGAGGATCACGCCTTTCGGCTGCTCGGACTCTCGTGGGGTGGGGCTGACGACGCGGTGCTCCAGCGGGCCGCAAAGGAGATCGTTGCGTTACAGCGTGCGGACGGGGGATGGGGTCAGCGGTCCGAGATGACCAGCGACCCTTATGCCACCGGCTTGGCGATTTTTGCGCTGCGCGAGGGCGGCGCGCTCGGTCCGCGCGATCCGGCGATTCAGAGAGGCACGAGCTATCTCCTGTCCACTCAACGACCGGACGGATCGTGGTATGTCCGCAGCCGCTCGCCGAAGTTTCAGCCGTACTTCGCCGGGGGCTTCCCGTACGAGCACAATCAGTGGATTTCGGCGATGGCAACCGGATGGGCGACTGCCGCGCTCGCCAGCGGGTTGGCCGGCACCACAACAGCCCAGCACTGAGCCTGTCGGATCCTTTGGGTCGTGCTGCCCCAGATGACGAACTTGGTCAAATGACCAGATCAGCGAATTCAATGTTCGCGTTCACCTGTCGCCCTTCGTCTGTATCGCCGTGAGCAGTTCCTCGCGTGTGACGGTTGCAGCGCCGAACCGGCCGACGGCGATTCCCGCTGCGTGATTTGCCAGCACCGCCGCCTCTGCCATCGTCGCGCCGGCGGCCAGGCCGAGCGCCAGCAGCGCCACGACGGTGTCGCCGGCTCCTGTGACATCGGCGACCTCGCGCGCCGCCGCTCGAACGGCGCCCTCTGCTTCAGGCGCCGACAACCACATGCCCTGTTCTCCACGCGTTATGAGCGCCGCTGTGCAGCCGGCGGCTCGCCGGAGCTCGAGCCCGGCTTCGCGCGCGTCCGCATCGGTGCGGATCCGGAGCCGTGTGGCCACCTCCGCTTCGTGGTGATTCGGCGTCACGAGCGTGGCGCCGCTGTAGCGATCGAGGTGCGGCACCTTGGGATCTACGAGCAGCGGACGCTCAGCCCCCGCCAACCCGACCAGCCGATGCATCACCCTCCTGGTGATGGTGCCCTTGAGGTAGTCGGACACGACCAGGACTCTGGCGCCCGCTCCGAATCGATCCACGTCGTCCGCGACGCGGCGTTCCACGACGCCCGCGATGTCCGTGTCGTCTTCGTAGTCGATGCGCGCCACCTGCTGGTTGCGCTCGGTGACCACCCGTACTTTCTCGACGGTGGGTCGTGCCGGATCCTCGGTCAAGCCGTCAGTCGCGATACCGGCGGCGTCGAGACGTTCGCGCAGCCGCTCCGCGACCGGATCCCGACCGACGACGCCGACGAGGGAGACGCGTGCGCCGAGGGTGGCAAGATTGCGGGCCACGTTGGCCGCGCCGCCGAGCCGGTGCTGTTCGGAATGGAACCGCACCACTGGCACGGGTGCCTCCGGCGAAATGCGCGTGACGTGCCCCACGATGAACCGATCCAGCATGACGTCGCCGACGACGAGCACGGGGACGCCGTCCAGACGCGCAATGAGCTCGCGCGCCCGCGCGGTCTCAATCGGCGGCAGGATCATGCGGGATGTGTCGCGTCCAGGGGCCGCGAAGCGGCAAAGGGCAGGGTCGCCAGGATCAGGAACAACATGAGGAACTCGGAGTCGCCAAAGTTGTACTCGAACAGGCCGGCCGTCAGGGTGGCGGCCACCGCGGCAAGCGCGGCGGCGGCCAGCACGCGATGTTCTCCTCGGTTGAACTCGCGGATCAGACCGGCGCCGAGGACGCCAATGAAGGCGAGCCAGGCTGCGAGCGCCGGGAGTCCGCGCTCGGCGGCGATCTGAATCGGCACGTTGTGCAGGTGGGGGTTGATAGGTTTGACAGCGAGCGGATCACGGTACTCCGCGTAACGCTCCTTCACCATGTCGGGCCCCACACCGACCAGCGGGTGGTCGCGGACCATGTGCTGGCCTTCTCGCAACATCGCGACGCGGTCGCGCGTCGTGTCATCCGTCAGGTCGAACATCGAGGCGAACCGTGCGGTGACCGTGACCGGCGCGAACGCGAACACGACAAGAGCAATCACGGGCAGCACGACGAGGAGCCGGAAATCCTTCATGGCGATCAGCAGCGCAACCGCCGTGGTGACGCCCACCCAGGCGTTGCGGGATAGCGTGAGGGCGATGGCGATTGCGAGGGCCGGCATGACCAGCGCCGACCATAGCCGATCACGGCGAGCGAAGAGCAGCCGCGCCGTCGCCACCCCAATCACGAGCATCAACAGACCCGAATAGGTCATGTAATGCCCGAGCGTTCCCTGGGGCCGCTGAGATAGCTGGTTGTAGTGCAAGAGGCCGTACTGAAAGATGCCCAGCGCCGCGCTCAACGCCCCGGCCGACACGATGACCGTCAGCATCGTCAAGCCCCGCCCGCCACCCATCAAGCGGTACGCGAGCGGTACGATGAGAAAGAGCACGAGCTGCTTCGAGTCCACGAAGCTGACGCGCGGGTGCACGGAGAAGGCGCTCGAGACCAGCGTGGCGCCGGCGTAGGCGACAAGCGGCCAGAAGAAGCGTGGCACCTCGATACGTTCGTGCCTCACCGTGATCAGCGCCACCCAGCAGGCGATGGCGATGGTCAGAAGAGACTGCGCAATCGCGATGGAGAGCTGGGTGAACGCGGCCACGCCGAACAAGGTGACCACCGCGCCGAGCTCGAGCCGCTCGGCAAGCAACGAGCCGTCAGAGTGCGCGCTCGAGAGGGCGGCCTGGGCAGTGCTCATGGTCTGGGTCGTGTTGGGTCAAACCTCTGCTCGCGAGCTGCCGACATCTTAACAGCTCTCTCTCCACAGTTCGCCCTCCGCAGTTCTCTTCACAGTTCTCTCCGCGGTGCTCTCTCTGCGGCTCTCTCGCGGCTGGCCCCAGTCAGCGGCTCCTAATGGCGGCCCCCGCTGAGCAGCCCGGAGGCGGCGTCGATCACCTGCTTGGGGGCAATGCGGCCGAGACACCGGTAGTCCCCCGGAGCGCAGCGGCGCTGGTCGCACGGACGACACTCGAGGCCGCTCACCTCGACGGCGACAGAGCGCGACCGTGCCGAGCGCCAGGGTGCCGAGCGGACCGGCAGTGTCGGCCCGTACAGCGACACCATGCTCACGCTGCTGGTGGCGGCGATGTGCATCGGACCGCTGTCGCCGCCGATGTAGAGAACCGCGCGCTCGACGAGCGCGCGCAGCTCGGCGAGCGAAAACTCGCCGCAGTCGAGGATCCGGCCGCGCTCGGCCGCCTGCAGCCGGTCCCGCGCGTCGGCGATGACACCCGTCGCGGCGCCCGTTTCGGATGGCCCGGACGTCACGACGATCCGATTCCGACTGTCGCCCGCCGCGAGCGCGGCCGCTACTTCGCCAAACGATTCCGTCGGCCAGCGCCTGAACGGGTTCCCCGCGCTCACGTGGAGCACGACGAGCCGATCGTCACGCGACACGCCGGCGGCGGCGAGTCGTCGCTCCACGGCGTCGGCGGCCGCTCGATCGACCGGCATCTCGACGGGGTCTTGCTCGGGCGTCGGTCGTTCGATGCCGAGCGGCTCGAGAAGGTCCCATTGGTTGTCCACGGAGTGTCGACGTCGAAGCTCGCGCGGTCGGTGAACTCGGCGCGTGTACATCCATCCCCGTCCCGCCACGTCGTATCCGATTCGCACGGGCGCCCCGCTGAGCCAGGTCAGCAGCGACGCGCGCGGCCCTCCATGAAAATCGAGGACAATGTCGTACCGCGCGTTTCTCAGCTGGCGCCCGAGTGCGAGATCCTGGCGAAGCGCGCGCAACCCCCGACTCCTGGGGGCCACGATGACCTCGTTCAAATGGAGGTTGGTCGCGACAACCGGACTGGCAGCCGGCTCGACCAGATAGGTCAGGTGGGCGTCGGGGAAACGGCGGCGAAGGGCGCGCACGGCCGGGGTCGTGAAGACCACATCCCCGATCTGTCGAAGCCTGACGATGAGGATGCGCTTCGGCGTCAGCATCGAACAAAGCAATTGAAGCGACGCCTTAGTCCTCGATGGTCGCCTCGTCGATGAGCATCACCGGGATGTCGTCCCTGATCGGATACACACGTTTGCACGTCGGACACTTCAATGCCGTGCCGTTCTTGACCAGCGCGACCGGAGTCTTGCAGTTCGGACAGGCCAATATTTCGAGCAGTTCCGGGTCGACAGGCATGTGGCGACTATATGACACTCGCTGCCTTTTGTGGAACAATTCCCCTATGCAGTTCGCCCTCTCTGCCGCGTTCCTTCTCGTCCTGACCCCGCTGGTCGCAGCTGGACAAGCCGGTCGAACCGCCCAGCCGTCGATGCCGGTGCCCGAGAAAGCCGCAGAGGCGTACAACCAGTACCTGCGCGCTCGCATGCTGGAAGATGCCGGCGACGTCGAAGGCGCAATCGCCGCCTACAAGAAAGCGATCCTGGCCGATCCGACAGCCGCGGACATTCCCGCTGATCTTGCAACGCTGTACCTGCGGGAGAGCCGCGCGAACGAAGCCATCGCGGCCGCCGAACAGTCGCTCAAGATCGCTCCCAACAACCGCGACGGGCACCGCGTGCTCGGGACGATCTACGCGTCGATGGCGGGCCGGGCGCCGGACCGTCAGCGAGGCGGACAGAACAGCGGCACCCAGCAGACCCTTGCGCGTGCCGTTGAACATCTGGAGAAAGCCGTCGAACCGTCGCCCAACGCCGTCGTGGATCCAAACCTTCGCGCGATGCTGGCGCAGGTGCACATGGCGATGTCGAACTACGACAAAGCCATTCCGATTCTCGTCGATCTCGTGAAACAGGAGCCGGGTTGGCAGCAGGGTCCTGGCCTGCTCGTCGAAGCGTATTCGGGCGCTGGCCGCGGGGCCGACGCCGTCGCATGGCTCGAGGAAGCGGCGCCTGGGAATCCGCAGCTCTACACGATGCTCGCGGATTTCTACGGACGTGAACGCCGGTGGGCCGACGCGGCCAACGCCTACGAGCAGGCCTTGCGTCGATCACCCCGGAGCTTCGATCTCCGCGTCCGCATGGCGTCATCGCTCCTGAACACGGGCAGTCGCGCCGACGTCGTGAAGGCACGCGACGCGCTGCGCGAGGCCGTCGGCATGCGTGGGACCGACGAGCGGGCGCTGTTCCTCCTCTCGCAAGCCGAACGTCGCGCCGGCGAGCGCGAGGCGGCGGAAACGACGGCGCGACGCCTCATCGAGCTCAACGCGAAGAACCCGCGCGGCTACTACGCGCTGGCCGAAGCCCTTGAGGAGCAGCGGCGCCTCCAGCCGCTCGTCGAGGCGCTCGAGCCGGCGGTGGCGACCTTCCGATCCGCCACCGACGGCGGCAACGCGCTGGTCATGCTGCTTCCGCACCTCGGGTTTGCGTACCAGGAGCTCGGACAGAACGACAAGGCGATCAGCACGTTTGAGGAAGCGAGAAAGCTATCGCCTGACGATCCAGCTCTGGCCGGGTACGTGATTCAGGCGCATCTCGCGGCCAAGAACTATGGGGTCGCTGCCGACCTGGCGCGCGCGGCCCGCGGACGGAACCCCAAGGATCTACGCCTGGTGCGCCTCGAGGCCCAGGCGCTGCGCCGTGCGGGCAAAGTGGCGCAGGCGCTCACCCTGCTCGAAGAGGTGGCGCGCGCACAGCCGAGCGAGCCCGAAGCGCACATCATGCTCGCGCAGGGATACGTCGAGGCGAACCGGGCGCCGCAGGGCGTGAAGGTGCTGCAGGACGCGCAGGCCAAGTTCCCGGGCGAGACCTCGGTCACCTTCCAGCTTGCCGCCGCGCTCGACAAGCAGAAACGGTTCAGTGAGTCGGAGGCGCAGTTCCTGCAGCTGATCGCGAAGGAGCCCGACAACGCGCCGGCGCTGAACTATCTCGGTTACATGCTGGCCGAGCGGGGCGAGCGTCTGGACGAGTCGGTGCAGTACCTCAAGCGCGCGCTGGCCATCGATCCGGAGAACGGGTCGTATCTCGACAGCATCGGATGGGCGTATTTCAAGGACGGCAAGCTCGATCTCGCTCTCGACAACCTGCAGCGCGCCGCCGATCGCCTGATGGCCAATTCCGTCGTGCAGAGTCACTACGCCGACGTGCTGTTCAAGCTTGGCAAGTACGACGAGGCGATTGACGCCTGGAACCGCGCGCTGTCGGGCGACGGCGACGAGATTGATCGGAACGACATCGACAAGAAGATTCGAGCGGCGAGGCAGAAGCTTCCCAAGAGATGACCCGCACGGTCGCCGCGCTTGCGGCGGCGCTCCTGGCTACCTCGTGCGGCGCGCCGTTGATGAAGCTGCCCAGCGGACCGGCCGGTCCCGCGTCAGATGGGACCGACGTGGTGACGCAGGCGACGCGCGCCTGTCGCACCGTGTCGACGATCAAGGCCGAGGTGGCGATTCGGGGCTCGGTGGCGGGGCGCCGGCTTCGCGCGCGTCTTTTGGCCGGGTTGTCCACCCCCGAGTCCGCCCGTCTCGAGGCACCGGCGCCCTTCGGCCAGCCCGTGTTCATCTTCGTGGCGCGCGCTGGCGACGCGACGCTGCTGCTGCCGCGCGACGGTCGGGTTCTCGAGCACGGTCGTCCCGAAGCGATTCTCGAGGCGCTGACGGGCATGTCTCTGACGCCGTCCGACTTGAGGACCATGCTGACGGGCTGTGCCGAGACCAGCGCCGGGAGCGCCGCCCGCCGGTTCGGGGACGAGTGGCGGGTCATTCCCGGCGCCACCGATGTCTATCTGCGGCGCGAGCGTCTCGGCGAGCCGTGGCGCATCGTCGCGGTCGTACACCATGGGCCCGCGCGGGCCGAGTGGCGGGCCGAGGTTCGCGACTTTCAGAACGATCTGCCGCGCACGATTCGCATCCGCAGCACGGATCGGCGGTTTGACCTCACGCTTGGCTTGTCGCAGGTCGACATCAACGCGCCCCTCGAGCCCGACGTGTTCCGGGTGAGCCTGCCTGGGGGCGTGAAACCGATCACGATTGAAGAACTGCGACGCAGTGGGCCGCTGGCCGATACGGGCGCGGGCCCGGCGTCACGAGACTCCGTCGATGTGGGGGTTCGAGCGACCCCGGACGCCTCCATTGGCAACACGCCGTGAGCCGTCGGACCGGCGTCTCGGTTCGCGCGTTCGCAAAGATCAATCTCACCCTGCGCGTGCTGGGGTCGGATGACGCGGGCTATCACGAGCTGCGGACGACGTTTCAGTCGGTGTCGCTGCACGACACGCTGACGTTCACGCCTGTCGGGGCCGGCTGGTCCATCGAATGCGACGCCCCCGCGTGTCCGTGTGACCGGACGAATCTCGTCTGGAAGGCCGCCCGGAGTCTCTGGCGCGAGGCGGGGCGTCGTGGGCTGCCGTCTGGCGTGCGCGTGCGGATTCAGAAACGAATTCCCGTTCAATCGGGGCTTGGAGGTGGCAGCAGCGAGGCGGCGGCGGCGTTTCGAGCGCTCACGCACCTCTGGCGACTGCGCGTGCACCCGGAGCGACTTCACGTGCTCGGCCGCGAACTGGGCGCCGACGTGCCCTTCTTCCTCTATGGCGGAACGATGCTCGGTGTCGGGCGCGGCGATCTCCTGTTCCGGCTCGCGGACTGGCCAGCCTCGTGGGTGGTGCTCGCCTTGCCGTCCGGGGGCGTTCGCACGGCGGACGCCTATCGGTGGTGGGACGAGGATGAGGAGTGTCGGGCGACAGGCCGGGCTGGCGCGAGCCCGGTCGGCGTCGTGCCCGCCTCCGAACTCACTAACGATCTCCAGCGGCCCGTGGCTGCCCGTCATCCGGAAATCGCGCGCCTGGTCGGTCGGCTTCGGCGGCTGGGGGCCTCTCACGCCATGATGACCGGCAGCGGGTCGGCGGTTTTCGGGCTCTTCGATCGGGTGCACGTCGCGCGCGCGGCGGTGGCGGCGCTGGCCGGGCATGCTTCGACCGTCCTCTTGCAAATGATCTCGCGGCCAATGTTCGAACGGGACTCGCGCCCCGGGGCCGGACTTGCCGGTCCTCTCGCGCATCGTGTACACTTTGCGTTTGCGCCACGTGGTTTCGGCCGCTCCTAGGAGATTCCGATCTCCAACTCCGCTGCAGATGGTTTCGACGGGCTGCGGGTCCACGGACTAGTCACGGGTGGGGCGTGGCCAAGCGGTAAGGCGCGGGACTTTGGATCCCGTATTCGAAGGTTCGAATCCTTCCGCCCCAGCCACTTCGTGAGGCTGTGAGTGATTGGTGAAACCTTGACGGTGACCGGATTCGGCGACCTCAAGATCTTCTCGGGCAGCGCGCATCCCGAGCTGACTCGGGAGATCGCCGCGTTTCTTGGCGTCACGATTGGCCAGGCGCGGCTGCGCCGGTTCCCGGACACCGAGGTCTCGTTCCAGATTGACGAGAACATCCGGGGCACCGACGTGTTCGTGGTGCAGCCGACGTGCACCACCGGGAGCGGCTCGGTCGATCAGCACCTGATGGAGCTGATGATCATGATGGATGCGTTCCGCCGTTCATCGGCGGCGCGCATCACCGCCGTGATGCCCTACTTCGGGTACGCGCGACAGGACCGGAAGGACAAGCCGCGCGTGCCCATTTCGGCAAAGCTCGTGGCGAACATCCTCGGCGCGGCGGGCGCCAACCGGGTGCTCACGATGGACCTGCACAAGGCGCAGATTCAGGGGTTCTTCGACATTCCAGTCGATCACCTCTTCGCGGCGCCCGTCATCATCGACTATCTGGCCCGACTCGACAGGCCCAACCTGACGCTCGTGGCGCCCGACGCCGGCGGCGCCGAGCGGGCGCGGGCCTACGCCAAGCGCCTCGACGCCGAGCTCGCCGTCATCGATAAACGCCGGACCGACGACGGCACGGCGGAGGTCATGAACGTGATTGGCGACGTCGAAGGTCGTACCTGCATCATCCAGGACGACATCATCGACACCGCCGGTACGATCACGAAAGCGGCCGTCGCACTTCAGCACAACGGCGCCGAGCGGGTGCTGGCCTGCGCGGTCCATGGGGTGCTGTCGGGTCCGGCGATCGACCGGATCGAGCGCTCGCCCGTCGACAAGATGATCGTGACGAACACGATCCCGCAGGCGAGGGCCATCCAATCATCCGGAAAGATCGTCGTGCTGTCGGTGGCCCGTCTGCTCGGGCAGGCGATCAAGAGCATCCACGAGGAAACGTCGGTCTCCAGCCTGTTCGTCTAGCGGGCCGACCCTTCACGAGAGGTTACGATGGAAGTAGTGCTCGAAGCGGTGTCACGCGACACATTTGGCAAGAACGAGGCGGGACGGACGCGTCGGCAGGGACGCGTGCCGGCCGTCGTGTACGGGGCCGCGGGCAACGCGGCCAAGGAGGCGCTGCCGGTCGCCGTGGACCCGAAGGCGCTCCTGAGGATTCTGCACTCCGAGTCGGGTGCCAACACCCTCATCTCCCTGAAGCTGCCGGGAAGCGGTGACGCCAAGGTGCTCGTCAAGGAGTACCAGCTCGATCCGGTCACGCACGAGGTTCTTCATGCCGATTTCTACCGCGTGGCCATGGATCGCGCGATCACGGTGACGATCCCGATCGTCGTACGAGGTGAGGCCAAGGGCGTGAAGCAGCAGGGCGGCATCCTCGAGTTCGTCCGGCGCGAGATCGAGATCGAATGCCTGCCCGGCGACATTCCCGAGCACGTCGAGGTGGACGTTTCTGAGCTGATGCTGCACCAGGGGGTGCGGGTCCGGGACGTGGCCTCCAGCCCGAAATGGAAGCCCGTCTCCGACTCCGACATGATGTTGCTCCACGTGATCATGCCGAAGGCGGAGGAGGCGCCGGCCGCGACGACGGAGGCGGCGGCTCCGGCAGCGCCGGCCGAGCCGGAAGTGATCAAGAAGGGCAAGAAGGAAGAGGCCGAAGAAGAGAAGTAGTTGAAATTGATCGTCGGTCTCGGAAATCCCGGGACGAGATTCCGGGGCACACGGCACAACATGGGGTTCGCAGTGCTCGACGAGCTGGCGCGACGGGCGGATCAGACGTTCGAGCCGACGGCGGTGGAGGCGCTGATCGCGCGCTGGCGGCTCCGCGACACCATGCTGGCCAAGCCGCTGACGTTCGTGAACGCCAGCGGGGAGGCAGTTGGTGGCCTGGTTCGGTATTTCAAGATCGACCCACCCGATCTCCTGGTCGTGGTCGACGAGGCGCAGTTGCCGCTTGGGCGTCTGCGGGCGCGGGTGCGCGGATCGGCGGGCGGGCACAACGGCTTGAAGTCGGTGATTGCGCACCTGGGCGAGGAGTTTTGTCGGTTGCGGGTCGGGGTGGGACGGGGAGACCTGGGGCGGGATCTCGCGGACCACGTGCTGGCCCGGTTCGACGACAGCGAGGCGGCGGAGGTCGAGCGCATGACGCTGCGGGCGGCCGACGCCGCAGAGACGTTCATCGCGTCGGGGATCGAGGCGGTGATGAACGGGTTCAACGGGGGCGATCCAGCCACAACCGAATAACGTCGGATCCCTTGCTGCTCGATGAGCAGCCTGATCCAGCTCGCGGGCCTTCGCGACTGGAGCCAGTCCACAAGGAGTATGAGCATGGCCGATCGACAGTACGAGCTCGTCTATATCCTTCCTCCCGACACCACCGAACAGCAGGCGGGCGAGCTCCACGAGCAGGTCGAGTCCACCGTCACGCGAATGGGCGGTCGAATAGACAAGACGGACAACTGGGGTCGGCGACGGCTGGCCTACGAAATTGGTCGTTTGAAAGAGGGCGTGTACGTGCTGGAGGTCATCATCGGCACCGGCGAGCTCATGAAGGAGCTCGATCGTCGGCTGAAGGTGATCGATCAGGTGGTGCGTCACCTGATCGTTCGCGTCGACGAAGAGAA
>Ga0066710_100003314_pt1 | contig 13664 bp, 7 predicted proteins | sample GraSoiAngelo_159_FD_79666 | JGI IMG/M metagenome (GOLD analysis project Ga0066710, IMG submission 79666) | Grasslands soil microbial communities from the Angelo Coastal Reserve, California, USA - 14_1009_16_40cm | ecosystem: Environmental > Terrestrial > Soil > Grasslands | place: USA...
CGTTGGCGGGGCTCCTCGCGCTACCGCTCGCCGCGGGCGGCGCGAGCCGGCCGCCCATTCGGGTGCTCGTCCTCGTTCGCGGCGACGGAGCGGTCGACGCGAAGCCGGTCGCTCGCACGTGCCGGAGCCGCTGCGTCTGGCGCTTTCGGCGCGGGGCCGTCGAGCACCTGACGGCCCGCCCGGCTGCCGAACGCCGCTTCGTGGGCTGGAGCGGCGCCTGCTCGGGCCAATCCGAGTGCACCATCAAGGTCACGAGACGGAGGACCGTCGTCGCTCGCTTCGGCCTTCAGGCGCTCGTCTCGTGGTCGCAGCACGTGCAGTGCACGCCCGTGCGGACGAGCCTGCCGGAGATCCTCGGCTCGCAGCAGAATGCGGCGGGCGGCGCCACCGAGGCCGGAGGCCGGTTCCAGCCGCACCTCCGCGCCCGCGCGCAGCAGCACCTGCTCAACCCTCCGTGCTCCGTCGACGGGACGCCGACGTTCGTCGAGGTGCACGACGTCGTCGTCGCGACGCAGCCAGTCCCAGGCGGTGACGGCGACCTGGTCGCGAACCTCACCGACCCCAACCGATCCGACATCGCCAGTCCGTTGATGAAGACCCTCCGCGCCGAGATCGACGGGACGTGGTTCGATGCGAAGGTCGCCCCGGCCCCACTTCCCCCGGTGGGTACCCACATCGACGTCCAGGGCTTCGTCTTCTGGGATCCCGGTCACGTGGACGCGTCGTGGCACTCCTTCTCGGGCTGGGAGCTCCACCCGCTCGCCGCCTGGCGGCCGGCAGCCTAGGCCCTGATCGTGCGCGGCGGTCGGCCCGCCGAACCGCCGCTAGCCTGATGCACGGAGCGGCATGGGCCCGGTGGCCCAGCCGGTCTTCAAAACCGGTGAGGTCTGGCAGCCCCAGGCTGGGTAGGTTCGACTCCTGCGCCGCTCCGCTCGAAGAAACCCCTGCAGACCCGCGGGTTCACGAAGACCAGGGCGCTTGTTCCGCGATGCGATTTGCAACGGAGATTTAGGCGAAATGCGCCCTTGCAGGCTTTTTCGACTATCGCGCAGACGATCGCGCACCCTGCGGTCTCAGCTGAAGCGATCGCGTGCGCTGGCGCTCGGACCCGAGGCCCGGTTCTGACCGGGCGGAAGGCGTCGTGGGTTTAGAGCGGCCGCTGATCAGCCTCCGCATCCGCGGGGGCGGCGGCAGACGACGTTGGCGATCTTCGTGACGAACGCGTCGCTTGGGCCTTCGCGCGTGGTCTGGAAGCCCGATCAACGCCAGCGCCGTCGCGAACAACGCGGCGCCGCCGATCCCCTGCAGCGCCCGCGCGACGTCCAGCGCAGCGACGTTCCAGGCCACGCCACAGAGGAACGACGCCGCCGTGAAGAGGACGATGCCGACCGCGAACACGAGCCTTCGCCCGAAGCGGTCGGCAAGCGCACCCGCCGTCAGGATCAGCGCCGCGAGGCTGACCGCATAGGCGTCGACGACCCACTGCAAGCCAGTCAAGCTCGCGTGCAGCTGACGCCGCCTGCCCGCCACCCGGGCTGCAAGGACGAGGCGTCTACGACGCAGCCGCGAGCCGCGGACGCGGGTCGGGAGCGGGAGGTCGGACCTGACCTGACTCGAGTGCGCGTTCCAGTGCCGATGCAGCATCTGGACAGAACTGGATGCCGGTCGCGCTGCGGATCTCGGCCATCGCGACCTCGGGCTCGAACCCCTGCCGGTAGACCCGGTCGGTGACCATCGAATCGAACGCGTCGGCGACGTGGACGATGCGGGCGAGGAGCGGGATCTCCGCTCCGCGGAGGCCGTCGGGATAGCCGCTCCCGTCGAGCCGCTCGTGGTGATGGCGGATGACCGGAACGGCGGCGTCGAGGAACCCGAGGCGCTCGATGATCTGCGCCCCTTCCTGGGAGTGTGTCTGCATCACGCGCCACTCCTCCGCGGTGAGGCGGCCGGCCTTGAGCAGGATCGCGTCGGGGATGGCGATCTTGCCGATGTCGTGGAGGAGCGCCGCCTGGGCGAGGACCTCCAGCTGCTCTGCGGCGAGACCGAGCTCGGCGCCGATGGCGAGGGAGATGTGGCGCACGCGCCGTGAGTGGCCGGCGGTGTAGGCGTCGCGGGCGTCGACCGTCGCCGCGAGCCCCTCCATCGCGGCCCGCGACTGCTCCCTGAGCAGCTCGTTCGCCTCCTGCAGGGCGACGTTCTGGCGCTGGATCGTCTCCGAGGCCTGCTCGAGCTCGCGAGCGCCGCGCTGAAGGTAGTAGATGAGCATCAGCGGCGCGAGCGCGATCGGAACCATCCATCGCTCGACGGCCCCGAGCGCCGCGAGCGACACCCCCATCGCGCTGAGCGAGAAGTCGATCCACAGGTCCTCGAGCGTGAAGAGGCCGGTCTGCCGGGGGCTCAGGCGACGGGCCGCCTGCAGCATCGCCGCCAGTAGGACTCTGTTCACGACGAGGAACGTCGCCGTCGCCGCGAAGCCGCTCACGACAAGGAGGGACGAGCCGCTGGCCGCGCGCGACGCCCACGCCGCTGCGAGGGCGGAGACAACGTAGTTCGAGATGTTGAACGTCTGGATGTACCAGCGGTAGCGATGCCTGATCCAGTCCGGAATGTGCTGGACGACGCACATGAGCACGAGGAGCGGCGCCGGAAGGAGCAACGCACCCGCGATCACGAACACGAGGGCCGCGTGAAAGACCTGGTGGCGCGGCTTCTGGATCGCGAAGAGCTGCGTCAGCGCCGCAGGGATGCTCAACGCGGCGAAGAGGAGCAGGCTCGAACGCCGAACCGGAGCCTCCAGGCCGGCCGCCGCGCCCGCCGCCGATATCGCGACGATCCCGAGGAGCAGCGCAAGCGCTTGGGGCGGAAGGCCGTCGATGACCAGTGCCCGGCGACGCCGGAGGAGAGGGTTGTCCGCAGCTTCGACCATGGCCGAGGCGGGACGCAGCATGTCTCGCGCCCCATCGCGATATAGACGGATGGCAACCGCCGTGCTTCCCCCGTTCGGGGAGGGCGGCAGAGAACGCCGTTACCCCTGTCGGGGGATGACGCGAAGGGCCATGGCTCCTACATCGAGGAGGCATGTGCGTTCGTGCGGCGACTCGAAGGAGGTGACGCACATGGTTCGTTGGCGGATCCGATACATCAAGGCGGCAATCGCCCTCGGCGGCTTCGCAGCGCTGCTCGTCGACGCGGGCGCTGGCCTCCGCTGGAAGTAGCTCACACTCCGGCAGGGCCGGCCGTCCACCGGCCCTCTGCCGACCTCTCAGGAAAATGGTCCTCCTCTATCCGCTCGTCCTCGGCGTCCTCCTTGCGCCGCTCGCCGGCGGCGACCTTCGGAGGCTGGCGCACCTGCGCCTGCGCGGCGTGTCGCTCCTCTACCTCGCGCTCGCGCTCCAGCTCGTCGCGTTCCCGGTCCGGGCGTTGCCGCTTCGAGTCGGCGAATCGGGAGCCGTCGGCCTCTGGCTCGTCTCGTACGCGTGCCTGGCCGTCGCGACCGCGCTGAACATCGACCGGCCGGGACTGCCGCTGATCGCCGCTGGAATCGCCGCGAACGTGGCCGCGATCGTCGCGAATGGCGGCCACATGCCCGTGCTTCCGGAGGCGATGCACGCCGCCGGCCACGCCTACGAGATCCACTACAACAGCCTGGCGACACCGACGCCGCACCTCGGATGGCTGGTCGACCGCTGGGCGGCACCGCGCTGGGTCCCGGGCGCCAACTTCTTCTCGGTCGGCGACGTCCTCGTCGCGCTCGGCGGCTTGGTCTTTCCGCTCGCCGCGGCGGGCGCCGTCGCGCCTCGCCTGCCGCGGCGCGGACGCGCGAGCAAGTGGCGGAAGGTCGTCTCGCGCGTGCTGTAGGAGGGCTTGGCGGAACATTGGTTGTGCCGCCCGCGGCACGCTGCTCGCCCCGATGCGGCGTCCTCTCTATGAAGGAGGGCTGGTTGTCAAGGGTCTGGTTGGGGTCGGTCTCCTTTCTGGGGCGGGTTTCGAGGTTGGCTCATCTCTCTATGGCACCGTCGGTTGCGGTGATGGGTTGGGTGGGAGCTGCTCCGGTGGCGCATTTCAGTTCGGGGCCGTCAGGCGGCCAAGGACGCGGGGGCGCCTGCCGGGGCGAAGGGTTTGCTGGGTGGTGAGCATGTGCCCAGATCGCTTCGGAGAGGCGGCGTGCGATCTCGATCGCGGCGATCTTGGTGCCGCGCTTTTGCCCGTGGCGGGCGCGCATGCGCTCCGGGATCGGGCTGTAGCGGGGATCGCGGGCGGCCGTGTGCGCCGGCTTCGACGAGCGCCCAGCGCGGGTGGTTGGGGCCGTTCTTGCGCAGCGGGCCGCGCCGGGTCGCCGGACTGCTGGACGCGTGGGCAGAGGCCGGTGTAGCCGGCGAGCTTGCCGGGCGTCGGGAAGCGGTGGATGTCGCCGATCTCGGAGGCGATCGTGAAGGCGAGGATCCAGCCGATCCCGGGACAGCTGAGCAGCAGCGGGACGTAGCGGTGGTCGGCGCCGAGCGTGCGCAGCTCGCGCTCGCAGCGGTTGATCTGCTCGTCGAGGGTGTCGATCAGGGCGAGCGAGGCGGTCGCCGTCGACGCCCACGGCTGCGGCAGCTGCAGCCGCTCGAGCAGCCGCCGTCCACTGAGTCCGAAGAGGTCGCTGCTCGGGTTGGGCAGGGCCGTGCTGGAAGAGGATCGCGTGGACACGGTTCTTGAGCGAGCTGCGGTGCTTGACCAGGTGCAGCCGGAAGCGCGCCCGCTCCCGCTCGCCGCGGACGACCGGGTCGGGCAGCCAGATCTCCGGGACGAGGCCGAGACGAGCCAGCTCGGCCAGCACGCGACAGTCGATCTTGTCCGTCTTGCAGGCCAGCGGTGCGATCGCGCGCGCCTTGACCGCATCAGCGATCCGGACCTCCCAGCCGGCGAGCTCGAGCTGGTCGTGCACGAACCGCGCCCCGCTCATCGACTCGATCACCGCCAGCACGCGCTCATCGCCCAGTCGCTGCCCCAGCTCGACCAGCGCGTCACGATCGGGCGGCACCGCCCCGATCGCCACCTGCGCCCCCTCACGGTCGAGACCCTGCCAATCGAGCCGCTTGGGGCTGAGATCCAATCCGACGTACGACATGCGACGGGCCTCCCTTCGTCTCACCGAGGACGCGCGGAGTTTCCCTCCGCGGGAGGCCCTCCTTCATCAGATTCAGTCGCGCCGATAGCGCTGCAATCGACGCTCCCTGCGTCCTTGCCTCGGAACGAGCATCGCACCGCCTGCGACGAACGACGTTCCCCCAAGCCCTCCTGGCAAGTCGGGCAGCTTGACGAGCCGCCTCGATGGGCTCACGCTCAACTCGTGGGCGAGGCCCCGGCGAGCTTGGAGCTCAACATCCTCGGCCCGCTCGAGGCACGCCGCCTCGGGCAGGCCGTGGATCTCGGCGGTGCGAAGCAGCGGGCGCTGCTCGGCGTCCTGCTGCTGAATGCGAACAAGGTCGTTCCCGTCGAGCGGCTGATCGACGACCTCTGGGGGGAGGAGCCGCCCGAGACCGCCGCCAACACGCTTCAGGTGTACGTGTCGCAGCTGCGCAAGCTCGTCGAGCCGGGCGTCACCGGCAACGAACGCGTCCTCCAGACGCAGCCGCCCGGTTACAAGGCGGCGACCGACGGCCAGAAGCTCGATCTGACGACCTTCGAACGGCTGCTCGTGGAGGGACGCGAGGCAATGCTCGCGGACGAGCTCGAGCTCGCTGCCGCGCAGCTTCGCGCCGCATCGAGCCTCTGGCGCGGCGCGTGCCTCGCGGGGCTACCGATCCATGGCTCGGCCCAGGCTGCGGTCGCGCGACTCGAAGAGCTTCGCCTGGCGGTGATCGAGGACCTGGTCGTCGCCGACCTCGGGCTCGGCCGCCACGCGGAGCTCGTGCCCGAGCTGGAGACGCTCATTGCCGAGAATCCCTACCGCGAGTCGCTGCGGGCCCATCTGATGCTCGCGCTCTACCGCGCCGGCCGCCAGGCCGACGCGCTCAAGGCGTTTCGCGCGGCGCGCGAGACGCTCGTCGAGGAGCTCGGCATCGAGCCGAGCCGCGATCTCCAGCGGCTCGAGCAGGCGATCCTGCAGCACGATCCGACGCTCGACCTAGTCCCGCGGCCGGTGAGCAGGCCGGACGAGGCGCGGCGGCGGCGAGCTGCCGCCGCGACGTCGCGGGAGGAGGCGGAGCGGCGCCGGACGGTGGCGGTTGCCGTGTTCGACGTGCTGATCGGGTCACGCGAGCACGGCGAGCTCGACCCCGAGCTCGTGTCGAACGTCGAGTCGCGTGCGTTCGAGCTTCTCGCCGCAAGTGTCGAGCGTCACCACGGAGTGGTGTACCGCGCCGTCGGAATCCACGTGGTGGCGGTCTTCGGCGCCGCAGCCGTCCACGAGGACGACACCCTTCGGACAGCTCGTGCCGCCCTCGATGCGGTTTCGGCGCTGACGGCGCTAGCCCTCGAGCTCGAGACCGAGCTCGGCGTGCGCCTCGCCTTCCAGTGCGGCATCGAGAGCGGGATCGCACTCGTCGGTCGCGACGAGTCGGACCAGCTCGTGGTGACCGGGAACGTCCTCTCGAGCTCAGAGCACGCGTTCTCCGCGGCGGCGCCGGGAGAGATCCTGATCGGCAGCGTCGCGCGGTCGCTGCTGGCCGGGGCAGTGCGGACAGAGCAGCGCGCCGACGCGGATGGCGACCATGCGCTCTGGCGGCTCGTCGACGTCGGTAGCGCGACGGCGGGTAGGCGGCGCCACGACGCGACGCTCATCGGTCGCGAGGACGAGATCTCGCAGCTTCGCCAGGCGGTCGCCCGGATCGCCCACGAGCACCGGGCCCGGACGGTCACGGTCCTCGGCGAGGCCGGAATCGGAAAATCCCGGCTCGCGCTCGAGCTGCGCAGGCAGGAGGGGTCGGAGCTGAGGATGCTCTGGGGCGCCTGCCGCCCGTATGGCGAAGGCGTGACCTTCTCCCCGATCGCCGACCTCGTCGCCGAGCTCGTCGGCGACGGAGATCCTCGATCGGAGCTCGCGTCGATGCTCGGCGGCGACTCCGAGGCCGAGGCGATGGCAAGCGTCGTCGCCGGGGCGATCGGCGCCGGCGAGGCGGTCGGCGCGACCGAAGACGTGTTCCGCGCCGTCAGGCGACTCCTGCAGGAGGTTGCGCGCGCTCGTCCACTCGTCGTCATCTTCGACGATCTCCACTGGGCCGAGCCCACTCTCCTCGACCTGATCGAGCACGTCGCGGGTTGGTCTCGCGACGCACCGATCCTCTTGCTCTGTCTCGCGAGGCCGGACCTCCTCGAGGAGAGACCCTCCTGGCCCAGCGGCGCGGAGGACGCGATCACGCTCATGCTCGAGCCGCTCTCCGAAACCGAGTCGAAGGCGTTGATCCACGAGTTCCTCGAGGGCCGCGAGCTTGCCGGCGAGACGCGCGATCGGATCGCCTCTTTCGGTGGCGGCAACCCGTTCTTCGTCGAGCAGCTGCTGGCTCTGGCGGCTCAGGAGCCTCGGTTCGCGGCCGAGCTCTCGGCGCCGCCTACGGTCGACGCGCTCCTCTCCGCGCGACTCGACCGTCTGCCGCCGGACGAGCGCGCGGTGCTCGAGCACGCGTCAGTTCTGGGCGCCGAGTTCGCCTTCGCTGCGCTCTCGGCGATGCTGTCCGAGCAGCTGCAGGAGGCTGCCGCAAGGGCGCTCGAGCAACTTACGCGCCGTCGGCTCGTCCGTCCGCTCGAGAACGGGGCCTTGCACTCGGACACGTACGGGTTCACGCACGCGCTCATCCGCGAGACGGCGTACCAGTCGCTGCCGAAACGCCGCCGTGCCACGCTGCACGTTCAGCTCGCGGAGTGGTTCGTCGCGACGGGCCGCGATGCCGCTCCGGAGCTCGACGAGGTCGCCGGCTACCACCTGGAGCAGGCGTATCGCTACCGGCGCGAGCTCGGCCGCGCTGGCGAGGCCGAGCGTCTCCTGGCCGAGCAGGGCGCCGATCGTCTCGCCGCAGCGGGCCGGCGTGCGTACGCGTTTGGAGACATTCCCGCCGCGGTCACGCTCCTGACGCGTGCGGCCCGCCTCCTCGATGCCGACCATCCCGCCCGGCCGGAGCTGCTGGCAGAGCTCGGCGAGGCGCTTCGGGACGCCGGCGAGCTCGATCTCGCCGAGTCGACGCTGAGCGAGGCGATCGAGGCGGCGACCCGCTGCGGCGACGCGGCCGCAGAGGCTCGCGCCGTGGCCGTCCGCTGGCAGGTGCGGCTCCAAATCGACCCGAACGTCTCGTTCGACGAGGCCGCCGACGCGATCGGCGCGACGATCGATCGGCTGATGGAGCTCGGCCACGAGCGCGGGCTCGCGAAGGCGTGGGTGTCGCTCGCCGAGGTTCCGTGGCTGCGGGGACAGGCGGAGGCGAGCGAGCACGCGCTCGAGCGAGGCCTCGCCTATGCACGGAGCTCGGGCGACACGCGCACGGAAGCCTTGGCGCTCAACTCACTCGTCGGCATCACCCTCACCGGACCGATGCCCGTCAAGCTCGCGATCCAGCGCTGCAACGAGGTGCTCGAGGAGACGCGCGCGGAAGGCCGCGTCGCAGCCTCGGCCCTCCGCGCACTCGCAGGACTCCACGCGATGGAGGGCCGTTTCGACGAGGCGTGGGCGCTCATGGAGCGCGACCGCGCGCTGCTGCGCGAGCTCGGGCTGAAGGTGGTCGCGTCGTCTTCGGCCGGCGTCGCAGGCCTCATCGGCTTGCTCGCCGATCAGCCGGCGCGCGCAGAGGCCGAGCTACGGTGGGGATACCAGATCCTCGACGAGATCGGTGATCGAAACGCCCTGGCGACGATCGCGGCGATCCTGGCCGAGGCGACCCTCGTCCAGGGCCGCGACGAGGAGGCGCTCGCGCTGACCGAGCTCTCGAGCGATGCGGGTGCCCCAGAGGACATGGCGATCCAGGTTCAGTGGCGAGGACCGCGCGCCAAGGCGCTCGCGCGGCGCGGCGAGCTCGAGGCCGCGGAGCAGCTCGTACGGGACGCCGTTGCTCTCGCGGAGCGAAGCGACTTCCTCGATCTGCACGGGAACGCGCTCATGGACCTCTCCGAGGTGCTCTGGATCCGCGGACGATCGGCCGAGGCGGCGGCCGCAGCCGAGGCGGCGCTCACGCTCTACCGGCGCAAGGGAAACCGCGTCTCGGCGAAGCGGGCCCGCGCAGCCACGAAGCGCGCGTCCCTCGCGCCGACCTAGACCGGAGCCCGCGGCTCGCATGGCGATCTCCTCGCATCGCCGGTTGCGATCGCCGCAACCTCTGCGCGCGTTCGCGCACCGCGACTTCCTCCTCTACTGGATCGCGCTGATCGTCTCGCTCATGGGCGACGGCATCTACTCGGTCGCCATCGCCTGGCAGGTCTATCACGTGTCGAACCGACCGTCGGCACTCGCGTACGTCGGGGCCGCGTGGACGCTCCCCCAGCTCGCCAGCCTCCTCTTCGCCGGCGCGATCAGCGACCGGTTCGATCGACGGCGTGTGCTGATCGTCGCCAACGCGACGAGCGGCGTCGCCGTCGGCACGATCGCGTTGCTGACGTTGAGCGGCGCGATCAAGTTGTGGGAGCTCTGGTTCCTCGTCGCCGTCCACGGCATCGGCGTCGCCCTCTTCATCCCGGCCGCGGGAGCGCTCGTCCCGCAGATCGTGCCTGCGGATCTGCTGGTGGAGGCGAACGCCGTCCGTCAGTTCGTCCGCCCGCTGACGCTGCGCCTCCTCGGCCCGGCGCTCGGCGGCGTGCTCGTCGCCGCGCTCGGTTCAGGCGAGGCGTTCCTCGTCGACTCGCTGTCGTTCTTCTTCGCCCTCGGTGCGATCTCGCTCATACGATCGAGGCCGCGGCAGCGCGACCTGTCCGAGACGGCCTCCGTCACGCGCGAGGTCGTCGAGGGCATTCGCTTCGTCGGCTCGCAGAGCTGGCTCTGGATCTCGCTCGCCGCCACCGCCGTCTGGCTACTCGTCTACGTCGGGCCGCTCGAGGTCCTGCTGCCGTTCCTCGTCCGGAACAAGATCGCTCCCGACGCGCGCGATCTCGGCTTGGTCTTCGCGGCAGGCGGCGTCGGCGCCATGCTCTTCGCCTACGCGGTCGGGCAGAGGGGGCTACCGCGACGTGCGCTCGTGTTCATGTACGCCGTTTGGGCCGCCTCGATGTTCGCGCTCGCCACGCTGGCGTTCGCTACGGCGCTGTGGGAGGCGATGCTGTCGAGCTTCTTCATCTTCGGTCTGCTCAGCACGGGCGAGATCGTCTGGCAGACCATGCTCCAGCGCCGAGTTCCCAACGAGCTTCTCGGCCGGGTGGCGAGCGTCGACTGGTTCGTCTCTTCCGCACTCGTCCCCGTCTCGTTCGTGCTCACGGGGCCGATCGCCGGATCGCTCGGCGCGAGCAGGACCGTCCTCGGCGCCGGCGTGATCGGGGGAGTGCTCTTGACGGCGCTGATCGCCCTGAGGCCGATCCGGGCACCAGAGCGTGCCGAGGGCGCCCAGCCGGCGCCGGCCTGAAACGGCCTCCGACGACGAAAGACCCGCGGCGCCGCCCGCGGGTCCTCGCGTCTTGAAATGGGGAGGTTTCCTACGAGCCCCAGCTGGCGAACACGATCACCTTGCTCACCTCCCGGAAGCGTTCTGCCCCAACTCGCTGCTTCGTATCGACGGGCGTCTTCATGTGATGGCGCCATGCTGGCACCGCGCGCTGAAGAACCGCTGAAGGCTTGCTCCTAGCGTTGCTGACCGTCGCGTCCCGCCGCGCCCGGTAGCTCAACGAGCGCGAGGGGATTCCCTCCCGTGCTCTCGATGAGGCGCTCGGCGACCGCAGGTGCGCACTTCGCCGGCGCAACGCTCGACGTCTTCAAAACCGGTGAGGTCTGGCAGCCCCAGGCTGGGTAGGTTCGACTCCTGCGCCGCTCCGCTCGTAGAAAATCCCCTGGAGATTGGCGGGTTCGCGGCGCCTCGAGCGTTTGGTCCCGCGGCCGTTGTGACGGCAAAATTTCGCCAAAATCCGCCTTTGCAGGGGTTCCGGACGATGGCGCGGACGATCGCACACTGCCCTCGTCTCTCTTGTGCCACTGAGCGACGTGGCAGGGGCTACAGTCGCCGACTGCGCCTTGGCCGGCCTCGCGGCTCTGCTCTTCGTCGAGCGGCGGGGAAAGCCGGTGACGCGATGCGTCAGCGCGGCTTCGGATGCGTGGCCGGGGCCACTCGGCGGCGACAGATGTCCCGCCCAAGAGCGTCATGTATGTCGTGGTGTGGTGCTGCTTGTAGGCCTCGTCGTACCAAGTCGGCGGCGACGGCGCGAACTGGCCAGTGAGCTCACGGTCCTGGCCCGGCTGAGCGTAGGTGATCCCCGACAGCTGCATCATGTCCATAGCAGCGTCGACGGCAAAGTCCACTAGCTCCGGCGTTGGAAGCCCGTCGGCGCCATAGATTGCCTTGATGGTCTCGAGGCTCTCCCAGGCGAGCGGCACGATGTCGAGGCTGTTGAAGTAGCGCAGCGAGGACGTGAAGCTCGAGGAGTAGCCGGCGGCGAAGGCGGGATTGCCGGCCGTGGGGCCGGCAAAGGTGACGGGTACGATCGCGTTGTCGATGCCTTGCCCGCTCAGGCTCACCTGCAGCCAGGGCGCAACCACCGTCGTGAGACAGCCGCCGAGGCTGTGCCCGGTGACCACCAGCCGTGCCTGTCGGTTCTGAGGCTCGCCGAGGAACTCGGTCAGGAAGGGCAAGAGCCTTTGGCCGCCGTCTGTCAGTTGCTGGATGACGCCCAAGCCGTCGAGCGTTCCCGGGGCGACCAGAGCCCCGCTGCTCGCAGGCATCCAGGGGAACGGCACCGGGTCGAGGACGTCGAGGTCCTCCCACATCTGGACGACGACGCCCCACGCATCGACGGCGACATCCGTGCCACGGATCACCGTGGCGACGAACGCGGGCACGTCGGGGGTCTCGTAGTAGGCGGCAACGTACGCGAGATTCGATTGGTCGGAGGATTGCGCAGGCCCCCAGACGCACTTCCAACTGCCTCCGGGAGTGACCGGCGGCAGCGCCGCTACCGCCCTCCGAATGATCTTCGGCGGCTGGTACGAGAGCTGGCAGAGCTGGAGGTAGCTGATGACGTAGGGGTCAGTCACCGTTGACGTTGATCATGGCAGCAAGACTCGCGTGGCTCAACTTGCGGTGCGGAGCCGAGGCGCCTGCGAGGGAGCGCCGCCCGAGCCGAGTTGCCTCTGCTTCGGGCTAGAGTCCAGCCGCGATGCAGCCGGATGTGAAGCTCTCCGCCCTGCTGAGTTCGCTCACCTCGTCACCGGTGCGCTGTGCGTCACGCGCGTATCTCGGACTGCGCCGTCGAGGACGAGCTGCACCTGGTCGCCGGCGTCGAGCGAGAACTTGGGATACAAGGTCGTGTAGAAGGCGCCGAGTCGGAAGTCGACCTCCTTCGGAGTCACCTTCGTCGGGACGATCCCGATGCAGGCGGTGTTGTGGAGCCCCGGGAAGGCCATGCCGGCCGACCAGCCCTTCGTCAGGTCGTTCAGGTTGAAGAGCGCTCCGTAGTCCGAGCCGTAGACGCCGCTCTCGGCCGGACAGCCGTCGTGGCCGGCCGGGCTGCCGCTCGGGCTCTTCGGCGGCAAGGGCGCCAGCCCACGGCCCCGAACGACGATGGTCGGATCGGCCGGCTTGCCGCGGAACTGCACCGAGGCAATCGAAGGCAGCAGCCTCGGGGTGATCGTCGCACGCGGCGACGCGCGGCCGAACCTCATCGCGACGGTGACGACCGGCACGCGGCTCGGGTCTTCCAGCAGCGCCCGGCCGGCACTCGTGAGCTGCACCCGGAGCGGCGTCGACCCGCCGCCTTGGAGCGACTGGTGGACGGAGAACACCGTCCCGGCGGCGGTGCCTTCCAGCTGCCGTGCGCCGGCCGTCGCGGTCACGTCGAGCGTCCCACCGGTCGGAGAGAAGATCTTCGGCGTCGCCGAGGACGCGAACCCATCCGCGAGCGACGTCCACCACCCCGCGAGCATGTCCCTGACGGCGGCGAGGATCTGCTCGCCTACCGAGCGATTGGGCACGCCGCTCCAGATCCCGACGTCGAGCTCTCCGTCGAAGGTCGCCGTCGTCCGGGCGAGGCCGAGCCCGGGCTGCGCGGTTCCCGTCCAGTGCTCGCGCCGCGGGCCGCTCCCCCACCCGGTGAAGATGCTGATGAAGTAGCGCTTGCCGGGATCGGGCGACGAGAACGTCGGCGACTCGCACGCGCTGTTGAAGGGGTTCCCGCTCGGCCGGACGACGAGACCCAGCCCCTTGGTGATCGGAGCCGTCGCGGCGATCGACATGACCTTCCTGCTGTTTCGGGTCGCGCGCATCGGCAGCGGGTAGCCCGGCCGGTAGGACATGGTCGCGCCGCAGTCCTCGTCCGAGTTGGCGGGGTTCTCGTCGTCGATGCGGCCGAGTACGTGGCCGTTGTGGGCCGTGCAATACAGCGCGGTGCCGGCCGGCGGATCGCCGGGATAGCGGTGCTCGCAGCTCGCGTACCACACCATCTCCTTCGAGTCGCGGTTCGCGAGCGAGAGGCCGCGGCTCGTCTGGGCGTAGAGCAGGTCGACCTGGAACGCGCTCCCCGACCACCAATAGTCGAGGTGCGTCGACGTCCGCTGCGCGCCGGCC
>Ga0066710_100003316_pt1 | contig 13660 bp, 11 predicted proteins | sample GraSoiAngelo_159_FD_79666 | JGI IMG/M metagenome (GOLD analysis project Ga0066710, IMG submission 79666) | Grasslands soil microbial communities from the Angelo Coastal Reserve, California, USA - 14_1009_16_40cm | ecosystem: Environmental > Terrestrial > Soil > Grasslands | place: USA...
CAGCTCCGTCTTGGAACCCCGACGCCACGCGAGGACGGCGCCGACGAGGATCCCGAGGATGTATGAGATCACGACCGCGCTCCCGAACAGCAAGAGCGTCGGACCCGCCCGCGTGGAGATCTCATACCAGACATCTTGGCGGGTGTAGAGGGACTTCCCGAAGTTGCCTTGCAACATCTGGCTCATGTACGTCCTGAACTCCTCGAGGATGTTGTTCGGGACCGTGACGAGCGGATGGAAGAGGGGGAGCGAAGGCTGCGCGCCGCCGCGGGGCGGCCGGACGACCGCCGACACGGAAGCGATGGCGGCCCCTTCCGATGTGGCGTTGACGACGACCCATGCATGATCGAACCGCTCGGATGTGGCGAACGTCCGGAGCTGCCATTCCGAGGATACGAGGTGGATCGGCGACGGATTCGCTGCATTGACAGGGACCCCGCCGTACCCGACGAACGGGCCCGAGACCGCGCCTCTGAACGTCACCGACACGGAGTAACTTCCGACCTGCGTCGGGGTCCAGTTCCAAACGACTTGCGGCGGAAGGCCGAATGGCGTTGTCACGTTCGCATATTCGACCTGTCCCGCACGCGTGACGTTAACGGCCGCGGTGTAAGTGTCGGCCGGGCCGTGGAACAGGCGCCCGAAAATCAGAACCGCATCGTTCGGGTGGATCTCGGGGATCGGTCCGCCATCTGCCGCCGATGCTCCAACTCCCACGAAGGTCTCGTTGCCGATTGGCGGCACGACTTTCGGATACGGTACATAGAAAGCTTGCGACCGACCGAGCGTGTCGTTGACGGTGAGCGAGACCTCGTACGTTCCCTCATACGGCGTTTCGAACGCACCGCGGTATCCGTGGCCGGGCGCAGGCTCGCGGTGCGAAAACCCGAGCTCGACGAGCAGGTCTTGCCGGTCCGCCTCCGTCTGCCCCGGGCGGATAAAGAGCCGCGTCGGGTCGCCGGGCATGAGGCGGAAAATCACGAACAGGAGGACGAGGACCACCAGCAGGGTGATCACGGTGTGAATCGCCCGCCTGACCAAGAACGTGCGCAGCCGCATCGCGAACCCTCCGGTCCCTCCCGTCGCCGCCGAAGAAAGGGAAAGGGGGACGGGGCGTTCCTAGCTCCGTCTCCTCCGTTGTACGATGACGCCGACGACGAGCGCCGCGATTCCGATCCCGGCAAGGATCGTGAGCACGTCGAGGTCGGGCGTGTTCAAGTTCTGGCACGTCTGGCTCTTCGGGATCAGCTGGCCGTTGCACACCTGCGTCCCCTCGGGAGGCGCGGCGATCGTGATGCCGAACTTCACGCCGCCCGACCGGTACCCCGTCTTGTTCGCCGTGATCGTCACGTTGATCGGCGTGTCGATGCCCACGGTCTTCGCGCTGAACGTCACCGCGGCGACGTCCGAGGACGGCCCATGGTCCGGGGTCGGCGTGAGCTTCGACGGATCGGCGACGTTGATCGTCACGTTCGCGTCCCCGATGAGCGCACGATCTTGATCCTTCACGCTCATTTGCATCGGGAGCGAGGAGCCGGACGAGACACGGTCCCCGAGGAGCAGGTCCAGCCGCACCGACAGGAACTTGATCCCGAGGGCGAACACCTCGATGAGCCTCGTCCGCGACGTCGATTCGGGGAACGACGGGTGGGACGCGACCGCGGAGAGGATTACCGTCTGGTTCCCGGCGTTCACCTGCTGCGCGTTGAACGTGGCGGCCACCTGGCCGTTGATGTTCGTCGTGCCCACGCAGTACCGTTGCCTCACGCACCCGGTCCCGAGGGTTAACGTCCCCAACGTTGGGACGGAGATGTTCACGCTCGCGCCGGAGAGGGCGACCCCCTGATCGTCGAGCACCGTCACCGTGACGGGCAATGTGCTGTTCGATTTCGTCGCGGACTCGGTTGCGATCGACTCCCGCAACACCTTCGTCGACGGCGGGTGGATCCCTTGGAGGGACCAGAAGTTCCAGATCGAGCCCGAGGAGACCGTCCAGTTCACAAACCGGTCTTGGCGGTATCCCTCGATGTTCGTGCGGTAGTACAGGACCTCGTACGGCCGCACGTCCGAGATGATCTGCTGCGCGGTGAAGATGAGCTCGCGGCGGTGGGTCCGGTTGAGCTCCGCGCGCGACGCCTCGATCGTCTGGTCGAACGTCGCGTCGTTGAACCCGGTGTAGTCTTGCCCGCTCGCCGCGTTCGAACTGTCGAAGAAGTCGAACAGGTAGTCCGGGTCCGTCCCGCCAATCCGCCAGCCGAGGATGAACATGTCGAACGTGTGCGCGTTGACGTTCGCGACGATCGTTCCGAATGAAGTGGGCCGCGAGCCGACGTTGATCCCGACGCGGCGCATCGCGTCCGCGATGATGAGGCCCGCAGATGCGCGGACGGAGTCGTACGCCGCCTCCGGCGTCAGGATCTCAAAGTAGTTCCTTCCAATCTTGGGAAGCGTCCGGCAGTTCTGCGCGGTGTCCTTCGAGCACGGCGCTGCGCCGTTCGGCTTGGGCCCGATGCCGTGGGCCACGGCCTGCGGGGAGTCCAGGATCGCGTTCGCCTGCGCGAGGTCGTACTGAGACGGCCGGATGTTCGGGTTGTACCAGAACGTGTTCGCGGGGCTAATCACCCCGTTCCCGACGACGCCGAAGTTCTGCAGCAGGCTCTGGACGATGAGCTTCTTGTCGACGACGTACGAGACGGCCTGGCGGAACTCGAGCCCCCAATCCTGCGTGGGGTCGTTGTTCTTGTATCCGAACGGCGCGTCGCGCATGTTGTACGCCATGTAGAAGAACCCGGGCTCCGCGTTGGACTGGACGGCGATCTCCGGGACCTGGAGGAGTTCCGGTACGAACTCCGCCGGGACGTTCCAGTGGTAGAAGTCGATGATCCCAGATTGAAGGGCGATCACCCCGAGCTGCGTGTTCGTGAACACTTTGAAGGTGATGCCGTCGATGATCGGCTTCTTCAGGACCGCCGCGAGCTTCGCGTCGTACGGGCGGGTCGGGTCCGATGGGTTCGCGCCCGTGTAATAGCCCCCATACCGGACGACGTCCGCCTCGATGTTCTTCTGCCAAGAGGAGAATTGGAAGGGACCGCTCCCGATCACGTCCGCGTCCTTCAGGTTCCACTCCTCGGCCGAGGCGTAGTCGTAGGGATGGCTGCCCGCCACGATCTCCGTCGCGTCGATCCCCTTGCCCCACTTGCTCGCGACGTTCGTGCCGCACGCGTGGATGCCGTGGGCGTCCGCGACCGCGACCGGCAACCATATCGCGCACCCGTAGTCCACGGGCGGGTTCGTCGGGACGCTCGGGTCCTCGTGGCGCCCGCCACCGGTCAGGGACCACTCCGTCATGGGGAACATGACCGGGTACAGGGTGCCCGTGTAGAACAGCGCGAACGGTTGGTTCAGGGTGAAGTGGATGGCCCAGCGGAGGTTGTTGTTCTGCCCGCCGTACATGTTCGCCTCGCCCTCCCAGTTCCGCTGGTATCCGTTCGAGGCGTTGTTGTCGAGGTCCGCGATCGCGATGTTCAACTGGCGGCCGCACGAGTCGTAGCTGTCCGCCGGGGTGCAGAAGAGCACCCGGAGGCCCGTGTTGAACCGGGGGTTCATCGCGTTCAGGTGGTACGAGAACAGGACGTCCCAGATGTCCATCTGCGACCCATCGTGCCACTTCACCCCGTTGAAGTCGTAGTAGATGGTGACGTTGAGCTGGTCCTTCGCGGCGTCCTTCCGCCACGTGTTGTACTCCGCAGCCTCGAAGATCCCGTTCTCGTTGACGTCGACGCCCTTCGCGATGTACGCGAGCGGCTGGTCGATCTTCGGATCGCCCTGGAGCACGCTGTCGTACACCCGGTACTGCACGTCCGACGTCCACACGTCGTTCGCGATCGCCGGGAGCGGATTCCGCGTCTTCATCTCGTCCTGACCGCCCACCTTGAGCGTGTACTGGCCCGCGCGCGTGCCGGTCGGCGTGTTCGCGGTGCCCGCGAAGCTCGCCTGGGGAATCCCCGAGAGGACGAGCATCACGACGAGCCCGACGACGGCCGATGCGGCCACGGCTTGCACTCGCACAAATCCCATCGTTTGACCTCCTTCTCCTTGCCCCTGCGCCTCTCTGCGGTCTCGCCCGGCCCCCCTCAGGTCTCCGGGCGCGTAGTTGCCCTCAACGAGGCCGAAGATATAAAAAGCGATTTGTGCGCCGCTTTGTGCTGGTTATCAACGTTTTGGTGCGGGCTTTGTGAACCTTTCCACCCCGACGTACCGGAGCCGTCGTCACGCGTCCGCCGAGAAGTACCGGCGCGCCCGACCGTCCTTTTCCATCCGAACGAGGCCCTCGCGCGCGAGGTGCCGAAGGTTGTACGAGACGGTCTGCTGGCTTACCGCGAGTCGGTCCGCGATCTCCTGCTGCGTTGGACCGCCGTCGGAGCGGATAAGCCCGAGCATGTTGTGCTGGAGGTCGCTGAGCCGGATCCCCTTGTCCCGCGGGATCTGCATCTCGACCGGGTAGAAGCGCTTGTAGATCCCGTCGCGGTCCGCCTTGATGAATCCCTGGATCTCGAGCGTGCGAAGGTGGTGGGCGAGCGTCCCGTTCGTGACCTTGAGCGCGTCACGGACGCTGTTGTAGTGGTCCCCGGGATGGGACATGATGTACCCGTAAATCTGCCCGCGGACGAAGTGGTCGAGCACCTCTTCCTTCTTCAGACGGGAATAGAGGGGGAACAAGACGAGGTTCGCGAGGCCGTACTTCCCGATCTCCGTGCTCGCGAGGGCCGCGAGGATCGCAGCGATCCCGATGCCCGCGCTCAGGGCCTCGGGCCGTCCGAGGACGGGGGCAGGAGCGGGCGGGGGAATCGCGATGACCGAAAGGGACGCATCGCCTGGGATTGCATCCGGGAACACGGCCGAGGCCGTGATCGTGAACTGAATTGCTTCGGTGACATGGGCGGTGAGGGTGAACCGCGCGAACCCGCTCTCGTCGGTTGCGACGGACGCGGGCGTCACCGTCGCGCCTGTCGCGCGGACCGTCACGGTCGCCCCGGCGATCGGCCGGTAGTTCTGGTCCACGACGCGCACGCGCAGCGGGAGCGGATCCCCGCTCCGGACGACGTCGCCCGGCGAGTCGACGTGGACGACGAGTTGAACGCGAGGCGTACCGCCCGCTTCGAGTTCCGCGCCCCGGGCCGGGTGGACGGCCAGCAGACACGCCGCTGCGGAGGCGAGAACGATCAACACCGCCAACGAAGCGGCTCGCATGACCCCATGGTTCTCATCCGTTCCGGCGTATATAAGAAGATTGGAGGAGCGCTTTGTGCCGATGTATCACGCCGCTCGTCTGCGTCCATCCGAGAGGTTCGTCTTGTAAGCGCCAAAGGTTTAATGGCGCTCCGTTCATCCGCGCGCGATGATCGAACGGCCCCGGGGCACGCGGGACTTGGACCCTGCGTACCTCGCCCGCCATTCATTCGTCGAGTCCGCGTTCCGCCGCGCCGCTGAGTCGTTCGGCTACCGCCAAATGTTGCCGCCGACGTTCGAGCCCCTCGAGCTGTTCCACGCGAAGGCCGGCCCCGGGATCGAGCAGGAAATGTATGCGTTCAAGTACAAGGCCGGGCGCGACCTCGTCCTGCGGCCGGAGTTCACCGCGGGCGTGCTTCGCTACTACGTGAACGAGCTCCGGAACGCCCCGAAGCCGATCAAGCTGTACTCGCTCGGGCCCGTGTTCCGGTACGAAGAGCCGCAGCACGGGCGGTACCGAGAGTTCTGGCAGTTCAACTGCGAGATCCTTGGCGGGACCCCGCTCGACGCAGACGCGGAGACGACCGCGTTGGCGGTGCTGTCCGTCCGGGCCGCGGGCGCGCGGCGGGTCGAGACGCGGATCGGGCACATCGGGATGTTGCGCGCGTACCTGACGGTCCCGAAGGAGGTGCAAGGGCGGATCCTGCACGCGCTCGACAAACGGGATTTCCCGAAGCTCCACCAGGAGTTGGACAAGGCGGGCCAGCTCGACGCGGAGGCGACGCTCCGGGACGTGATCGCGTTGCGGGGAGGGCCGGAGATTCTGAAGCAGGCGTCCGATCTCCTCGGCGGGGTTGGCGGGGAGGCGTTCGAACACCTGATGCGTCTCTCGGATCGACTCCCGGCGTACGGGATCCGGGAGGGCGTGATCTTCGACATGGGGATCATCCGCGGCCTCGCGTATTACACGGGCATGGTCTTCCAGATCCACGCGCCAACCCTCGGAGCGGAAGACCAGATTGGCGGCGGGGGTTCGTACGCGCTTGCAGAGCTATTTGGCGGGGAGCCGATCTTCTCGACCGGGTTCGCAATCGGGATGGATCGGGTCGTGCTCGCGTCCGGAGCCGAGGGAGTGGCGGTTCCCCCGCCGAAGCTCGACGCGTACGTCGTCCCGATCGGGGACGCGATCCGCGGGAAGGCCTTCGAGATCACCGCCAATCTCCGCGGGACCGGGCTGAAGGTCGACATCGATCTCGTCGGCCGCGGGCCGTCGAAGAACCTCGACTACGCGAACGCGATGGGCGCGCGATGGGCCGTTCTCGTCGGGGACAAGGAACTCGCGAAGGGGAACGTCGCCCTCCGCAACATGGAGACCGGCGAGCAGCGCGAGGTCGCCGTCGCGGAGCTCGCGAGCGTGCTCGGGATGGACAAGCCGCTCATGGGAGGCGTCGAGTTTCATTGAGTGTGCTGCGAAGGTTTCTTCAAATTCTGGCGCCGAGAACAGAGACGACCCGCGCCGACGAGTCCGATACTTGGAATGAGCGAGCTCGCAAGGCGGTCGCGCTGTTGTCCATCGGCAGCTCGCTTCTCCTCGGCGCGGGGGCCGCGGCCTATCTCACGACCGGAGGAACGCCCGGCGTAGCGCTCGTGTTCGGCGGAACGTCCGCGGCTGTGATCCACCTGACCGCGTGGTCGTGGCTCGGGTACGCGGTGCGGGCGGTTCGAAATGGTCGCGCGCTCCGAATTGCCTTCGTCACCTCCATCGCGGGGTTCTTCATTGGGCTCGTCTACGTCTTTGCGACGCTGCCATTCTACGTCCCCGTTTTCTTGTTCTTCCTCATCGTGCCCTTTGCACCGCTCGCGTGGGCTCCCGTCGTGATGAGCCACGCGGCGTTGTTCATCGTCGCTGCGCGCACGACGGCCGATCGCCTCGCTCGCGGGCTCGTCTCTGTAGGGGCTATCGCGCTGATGCTAGTTGCAGTCTGTGGATGTCTCGTCTTCCTAGCCTACGGTCTCTTCGACCGTCTGTCCTACCTCTTCGCGGGCCTCACGGCTCCTGGCTACGTCCTGGTCGGTGTAGGCTGGGCACGTGCGGGCAAAACGGCCGCTCGGAGCGACGAATCGGAGCCCCCCGATAAGTCGGTTTCATCCGCCGCGCCCTAGCGCCGTCTCGATCAATCGGGCCTCCGCCCGCCGAAGCGTCTTGCTGATCGCGTTGCGGCTCACGCCGGCGATCCCCGCCAATCGGTCGAGCGTGCACCCCGCTGGAGAATCGAAATATCCGAGGCGATGGGCGAGCTCGAGGAGCGACCGCTGGCGGTCCGTGAGCGCGGCGAGAGAACCCCGGTCGCCGTGCGACGTCCGAATCGAGGACACGTTGTACTGTATCCTCAAATCGTCGAGCAATCCGTAGATCGCGGGCAGGCGGTCCTCCGCAGCGTAGAACGAGACCACGGTCTCCTCCGCCGCCACCAAGAACGGCCGGGTCGGAACGACGGACCCGCCAAATTCCCGGACGAGTTCGTTCAGCTCCTTCGGAATTTTCCACGTGATCAGCGCGGTGACCTCGTTCCGCGACTCGTTCCGGTCGAGGACCTCGAAGTGGCGCAACGTGTATCGGCCGAGGATCTCGCCCCGCCGCCGCTCGATTTCCGCGTTTGGCGGGAGTCGGGCCTTCCGCCGGATCCTCACGACCTGCGTGACCGCGTCGCCGGCGGCGAACGCGTGGAGCACCTCGAGCGACTCGTTGTTCCGGAAGAAGCGCGGCGCCACGAGACCGAGGTCGGTCGCGGCCTTCGTCGGCAGGCGGAGCGTGACGCGGCGCACGGTTTACAGATAAACCGCCAATCGGATATAAGGTCGGCCTTTGGGACTCGGCGAGGAGACCATGACGGAGACGGTTCAGCGAGGGACGGGCGGGTTCAGCGAGCGCGACATCGAGCAGGCAACGTCCGTGATCACGTGCGACCTCCAGGGCACCGTGACGAAGTTCACGAACGGGGCGCAGAAGCTGTTCGGGTACACGCCCGACGAGGTCGAGGGCAAGCAGTCCGTGGCAGTGTTCCACAAGAAGGAGAATCTGCCGCTCGTCCCGCAGCTGCTGCAGACGGCGGTGGAGAAGGGGATCTGGGAGTCCGAGCTCGAGCTCGTCCGAAAAGGCGGGCAGACGTTCCGCGCGAAGTTGGCGGTGCGGCCGATGTACCGGGATGGGAAGCTCACCGGGTACATGGGCATCACGCGGCCCCTGAAGTGAGGGCATGGCGACGGCGACCGCGACGGCCCCCGCGCAGGCCACGCGAGGGCAACTTTGGTTCCGCGCCCTGCGCGCGCCGTTCCTCGTCGCGTCCGTGATCCCGGTCGTCCTTGGCGGCGTGCTTGCACTCGTTTACCTCCATACCCCGCTCGTGATCGCGTTGGTCCGTCCGGGATTCCAATCGGGACTGTTCCTTCTGACCCTCCTGGGCGCGATCTCCGTCCACCTGGCGACGAACATGCTCAACGACAACTTCGACTTCCGCAGCGGGAACGATTCGGCGGTGAAGCACCAGAACCCGTTCGCGGGCGGCGGGCGCGTCCTCACGCAGCGCGTCCTGAACGTGAACACACATTTGGCGGTCGCGCTCGGCCTCCTCGCCCTCGGCTCCCTGGTCGGCCTGTACCTCGTCACGCAAGTCGGCCTCACGCTCCTCTGGATCGGCCTCGTTGGGGTGTTCGCGGCGCTCTTCTACGTGGCGCCGCCTCTCCGCCTCGCGCACCGCGGGGTCGGGGAGCTGTTTGTGGGCCTCAGTTTCGGTCCGCTCGTGGTCATGGGCACATACTACGTGCAGACGCAGAGACTGGACTGGGGCCCGTTCTTTCTCTCGATCGCGTTCGGGTTGCTCGTCGCGGCGATCCTGTGGATCAACGAGTTCCCGGACGTCGACGCGGATTTGGCGGTGGGGAAGCGGACGCTCATGGCGCGCCTCGGCTACGAGCGCGCCGAGGATTGGTACTTCTACCTCGTCGCGGGCGCGTATGTCTTCGTCCTCCTCGGCGTGATTACCGCCACCGTTCCGTGGCCCGCGCTCGTGACCCTCTTGACCGTTCCAATCGCGCGAAAGAATGTCGCGCATCTGCGGGCGCACGCCCGCGAGCCGATGGCCCTCATCCCCGCCAACGCGGGGACGATCGTGCTCACGATGCTGTTTGGGATCCTCGCGATTCTTGGGGTCGCGGCGGGCCTCGTCTTGTGACGTCACCCGGGACTCTGGAGACGCGGCCCAAGCAACGAGACCGGAACCACTGCGAGCGCCGCGGCCAAGACCGCGTAAATCCAGGTCCCTGCGGGCATCGCAAGAAGGCCAAACGACGCCAAGCCTCCGCCAAGCATCACACTCATGGCTTCCGTGGCCGCCCGCTGCGTCGGACCTGGACGGCGCCCCTTGGGCCACCCGAGATCCAACACCGCCGCCGCGATTAGCGCAGGTATGAGTCCTATCGCACCGCCAATCAAGGCGATCGCGGGGCCTTGCTGCCACGAATTCCCGCATACTGTCAAGAGCGAACAGGCGCCTCCCCGGACCACGCACGTAGGTGCCAGGTTCGGGCATCCATCCAGAAGTCCATGAGAGACCGCGAGGGCTAGACCAAACGTGATGTCAACGGCAACGAACGGGAGGAGCCAAGTAATCCCCCTACGATCACGGACCATGAACCCCTAGCATCTGCTGCCGGCTTATTCATTTTGTCGGGTCGCGAGACGCGTCGAAAATGAGGCGAGGAGACGCCCCGGGTGGGATTCGAACCCACGTCCACGGCTCGACAGACCGAGATCATAGACCGCTAGACCACCGGGGCGCGACGCGCGATACCAGAGGGTCCCTATTTTAGGTTTCGGAGCGCGGCGTCACGAATCTCGGGAGAAGCCGCGTCGCACGGACGGACGTTCCGGCAGACGAGCGAGGAACAGGAGCACGAGGACGAGGGCGAGGGAGAGGACGAGCGCGACGACCGGGTCGCGCGAGCCGACATCAATCGCGAACAGAGGTAGGAGCGCGACGGAGAGGCCGTACGCGAGGGCGAGAGCACCGGCCAAGGATCCGACGGCGCGAAGGACGACGAGCCGCGTCCGCCGCGAGACCGCGTCTTCCTGCGTGATCGCCGCCAAGACAGGGCCAAACGCACGGTCGTGGTAGACGAGGGCGTTCATCGCGATTAGGCCGGTAACATATGCGAGGAGGTACGGGAGGGACCGATCCGTCGCGAAGAGCCCGAGGCCGAGGGACGACCCGCCGTACGCGATTGTCGCGATGCGGAGGCCGAACGGTTCCCGCCGGATCGCGCCCCACACGCCGATCGCCGCGGCGAGGAGGAAGAACGCGGACGCGAGGCTTCGCTGATTCGGGTTCGGGATCGCGTCGAGCTCGAGCCACGGCGGGATGCCCATCCCGATGACGGTCGCGATCGACCCGAGGTGAAGGGCGCGTCCCATCAGCGACGACGCGGGTACGGTTTCACCCCCTGGAGGGCCGCCGCGAGCGGTTGGCGGGGATCCCAGTCGACGACGTCCGCGTAGCCCCGCAGCGACTGCACGAGGGCGTCGCGCTCCATCTTGAGGACGCGGTAGGCGAGGCCCGCGAGTTCGTCCGACCCGTACATCGCGCGCTCGACCTCGACCGGGGACGGCGAGACGACCAGGACGTCGAATCCGTGCGCGCGCAGGTCCGCGATCACGTCGACCGCCTTCCGGTCGAGGAGCGGGGACACGATCACGATCTGCGCGTCCTTCGGGAAGAACCGGCCGAGGACCCACGTCACGTGCTCGAACGGCCACTCGCCGCCCGCGCGGACGTGGACGAGCGCGTCGACGATCCGGTACAATTGTTTCCGCCCGTAGCCGGGATAGACCCAGTCAAGGATCTCGCGCTGGATGATCAGGCCCGCGCGATTCCGGGTCTCGAGGATCTTCGCCGCCAAGCTCACGGTGGCGGTGACGCCGAGCTCGATCGTGCTCCGCGGGACGGGGCCGACCTCGGACTCGGAGCGCGCGTCGAGGATCAGGATTGCGTCGCCGCTTCGCTCCGCCTCGTACTCGTTCGTGAACAGGCGGTCGCGCCGCGCGGACGCCTTCCAATTCACGCGGCGGATCTCGTCGCCGGGCTCGTATTCGCGGAGGGAGAAGAACTCGAGGCCAGTCCCGACTTGGCGGGAGCGAACGAGGCCGATCGGCTGGCGGACCCGGCGTGGGACGACGCGAACCCTCCGCACATCCTCCATCCGCGGAGCCACGATGAGGCGCGCTTCGACGGGAATCCGCAACTCTTCGTACTGAAGACCGAGGGGATCGCGGATGCGGAGGACCAGGGGACCGATTGCGTATTCCCCTTTCACCGCCGGGCGAAACGTGTACGAGATCTCGACGGCGCCTCCTTTGGCGATGTCTGTGAAGACATGCGGACGGCCCTTCACGACATCGAGCGTGGTGGCAAGGTTGTCGAATACCTCCAGCCCCGCCAATCGGATGCCTTCGTTGATCAGGCGGAGGCGTACCTCAACGTCTTGCCCGACAGCGCATCGCTCGCGAGAAAGTGATCGGACGACGGCAACTTCGATTCTTGGCGGCGAGAAGAGCGAGCCCACAGCAAGGAAGAGGAGCATCGGGAGCAGGAGGACGAGGGCGTGCCAACTCCGCGAAAGAAAGGCGACAGCGACAACTGTGGCGGCGGCGCCAACGATGCCCCCTAGAAGACTCGTCTTCACCCTAGCCCCTCCCGGGAGCAGGCGGACTCGCTGCGCGAGCGTCGCCCGCCATTCACTCGACCTTCGGGACCGGCACCGCCGCCAAGACCTCGCGAACAATCCCTGCAGTCCGCACGCCCTTGATCCATGGGTCAGGCTTCAGCAACACGCGGTGTGCGAGGGCCTCGACCGCCACGTTCTTCACATCGTCGGGTACGACGAAGTCTCGTCCCTTCAACGCCGCGGACGCGCGTCCGAGTTTCATAAGGGCCAGCGATCCCCGCGGGCTCGCGCCCACCTCGACTTGCGGATGCTCCCTCGTCCGGGCGACGATCTCGACGATGTATCGTTCCAGGTCGTCGTCGAGGTGTACGTCTTCGACTGCCCCCTGCATTGCGAGCACCTGCTTCGGGTTCGCGACCGCGGTGATCTCGACCTCGTCCGTCCCGCGTTGGCGGCGCCGGTCCAGGACCTCCTTCTCCTGCTCCCGAGTCGGATAGCCGACGTCGATCCGCAACAGGAAGCGGTCAATCTGGGCCTCGGGGAGCGGGTAGGTCCCCTCGTATTCGATCGGGTTCTGCGTCGCGAACACGACGAACGGGCTCGGCAGAGGATGAGTCTCTCCTTCCAGAGTCGTTTGGCGCTCCTGCATCGCCTCGAGCAACGCGGCCTGCGTCTTCGGCGGGGCACGGTTGATCTCGTCCGCCAACAGCACGTTCGTGAACACGGGGCCCTTCCGAAGGACGAACTCGCTCGCTTTCCGGTCGAAGATGTACGTGCCGGTGATGTCTGCGGGCAGGAGGTCGGGCGTGAACTGCACGCGCTTGAACCCGCACCCGAGCGCAGTCGCGAATGACTTCGCCATGAGCGTCTTCGCGAGCCCCGGGTAATCCTCGATGAGGACGTGGCCGTCGCACAAGATCGCGAGGAGCATTTTCTCGAGCACGGGCCGTTTCCCCACGATCGCGGTTCCGACCGCGTCGAGGATCCGCCCGCCGGCCTCCGCAAGTTCGTCGGCCTTCACCGCCACGCCTCCATGCGGTCGAGGAGACGTGACGTCCGACGCGCAAACGCCTCGCCCTTTGGCGGCTTCGACAACCCCGCCGGATACCGTCGCGCGTTCTGCGCGCTCTCGTAGACGAATGCCGCCAATTCCGCATCTCCGATGAGGGAGGCGAGCCGCCTGGGATCCCGGACCGCCGCATGGATTCCGTCCTCGGGAACGTCCCGTCCCACGCGGACCTTTTCGAGGAACGCCTCCCGAATCCGGTCCTCGGCGATGACCTCGCTGTAGGCGAGCCCGTCGTTCGCACGCTCCATCGTCATGCGGAGGGCCGAGAGCTCACCGCCAATGGGCGGGGTCGCCCGTGGCACGGCGAATCGCGCCGGGTCGCGAATCGAGCCGCCCAGGGCCCGCACCGCCAAGAGTCCGGCGGCCCCGATGACGATAGCGAACAGGATCCACCGGAGGGCGCCGCTGTACTGCGCATAGTAGCCCGTCGCTGCGACGAGGAGGAGGACGGCGATGCCGACGAGCAGCGCCGTGACGCCGAACGCGCGGTTCAGGAGGTCCGCGTTCTGATCCAGGTACGGCGATCCCCCTTGCGGGATCGGGCCGCGCAAGACTTCGCGCCGGAACCGGGACGCCTGTGCGATGCGCTCGTCCTCGCGGCTCACCCAGCTCATGTCGAAATCTCCAACTGTCCACGGATCG
>Ga0066710_100003317_pt1 | contig 13655 bp, 9 predicted proteins | sample GraSoiAngelo_159_FD_79666 | JGI IMG/M metagenome (GOLD analysis project Ga0066710, IMG submission 79666) | Grasslands soil microbial communities from the Angelo Coastal Reserve, California, USA - 14_1009_16_40cm | ecosystem: Environmental > Terrestrial > Soil > Grasslands | place: USA...
CTCGTGCGTCACCAGCACGACGGTGATGCCCTCGCGGTTCAGCCGCTGCAAGAGCGCGAGGATGTCCACGCTGGTGCGGGTGTCCAGGTTGCCGGTGGGCTCATCGGCGAGGATGACGGCGGGATCGTTGACGAGGGCGCGGGCGATTGCGACGCGCTGCTGCTGGCCGCCCGAGAGCTGGCTGGGGTGGTGCGAGGCGCGGTCGGCGAGCCCGACGGCCGCGAGCCGGTCGCGCGCGCGCTCGCGACGCACGCGCGCGGGCAAACCGGCGTAGAGCAAGGGGAGCTCGACGTTCTCGATCGCCGTGGTCCGCGGCAGCAGATTGAACTGCTGGAACACGAAGCCGACCTTCGCGTTGCGGATCCTGGCCAGATCGTCTTTGGAGAGCGCGCCGACGTCGACGTCGTCGAGGAGATAGCGCCCCGCCGTCGGTGTGTCGAGACAGCCGAGGAGATTCATGAAGGTGGACTTCCCCGAGCCCGACGGACCCATCACGGCCACGAAGTCGCCGGCGCCGACCGACAGCGACACGCCGCGCAGCGCGTGAACCGTGTACGGCCCGAGGTGGTAGTCCTTGACCAGTTCCTCGGTGAGGATGAGGCTCACGTCAGAGCCTCAGGCGAGGCGACCCGCCACCACCGGGAGCCGACGGCCGGTTGGGCTGACCGGGACCTCCGGCGGAGCCGGTGATGATCTCCTGACCTTCCTGCAGCTCGCCGCCCACCACTTCGGTCGACGCACCGTCCGTGATGCCGAGCCTCACCGCGACGGCCTTGGGCTTGCCGTCGGGACCGATGACCCAGAGCCGGCCCGCCGTCGCGCGGCGCCCACCTTCGCCGCCGGAAAACTCGTCGTACTTCGTCTGCTGCTCCGGCGTGAGGATCTCGCGAATGCGCACGCGCATTCCCTCGCGGATGCGCTGGCCTTTGCTCTGGCGCTCCTGCTCCGAGAGCCCGGCGCTCCTCAGCGCGATCATCTGCTGGCGCATGTCGTCGAGGATCGGATCGATCTTCGCCTGCTGGTCGGCGGTGAGATCGAGCGCCTTGACGAGTCGCTCGCGCATCTGCTGCGCGCCGCCGGGGCCGCCACCCTGGCCACCACCACCGGCTGGTCCGCCGCCGCTCGCCGCCGGCCCGCTGCCAGGATGACCGCCCGCTGGCGTCGGGTCACCGGCTTCGCCGGCGGGGCGGAAGCGAAGCGCGGCGTTGGAGACCTTCAGCACGTTGGGCTTCTCGGCGACGACGAGCTTGACGTTGGCGGTCATGCCCGGGAGAAGCTTGCCATCTGGATTCGGGACGGCGACGACGACCGTGTAGGTGACGACGTTCTGGACGACCTGCCCCGCCTTGCGGATCTGCATCACCTGGCCGCGAAATGTCTCGTTCGGGAACGCGTCCACCGTGAAGGTGGCCGGGCTGTCGAGGTGAACCCGGCCGATGTCGGCCTCGTCCACGCTCGTCTCCACCTGCATGCGCGTGAGGTCTTGCGCGATCGTGAAGAGCACCGGCGCCTGCAGACTGGCGGCCACGGTTTGTCCCACGTCGACCTGACGCGAGACGACGATGCCGTCGACGGGAGCAGTGATGCGCGTGTGATCGAGATCGACTTGCGCCTGATGCAAGGCCGCCTGCTTTTGCTTCACCTGGGCCTGCTGCGACGTGAGCTGGGCCTGGGCCACGCGGAGCTGGGCCTCGGCGGATCCGATCGCCGCGGCCAGTGACTGCTCGTTGGCCTTCGAGGCGTCGACCGTGGCCAACGCCGAGTCGTAGCCGGCCTGAGAGGAGTCGAGGTCACTCTTCGCGATGAGCTCGCGCGTGAAGAGCTGCGTCTTCCGATCGAAGTCCCGCTTGGTGTCGACGGCTGCCACCTGGGCCTTGGCGGTCTGCGCCTTGGCCTGGGCCAGGTTCGCTCGCGCGTTCTCGACGTCGGCCCGCGCACGCTCGACCTGGGCCTGCTGGTTGGCCACGGTCGCCACTGCGGAGTCCACGTCGGCCTTGGCCTGGTTGACCTTGGCCTCGAACGTCTCGGGGTCGATGCGCGCGATGAGCTGGTTCTTCTTGACGACCGAATTGAAGTCGACGAGCAGATCCTTGACCTGGCCCGACACCTGGCTACCGACCTGGACAGTGATGACGGCGTTCAGGTTACCCGTCGCGGAGACGGCGGCCGTCAGCGGCCCCCGCTCGACCCGGGCCAGGCGATAGCCCTGCCCCTGGCCTCGGCTCTGGACATCGAAATAGCCCCAGACGCCGGCCGCGACGACGAGAACGACAAGGGACAAACCAATAGCGCGCTTCATTGATAACTAGACGTTGGAAGCGGGGCTTTTGTTTACCGTGATGACACAGCCTACCGTCGGCCGCGCGCGCGATCGAGGCGGTAGAGCGCGATGCGGTAGTCGGACAGGGCCTGGGTTTCGGTGTTCTGCGCCTGGGTCAAGGCGAGCTGAGCGTCGGTCAGCTCCAGGATCGTTCCGACGCCAGCGTCGAAGCGGCCCTGGGCGAGCCGGAAGTTCTCCTGGGCGGACGCGACCGCCGCCTGGGCGGCCTGGATGCGCTCAGAGGCTTCGGTGACCGTGATCTGCGCCTGCTCGACGTTCTGGATGATGTCGAGCTCGGTCGCCTTGATGCGGGCCAGCGCGCCGTCGTAATTGGCTTTGGCCTCGCGATAGCGACCGATGCGGCCGCCACCATCGTAGAGCGTCCACGTGAGCGACAGTGTCACCGCCCACAGCTCTTGCAGCTCGCGACGGGCGCCACCGTAGATTCCGCTCCCCGTGATGTCGGGAAAGAAGTTGCGGAAGGCCTGCCGCTCCTGGGCCTCGGCAGCTTGGGCGGTGAGCTTGGCCTGACGATACTCCGGGCGCTGGCGCAGAGCCTCGGCCCGGATGGCTTGGCGATCGAGCGTGACCGGCTCGTACACGAGATTGTCCTGGATGGTCGTCGGCGTGTCGACGTCGATCGCCATCGCGGTGTTCAGCGCCACCAGCGCCAGCCGCTCCGCGTTTCGGGCCTGGATCACGCTGAGCCTGGCGTTGGCGACGTCGACCTCGGCACGCGCCACGTCGGACTTCGGTCGGGTCCCGACCTCGTAAAAGCCGCGTGCCGACTTGAGGTTCAGGTCGGCCCGCTGCAATGCTTGATCGTTCACGCGGATGAGGCGCTGGGCGAAGAGGATGTTGGTGTACGCCTCCTTGACCGACAGCGAGATGAGCTGGCGCTGGAGCTCCACGCTCTCGAGCGCGACGTCCTGGAGCTTGCGGGCGGCATCGGTGGCCGCCAGGTTCTTGCCGAAGTCGAAGAGGAGCTGGCTGAGGGAAATCTGGGCCAGCACCGTCTGGGGGAAATTCCGAAACACGGTCGACGAGACCCCTGAGCTGCTGAGACTGGGGTTCTCGCTCTTCGTGCTCGACACCGAGCCCGTGAGTTGGGGGAGAAGCGGCGCGAGCGCCTGATCGACACGGTAGCGCGCTGCCGCGTAAGCGAAGAGCTGGGCGGTGATCTGCGGCTGCTGTTCGAGCGCGATTTCGACGGCCTCGTCGAGCGTGAGCACGCGTCCGGCGATGGGCTGGCGTTCGGGAGCACCAGGCATCTGGGCCAGCACGGTGAGGGGAGAAGCGATCGAAACAATCAAGACCACCGCGCTGGCGATCCGACGCGTCGTCATCGGCGAGTTTTCGATCCTCCTTCGGTACGCGCCCGGCCCGAGAATAACACGAGCGTTGTGCGAGTCTGCTGTCTGGCGCCCGTTCGACGCGGTGGCCTCACTGTGGATTCACGGTGGACGAGCGGTGGACACCTTTTTCCTTGACGCCCGCTACATTCTGCGTGCTAGATTGCCGCCTACCACAAGATATAGTTGTCTCAAGGGGCTTCCGTCTCGCGGAGAGGTGTCGCCTGCCACCGGTCACACCTGGCCTCGGAAGCGCTTGAGAGGAGGAGGAGCCGTCGATGCTGCCTGAAACGCGTCCGTCCAAGGTCGGCAAGTGGACCGAGCCCGCGCTGCGTGTGCTCCGGGAGCGTTACCTCAGCAGGAAGGACGGTGAGGTCACGGAGACGCCGGAGGAGATGTGTTGGCGGGTGGCGATGTCCATTGCGGCGGGCGAGGCGCGGTACGGGCGTACCGCGGCGGCGGTGCGTGAGATCGCCGAGGCGTTCTACGACATGATGGTGGACGGCGAGTTCCTGCCGAACTCTCCGACGCTCATGAACGCCGGCAAGGGCAATGGGCTCCAGTACTCGGCGTGTTACGTCCTTCCCGTCGGCGACTCCATGGAGGAGATCTTCGACTCCGTGAAGGCAGCCGCTATCATCCATAAATGTCTGGCTGGGGACACGCTCGTGCTGAGCGACGGGCTGATCCGGCTCCGCGATATGACCCCCGGCGCTGCCGTGATGACGGACGACGGGCCGTTCTACGTCAGCGAGCGTCATGACAATGGCGAGCAGCCAGTCTTCGAAGTGGTAACGGATCGCGGATACACGGTGATGGCGACGGCAGAGCACCGCCTCCTGACGGTTGCCGACGATGGATCGTACCGGTGGCGCCCGATCGCTGAGCTCACGGAAGGCTCCTGGCTAGTGATGAAGCCGGGCGGTTGGCTCGGCGGTGCGACGAAGCTTCCCGAGTTCGTGTACCAGGGCAAACAAGGTCGAAACGCGACCAGCTTCGTCGCGCGCACGCATCGACTACCTCGGGAGATGACGCCGGAGTTGGCGGAACTGATCGGGCTTTACATCGGCGACGGCGGAACGCATCGCGACGGCATTCGCATCACGGTCGGCGCTGCGGACCAGGACGTCATCGATCGTATCCGGAGCCTCAGCGTCGCCCTCTTCGAGAGAGCGATCACGGTCTGCCCAGACAAGAACGACAATGCCTTCGAGGTTGGCATCCTGAGCGTGCAGATCAAGGAATGGCTCAGTGCCCTCGGCGTCCTCAAGCACCTCTCTCGCGAGGCAAGCATTCCGGCAATCGTGCTTCGTAGCACGGAAGAGGTCGCGAGCGGCTTCGTCCGCGGGCTGTTCACGGCTGACGGCTGCGTCCGCAAAAACGGACACATCACGCTGACGACCAGCTCGCAACGTCTCGGTGAAGAGCTCCAGATACTGCTGCTCGCTCTCGGAATTCCCACTCATCGCCGCGCCGACACCTCGCCGTCGGGGTACCGGAGTTGGCAGATCTCGATCTGTACGAAGGCCGGGTTCCGCGCGTTTCGCCAGAAGATCGGCTTTCTCTCCGAGCGCAAGGCGGCGCGCCTGGCGGCCGTCGATGAGACGACGCTTTTCGTGCGCGGGGAAAAGATTCCAGGCCAGCGGAGCCGACTGCGGGCCTGGTACGACGGACTGGCTCAGCCGTTACAGCACATCGCAAAGATCCGGTTCGATGACCTGCTGAATCGGGTGAGTCAACCGCGGGAGCTGACGCGCCAGCGCATCGAGGCTGCCCTCGCTGTCGGAGGGCCTGTTCCGGCGTTCTTCGCGGCGCTCGCCTCGGAAGACTTCTTCTTTGTTCGTGTCACCGGGATCCGCGAAGCAGGGACACAGCGTGTGTACGATCTGACGGTACCCGAGAAGCACGCTTATCTGGCCAATGGATTCGTTGGTCATAACAGCGGCGGCGGCACCGGCTTCGCGTTCTCGCGTCTGCGCCCAAAGGACGACCTCGTCGCTTCCACGGGGGGTCGCGCATCAGGCCCCGTTTCGTTCCTGCGCGTCTTCAACAGCGCGACCGAGGCCGTGAAACAAGGCGGAACGCGTCGCGGAGCCAACATGGGCATCCTCAAAGTGGATCACCCCGACATCCTCGAGTTCATCGAGTGCAAGCTGGACGGGGGGATCACCAACTTCAACATCTCCGTGGCGGCGACGAACGCGTTCATGGACGCCCTCGAGCGCGGCGAAGACTACGACCTCGTCAATCCCCACACCGGCGCCGTCGTGCGCCAGCTCTCGGCGCGCGAGGTCTTCAGTCGGATCGTTTCGGCCGCGTGGCGCACGGGTGATCCCGGGATGGTCTTCATCGATCGGATCAACGCGAGCCCGGCCAACCCGACGCCCGACATCGGTCAGATCGAGGCGACCAACCCTTGTGGCGAACAACCGCTTCTGCCCAACGAGGCCTGCAACCTCGGCTCGCTCAACGTGTCGAAGTTCGCGCGGCGGGCCGAGAACGGCGAGATGACCGCGGACTGGGAGGAGATGGAGCGCGTGGTGCGCCTGGCCGTGCGCTTCCTCGACGACGTCATCGAGATGAATCCGTATCCCCTGGCGGTGATCGACAAGACCGTGAAGGACAATCGCCGGATCGGCCTCGGCATCATGGGCTGGGCCGACCTGTTGTTCCTGCTTGGTATCCCGTACGACAGCAAGGACGCCACCGATCTCGCCGATCGCGTGATGTCCTTCGTCAAGGAGACGTCGCACGACCAGTCGGCCAAGCTCGCCGAAGAGCGCCGGCCATTCCCGAACTGGGAGCACTCCATCTATCAGGATGGCCGGCCGATGCGGAACTCGACCGTCACGACGATCGCGCCCACCGGCACGATCTCGATGATCGCCGGCTGCTCGTCCGGCGTCGAGCCGATCTTCGCGCTCGCCTTCGAGCACCGCGTGAAGCAATCCGACGGCGAGCGCGTCCTGACCTTCGTCAACGAGACGTTCGAGGCCATCGCGCGCGAGCAGGGCTGGTTCTCCGACGCGCTGATGCAGGAGATCGCCCGGCGCGGGACTCTCCACGGCATTCCCGGCGTGCCGGACGCCGCCCAGCAGGTCTTCAAGACGTCGCACGAGATCGGATACGAGTGGCACGTGCGCCATCAGGCGGCGTTCCAGCGCTCGACCGACAACGGCGTGTCGAAGACGATCAACCTGCCCAACGGCGCGAGCGAGGCGGACGTGGCCAGCGCCTACCGGCTGGCGTGGGAGTTGGGCTGTCTCGGCATCACCGTGTTCCGTGACGGCTGCAAGGGCGAGCAGGTGCTGAATGTCGGCGTCGGCGCCAAGAAAGAGAAGGCCGCTGGGGCCGCTCCGATGACGGCGATGGTCATCAAGCCGCGGCCGCACAGCTTGAAGGGCACGACGTATCGGATGGAGACGCCGATCGGGACGGCGTACATCACGATCAACGAAACAAAGGAGGGCGACGCCTTCGAGGTCTTCGCCCAGGTGGGCAAGGGGGGCTCCGACACGATGGCCGTGGCCGAGGCTCTAGGCCGGCTGATTTCCCTCACGTTGAGGCTGCCTTCGCCGCTCTCGGCTCAGCGCCGGCTCGAGGAGATCATCAGTCAGCTCTCGCGCATCGGCGGTGGCCAGCCGACCGGCTTCGGGCCGTCGAAAATCCTCTCGCTGCCCGACGCCATCGCCCGCACGCTCGCCGAGCACATCGGTCAGATGAAGCCCGCCGACGCGGCGGGCATCGGGACACCGGCCAGCGGCAAGAAGGCCATCGGCGATCTCTGCAAAGAGTGCGGCCAGGCAACGTTCATCTACGAAGAGGGCTGCAAGAAGTGTCTGAGCTGTGGCTTCAACGAGTGCTGAGCCCTCGACGGCACGCGGCGACAGTTCCGTACCGCCTGTGATGATGAACAACGGGGGGAGCGAGACGCTCCCCCCGTTAGCCCCCCTGGCGCGCGCTGCGTCTCGACAGCGCTTCCACAGCCGGTGCTAAGATCCACGCATGTTCTCCGGTGGCTCCTACGACGAAGTCGCGCGCTGGCTGCACAATTTCCTCCTCGCCCACGCCAAGCGTGAGAATCCGCGCGTCGAGGTCGAGTCGGAGTCCGGTGACGAGCGGCAAGGGAAGTCCTACGCTGCGCGGCTCAGGCTCGGTGACAAGCTCTCGCCGCCGATCGAGCTCGATTACAAGGAAGTGGCCGACAACCGCGGGAGCCTGGCGTGGGGCCGCGCCATGGCCGAGCGCACCCGCGTGATGGCGCGCGAGCTGACCAGCTCCTGATTCCCACGGCCGGAACCGCCGATTCTGGACGCTGCGCGGCTTGGCCTCCGCCTCGCTGGATCCGCAGCGGGGATCTCAACGGGTTTCTCGGCCTCGCCCTCGACAACATCACGCAGCTCGTCATCCTCTCGAGCGTCCTCGTGGGTGTCTTTCAGTTTCCCGCCGATCTCGTGCTCTACCGCATGATCCCCGGCACCGCGCTCGGCGTGTTGGTGGGGGACCTTGCGTACACGTGGCTCGCGATCAGCCTGATGAGGCGCACGGGGCGTAGCGACGTGACCGCGATGCCGTTCGGCATCGACACGCCCACGCTCTTCGCCATGGTCTTCGGCGTGCTGGGCCCGGTGAAGCTGGCCACGGGCGACGCCGTGCTGGCCTGGAAGGTCGGCATGGGCGTGACGATCGCCATCGGTCTGGTCAAGACCGTGCTGTCCTTCGCCGGCGATTTCGCTCGCCGCGTGGTGCCGCGGGCGGCGCTCCTGGGCTCCATCGCCGGCGTTGCGATCCTGCTGATCGCGTTCTTGCCCGCCCTCAAGGTCATGCGCGATCCGCTCGTCGGCCTGCCGACCGTGACGATCCTGCTCCTGGCGTTGCTTGGTCGAGTGCGGATGCCGTGGGGCTTGCCCGGCGCATTCGTGGCCGTGGTCGCCGGCGCTGGGATTTTCTGGCTGCGCAGCGCGGGGTCGGGCGAGATTCACGGTACGGCGCTAGGGGCCTTGCGGCTCGCCGTGCCGTGGCCCACGTTCGCCTGGCTCGATGCGCTGCCCGACACGGCGACGTACCTGAGCGTGGCGCTGCCCTTTGCGCTCGTGACCGTGATCGGCGGCATCGACAACACCGAATCGGCCGCCGCGGCCGGCGACGAATACCGTGCGCGCGACATCCTGCTCACCGAAGCGATCGCGACCGTCGTAGCGGGGCTCTGCGGCGGCGTCGTCCAGAACACGCCGTACATCGGACACCCGGCCTACAAGACGATGGGGGCGCGAGCCGGCTACACGCTCGTCACCGGGCTCGTCATCGGTGGTGGCGCCGCTCTCGGCGTGCTGTCACTGCTCGTGAGCGCGCTACCCGAAGCCGCGGTCGCGCCGATCCTGATCTTCATCGGGCTCGAGATCACGGCTCAGGCGTTCCACGCGTCGCCCCGCCACCACGGCGCTGCCGTCGCGCTGGCCTTCGTGCCGGTCGCCGCGGCCGTGGTCGTCATCGAGACCGCCAGTTTGTTCTCGGCGCTCGGACGCTCGCCCGCCGATCTCCAGGGAGATGCGGGCGCGACGTGGCAAGCGCTCCTCGTGCTCGGGAACGGCTTCATCCTGACCGCCGTGCTGTGGGCGTGGCTCCTCGTGTCGATGATCGATGGTCGCCTCCGGGTGACGGCGGCGCTGCTCGCTGGAGCGAGTCTCGCCGCCCTCTGCGGCCTCATCCATTCGCCGCTTCCCAGCGGCGGTCTCTTCCTGCCCTGGTCGCCTCCGAGGCCGATCACGACGCAGATCGTCGGCGCCTATGGGGTGGCGGCCGTCATCTGCTGGGTGGTGGCGGCACGGCAACGCGGTAAGATCGAAGCGTGACGCTCGGGTCGATCGCCGCGTGACCCCGCTCCGGGTCGCCATCGTCGGAGCCGGCCCCGCCGGTTATTACGCCGCGGACCATCTCCTCCGCCAGGACAGCGTGCCGGTGGAGGTCGATATGTTCGACCGGCTGCCGACGCCGTACGGGCTCGTTCGACTCGGCGTGGCACCCGACCATCAGAAAATCAAGTCGGTCACGGCGGCCTTCGACAAGGTCGCGGCCAATCCGCGCTTTCGATTCTTCGGTGGCGTCGAGCTGGGTCGTGACGTGACGGTGGACGACCTGCGGAAGCACTATCACCAGATCCTCTACTCGACGGGCGCGCAGACCGATCGGCGAATGGGAATTCCCGGCGAGGATCTGACGGGGAGTCACCCGGCGACGGAATTCGTCGCCTGGTACAACGGCCACCCCGACTATCGCGATTGCGTCTTCGACCTGTCGGTGGAGCGCGCCGCCGTGGTCGGCGTCGGCAACGTCGCCGTCGACGTGGTGCGCATCCTGTGTCGCTCGCCGGAAGAGCTGGCCAAGACGGACATCGCCGATCACGCGCTGGAGGCGCTCCGACAGAGCCGCATCCGCGAGGTGTACATGCTCGGGCGGCGCGGCGCGGCCCAGGCCGCGTTCACCAATCCGGAGGTCAAGGAACTGGGGGAGCTGCCCGACGCCGATCTGATCGTCCGGCCGGATGAAGTCGAGTTCGATCCCGTCTCGCGCGCCGCCCTCGACGCAGCGCCCGACCGCGCCACCACCAAGAAGGTGGAGATCCTGCAGGAATACGCGCGGCGAGCCCCCGCCGGCAAGCGCAAGCGCCTTCTCGCGCGCTTTCTCGTCTCGCCGGTCGAAGTGCTCGGGGACGCTCGTGGTCACGTGCGGGCACTGCGCCTCGTGAAGAATCGTCTGGAGGCGAGTGACCGGGGGCCGCAGGCGAAAGCGACCGGGGAGGTCGAGGAGATTCCGGTCGGCCTCGTGTTCCGCTCGGTCGGTTACAAAGGGCTCGCGCTGCCCGGCGTCTCGTTCGACGAGCGCTCGGCCGTGATCCCCAACGACAAAGGGAGAGTGCTCGATCCCCAGACGAAGACACCGCGAGTGGGAGAGTACGCGGCAGGGTGGATCAAGCGCGGCCCGAGCGGTGTCATCGGGACGAACAAGCCCGACGCCGGCGAAACGGTCGCCTGCATGCTCGAAGATGCGGCGGCCGGTTCCACGCTGAAGCCTTCGGGCGATGGCGCCGCGATCGAACGGTTCGTTCGGGAGCGCCAGCCGCGGTGTGTCACGTACGCGGACTGGAAGACGCTCGACCGGCTGGAAATCGACCGGGGCCGACCGGATGGGCGGCCTCGCGTCAAGTTCTGTACGGTCGAAGACATGTTCAAGGCGCTCGGTCGTTGAATACGTTCTTGACCCCCTGCGTCGCACATGGGTAAATGACTTCCGACCGCGGCGTGAACACCATGCCAATGGCGAGAGGAGACCTCATGAGGACGGGTGCGAAGTATGTCGTTGCCGTGGCGACGGCCGTGTTCGTGGCCGGCGCTGTCGTGGTGTCGGCGCAGCCCGAATGGAAGGCGCCGGCCGACGCGAAGAACGCGAAGAATCCATCACCCAAAGATCCCAAGGCCATCGCCGAGGGCAAGAAGCTGGCGGAGACGAACTGCACCACTTGCCACGGGCCCGAGGGGAAAGGCAACGGCCCCGCCGCCGCGGCGCTGCCCCCGCCCAAGCCGGCGGACTGGACCTCCGCGAAGGTGAAGGCCGAGAGCGACGGCGACATCTTCTGGAAGATCTCCAACGGGCGGGGCGCCATGCCCCCATGGAAGCATCTCCCCGACAAGGATCGTTGGGCGCTGGTCAACTACATCCGCAGCCTCCAGAAGTAACCGCACCGCGTCCGGATTGAGCCTCGAGCGCCCTGTCAGGAGGGGGACGACAAACCCCTTCCCGGACAGGGCGCTTCGATCCATGCGCCTCGCAACGATCGATCTCGGCACGAACACGGTTCGTCTGCTCATCGTCGACGTCTCTCCAGCCGGCGGCTGGCGCACGATCGTTCAGGACCAGCGCGTCACCCGGCTCGGCGAGGGCCTCACGGCGAGTGGCCGTCTCGGACACGCGCCGATGGAACGGACGGCGCTCACAGTGGCCGAGTACGCGCAACGCGCGCACGCCGCTGGAGCCGGCGCCGTGAGAATCGTGGCGACGAGCGCGGTGAGGGAGGCCGCCAACGGCCGCGACTTCGCGGCCGCCGTCGAGCGCGCGACCGGCCACGCCGTCGAAGTCATCAGTGGCGACGACGAAGCGCGCTTGACCATCCGCGGGATCGTGGCCGGTCTCGACGTGTCGCCCGAGACGTTGCTGGCCTTCGACATCGGCGGCGGAAGCACCGAGTACATCCTGGCGCGCGCCGGCCGTGTCGAGACTGCCGTCAGCTTGAGGCTCGGTGTCGTGCCCCTCGCCGAACGCTATCCGTTTCCCGCGCGCGTGGAGAGCGATCGATACCGGCAGATGGAACTGGAGATCAGCGATCGCCTGCGCGGCGAGCTTCCAGTCGCCTTGCAGGCCTCCGGTGCGCGTGATCTCGTGGGCACCGCGGGGACGGTGACGACGCTGGCCGCCCTCGACCTCGGCCTGACGGCGTACGACGCGACACGCGTCCAGGGTCATCGACTGAGCCGCTCCGCCATCGAGGCCCAGCGCGATCGACTCGGCGCGCTGACTCAGCACGAACGTGGTGCGTTGCCCTGCCTGGAGCCGGGTCGTGCCGATCTCATCGTGCCGGGCGTCGCCATCGTGCTGGCCAGCCTCGACGTGACGCGGACGGATGGCGTCGTGGTGAGCGACTGGGGATTGCGCGAAGGTATGATGGCGGACGCGATCGACCGACTCCGATGATGCGCACCCTTCTGCTCGCGCTGTCGACCCGTCCCGCCATTGGACGGTGGATGGAACGCCTGCCGGCCACGCGGGGGCTCGTACGTCGCTTCGTGGCCGGCACCACCGCCGAAGACGCGCTGGCCGTGCTGGAACGCCTGAACGCGCGTGGCCTGATGGGAGCGGTGACGTACCTCGGCGAGAACGTGACGACGCCGGCGGATGCCGAGCGGGCGACCCAGACGTACCTGCATCTGCTCGACGAGATCAAGCGGCGCAATCTCAATGCGCTCCCTTCGCTCAAGCTGACCCACCTCGGCCTCGATCTGGGCGAGCCGCTCTGCGTCGCGAATCTGAGCGCCGTGCTCGAGCGCGCGCGCGCCATCGGCACCCGCGTGTGGATCGACATGGAGTCGTCCCACTACACGGATCGCACGTTGGCCCTGTACGCGCGGCTGCGGCCGATGCATTCGCACGTCGCGTGCGTCGTGCAGGCCTACCTTCGCCGCACGCCCACCGACCTCGAGCGGCTGATCGATCTGGGAGCGACGGTCCGCCTGTGCAAGGGGGCCTATCGCGAAGAGCCGGCGATCGCCTATCCGGACAAGGCCGACGTTGACCAGGCCTATGAACGCCTGATCGACCGAGTGCTGGCTCCCGACGCGTTGGCCCGCGGCGTGTACACCGGCTTCGCCACCCACGACGACCGCATGCACGCTCACCTGAGGGAACGCGTGGGCGCGCGCCGCATCGCCGCCGCCCGTTTCGAGATCCAGATGCTGTACGGCATTCGCCCCGAGGTACCGCTTCGGCTCGTGGCCGAGGGCGTGCCCATGCGCGTGCTGGTTCCCTTCGGCGAGGATTGGTATGGCTACTTCATGCGGCGGCTGGCCGAGCGGCCCGCCAACCTCCTGTTCTTGCTCAGGAACCTCGCCCGGGCCTGAGGCCCTAATTTGACACCCATTTTCACGCCGTCTATCCTAGGCGCGAGATGGACGAGGTCGCCGTGCTGGTTCTCAATTACAGCTTCGAGCCCCTGCACTTCACGAATGCCCGTCGCGCCATCACGCTCATGCTCGCCGGCAAGGCCGAAGCCGTGGAGGACTCGCCCCGTGTGGTTCGCTCGCCGTCGCGCATCTTCGCGCTGCCGGCAGTGATCCGCCTGGCTGTATACATACGCAAGCCGTTCCTCGACAGGGTGGCCTTCAACAAGAAGAACATCCTGCGACGGGACGGCTACACCTGCCAGTACTGCAACC
>Ga0066710_100003318_pt1 | contig 13655 bp, 13 predicted proteins | sample GraSoiAngelo_159_FD_79666 | JGI IMG/M metagenome (GOLD analysis project Ga0066710, IMG submission 79666) | Grasslands soil microbial communities from the Angelo Coastal Reserve, California, USA - 14_1009_16_40cm | ecosystem: Environmental > Terrestrial > Soil > Grasslands | place: USA...
GGGAGAGGCGAGGATGGACGTGGCCTAGGGTCGTGATAAGCTGGATGCAGACAGAGGAGGGGTGATCCCAGCCGAACCGCCAGACCAGGTAGAGCTCCCCGGACGAATTCAGCCACGGAAGCAGCCCGCGGAACGCGTCGCTGAAGCGCCCGCCGAGACTGCGCCTCCCGCCGAGCAGGAGGAGGCGGAGAAGGCCACCGCGGTTGCGACGGCGACGCCCCCAGCGGAGGTCGACGCCGAACCCGAGGTCGATTCCGCCGCGGGCCTGCAAACGATCGTCGAGGAAGCAGTCATCGAGGAGCCTGCTGCCCAGGAGCCGGACATCCCCGCTCCGACGGCGGCGGACATCGACCCCGAGGTGGCCCTGGCTCTCGGGGTGACCGTCATCGAATCAGAGGCTCCGCGAGCGTATACGAACGGAGCTCTGGCGCCTCCCGTCGAGGTCGAGGTCACGGAGCCGGAAGTCGAGATCACCGAGCCGGAGGTAGAGGAGCCCCCTCCCCCGTTCGACACGCCGCGCACGGTCGTCGAGCCAGTCGAACCGGAGGTGACATCCGAGGAGCTCGAGGCGCCTGCCGCCGAACCGGGCGCCCCGGAGCCGGCGGCCGCGGCGCTTGAGGTCGATGCACCCGAGATCGAAGCCCCCACGCTCGCCGAGCCGGCGCCACGTGTGCAGCCCGCACCCACGATCGAACGCGCACCGCGGCCCGCGCCGGCTCCCGCACCGTTCCGTCAGGGCCTGAGCGCGCGCGTCAAGTTCGACATCGCACTGGTGGCCCTCGTCGCGCTGGTCGCAGCCGGGTTCGGCATCAGCCGCCTTTTCAACCGAGGGCCGGCCGCTCCCAGCCCGGTCACCATCGGCGCCCCGTACGTCGGCGCCCTGCAGGGCATAACCGTCGCCGACGGCGGTCCCGGGACCACCGTGGACATCACGTACGAGGTGCTGAAGCTCTCCCGGTCCCTCACCACCCTGAACATCACCGCCGCCGGAGCGAACCTCAGCATGGCCACCGCATACCGCATCGACACCGGCGGCGTGAAGCTGACCCAGTCCTCGACCGGCACAGAGCTCGGAGCCATCGTCGTCAACTGTCCGAGCACCCTGCTGATGGATCCCTCGCCTCTGCGCAGCGGGAGCTGGTTCCAGATGCGCGCCACCTGTCAGGTGTCAGCGCCTGACGGCTCCTCCTTCTCGCGCGTGTACAAGGGCTCCGGCACCGTCGCCAGCCTCCAGCAGGCGCGCTTCAACGGCCGCCGCGTGGCGACTGCGACGCTGAGATACTCGCTGACCTTCAGGCAGCTGCTCCCCGATCACACCACGCAGACGGGCACGCAAAGTGAGATCGACGTCATCCAGATCAACCCCTTCATCGTGCTGTCCGCGAGCACCACCACGACCCTGGAGACTGCCACCGGTCCGCAGACGCGCAACACGATTTTCTGGATCGACGGCTTCCGGGCAGCCTGAGCGCTCGGCCTCGTGGCGTCAGAGCGCGCGGCGCCCGGTGAAGGCGCGAGCCACGGTCAGCTCGTCGGCGTACTCCAGGTCGGCGCCCGCGGGAAGACCGTGGGCCAGCCGGGAGACGGTCAGGCCGTTGCCGGCCAGCCGTTCGCCGAGGTAGTACGCGGTCGCCTCGCCCTCGACGTCCGGGTCGGTGGCGATCACCACCTCCTGAACGTCGCCGCTGCTGACGCGCTCCTCCAGCTCGCGGATGCGGAGCTCAGCCGGCCCGATGCCGTCCATCGGCGACAGCGCGCCACCGAGCACGTGGTACAGACCGTGAAATTCGCCGCTGCGCTCGACGGCCAGGACGTCGAGCGGTTCCTCGACCACGCAGAGCAGTGATGCATCACGTCGCGCGTCCGAGCACACGGCGCAGAGCTCGCCCTCGGCGATGAAGAAGCAGCGCGTGCAGGGGCGCACCGCGGTGTGCAGGCCGCTGAGCGCGGAAGCCAGGCGGTCAGGGACATCCGCAGGCGCGCGGAGGCAGAAGAACGTCAGCCGCTGCGCAGTCTTGGGTCCGATACCCGGCAGGCGCCCGAATTCCGCGGCAAGGCGCTCGACCGCTTCAGGAACCAGGGGCATCGGCAGTGCTCCCGCGCGATCCTCGACTCCGGCGACTGCTCAGAGCAGACCGGGAGGCAGACCGAGTCCGGCCGCGAGCTGACCCATGTGCTGTGCGGCCAGCTCGCGCGACCTGTCGAGCGCGTCGTTGCATGCCGCGAGCACGAGGTCGGCGAGCAGCTCGGCGCCCTCCTCGAGGGCCTCGGGCGCCACCGTGACCGCGTGCACCTTCTGATGCCCGTCGACGGTGACCGTGACCACCCCTCCGCCGGCACTGCCGGTGACGGTGAGGTCGCCGAGCTCCTCCTGCATCTTGGCCATGCGGGCCTGGACCTGCTGGAGCTGCTTCATCATGTTCGGCTGGTTCTTCACAACGGTCCCGCGCCGGCCAGTCTACGCAGGTGGTGGATCTTCGGCATGGTCGCGAATCCGCGTCGACGTGATGCGGCTGCCCGCGAAGGTGTCCAGCACCGCTTGGGTGAGATCGCTCACCTCGCCCGGCCGCGTCTCCGCTGGGCCGGTGCTGCCGGTGAACGCGGCCTCCACAGTCACCGGCCGGCCGGCGATCTGGGACGCCGCCTCGCCGATGATGCGAGCCTTCAGCGGGTCGCTGATCTGGTCGAAGTGGAACTTGTGGCTGGTGCCGATCACGAGGCGAGCCGCGTCGGCGTCTGCCGGCTTGCAATCACGCAGGACGCCGGCGAGACCGGCGTTGAGCCGCGTCACCGCCTCGATCAGCAGCGGCCACTCCGCCCGCCAGCCGTCGACCGTGGCGACGCCGCGTCCTGATGCTGGCGCGCCGGCGTCCGGCGGCGCGGTCGCCTGGCCGCCGTTTCCGGCCAGCGACGCCGCCGCCACGCTTTCTCCGTTCGCCGGTCGCGCACCCTGAACAGCCCGCTCGACGGCGCCCAGTCGCGCCTCCAGCGCCGCGAACAGCTCGGCGGTGTCGCCGCTCGAGGGCGGCCGCACCAGGCGGAGGAGGCACAGCTCCGCCTGCAGCCGGGCGTCGACCGGTTGGCGGAGATTCATCTCGGCGGTGGCAATGAGGTCGAGGGCCGAGAGCCAGAACCCCGAAGGCGCGACGGCGGCGAGGTCGGCGCACAGCGCGGCTTCGTCAGGGCCGACGCCGGCGCCGTCGGGGTAGGCCAGCGCGTACAGCTCGGCGGCGCGGGCCAGGCCAGCCACGTCGCGCAGCAGCTGGCGCGGATCTGCGCCCGCCTCGAAGGCGTCGGACGCGGCGCGCAGCGCGTCGGCGGCGTCGCTGCCCGCCAGCGCGCGCATCAGCCGGTGCAACGTCGCCGGGTCGGTCAGACCGAGGGCGCGGCGCGCCGCCTCGAGCCCGAGCGGCGTCTCGCCTGAGGCGAGTGCCTGCTCGAGCAGCGACAGTGCGTCGCGCACGCTCCCCTGGGCTGCGCGCGCGAGCAGCTCGAGCGCGGCGGGTTCGACCGCCACGGATTCGCGCTCGATGATCGTCGCCAGGTGCTGTTCGATATCGGCCGTGGTGACGCGCCTGAAATCGAACCGCTGGACACGCGAGCGGACCGTTTCCGGCACCTTGTGCGGCTCGGTGGTGGCGAGCACGAAGAGCACGTGCTCCGGCGGTTCCTCGAGCGTTTTCAGGAATGCGTTCCACGCCTCGGGGGTCAGCATGTGCGCCTCGTCGATGATGTAGACCTTGTGGCGAAGCGAGGCGGGCAGGTATTTCACCTTCTCGCGCAGGTCGCGCATCTCGTCGATGCCGCGGTTGCTGGCCGCGTCGATCTCGAGCACGTCCACCGAAGCTCCGCCGAGCTGCTCGAGACACGCGGCACACTGGTTGCAGGGCTCGCCGTCCTGCGGCTGCAAGCAGTTGACCGCGCGGGCGAGGATGCGCGCGGTCGAGGTCTTGCCGGTGCCGCGCGTGCCTGCGAAGAGGTACGCGTGCGCGAGGGATCCACTGCGCACCTCGTTGCGCAGCGTGTCGGCGATGACACGCTGGCCGATCAGCTCGGCGAACAGCGCCGGGCGATAGCGACGGTAGAGCGCGACACTCACCCCGGCATTGTCCCGAGTCTGGCTCAGTCCTTGCGCGCGCGCAGGGAGAAGGCGAGCGGCAGCGTGGCTTGACCGTCGCGGAGGCGGAACCACCGCTCCCCCGCGATGCTGTCGTCGCATGTGAGCAGCGCGCCCAGGACCGGCGACACGCAGCGCGGGTGTTCGTGCAGGAATTCCAGGCGCAGACCGCTCTCGATCAGCGCGGTCACGACCAGTCCGATTGGAAACGCCCAGTTGAACGTGGTGCGGTGCGCGAGGCTCGCGTCCGGGTCGGCGTATGAGCCGTCGCGATCGCCCCGTTCCGGTCCGGCGCCGAAATACGGGTACCTGACCCGGAGTTGATCCTCCGTGTCGTCGAAGACCCACATGAAGGGATGGAATTCCGCGATGTAGAAGATGCCGCCTGGCTTGAGAAATCGGCTGACGACGCGAGCCCACGCCGGTATGTCGGGAAGCCAGCACAGGACGCCCCACGAGCAGAACACCACATCGAACGACTCGTCGAGCGCGGCAGGCAGCTCGTAGACGTCCGACTGGATGAACCGCACATCGGCTTCGCACTCCGTTGCCAGACGTTCGGCCTGCACGATGGCGTCCGCAGAGAAATCGACGGCCGTCACACGGGCGCCGAGGCGCGACCACGAAATCGATTCCGTGCCGATGTGGCACTGCAGGTGCAGGAGCGACTTGCCCGCGACGTCGCCGACCTCGCTGATCTCCAGGCGGTGCAGCGCGCTGGCACCGCCGCGCAGCCGCTCCAGATAGTGTCCATAGAAGGCCGTGCGAGGGTGCAGGCGCGCCAGTTCGTCCCAGTGACGGAGGTTGGCGGCGAGTTCTTGGTTGTAGGTCTTCACAGGCGTGCGTCAGCGAGGCAGTCGCGCACCCCACGTCGTTGACGGCCGCCGGCGCTCACCCGGCCGCCCGGCTCGGGCCAGGTTTCCCCACGGCACCCTCGGGAGACCGCTTACCGCTGCTTCCTTCCGGACCTGACGGGGTTCACGGGCCCGAGCTGCGCAGGACCCAGCCGTCAACGCCAGCTCGACCGGAGCAGACCCGACGGGCGCGCCCCCTCGGTGGGGGATTCGACCCCGCTATAGCGGATTGCGGGTACAGGGCACCGCTACCTCCCCGCCTAGCGCGACCGGGAGCTATCTTACGGCGAAACCCGGCCCGGCTCCCGCGGTCACTGCACCGGAACCGCCGGTCGCTCGCCCTCCTGCGGCGCTTCCACCAGCGCTGTCACGGCCTCCGGGGCTGCGTCGTCGCCGGCGGGCGCCTCGGCCTGCCCGGCCGAGGTCGAGGGCCAGACCAGGATCATCCGCGTGCCTGCACCGAGCGTGGTCTCGACGGAGACCCTCGCGCCGTGCACCTGCACGAGGCGCTTGACGAGCGCCAGGCCCATCCCGGTGCCGCCGTAGCGGCGCGTGGCCGTGTTGTCCACCTGGTAGAAGCGGTCGAAGATCCGCGGCAGGTCATCCTCGGAGATGCCGATGCCGTGGTCGATGACCTCGATGCGAACGCCACCGCTCGCCTCGTCGCGTGAGCCCCGAACCATCACGCGGCCCTTGCCGTCGCTGAACTTCACCGCGTTGTCGACCAGGGCGCGCACCACCTGCTCGAATCGTGCGGGGTCGGCATGGATGACGAGGTCGTGGCTGACGTCGACGTCGACCGGGATGGGCAACCCGCCCTTGTAGCGCTCCCCGACCGCCACGATGCCCTGCTCGACTGCGTCGAACAGGCGCAGGCCGGTCGGGCTGATGTCGATGGTCTCGCCGTCGACCGCAGAGAAATCGATGATCGTCTCGACGATGTCGTACAGGTTCCTCGCCGCCACCTGTATGTCGCGCACGGCCTCCAGCTTGGGTCCGTCGTCCCACATCCCCCAGCACATGTCGATGAGGTCACTGAGACCGAGGATCGCCGTGAGCGGCGTGCGCAGCTCGTGCTGCACCGTGCTGAGGAAGTCGGTCTTCATGGCGTCCAGCTGGCGCAACCGCCGCACCGTGTCGCGCTCCTGCTCGAACAGTCTGGCATTCTCCATCGCGATCGCCGCGTTATTGGCAAGAACGGCAAGAACCCGCTGCTCGTCCTCGGCGGCGGCAGCGGCGTGATCGGGCGAGGCAACCGCCAGCGCGCCGACGACCCTGTCCTGGTAGAACATCGGCACCGCGAGCAGGGAGCCCAGGCCGGTGACGGACTCGCGCACCGGCGTGCCACGCAGCACCTGGCGGGCCGTCTTCCAGCGCGAGAGATCGGTGAGCGGCGAGCTCTCGGGGTGCACCGCTTTCACCACCAGCACACCAGCCTCCTCCACCGCCAGCGCCGCGACTGCTCCCTCCCCGGCGATGTCCGCGGCGGTGCGGACCACCTCGGCGTGCAGGGCTTCCATCCCGCCGGTGGTCGTCGTCAGCGCGCGGGACACCCCGCTCACCCGCTCCACCGCGCTGTCCAGCCGCGCCCGCGCGCCCTGGATCTCCGTCGTGTACGCACGGATGTTGTCGCGCATGCGGTTGACGCTGATGGCCAGGCGGCCGAGCTCATCCCTGGAGCGCACGTCCACCGCCGACGTGTAGTCGCCGTCTGCGATCCGAGCCACGCCGCGCTCCAGCCGGTGGATCGGCCGCCGCACGAACACCTCCACGAACAGGATCACGAGGATCGCTACGATCAACAGCGCGAACAGCGTGATGACCACCACCGTCAGCTCGTCGGTCTGCTGGTCGCCGACGAAGATGCTCAGCGGAACCTCGATGCCGATGTAGCCGGCGGTGCGTCCGTCGGGGCTGGCCACAGCTGCGTAGCTGCCGGCCACGACCCTTCCGGCGTTGACTGCGCCGGCAGGCGCGACGTACGTCGCATGGGCCGGGTCCTGGTGCTGGCCGATCGACCTGAGCACGTCGGAAGGCGTCGCCGAGGTCACGTTGGTCGCCCCGCGCTGCCGGATCTCGGTGCCCATGCTTCCCGCTGGGATGAACGCCGTCGGGAACTGGAAGAGCGCACTGAACCGGTTGAGCTGCACGCCGAGCGGCGCCACGTAGGCGACCACACCGACGGCTTCCCCAGCCACCGTCACCGGCACCGCGACTGAGTACACCGGTGTGCGGCCGCCGAGCAGCTCGACGCCACAGGCGCCGGGCTCGTGCGTGACCGGACACTCTGAACCTGCGAGCGCGGCCATCAGCGCCTTGCTCTGCGCGTAGTGGACCGCGCCGCTGTCGTGCAGATCGGCGGCCGGTCTCGTGTAGAGGGCCATGCGCGAGCGGTCAGCGATGATCAGCGTCTCACCGGAGAGGTCCACCGGCGGTGACTGCGAGAAGAGCGTGGGGACGGTGACGCCTGGAGCACCACCGCTCAGGGTGATGCCCAGGGGCAGCTGGCCGGCGAGCGCCCGCGCCGTCGCGAATGACTGCTCGCCGACGAAGCGCTGCAGCGCGGCGCGCATGGTCAGCACCCGGTTGTCGGAGTTGCTGAGCGCACCCACCCGTGTCTGGCCGTTGCGGCTCACCAGCAGGTAACCGCTCACGCCGCCGACAACCACCAGCGCGAGGCTCAGCCCCGCTGCCAGCAGCTTGGCAGCGAACGACCGGCGCAGCCAGCTCAGCATGCCGAGTGCCTCCGCCTCAGTCCTGGATGGGCTTGGACCAGGTCTTCCGCAGGACGATCACCACGGCGGCGAGCCCGAGGATGTCGAGGCCGATGAAGAGCGGCCACAGGAAGGGCGCCTTGCCGAAGGAGATTCCCGAGATCGGCGAGAGCGTGGTCAGCGGCGGCGGGGCGACCGGCGCGATCGATCCCGGTGTCGGCGACGAGCTCGTTGCCGCGGTACCAGAGCCACCGGCGCTGGAGCCCCCACTCGACGACGAGCCGCTACTCGACCCCGGGTGCGAACCAGAGTGATAAATGCTCGCCGTCGGAGAGCTCTTGGGCTTTGCCGTCGGCTTCGGGGTGGAGGTCGGCGCAGGCTTGGGAGTCGGTGACGTCCCGGGCGTGGGCCCGGGCGTGGGCGTGCAAGTCACCACCAGGGGTATCGGTATGCAATCCGCGGAGGCTCCCACGATCGCAACGGTCACACCCAGGCTTGCAAAGGCGAAGCTCCCAGTCGCGACCCCTGCGATCAAGCGCTGCCAACCCGTCAATCCACCCGATCTCATTGGGCCGATCATACGGAGCGCCGTATAAGGCCCCCGTACATCTCAGTTACGGTCCGTTGCCCCTTGTGCGTCGGCAGACCGACGAAGTGACACCCGGGGTTCCTGGCCGTGGGCGAGCCGGCGCAGGTTGTCGCCATGGCGAACGGCGAGCAGCGTGGTCGTCAGAGCCGCGAAGGCGAGCGGCACCATGTCGCCCGATCGCATTCGCCGCAGGGCGGCGCCGAACGTGGCGGATGCGCCGGCACTGAGCGAGCCCACCGAGACGATGCGGGTGGCCGCCAGCGCAGACAGCCCGCCCACCACCGCGAAGGCCGACGCCTCCCGCGAGACCAGCAGCAGGCCACCGAAGCCGGTGGCCACCCCCTTGCCGCCCCGGAAACGCGCGAAGGCCGGCCATGAATGCCCTACCACCGCCGCGAAGCCGGCCGCAGCCTGCCCGGTGCGGTCGGCGCCGAACCCCCGAGCCAGGCGCACCGCCGCTGCACCCTTGCCGACGTCCATCGCAAACGTCAGCGCGCCTGCGGCGGGCCCCATGATCCGGTAGACGTTGGTGGCGCCGATGTTCCCGCTGCCGAAGTCGCGCACGTCGAGGCCGCGAGCCGCCCTGCCGAGCAGCAACCCCACCGGCACGGAGCCCACCATGTAGCCCGCGACGAACCCCGTGATATCGGCCACCCTGCCTCGCACAGCGCTGGCAGTCTATGCGCTCCCGGGCGCGCGAGTGGACGTCAGCACAGCGCGGCGTCAGGCCCGATGCAGTGCGACAGCAGCGCCACACCGGGGGACGGCTGCACCACCCACGTGGCGTCCTCGCCCGCTCCCACCGCCGCGGCCATCGCGGTCCTGCAGCGCGCAACCGCGGCTCGCTCGACCAGCGCGATGGCCGCGCCGCCGAAGCCGGCTCCGACCAGGCGCGCGCCGTGGCAGCCGGGCACGGCGCGGGCTGCGCCCACCACGGCTTCGAGCGCGGGAGTGCTCACGTCGAGGAGGTCGCGCAGCGACACGTGGCTCTCGGACATCAGGGCGCCCAGCGACGCCGCGTCGCCCTCCTGCAGGCACTTGGCGGCAGCCTGAGCACGGCGGCTCTCGGCGACCGCGTGGCGGGCCCGCCGGCCTTCGACGGCGGGAAGCGCTGCCGCCTCGACGTCGGCGAGGCCGACGTCCTGACACGTCGACACTCCGAGCAGCGCCAGCGCGCGCTCGGTCTCCCGGCGCCGTGCCGCATAGCCCGCTCCGCCGACGTCGTGCTGCTCGCCCGTGTCGCAGACGCAGACCAGGACATCACTCCACGGCCAGGTCACCGTTGTGCGCGACCCTGCGGCGCAGTCGAGGAGCAGCGCCGCACCCGGGTGCGCGAACACGATCGTCTGCGGATCCAGCGGCCCGCAGGGCACCCCGACGATGTCGCGCTCCGCGGTCAGGACGGCCTCGGCGAACTCGCCGGCGCTCAGCCGCGCGGAGGTCAAGCCGAGCAGCGCATCTGCTGTGGCCGCGAGGACGGCCGCCGAGGAGGCCAGTCCGGCTCCCTCGGGAAGGTCCGCCGCCACCCCGACCTCCACCGGCGGAACGTCTACACCCGCCCGCCGCAGCGCCACCACCGTCGCGAACGCCCGGTCACCGGCGTCGCCCGCCGGCGCGGGGTCGGTCCGCTGCACGCGGCGGCCGCGGCTGGACAGCCGGAACACTCCATCAGCCGAGACCCGTGCCGCGACGGCGACATGCAGGTCGACGGCCATGGCCAGCACCCGGCCGCCCACGTAGTCGACGTGCTCGCCGACGAGCGTGCACCTGCCCGGCGCGAGCGCCCTCGCCGCGGTCGCGCCCGTCCCGAAGGCCACTTCGAGCTCGCCTGCAGCGTCACCCAGCAGCGTCGTCGTAGACATCGTGGAATGGGTACCACTGATCCGGGTGGCGGCGGATCTCCGGTTCGAGGACCGCGGCGATACGGCCCATCGTCTCCGCGTCGCTCGCTCCGGCAGCGGTGATCGGCGGGTAGAACTGCATGACCCAGCCCGGGCGCTGACGCCAGCACGCCACCGGGATGATCGGCTTGCCGGCGGCGGCTGCGAGCCGGGCAGGCACCGCGCTCACGCGTACCGGGCCACCGCAGAACTGCACCGTGACCGTCGGCCCCGCCTCGGGGACATCGACCATCACGGCAACCAGGCGCCGGCGGCGCAGTGCTCGAGCCAGACCGCGTGCGGCCTGCTGCGGCGCAAACAACTCGAACCCTTTTCGCGCACGCGACACCTCAACCATCGAGGTCACCAAGCGCGAGCCGATGGGCGCCATGACCGTGCTCACCTGGCGGCCGAGGGCGCGTGCGCCGCTGGCTGCCATGTCCCAGTTGCCGAAGTGCGAGACGGCAACGACGGCGCCGTCGTTGCCTGCCTCGAGGTGGTCGAGCCCGCGGATCCGAATGCGGCCCCGGATCCTGGCGATGCTCAGCGGCTCGGCCCAGATGGAGTCGAGGATCATCGCCACGTACTCCCTGAAGGAGGCGCGCGCCAGGGCCTCCGCGGTGCGCGCTCGCAACTGGGGGTGCAGCCGCCGGTGGTTGCGGGCGACGCGGCGGCGGGCCTCAGGCGCCAGCGACGCATACCACAAGGCGCCGATGAGGCCTGCCAAGGGGCGGCGCAGCGGTCCGAGCCCTCGCACCACCGCGATGATCAACGCGAGCGCGACCCTGGCCGGCAGCGCGGCACGCGGCTGCGCCGGCGCCGGCTCAGCCACCCTGCAGCTGTCGCAGCAAGCGAGCTGCCGCCGCCACCGTGGTCTCACCGAACCCGCCGGCTGAGATCTTGCCATTCCCGTCTACAACGTAGACCGTCGGAACCACACTGATCTGATAGTTGCGGCTCACGGTGCCGGCGGGATCGACGAGCAGCTTCACCGGGCAACCGGCGGCCAGGTGGTGCAGCGCATACGCGTGCACCACGGTCGCCGCCTCGCGCGCCGCGTTGATGCCGACCACGGTGGCGGCGGGGAACATCTCCTGGAGGCGGCAGAGCTCGGGCGCCTGGCGCCGGCAGTTGGCGCACGTGCTGGTGAAGAATTCCAGCACCACCGGGTGGTGCGCCGCGCCGGCGAAAACGTCGACGCGGTTGCCGTCCGCGTCTCGCAGGACGATCCGAGGCGCCGCTGCGCCCGACGCGAGGAGTGGCGGCTGGGGATGCACGAGCAGCACCACGAGCAGCAGGGCGACCAGGCCGAGCGTGAAGGTGATGACCGCGCGCCGCCACTCGCGGCGCGTCGGACGCCGGCTGATGCCGATGATTCCGGGGACCGCGTGCAGCGGCTGCTCAGCATGCGGCGTCTCGTCGCCGTCTGCGTTCAGTGCAGCGGTCCTGCTCCTGCCCGCGCGAGCATGAGCACCGGTTGCGCGACGAAGGTGAGCAGGAAACCGCAGGCGACACACAGCACCGCGACCACGCGACCCAGACGAGGGGTCGCGGTCAGGTTGAAGGGCGCCTCAGGCCCGGGCTCGGCGAACATGGCGACAACGACTCGCACCACCGCGATGGCGCTGACCACCGTTGTGGCCAGTGCGACCACCACCAGCCACCCGTAGCCGGCGGCCATCGCCGATTCGACGGCCAGGAAGCGAGCCACGAAGCCGGCCAGCGGCGGGACTCCGGCGAGCGTGAGGAGGACGAGGGCGAGCAGGGCCGCTGCCGGCGACGACCGGCGCGCAAGCCCGCGTAGCTCGGCCGTGCCATCGGGGATCCCCGCTGACTGCAGCATCGCGAGCAGCGCGAACCCGGCCAGAGTCGCGAAGCCGAACACCGCCACGCCGAAGAGGAGCGCGGTCGTCCCGGCCGCAGGCGTCGTTGTGATCGCGCCCTTGAAACTGATCGCCGCCAGCAGCAGGAACGCGGCCTGGTTGCTCGCAGCGACTCCGATCAGCCGCGAAATGCGGTGCTCGCGCATCGCCGCGACGCTCGTGTACACGAGCGCTCCCGCGACGATCACCGCGGCCAGGCCCGTCCACGGGCGCACGCCGCTGCCGAAGCCGGTGACACCCACGCGCACCCAGGCCACGGCACCCGCGGTGATCCCGATGGTGACCACGAAGCCGGCGGCTGTGGCCGGGAGCGCTTCGGCAGCGCGGCCAACCCACTGCCGCAAGGGGAAGACCCCCAGCGAGAAGGTGAGTGCCAGCACAACCAGCGCGACGCCCAGGGCAGCCGGCGCCGGGGCGCGATGCAGCGCTGCGGCCACCGATGCCAGGTTGGTGCTGCCGGTGACTCCGTAGAGGATCGCAAACCCATACAGCAGCATCGCCGACGTGACGCCGGCCTCCACCAGGTACTTGAAGGCTGCTTCGGCGCTGTGCTCCCGCGTCTTCACCAGCGCGGTGATCACCGTCGTGCTGACGATGAGCGTCTCCAACGTCACGAACAGCGTCACCATGTCCCGCTCCGCCGCCAGCGCTGCGGTGGCCGCGGTGGCGATCAGCAGCATGGCAAAGAACGCCCCGGACCTCGAGGCGACGCGGCGGATGTAGACGTCGCTCAGGAAACATGTCACCAACGCGAAGGCGCAGACGGCGACGGTGATGAAGAGCGAGAAGTGGTCCACGGTGAGCCCGCCGCCCCACACGACGAGCGCCACGCCGTTCTTGTTGAGTCGCATGCCGAAGAGCGCGAGTGCCGCCGCCGCCACTGCTCCGGCGAGAGCGATGCACGCCATCCAGCGATAGAGATCGGGACGCTCGCCGGGCCGCAGCCCGGCAAGCAGCGCGCAGCATCCGGCGACGACGACGAGGATCGCCTCGGGCAGGACGGCGATGGTGAGCGCCAGGTTGAAGTTGTTTGGCATGAGACGCTTCGCCGGCTCTACCCGCCCGACAGGCGTGTGGTGATCTGGAGGATGCCGTTGGTGATCACCGGTGTCAGCGCGCCAGGGCGAAGGCCGACGAAGAGACCGGCGCCGACCATGGGTATCAGATAGGAAAGCTCCAGCGCCGTCGCGTCTTTCGCGCGGGCAAAGGTGTCCTTGACCGGTCCGAAGAAGACGCGGTGGGCGACCCACAGCAGTCCGCCCGTGTTGATCACCAGGGTCGCCAGCACGAGGACTGTGGCGATGCGATGGGCCGGGAAGGAGCCGGTGAAGAGCAGGAACTCCGCCACGAAGCCGGCGAGCAGCGGAATGCCCATCAGCGTCAACACAGCGAAGAACCAGAAACCGGCCAGCCGCGGCAGCTGTGCGGCCAGGCCGCCGAGCGCCTTGATGCTGCGTGTCCGCGTGCGCTCCTCGACCGCGCCCGACAGCAGCATCAGCATCGCCGTCGACAGCCCACGCGCCACCAGGAGAAGCACCGCACCCTCGAGCGCGACAGAGTTCGCGGCGGCGATGCCCAGCAGCACGAGTGACATCTGCGCCAGGTTTCCGTAGGCGAC
>Ga0066710_100003319_pt1 | contig 13654 bp, 8 predicted proteins | sample GraSoiAngelo_159_FD_79666 | JGI IMG/M metagenome (GOLD analysis project Ga0066710, IMG submission 79666) | Grasslands soil microbial communities from the Angelo Coastal Reserve, California, USA - 14_1009_16_40cm | ecosystem: Environmental > Terrestrial > Soil > Grasslands | place: USA...
ACTGCCCAGCCCTCCGCTCCCTTGACGTGGACGTTCGTTTATGGTTGGCTTGCGTCGCGTTCAGGACGCATCCGGGTCCGCGGAAAGGGCTGAGCCCGCCGACAGAGTTGCCAGTCACCATAACCTTGATGCTGCCTGCCTGCGGACCCCAGGCGATAGCAGAAAGGTTATGACGGGTGATCCGATGGAACTTCTCAAGAAGGCGTTCGCCGAACATGACGCGGCGTCATTCCGCCAGTTGCTCGAGCGGCGTCCCGATCTCAAGGCGAAGATCAACGAGCCAGTGGCTGCTTTTGACGCGCCCCTGATCACCCGGGTGCGCAGCCGCGAGATGCTGGATGTGCTGCTCGAGGCGGGCGCGGACATCAATGCCAGGAGCCGCTGGTGGGCCGGTGGTTTCGGACTCCTCCACGGCGCCAGTCCCGAACTGGCGGCGTACGCGATCCAGCGCGGCGCGGTCGTGGATGCGCATGCTGCAGCGCGCCTGGGCATGATCGAGCCACTGCGTGAGCTCATCTCCGCCGAACCCGCGCTGGTGAACGCGCGCGGCGGCGACGGTCAAACCCCGCTTCATTTTGCCGGCACCGTCGAGGTGGCGGAATACCTGCTGGATCAGGGCGTGGACATTGACGCTCGCGACGTTGACCACGAGTCCACGCCCGCGCAATACATGGTGCGAGACCGTCAGCAGATCGCCCGGGGCCTGGTTCGGCGCGGTTGCAGGACCGACATCCTCATGGCCGCGGCGCTCGGCGATGCCGACCTCGTCCGCAGGCATCTGGACGCAAACCCCGACTGCATTCACATGCGCGTCAGCGACGAATACTTTCCCATGATAAATAACAAGGCCGGCGGAACCATTTACCAGTGGACGCTCGGCTGGTACGTGTCCGCGCACGACGTTGCCAAACAGTTCGGTCATGACGACATCTTTCGGTTGCTCATGGACCACAGCCCGGCCGACGTAAAACTGCTTGCCGCCTGCTGGGCGGATGACGAAACCGCGGTCAAATCCTTGCTCAGCCAAAATCCTGACCTCGCTGCCGGTCTCTCCGATGCCTACCGTCGGCAAGTCGCTCATGCCGCGCGGAACAACAATCTGGCGGCCGTCCACGTGATGCTGTCGGCTGGTCTCCCCGTGGACGCACTCGGCCAGCACGGCGCGACACCGTTGCATTGGGCCGCGTTTCATGGGAATGCGGAGATGGCTCGTGTGATCCTGCGACGCAACCCGCCGCTGGAGCCGGCCGACGCCGACTTCGATCTTACACCCCTGGGATGGGCCATCTACGGCTCTGAGCATGGCTGGTATTGCCGGACCGGAGACTACGCCGCCACCGTCGAGGTGTTGCTTAAGGCGGGCGCGAATATTCCTGAAAAAGAAATAGGAGGCACCGAGGCTGTGAGAGAGGTGCTCGGGCGACACAAAGCGAAGGGCTGACTGCGATGGTTCTTTTTCGGCGCTGGGCAGTGCCCGCCTCAGCGTCTGTGAACGACGCTTTTTCCCGCGCGCCGACGACCGGGCCGCGCCGTCATTCCCCGGGTGCTTTGGGCAACGAAAAGTAAAACGTCGCGCCCTCGCCGGGTTTGCCTTCGGCCCAGGCGCGCCCGCCGTGCCGCAGAATGATGCGCCGGACGTTCGCCAGGCCGATGCCCGTGCCTTCAAACTCTTCGACTCGATGCAATCGCTGGAACACACCGAACAGTTTGCTCGCATATTGCATGTCGAACCCGACGCCGTTGTCGCGGACGTACAGCACGGCCTCGTCGGGGGTCTCGCTGTCGCAGCCGATTTCGATTTTCGCCGGGTCGCGGGGGCGAGTGTACTTCACCGCGTTCCCCAGCAGGTTGGCCAGCACCTGGCGCAGCATGGCGGGATCCCCTTCGACTTTTGGCAGGCGACCGTTTTCCCAGGCGATGTTTCGTCCCTGCGTCTCCTGTTCCAGGCTTTCGATCGTCTCCCGAACCAGTTGCTCCAGATTCACGATCTTCTTCCGCATTTCGGTCCGGCCCGCGCGCGAGAAGACCAGCAGATCGTCGATCAACATCCCCATGCGTCTGGCGGATTCGGAAATCGTCTTCAGGTAGCGTTTACCTTTCTCGTCCAGCGCGTCCGCGGCCAGCTTATCCAGCATGTTGGCAAAGCCGTCGATGTGACGCAGCGGCGCGCGCAAGTCGTGGGAGACCGAATAACTGAAGGCTTCCAGCTCATCGTTGGCGGCTTCGAGTTGCGAGGTTCGCTCCACGACGCGGCGCTCCAATTCGTCGTTCAGTCGGCGAATTTGTTCGTCTGCTTGCTGGATTTCGGCCTGGCGCTTCTGCAACCGCTCCGCGGTCTTATCCAAGGCGCCGCCCAGTTGAACCAACTCCGCCGCCCCTTGAATCCGGCCCGTTCGCGCGCTCAGATCACCGTCCGCCAACCGGTTGGCAGTCGCCACGAGCGCGTTGATCGGGCGCAGCACGAATCGCTGCGCATAGAACCGGGCCCCACCCAGGATCAAAACGGCCACCAGGCCCAGGACGATGAAATTGCGAATCAGGGATTCATTGGCCTGAGCGAAAGAAACATTTAGCGGAATCCCCACGCTGACGAACAATGCGGGCGATCGTCCGTCGTTGATCGCCGTCACGGCGTGCAATCGAGGAACCCCATCCAAACCTGGCATCTCAAAAACACTCTCCTTTTGCGTCAAGATCCTCCGCACAAAAGGAATCCCGGACAGAGGTTTGCCGACCCACTTCTCCGGGTCAGGGTAACGGGCCAGAACATTTCCGTTCCGGTCAATGACAGTCACCGCCCCACCCGAAGGAAGACGAACATTTGCCGCCGCCTCGGACAACAGTGAAAGTTTCAAGGAAGCAAACAGAACCCGCTTGAGTTCCCCATGCTCGTCGAGCACCGGATAACCGAAATTCAGCGCCGGTTGACCGGTGGACCGGGCAGCCTGAAAATCACCGATGGAAAACTGCCGGGTTTGGGTCACCCGCTGAAAACAGGCGCGGTCACCGAGGCTCACGGAACCCTCGGTTGCGGAAGCGCTGCAAAACAGCATTCCATCCGCATCAATCAACCCGAAGTTGAGGTAATCCGGCGCCAGTTGTCGCAGGTTGGAAAAATGGGTCTCACAAAACGGTCGGTTCGTTGCCAGAACCAGGAACGGAAACTGCGTGAGTGTGGCGAGCAATTGCCGGGTATTCTTGATGAAGTTTTCCTGATTGGCAGCCGCCAGTTGCGAGATGGCGGTGGCGCCTTCGCGCACCCGGGCCTTTTCGATTCGACGTCGTTCCAGATTGCCGTAGAGCGCCAGGCCAAACGCCGGGATGACCGCCAGCAGCACCAACAGGATCAACCTCGTGCGAAGCGGCGCGAAGAACGATGCGGTGGGCATAGCTTGGGTCAGCCGCCCATCGACGATGCCCTGGTTTGGTTTGGACAAGAGGAGTTCAGTTGCGCGACTGTCTTTTCTGCCGAAGTCGAAAGCTGGTGCCGACGGAGGGGGTCGAACCCACACGGTATCGCTACCACTGGATTTTGAGTCCAGCGCGTCTGCCAATTCCGCCACGTCGGCACAAGGCCGGGGAATATAAAAACCGAGCTCCTTGAAGTAAACCAGATTATTCGGCCCCAAGTCCCCTGGGGGTGCCCAGAACCAACGACGCTACCACCGCCTGACGCGCGGTGCGCGGGTTGCGGATCAACGCAATGATCTGGGCCGTTTCGGCCGGAAAAGTCGAGCGGTGCACAGTCGGAGTTTTACCAGGATGATGCTCGGTCATCTCTTCGACCCGCTTCAAACGTTCCGCCACTCCCTCGTGCAAGTGGCTCGCTCGCTGGTAAGCGGAGATGGATTCCGCCAGCGCCGGAAGATGAACCGCGACCGCCTTTTCCGCTTCCCCAATCCTGGCTCCGGCCAGCGGCGGAGCAACAGTCCTCGCGGGCGACACCAGGGAAACTCCACGCCGGTGGGCGGAAGAAGATTCTGGTTCCTGAAGGATGACCGGCCGAACCGGCGGTGGCGCGATTGTCGGCGGTTTGGCGACCGGCGGTTCGCCGCCGAGCAATCGCCTCAACTCTTCCTCCCAGTGACTCGTCGCGGTCGGCCGGATCGGGACGGGATGCGCCGGCGGTGGCGGCCGAGTCGAGTCCGATTCCATCGGCGATGAATCGGTCTTGCCCGCCCGCTTCCTTTTCTTGAGCCATTCATTCGCTGCCGAGCCGAGGGCGATCACCAGCAGGATCCAGAAGGCGTCAAGGCCGGCGGGCAGCGGCGCGCCCGACAACGTGGCTGGAATGGATAAGGCCCAATCCATGAAATCGTCAGTGGTTCATTCGCAAGTCCTGTTTCGGGTCAACTGCCCGCAGGTTTGGTTTGCGAACCGGCGGCGCCACCGGCGCTGCCCGGTGCCCCGGCGCCGGCGATGCTTTCGCGCATACCGGTGTCGGCCTGGATGTTTTTCATCCGGTAATAATCCATCACGCCGAGGTTGCCGCTGCGAAACGCTTCGGCCATCGCCAGCGGAATTTGGGCCTCGGCCTCGACGACCCGCGCGCGCATCTCCTGAACCCGGGCCAACATTTCCTGTTCGACCGCCACGGCGGCGGCGCGGCGCACTTCGGCTTGCGCTTGAGCGATGAGTTTATTGGCTTCGGCCTGCTCCGCCTGCAATCTCGCGCCGACGTTCTCGCCCACGTTCACGTCGGCGATGTCGATGGAGAGGATTTCAAAGGCGGTGTTGCTGTCGAGCGCCTTGCCGAGGACCGTTTTGGAAATGCTGTCGGGATGTTCGAGCACGTCCTTATAACTGCCGGCCGATCCGATGGTGGCCACGATGCCTTCGCCGACGCGGGCGATGATGGTTTCCTCAGTCGCGCCGCCAACGAAACGTTCCAGATGCGTGCGCACGGTCACCCGCGCCTTGGCTTTGACGACGATGCCGTCTTTGGCCACGCCGTCGATGGTGACTTTGCCGGAGGCGGGGTTCGGGCAGTCGATGACTTTGGGATTGACGGAGGTCTTCACCGCTTCGAGAACGGTCTTGCCGGTGCCTTTGGTCGCGAGGTCGATGGCGCAGGCGCGGTCGAAGTCGAGGCGGAAGCCGGCTTTTTTCGCCGCAATGAGCGACAACACGACCATTTCAATGTTGCCGCCGGCCAGATAATGGGTGGAAAGGTCGTCGATGGTCACTTCCAGTCCCGATTTGACGGCGGTGATGCGGGTGTCCACGACCAGGCCCACGGGCACGGTCCGCAGGCGAAGCGCGATCAATTCGGTGTAGGTGACGCGTGCGCCGGAGAAGAGAGCGCGAATCCAAATGCTGAAGAAATTGATGAGGACGACAAGGCCGATCAGCAACAGCACTCCCAGAACGCCCCAGGCGATGATTTGCAAAGATTGAGGAATTTCAGCGAACAGCGCGAGGTTGTTTTGCATAACCATTAGTAGTTGGTATTTGAGTCAGACTGCTCGGACCACGACACGGGCCCCTTCCACCTCCACGACCTTGACGGGCGAGCCGCGTTCAATGAAGGGCCCTTCGGTCACCACATCCACGCGTTTGCCGTTGATCACGACGCTGCCGGACGGGCGCAGCGAAGTGAGCGCGGTGCCGGTTTGATGGAGCAACTCCGGCTTTTCCGTGCCGATGTCGCCGACTGTTCGTTGCGAAATAAACAGTTTAGCGAGCCGGCTTTCCGGAAAGAACTTGAACCAGCACAGAGCGCCGGCGATCAGGCTGACGACCACCGTCAGCAAAACGAAGTTGGCCGTGCGCGCGTCGAAATTCAGGTAGGCCACAACCACCCCGGCCACCAGACAACCGAAGCCGATGATTCCCGCGACCATCCCCGGCAACACTGTCTCCAACAGCAACAGGGCGGCTCCGACAAGAATGAGGGTAACGACAGTCGCCATGCGCGAATATTAAAGAGTACTGACAGGACGCCTGCAAGCGCATTTGCCCCTGCGCTGCATGGAGTGCCGGAATGACTTGCCTTACAAAACGTTGCTTCAGATGAAGCAGAGTTTTGTACCGCGGTTGAGGATTTTCGTGGTGCTGGTCGTTTCGAACTGTGGGAATCGCTCCCGAATGCTGCGCAGAACGCCCGCGGTCACGACGCCGGGTTTGGGTCTCGTGGAACCAGGGGTTGTTTCTTGAGTTGCCGCAGGGCCTGCTGCTGTTTCAATAGTTCGATCCGTTCCGAGTCCGGCGCATCGGGCTGGCTCATCCGATGCGCAAGTCGGGCACTCTGGCGGTCGACGAATTGGTCGCGCAGGCGCTTCACGATGTCCGCGAGTTGCTGATTGCGGTTGGGGATCTCGCGCTGTTCGGACACGGCTTCGGTAACCAGACTGCGCGCCGTCGCATCGTCCAGCTCGGCCAGCAGCGCGGTCACGGCAGGACGGAGGCCATCCGGCCGGGCCGTCAGCCTGGCCGAAATGACCTGGCGCACCACCGCGTGCTGCACCCAGTCCAAATCCAGATGCGCCGAAGCCCATTCGGGCAACTCGTCGTCGAGCAAGAGCAGTTTCAGCAGCCAGAACTCCTGCGTCGAAGGGCGAACCTGCGGCTCGGGAGTTCCGGCGGGTGCCTCCGTGACCCCCTCGGCTCGCCGCGGGGCGGGGAGTTTTTTAAACTCGGCCCGGACCGCTTCGGCGAGGACGCCGAGTCGCTGCGCTGTTTTCTGCGCGTAGGTGTCCGCGAGCACGGCGTCGCCCGTTTTGTGAAGCCCTTCGCCCATCGCGCGCACGACCGCCATGCGGCCTTTGTCCCGAGCGACATCGTTCGTCGCGCAAAGGTGGTTCAGATAGAAATCGAAGAACCCTTCCGCGCGTTCGATCAATTGTTGGAACGCCGCGTCTCCAGACTGTTTGATGAAACTGTCCGGGTCATGCGGCGCGGGCACGCTGGCGACCCGAATCGCGAGACCGGACGCCAGCAGATCATCCAGCGCGCGGATCGCCGCGTTGTGACCCGCACTGTCGGAATCAAAGCAGAGCACGACTTCGTCCACGTAACGTTTGAGGATGCGCGAATGTTCGGCAGTCAGCGCCGTCCCCTGCGGCGCCACCGCGTTGCACACTCCTCCCATGTGGCAGGCGATGGTATCGAGTTGTCCCTCACAAACAATGGCAAACCCCCGGTCCAGCATGGCTCGCCTGGCCTTGTCGAGAGCAAACAGAACTTTGCCCTTGGTGAAAACAGGCGTTTCAGGCGAGTTGACATATTTCGCCGCCTTCTCGTCGCCGCTGAGCACGCGTGCGCTGAAGCCGATGACGCGGCTTTGCTCGTCGCAGATGGGAAAAATCAACCGCCCGCGGAATCGGTCGTAGTAATGGTCACTGCCCTCTTTACGCAGGACAAGACCGGCTTGCTCGACGACCGGGAGTTCGTAGGCTTTGCTTTTGGCCCAGTTAACCGTGTCGTCCCACGCCTCGGGGGCGTAGCCCAGGCGAAACAGCTTCACGGCCTCGTCGGAAACGCCCCGTTTTTCCAAATAGTCGCGGGCGATCTGCCCGGCGGCATCGTTGGCCAGTGCGGCCTGCCACCGCTGAGTGATTTGTTCGTGGATCTGCAGCAGCGTTTCCTTGAGGAAGCGGTTCCGTTGCTGCCCGGGGTCGGTTTCAAACTCCAGTGGAATGCGCGCGCGCTCGGCCAGCCGTCGCACGGCTTCGGTGAAGGCGAGGTTCTCGTATTCCTGGACAAAGCTGAACACGTCGCCGCCTTTGTGACAGCCGAAGCAATGGAAGATTTGCCGGTGCGGGTTGACGTTGAAACTGGGCGTCTTCTCTTTGTGAAACGGGCAGAGCGTGACGAAGTTTGCGCCGGCGCGTTTGAGCGGCAGATACGAGCCGATGACATCGACGATGTCGCTGGCGGCGCGGATTTGTTCGAGTGTTCCCGAGGAAAAGAGTCCAGCCATGAGGGGAGACCGGGCTGGCGCCGGCGGTTATTTCGGACCCATGATGTCGTTGACTTCCTTCTCGCGCCGGCGGCCGATGCCTTCGTGGGCGACGCCGCCGCCGGAGGCGGCATCGACATTGATCAGTTGTGCGGACAGATATTGTTTGACCGCCCGGCCCGCTATGGACTCATCAAAGATGTTGCGTTGAATGACGCCGAACGGTGGAATAAAGATGTCGCCGGCCCATTCCCGTTGCGATTTGAGCTGGGCGTCCAGCTCTGCTTTGGTGACCTGCTTGGCGTGGAGCAGGGCCATGACAAACAGGATGATGCAGGCAAAGCGGATCGCGCCGGCGATCATTCCCAGATAATATTCGAAGTTGCCGAAAACGTCGCCGGCAACCAGTTTTTCGCCGGCCATGCGTTTGATCATCAAAAAGACGAGTTTGACCGCAATCGCGGCGAACAGATAGGCGGTGGTGTAGGTCAGGACGGGACTGATGCCGGAAAGGTCCGCGAGCAATTTGCCGAAGGGCCCGGAGACCATTGCGCCGACAAACACAATCGCCAGCCACTGCAACAGCGACAACAGTTCGAGCGACATGCCGCGTTTACGGCCGACGAAGATGCCGACCACCAGCATGACGAGCACGAACAGGTCAAACCAATTAAAGCCGAGGTTATTCATAAGTCAGCCGGACGTTTCGGCGAACAGGCTAGTTTCAACCGCAGTAGATTGCCAGTGCCAAATGTTCACTGCGGACAAGCCTGTCCGTCTGCGCCGCGCACACGAAAAACAAGAGCGGCTTTCGTGCCTCGATTTGCGTGACCAGGGAACCCGCCGCCTGCCGCGCTGACCCGCGCCGGAGTGTCAATACCTGGGACAAGTCGGCCGCAATGTTGACACTGGCTTACGGATTTGCCTCCAGCCAGTAGCGGATGGCGGTCGCTTGCTCGTGCTGCGGTTCCAGCTCGAGCAGCCGCAGGTAATGATTCCGCGCTTTGGCGGATTCGCCCAGTTGTTGCGCGTACAGGTTGGCCAGTGCAAAGTGGGCGCGCGCTTCGGAAGGATTGCCGGCGAGCAGTTTTTCCAGTTCGTTGGCCGCGTCACGCGGATAATTGGCCCGCTGCAAGGCGACCGCGAAATTGAAGCGGGCTTTCACCGAGACCGGATTGAGGGCCAGCGCGTATTCATAGGCGAGCAGGCATTGCGGCAAATCGCTCGCCTCGTAAGACGCCACGCCGAGATTGTAATACGCATCGAAGAACGCCGGGTCGGCCCGGGTCGCCTGGCGATACGCTTCCAGCGCCTCGCTCAATCGGTTCCGTTCCTGGGCAAGGACACCCTGGGAGAGCAGCCGTTCCGCGTCGCCGCGGTTGCCGGGCTTCGGCAGCGCGGGCGAATGATACTGATAGCGCGCCAGGACAGTCCGCGACGAGGTCGCAGGTCTGGTGGCTCTGGCAACGGTGGTGATTTTGTTCGTTTCCCTGCTCGCAATGGATTCACCGCGGTTGGTCGGAGTCGAAAGCGCGGGGGCCGGTTTTTCTTTCGACCGAAACCAGTTTCGCGGGTTCAGTCGCGAGGCGAACCCATCCTTTCCCCTGGCCGGTTCGCTTCCGGGCGCGGCGACGGTGGAGGCGGGCGTGGAATTTGCGGCAGCGGGCTTGGGCGCCGCTGTGTTCTGCGATCGGGCTTCGGAATTCAACGCAACGTCCCGCGCGGGTTTGATCGGATCTTCCTCGGCCAATCGCACGACTTCGACTTTCGGCTGCGGCGCAGGCGGACTCTCCCCTCTGGCAGGCGGGGGTGAGGTGGCCGCCGCCACACGTGTCGGAGGCGGGGATATCGCGGCGTTGGTGCGCGGTGGCGAGGGAGCCGCTACGGACTGCGTAGATGATGCGGCCAACGGCTTGTTGGCGTCGGCGCCCGACGATGGTTTGCTGGTTGTCGGGGCCGGCGGCGGAGGCTGGAGGAGGGAGGCGACTTGTGGCGGGGGATTCGAGGGCGCGGATCTCGAGGGCGGGCGAAGCTCAAGCTCGAGCTGGCGGATGATTTGTTGGATGTCGGCTGCCCCGGGCGCCTGGGGTTGGAGCGCAAGGTATTCCCGATACTTTTGCACTGCGGGCGCGCGACCATTCAAATATTGATGCGAAAGGATCGCGAGGTTGAGCAGCGCGGGGGCATAATCCGGCTGCGCCCGCAACGCCGTGTTGAATTGCAGGTAGGCCTCCTGGTAACGGCGGCGGTGTGTCTGGACCAATCCCTGGCCGTTCCATGCTTCGGCCGAGCGCGTGTTGAGCTTGAGCGCCTGGTGAAAACTTTTTTCCGCGGCCTCGAGCTGGCGCGCGCGCAGTTGGGCGGTTCCCAATTTAGTCCAGCCGTGGGGCAGGTTCGGCTGAAGGCCGGTGTAACTGGTCAACTCGGCGAGGGCGCCGGGAACGTTGTTCTGTTCCAGATGAAGGCAGCCGAGGTTGTAGTGCGCGGCGGCGAGGTTGCGGTCGAGCGCCAGCGCCTGTTGATAGGCTTTGACAGCGTCTTCCGCCCGGCCCGCGCCGTGATAAGCCAGGCCGAGATGGTTCCACGCTCGAGCGTCCTTTGGCAGAAGTTGAGCGGCCTGCTCCAGGATCCGGATGGCCTGAGCACATTTGCCCTCGCGCAAAAGCCGGTCCCCTTGCAGCAGCGCACGCGGACCGGGTTCAGAACATCCGTTGCACAGGACCAGGCCGAGAACCGTCAGAGTCAAGGTCGAAATCGGCGCGGCCCGTTTTTTAATGGCGAACATCAGCCACGGTGGTAACATTCGTCGACCGACGAGTCAAGAAACGCACGGATTTGCGCCGTGAACACGCGGCTTTTTTTCATTCTTTTGAGCCTCGGCCATTGGCTGGGGTCGTCGCCACCGGTGACCGCCGCGGAGAGCAGCGCGCCGAACCGCGACGCGGCCAAACACGCGCGAGTGGTGATGGTTCAGGAACCCGGGGCCACCGCGACGTTCAATGCGCGGCCGGAGAAAATCCCGCCGATGATTCAACGCGGGCTGACGAATCTGACCGGCAAAGCCACTCTAAAGGAGGCATGGCTTAGCTTGATTTCCACACAGGACACGGTCGGCCTGAAGGTCTTCTGCGCGCCCGGCCCGACCAGCGGCACGCGGCCTGCCGTGGTAGAAGCGGTCGTCACCAGCCTGCTCGCTGCCGGACTGCCACCCAAACAGATTGTCGTCTGGGACAAACACCTCTCGGACTTGCGCCAGGCAGGGTTTTTTGAACTCGCCGAGCGGTATGGCGTTCGTGTGGCGGGCGGGGCCGAGGCCGGTTACGACGAAAAGAGCTTTTACGAGACCGCTCTGCTCGGCCAGTTGGTCTGGGGTGATCTGGAATTTGGCAGGAAGGGCGAAGGGGTCGGACGAAAATCCTACCTGTCTAAACTGGTCACGCAACAGATGACCAGAATGATCAACATCACCCCGCTTCTCAATCACAATCTGGCGGGCGTTTCCGGCAACCTTTGGAGCCTGGCGATGGGCAGCGTCGATAACGCGATCCGTTTTGAAAATGACCCCGCCCGGCTCGCCACCGCGGTTCCCGAGATCGTGGCGCTGCCGCTTATGGGCGACCGCGTTGCGCTGAACATTGTGGATGCGTTGATCTGCCAGTACCAGGGGGAAGAACAAACGCTGCTCCATTATTCGGTTGCTTTGAACCAGCTCTGGTTCAGCACCGACCCGGTCGCGCTCGACCTGCTTTCGATTCAGGAAATCGCGCGCCAGCGCAAGGCTGCGAAAGCGCCGCCGGTGAAAACGAATCTCGAACTTTACCGGAACGCCGCGCTGCTAGAGATCGGCGTGAGCGACACGCACCACATTGACGTGACACGATTGCCGTGAAGCCGGGTCCCCTCACTTGATCAGCCGATAGAACCGGCGCGGGTCCGACGCGGTGTCCGTGACGACGTTGGCATTGGTGATCACGGCCGGGACGTTCGTCAGGGCGGTCCAGTTCGTGGGCGATAAGTTCGGGTTGGATTGCAGTGAGTAACCGGAAATGGCCGTCGTCCAGGAAAGCACGACTTGACTGGTCTGGCGGCGGATGGTCAGCGCCGCGGTCGGGACGAATCCGTTGAATTCGAAAGCGCCGATGTCGCATCGTCCGGAGCGGGCGTAGTGGCGCTGGTCCACCGCCAGGCAGGCGGCGTCGTCGCCCGCGTCGATGGCAAGGCTGTCGCTCGTCGTGATTCGCAGCGTTTGCGTCGGTCCACCGTTGCTTGCGAGTAATCCCAGATCCAATTGAACATTGGTTCCGGAGAGGCTGCCGGTTGCGGACAGGGCGACACTGGCATCGTCGCTGAGGTTGTAACCCCCGTCAGTAATTGGTCCGGCGCCGTTGCCACCGTAAGTGGTGAAGCCGAGGAGGGTGTTTTTAAGCGTGATCGTGCCGGTGCTGTTGGCTATGCCGCCGCCGTTGTTCGCCCCGGGCGTGCCGCCGGAGCCGGTTTTGGCGAGGCCGCTGCCGGCGGCGCCCCCGTTGCCGCCGATCCCGCCCTGCGCGTTGTTGTCGGAAATGGTGCAATTGACGAGAATCGCCTGGCCGTTGGCTGTATTGAAAATACCGCCGCCATTGCCGGCTCCGCCCAAGCCGCCGCTGCCGCCATTGCCGCCGAATCCGAAATTGCCGCCATCGCCGCCATTGCCGCCGTTGCCGCCCCCGACAAAATTTGCGAAGAAAGTGCAATTGGTCGCCACAAGCGTGGCGCCACTGTTGAAAATGGCGCCTCCACTGGCCGCGCTTCCCGGAGTGCCGCCCGAGCCGTTGGCTTCACCTGCGCCGGCTTTGCCGTTGCCGCCATTGGCGCCGCCGCCGCTGTTGCCGTTGAATGTGCTGAACAGAAGGGTGAGATTTCCGCCGTCGTTGTAGATGCCGCCGCAAAGCCCGGCACCGGGCGGCCCGTTGGCCCCGTTGGAACCGAGGCCGGTGCCATTGCCACCGTCGCCGCCGTTTGCGCCGCTGACGCGATTGCTGGCGAAGGTGCAATCGTAAGCGACGACTGATCCGGTCGCCGCGTTGTAGATCGCGCCGCCCGCGCCGGTGCCGCCCGCGCCGCCATTACCGCCGCTGTTGCCGTTGCCGCTCGAACCGCCGTCAGCTCCAATCCCGCCGGCGCCGGCCGTGGCGGCGTTCCCGAAAAATGCGCAGTTGGTGAGCAGCAAGGTTCCACCGTTATTGAAAACGGCGCCGCCCGAGGCGTTGCCGCCGCTGCCGCCGTTGCCGCCGCTGCCACTGAGTTGAACCACTCCGTCGCCGCCGCTGCCGCCGGCGGCGGTGTGATTGGAGAGCGTGCAGGAGACCAGAGTGACGATCCCGGCGTTGTTATAGATCGCCCCGCCGCCGCCGCTGAGGCCGGGACTGCCATTGGTGCCGCCGGCACCGCTGTCCTCACCACTGATGAGCGCCAGATTCATGAGGGTGCACTTGATGCCGGGATTGACCGTGAAAAGACGCACCCGACTGCCACCACTGATGGCCATGGTCTGGCCGGTTCCGTCCAAAGTGGTATCCTTCGAGACGACAATCGTATTGGTCAGCGTAATCGTGTTCGTGCCGCCACACTTGAAGGTATAAGGCCCGCCGCCGTGACCGAAGGCAAAGCGCAAGCCGCTTTCGCTGCAATCGACACTGTTTGTTGTCTGCGCCGCAGGTGAAACGCAAAGCAGCCATGATGAGGCGAAAAAGGCCAGGCGAAGCGCCTTTGCAG
>Ga0066710_100003320_pt1 | contig 13653 bp, 12 predicted proteins | sample GraSoiAngelo_159_FD_79666 | JGI IMG/M metagenome (GOLD analysis project Ga0066710, IMG submission 79666) | Grasslands soil microbial communities from the Angelo Coastal Reserve, California, USA - 14_1009_16_40cm | ecosystem: Environmental > Terrestrial > Soil > Grasslands | place: USA...
CTATTTTCAAAAAAGCGGCGGCATGATCGAGGAACCCTACCGGTGGGTCGAAGCGATCGCGAACCGGCGCGAGAACATTGAAACGCAGCTCGCTTCGGGCAGCCCGATCGCGGCGGTGGGATATTGCGACGGAATCTTGATTCTGACACTCGGCCGGGGGCGTCAAAAAATCTTTGAAATTTATAATCGGATCGCGCTCGGTGCGATTGGTCACCCGGGCGATATCGAGCGGTTGCGAATGGCGGCGATCGAGTTGGCAAGCACGGAGGGTTTCACACGGTCTTCGGCGGATGTATCGTTGCGCCGGCTGGCGCATTACTCGCTCAGCCCACTGATGAAAGCAGCCTTCGAACAAGTCTACGGGCCTCCGTATCTGGCGCGGCTGCTCTTTGCCGAGGTGGGCGCCAAACCAGAGGAGGATTTGTTCCTGCGAGTGGAATACGACGGCGCGATCGCAACCAATGGCGCAACGCTTTCTCAGCTCCGGCAAGACTTCGCAGTGTTGAGCGCCAACCGGCAATCGAGCGAGCTGATGGAGTCTTTTTTGAAGAACTCGGCCCTAACGAATACAACGCTGGAAAACGCGATCAATTTCGCCCTAAACGCCTGGAGCCTTGGACACATGACGGGCGGTCATAATGGTGCCAAGGAGATGCCCGAACCAGCAGCTATCGGCAAACATCTGCAGGAACAGCTTACGACGGCGGGAATTGAAGCCGCTGTTTTGGAACGAGAAGCGAAAGCGCCGATTCGTTACCGGACTTTAACCGACGACGAAGTACGCTCGTCGGTTAAGCAATAGAAGCAGTTATGTTGGACCGAGGAGTTCGACTGCCACGCGCGGTGCAAACCATTATTGCTTGGATCGGTTTGCTGCTCATGCTGGCATCGTTCGTTTGGCTGGAGTGGACTTCGAAACCGCCGGTTGCAACTCGCGAATATGCCCCTCCCAAGCATGAACCATTTGCGGTGGTGGTTCTGGACCCGGGCCACGGTGGCCAGGACTCGGGCGCGATGGTGGCTGGAATCCTGGAGAAGGATCTTACTCTGGATATTACGCAACGAGTCGACCGACTTTTGCAGTCGCAAGGTTTGGCCACGGTCATGACTCGCGTGGGAGACAGTTATGTTTCATTGGCCGAACGAGCAGCTCTGACCAACCGGGTGACGGATTGTGTGCTTGTCAGTGTTCACTTTAACGAAGGGAACAAACCCGTGTCCAGCGGGATGGAAACCTATTATGCCGACCATCAAACGCCCGCCGGCAGCCCGATCATTTCGTGGCTGCCATTTTTGCAACGGATCGCCGCGGCAACCCCGAATCTCGAAAGCCAGAGTTTGGCGGCGTTTATTCAGACAGCATTGGTGCAGCGAACCAAAGCGGTAGATCGCGGCACAAAGGCCGAGCAGTTCTTTGTAATCACAAACGTCCGGCATCCGGCCGTATTGGTTGAAGCAGGATTTCTCACGAACAAGGAAGATATTGAGCGGCTCTCCAGCGTTGAGTATCGCGAGCAAATTGCCACGGCCATCACTGAAGGCATCGTTCGTTACCGCGATCTGTTGAAACAACGGCCGGGAACCCTCGCCGTCACGGGAGCGCGTAGCTCCGAATAACCACTTAATGGCTGCGTCAAACTAGCGTCTCATGAAAGGTAGCCTTACCCTTGTGATTTTTCTGGTGTCGTTCGCAACGATTCGCGCTGATGAGGTTATTGCGAAGGCGCAACAGGCGCTGAAAGATCAAGGTTTTTACTACGGTGAAGTTACGGGCGAGAAAAATACCGCGACGAATGATGCCATTCGGCGGTATCAAATTCGAAACGGGCTTCAAATCACGGGGGAACTGAACGACGAAACTCTTCGTTCGCTCCAGAGCACTGCGTCCGCTTCGCCTTCTTCTTCTGATCGTTCCGTGGCCCGAACGGTGCCGTCGCCGAATGCAGATACGTCTGATTTGCGCGACGAATCCGCTCGAACGGATCCGGGAACACGTTCAGTACCGGTTCAACCCTTTAATCAACCGCCGTCGGAAGGACAACCGGAGGTGCCAAATACTGGCGCCGTGATGCCCTCGCCAAATGGCTTATTCGCTGCAACTCCCTACGAAAGCGCTCCTCCCGAAGTGCAGCGAAAGGTCATCGCGGACGCGCAAAAGCGATTAGCGCGTCGTGGACTCTTCAAAAACGAGATCGACGGTTCTTATGGGCCTGCTTTGGAGTTTTCACTGCGCGCTTATCAATCGCGGGTTGGTCTTCCCGCCACCGGCCGACTCGATTTGGAGACACTTGCCGCGCTGCAATTATTACCTGGCCCGCAGATGCCGGTGTGGGCGCCGAATCGACGATGGCGGGGGCGACCGGCCGAAGGACCTCCCGTGCGAGGCGAGTGGGTTCGGCCATAACGGACAAACAGCGCCGCTTTGCAAGGCGCCCGTGATATGCTTGTCGTGCAAAGCGGCAGCAGGATGAGAGGCCATTTCGTCGGCGAGTCACGGTCACAGAATGAGTTATGTCATCCCGAGTGAAAGGGAGGGATCTCTCGCCGGCTGATGGATCACGCTTCTCATCTAGTGTGCTCAAAGCTTCGTGGGTGAGATCCTTCTCCCGCAACGGCGGGATCAGGATGACAGACAGAAAAGTAACCCGATTGAAAACTATTCCTTTGTCGGCTCTAGCGGGCTGCGTTTTCGAAACGCACTGATTGCAGTTCGGCGAATACTGTGCCAACAAAAACCTGCGCTTCGATCCGCAAGATAATGCGATCGGCATCATCGGACAGCCAAATGGTAGCGCGGCGAAATTTTCGGTGAGGCTCCAGCTCCAGGTTCTTACCGATCTTGTTAAGCTGCAAGTCGACCTTGATCGCATTGTAGGAACCAGCGCGGACCGAAATCTTTTCACGACCTGTCACGGTGATGGTGGCCAGATAAGCCGAAGTTGCCGGATAAACGAGAACCCGGTAAACGCTGCGGTCTTTCAACGGCTGGCTGCGCAGATAAAGTAAAGCCGAGTGCAGATCGAACAGCTCGGGCAAATTGAAGGTGCGCGTCTTTGTCAGACCGGCGCCTTTTCCCTCCGTTCGCGCCCGAGTGACGCCAGTGGCGCTAAAGGAAAGGTGCGTGACGATTCTCTTGGATCGCACAGTTTCGATTTGTTGCATTTCGACCGGGCGCAGAGTGTCGCCGTCAGCAACCGCTCGGTAATTCACGTCGTATCTCCAAAGCGCCCGGGTCAGACCGGTAGTGCGACCTGTCTCCTCGAGTTGAAAACGGTTGCCGGAAAATTTTGAAAAACGTGCCTCGGCCGTTGCGGCGGTTAGTCCGGCCCAGCCGAAGTTGTAAGTTGCCCGCAGCGATCGGGGCTCGGGAAAATTTCCCGGTGGGTCTTTGCTAAGGGTCGATTGCCAAGTGGTGGCGAAACTGGGTGATCCGAGAAGAAGCATGGTCATACCCAATTGAGCGACGGATATCTTACGACGCTCTCGCCTACTTCTGAGATCGGCGGACTTCACATCGTCGGTTAATCGAGAGGCAGAATGCTTAACTTTGAACCCGTACGAAAAAAACACACGCGAGTTTCGCCCGCGTGTGTTTCTGATGCGGAAGATTGGATTAGGGCTTCGTCGGTTTCGGACTGGGCGAGGCTGTTGTCGCCGGCATGGCAGGCAGAGCCGAGGTTTTTTCGGTGGAAGTGGTGGCGCGTCCCGGCTTGTTGAGCACCGTGACCACGTCGTTGGTAAAGTCGTAGTTGTCGCGCGAATACATCACGAGAGGCACGCCATTCAAGCTCATGCCGGACTTGTCGAAGACGAGATCCAGGCTGTTGGTTTTCACCTTGTCCATCACGACGTCGGTAATTTCTTTTACAATTCCTTCGCGCATGCGTAAGGCTTGTTCCTGTAGCTGCCGTTCGCGCGTCTGCCGGAACTCGTTGATCTCACGTTCCATATTCTTGATGTTCGCGATTTTGTCGTCGCGATCCTTCGCCAATTTGGTTTTGGCGTCGGCGCTTAACGCGGAAGAATCCAGCTGCTTGTTCAGATTGTTGATCTCATCGAGCGCTTTTTTGTAGGAGTCCGCGCGCTCGTCGTACTCTTTTTTCGCCGCGGTTTTCGCTTCGTTGATCTTGGCCTCGGCATCCTTGGTTTTGTTGTATTCCTTGAACGCGCGATTCATGTCGATCGTGCCGATTTTCAACGTGCCTTGCGCGAACATCGCCAGGGGAAGCGCCAGGAAAGTCAAAGTGATGGTGAGGAGTTTTGTTTTCATAGTGGGCCAGGGTATTGGTTGGAACCGCATTAGACTTAAATTGTCAATATCCGTTCAAAATTGATAACCGACGTTAAAGTTGAAATGCCCACCGCCTGATCGTCCATCTCGCTGGATGGGAATTCCATAATCAACCCGTAAGGGCCCAATTGGCAAATCGAGACGTATACCGAACCCGAAGTCGGAAGCGATGTGGTCGGTGCTGAAATCGTAGGGGTCGGCGTTGACAAATCCGGTGTCATAGAACAATGCGCCGCGGGCCTTTGGCACGATCGGGAAAGTCAGCTCAACGGTGGCGCGCGCCATCGATTGTCCGCCGAGTGGCTCACCCTGGTTGTCTCTCGGGCCAACATCGCGAAACGCAAAACCACGGAGGTTGTTTGACCCGCCCAAGAAAAGCCGATCGAAAATCGGCACGGCCGGAACCTCTTCCAACTTCGTTACCGGTGTCGGGTGTGGATTGGCCTTGGTCTTCTTTGGAATGTGCGTGAACGGGACGGTCTTGGTTTCCGGGCCATCCCAAACATCGACTGCGGCCGCTTCAGCGTTAATTACAAGGATCAGGTCGAAAGGAAGGTGAAAATACTGCGAGACTTCCACATCTCCACCATAGATCTGTATGTCACCTCCAAGTGGGCCTCCCGATACATAGGGCGCAATCGAAATGCGCTGACCCGTCCGGGTTAACAACGGGTTGTCCCGGCGATCAAAAACAAAACTGGTTAAGACAGTACTCGTCACGGTGGACCCGGCTTCCGCCTGAATTTGCGGGGAGGAGCCGGAGGAGACGTTGTAGATATCGATATCTTCCAGGCGATAACCCAAGGTCATATATGTGTAGGCCGTGAGCGGCTTGCGTAATTCCAGAGCGAACCCGTAATTGCGCTGGTCATACACCGAGCTCAGGTAATTGGCTTCGCTGAAAAACGCCTGACCGCCAAGGGACAGGCGCCGGTCGAGAAAGTACGGTTCTGTTAGGGCCAGGATCAAATCTTTGCGTTGTGTGCCCAGTTGCATACGCAACCTGAACTTCTGTCCGGCGCCCGTAAAACCGGGCCAGTTCAACAAATCGAAATTTCCCTGGGTCAGCTCCGCGAAGACGATCAGCTGGTCTATCGTGCTAAAGCCGCCACCGAAGCTTAATGCGCCCGTCCGCTTCTCCTCCACTTGAATAGTCAGATCCTTCCGGCCGGGCACGCCTGAGTCTTCCGGATAAGTTTCGACTTTGGCAAAGTAGCCAAGGTTCTCGAGCCGCTTCTTGGTGACGTCCACTCGCACCGTGTTGAAAACATCACCGGGTGCGATCAGCACCTCGCGGCGGATGACCTTGTCTTTGGTGCGCGTGTTGCCGACGATATTGATCCGTTGAACGAAGGACCGATTGCCCTCTTCGATCTTATAATGAACATCGATTCTGGCCGGACCGGCCGGTGACCCCTCCGGCACAACTACCAAATCGACATACCCCCCGGCGCCATAGGCGTCGGCCATAGCCTTGGCATCGTCGTGCAGCCCTTTTGGAGAGTAAATGCCGCCCTCCTTCATCTTAAGCAGAGGACGAAGCTTTTGTTCGGTCGTGACTTTGTAACCGGAGAATGAAATTTTGCCGACGTGGTATTGCGGCCCCTCGGTTACCGCAATGGTGATGACAATTGGACCGTTCGCGCGTTCTTTGCGCACGTCCTTCACCTCCACGTCGATATAACCGTGGTTCTGGTAAAACTCCTTAAGGCTATCGAGATCTTGCGCCAATTGCGTCTCGTCCAGTCGCCCTGATTTATCCAAGAACGCGATGATTGTTTTGCCGCGCGTCTTCATCTGTTTGCGCAGGACGGCATCGCTGAAATGAGTGTTCCCTTCGAAACGAATACGTCGCACCGCGCCCTTAGCACCTTCATTTATTGTGTAGACGATGCGCGCCGTCCCGCGCCTCTCGTCAATCGGGTCGACCCGAAACTGTACGGTCACGTCGTTGTACCCACGCCCCTTATACGTATCGATGATATTCTGGCGCCCTTTCTCCAACTGTTCCTCATTGACCGGCGAATTGATTTTGAGGGTGATCCCTTTCCGCAGCCGTTTCGCGTTGACCGTCTGGGCTCCGTCGATTTCAATCTCGCGCACGACCGAACGTGTCTGCACCGCCACGATGACCTTAACGCCCTCGCCTTCCGGCTGGGCAAAAATTCGGACATTCCGAATCGCGCCAGTAGAATAGAGCTGCCGGATGTCCTGTTCCACCACCGCATCTGAATAGGGCTTGCCCACGCCGGTGCGCAGTTGGGCTATGATGCGCTCCTTGCTTACCGTCGCCGGACCAGTGTACTCCACGTCGATCGAGCGGACGGTGGGCGGGCCTTGCTGAGCTTGGGCCAGAATCGCGCCGAGCAACCACCCGACCGAAGCAACCAGGAGAGTAAACGCTCGGCTGTAATTCGGTCCCGAAAATCGTCGCATAAACTATAGATTAGAGATGACGCGTCCCGCGCAGAAATCCGCGCGGGACAGGGCCGTATATCGGGAAGAAGAGGGCAATCGTCAAGGCGGGATTTTCCAACAGCTAAGGCAGCGCTTGTGCATAGACAACGCGCTGAGCCCTTTAGTTCAACAGTTCGTACCAGTTATTGCGGCGTCGCGGCTCGTAACCGGCGTCTCGAATCAATCCCTCAATTTGCTCGGCATTTAGCCGAAATGTTGTGCCCGCGCTGCTGACTACATTTTCTTCCATCATGACGGAGCCAAAATCGTTCGCCCCAAACTTTAAGGCGACCTGTCCGATACCCGGGCCTTGTGTCACCCACGAGCTTTGGATGTTCTCGATGTTATCCAGAAAGATGCGAGAGAGGGCCTGGGTCCGCAGGTATTCGGAAACTCCAGTCGGATATTTTATTTTCAAAACGGTATGCTGTGGCTGAAACGTCCAGCAAATAAATGCGGTAAATCCGCCGCTACGATCCTGTTGATCGCGGATGTGTTGCAGATGCTCGATCCGGTCTTCAATCGTTTCCACATGACCAAACATCATGGTGGCGCTGGATTTCAATCCCAATTCGTGCGCGATTTGCATCACTTCAAGCCATTGCTGGCTGTTGCATTTCAGGGGCGATATTCTTTTGCGGACGCGGTCGACCAAAATTTCGCCGCCGCCGCCGGGGATCGATCCAAGCCCTGCCTTTTTGAATTCCAAGATCACTTCGCGCAAAGACATGCCAAACGTTTCGGCGAAATGTTGAAACTCCGGCGGGCTGAATCCGTGGATGTTAATGTGCGGATATTTTTCGCGGATGTGATGCAAAAGATCGAGGTACCAGGCGAACGGTAGTTTTGGGTGGTGTCCCCCTTGCATTAGAATTTGAACACCGCCCACGGCGGAAAGTTCGTCGAGTTTTTCATCGATCTGTTCGAACGAAAGAACGTAATGATCTTGATCACGCTCCGTTCGGTAAAATGCGCAAAACTTGCAGTAGACGTTGCAGACGTTGGTATAATTGATGTTGCGATCGACGATGTAAGTCACGATCTCGCGCCCGCGTCCCTCATAGCCTCCTCCTTTTGCCAGATTGCGTCGCGCGTCTGCCAAAACACCTAGTTCCTCCAGGGGCCATTGATAAAGTGACAGGGCATCCGCGGGCGTAATCCTTTCGCCCGCGAAAACTTTCTCGCTTAGCGCATCTCGATTTAGCGAAACCATCGCGAACAATCTAGCCGATCCATGGCACACTTACGAGCTTTCCGACAAAAGTCATTTCGCTCCGATTGTAGATGACCGATCCTTGTTTGCACGCCTCTTGTCCGGGAGCGACCCATTTTGTTGCGTCTTCTCTTCTGTAGCGGCGGTCTGTGACCGTCGCATTATTTGTCGCTGTGGTCGCAGCCGTCTGGCATGCATTCGAGGGCCATGCATCGATTGCGCATTTTCCGCTGATCGTGTCAGATTGCCCGACTCCTCATTGCTGCCCTCTCCCCGTCACCAGGAAAGAGGATTAGGGTGAGAGGGATCACTAATAAATGCAGAACTCTGTCGCAATCGTCGGTGCCGGCGTTTCGGGCTTGACCTGCGCCGTCGTTTTGGCCGAGCACGGATGTGACACCGCGATTTTTGCGGAAGAAACCGGTCAACACACTACCTCGGCTGCGGCCGGAGCTATTTGGTACCCGTACGATGCCGAGCCGGCTGAACAGGTGATCGTTTGGGCACTCGAGACTTACAAAGTCCTTGTCGATCTTGCACGCGATAAGCGCAGCGGCGTTTCCATGATCGAACTACGCACCTTTGCTCGCACTGGTGAAATTCAAATTCCAGAGTGGGCAATTCCACTCGGCGCGCGCCGTTTATCAAATTTCGTCCCGATTCCAGACCGCGCACAGCGCGGTGGCCAGCCTGTCATTCCGAGCGGAGTCGAGGAATCTCTCGCTATTAAACAATCAGAGATTCCTCCCGCCCTCAGCAGCGGGTTCGCCCTCACTGTTCCACTGATGGACACAACCATCTACCTCGATTATCTCGCGCAACGCCTCATGGTTGCGGGCGGCACCATCAACGGCGGTGTTCGTCTGGCCAAACTCGAAGATGTCAGCCGCGAATTCGACCTGGTCGTCAACTGCGCAGGTATTGGCGCGACAAATTTGGTTCCCGATCCTGAGCTTGAGCCGCATCGCGGGCAAGTCGTCATCGTGCCCAAGCTCAGTCTCACTTGCGCGATCGTTTGTGATGACCTTCCCCTCATGTACGCAATCCCGCGAACAAATGACTGTGTCTTTGGTGGAACGAATGAACTCAGCTACGATCGCGAGGTCGATCCGCTGGCGACATCACGGATTCTGGCTGAGTGCAGCCGCTCTCTTAACATCGATCCGCCTAACGTGCTGATAGAACACGTTGGCCTTCGCCCATTTCGCAAGTCAGGCGTTCGTGTTTGCATTGAGCGTTTAGCCGACGGCCGCACGGTCGTTCACAATTACGGCCATGGTGGCTCAGGTTTTACACTTTCCTGGGGCTGCGCCCGCGAAGTCGTTGACCTCGCTGGGTAGCGCAACGTGCTCGCCATTGCGAACTTTTCTTTGACTCGAAAACTATCACCGCGTCGCAATCTGTCAGAAAAGATTGTTTCGGCGGGACGCCGAAACCGGCACGCGAGACGCGTGCGCTACCCAAACTTAATGATTCGGCAGAAGACTCCGCTACGTCAACGCGATGGCCTGAAAGGAGCTGACGACGTCGTCTGGTCCTTTGGAGGTGAAGAATGATTCGTAGAAGCCCGGGCCAAGATCCCAGTAGTCGCCCTTGTAATACTCGTCCCGATAAAATCGCCAAACGCCGCTGACGACGATGAGCGAGCTGATGCGATCGTTCCAGAAATTGCCGATGAAGTGGAAACTCAAGTTGGTCCGGGCATAGGCTCCCTTAAACCCAGTGTGATCGTAAACCACCAGCTCGGGCAGCCGAATGTTTTCCGTCACCAGGGGTGTTGATTCCTTACCGGCGGCCGAGGCGTGATAACTCAAATTTCCGAGTTTCCATTTTGTATCGATGACGCAGCCGTTGTCCGGCGACAATTCAGTTTTGGGTATTTGTCTCATAAGCGGGCGGGATTTTTGGTGATTTGAACAAACGCAAATCGCGCTGTCGAGCCTCTTTGAAGGATTACTTTTAACCGCGGATTGCGCGGATTAAACGGATGAGCCGGCGATCGCAGAGCAGAACGTTCAATCCGCAACTTCCGCCGCCATATATACGATTACCAGACAGGGAGTGGCAGATCTAATCCGCGACCTCAGCGTCATCCGCGGTTGTTTGGATAGCGAAATAAATTCGCGGCCTAAGCAGAGCGTCGCGGTCAAATCAAATGCTCGCGCTGATCGGAACGGAGTCGAATGGTTTTGTTTTGCAAATTGTGCATGGCGCGGATGAACCGGACGGTTTTGCTTTTCGCGCGCATTAACATCGAATGGGTTATGGCGGTGGAACCTTTCGCTTTTACGCCACGCAGAAGCGCGCTGTCGCTAATGCCGGTTGCGCAAAAAATGATGTTCTTTCCATTCGCCAGATCGTCGGCCAGGTAAATGCGATCGAGATCTTTTTCGCAACCATCGTCGATTAGTTTTTGGCGCTCTTTATCGTCGCGTGGCCACATTTTGCATTGCATATCGCCGCCCAGGCATTTGATTCCAGCAGCCGCCAGCACCGCCTCGGGCGATCCACCGATTCCCATGTAAAGATCGATATCGCTTTCCGGCAGGGAGGGCGCCATGGCCGCGGCAATATCGCCGTCACCGATCATACGTAGCGAGGCCCCGGCCGCGCGAATTTGTTCGACGATTTCCTGGTGACGCGGCCGATCCAGCATCATCACGACCACGTCCTGAACCCGTTTTTCCACAGCCCGTGCGACAATGGCCAGCGTTTCTGCGACCGGGCTGTCGATGTTGAGATTATCGCCGCGCTTCTGCGTGTATTGAATCACGGGCGGCCCGTAGGCCAGCTTCGACATGTAGAACGACGGTACGTCGCGCAAAGCGACCTTCACTCCTTTTTCGGGACTGGCCGCCGCGATACAACTGATCGAATTCGGGGCGCCTTTGGAAATATTGGTCGTACCATCAATAGGATCGATGGCGATATGGAACGGGGGCGAGCCGGGCATCCAGGTGCCGAGTTGCTCGCCTTTGAAAATTCCGGGCGCCTCGTCTTTGATTCCCTCGCCGATGACGACTTCGCCGCAAATGTTCATTAAATCGAACATCCCACGCATGGCATCGCAAGCGGCGCCGTCGGCTTTCTCTTTGTCGCCGCGCCCGAGCCAGCGCAGCGAGTTCAAGGCGGCCGCTTCGGTGGCGCGAACAAAATCGAACTCAATGATTCGCTCGATATCGGGGTAATTCTGTTTCGGCAAGCGCGGCATGGCGGATTAGATTCTGACAAAGAGTGATGAGTGACAAGTGACCAGTGACGAATTGAATGGGGCAGTATGGGAGTGCTGGAGTTATGGAGCGCTGGCGTGGCGGAAGTCGGACGCCCGTGCTCCTGCTCGTAATCGTACTCGCGCATGCGTGGTAAAGTGAAAACCGAATGGAGGCCTCGTTTAGCGTGCGAGACTGATGTGGCGGCGATTGAGGCGCTGATTCCGCTTTCTGTCCGCGGATTGCAAGCGGCTCATTATTCGCCAGCGCAAATGGAGGCCGCGCTTGGTTCGGTTTTTGGCGTGGATCGACAATTGATTCGTGATGGCACCTATTTCGTGGTCGAGCAGAAAGGCGGAATGGTTGGCTGCGGCGGTTGGAGTAAGCGCAAGACGCTTTTTGGAAGCGATCATCAGACCAACCGCGATGATGCAGAGCTGGATCCGGCCCGAGATTCGGCACGCATTCGCGCTTTTTTCATTCATCCGGCCTGGACGCGGCGCGGGATCGCCAGCGTGATTTTGGAACAATGCGAGAAAGCTATTCGTGAAGCAGGATTTCGGTCGGTGGAGCTGGCCTCTACGTTACCGGGAATTCCGTTTTATGCTGCATTTGGTTATTCCGCAGGGGAACGCAAAGAGATTTCGCTGGGAGGCGGCCTGACTTTGGCGGTCGTGCGAATGACGAAGAAATTGTAGCGGGAAAGGAGAAGAGGCGTCCTGCCTCTTTTTTATAAAAATAAAGAGTCTGGGAAGGCTCTTCTACTTCCCCCGTATGCCGATGGTCGAGCCTGTCATGGAAAGTTTGAACTGCCCCGCCGCGGCGAGCACCTGCAACGGGCGCGTCGATAGAACAGGAAACTAAACCGGTGGCGTGCCTTCCGGCGGCAGAACGCCCGCGCTCGCCACGGCTTCCTCAGGGATAACGGCCGGCGTTGCTGTCATTTGCGGTTGCTTGATTCGAGTGGACATCAACATCGCGCTGAAAAGCAGAGCCGCTGCCAGAAAATAGGGGGCGCCCGGCACCTGAAACGAATGTTTCGGGTCGATAAACCAGCCGAATGTTCGCGAAAACAAAACCGGGCCAATGATGAAAGTGATCGAACGCAAGCTGCCGAGAGCACCTTGCAGTTCCCCTTGTTCCCGTTCGCTCACCCGATGTGTCATCATGCCTTGGGCGGCCGGCATCGATATGTTCCACAGGGAAATAATTGGAATCGACGAAAGAAAAAGGGCTCCATTTCTGGCCAGACCAGCGATGAACATGCCGATCGCGCCGAAGAATTGCCCGATGTAAAGCGTGCGGCGTTCGCCGAATCGCTTGACCATTCGTCCAGTCAAAAACCCGGAGATGAGAGCTGTGCAGACGCCGACCACAGCCAGGGACAAGCCGATCATGCTGTTGCTCCAGGCGTAACGATAGATGGCGTAGAGCGCCCAAACGGTGAACGCATTGTGCGCGGTATAGGCGAGGAACTGGATTGTGGCCAGGCGCCAGAGCTCGTGATGCGAGCGGAGCAAGACAAGCGATCCGACCGGATTGGCGCGCCGCAGGGTGAATTCTTTCCGCTTCTCGTGCGGGAGCGATTCAGGGACCACAAAATATCCCCAAAGCCAATTTGCCAGGCTAAAACCAGCCGCCACCCAGAACGGCAGACGTGGGTCGACATCCCCGAGCAGACCGCCGATGGCTGGTCCGAGCACGAACCCGACGCCAAACGCGACCCCAATCATTCCGAACGCGCCGGCGCGCTTTTCTTTCGGCACCACGTCGGCGATGTAAGCCATGGCCGTCGGGATACTCGAGGTCGTGATCCCGGAAACGATGCGCCCAACAAACAGCCAGCTCATGCTTGGGGCCATGGCCATGACGATGTAGTCAATTCCCAAACCCAGATTCGACAACAAGATTACCGGACGACGACCGAACCGGTCGGACAGCACGCCGAGCACCGGCGAAAAAAAGAACTGCATCAGCGCGAACACCAGACCGAACCAGCCGTTCCAGTCGGCCGCGTTCTTCATGTTTCCGCCCATCAAATTGAGGATCAGCTTGGGCAAGACCGGGCCAATCAAGCCGACGGTGAGCATGTCGAGCGTGACCGTGACGAGAATAAAAACGACCGCAGCCTGGCGCACTTTCACAACGGAACTTGTAGCGACGACGATGCCAGGACGCAAAGTCAGAAACGCGGGCAATCGCGGCACTAAGGCCGCTCCCACATTGGCTCGCCGTAGCGGCGCTCTATGAGCGCCGGCCTTTTGGCCCTACCTGTGCAGGGAAGGTCGAATCCGCAGAAAGAACTCGAACGCGTAACCGGGGCCATCACCGTAATAGCGATCAAGACCGTTAGGCCAAACATTGACGGGGAATTGGCCGCCCATTCCGACATCAATTTTATTGCCGTGCGAAAGGTCGCGCACGTAGCCAATTGTTATTGCATGCACCGGAAAAATCCTTTCCACGTCGGCGAGTCTGAGCCC
>Ga0066710_100003321_pt1 | contig 13652 bp, 12 predicted proteins | sample GraSoiAngelo_159_FD_79666 | JGI IMG/M metagenome (GOLD analysis project Ga0066710, IMG submission 79666) | Grasslands soil microbial communities from the Angelo Coastal Reserve, California, USA - 14_1009_16_40cm | ecosystem: Environmental > Terrestrial > Soil > Grasslands | place: USA...
CTGCTGCTCGAGGAGGAGGCCACGATCCACGGCATCCTGCGCGCGCGCATGCCCACGCGCCTCGCGGAGGCCCTGCTCGCCGACGCGCGCGTGGAGGGAAGCACCCAGCGGTCGCAGCTCAAGCGAGAGGAGCGCGCGCGTCTGGTCCAGGCGCTCACCCGGCATCCTCTCTACTGGACTGGGGACGAAGGCTACAGGCGCGCGGAGGTGACCGGCGGAGGCGTCGCGCTCGACGAGATCGATCCGCGCACGATGGAGAGCCGCCTCCATCCGGGGCTTTTCCTCTGCGGGGAGATCCTGGACGCATTCGGACCGATCGGCGGCTACAACTTCGCGTGGGCCTGGGCCACCGGGCGCGCCGCGGGAATCGGCGCCGCCTCTCGATGAGCTATACTGTCGAAAACCCGTGCCGGGAAGGAGACGCGATGACCCTGCGCCGTCCTGTTCGTTCCGCTTGGATCTTACTCGTCCTGCTCGTGCTGACTGCCGCCGCATCCGTACGCGCCGCGAGCGCGCAGGCCCGGTTCGAGTGGCCGGAGCGGGCGAAGAATCTCAAGGTGCTCCCCAAGGACACGCCGAGAGAAAAGCTGCAGGCGACGATGGTCGGCTTCACGCGCTCGCTGGGCGTCCGTTGTCCCTTCTGCCACGTCGGTCAGGAGGGCCAGCCGCTCACGAGCTTCGATTTCGTCTCGGATGAAAAGCCCACGAAAAACGTGGCGCGCGGAATGATGAAGATGGTCCAGGGCATCAACAAGGATCTGCACAAGATGAAGATCCCGGAGACGAACCGGGTCGAGGTCCAGTGTATCACCTGCCACCGCGGCCGGCCGCGTCCCATGATGCTGAGCGAGGAGCTGGCCGCCGTCTACCAGAAGGCGGGAATCGACAGCACGGTGGCCCGCTACACGATGCTGCGGGACCGCTTCTACGGCGCGGGCTCCTATGACTTCAGCGAGCGAAGCCTGAGCGAGCTGGGGTCCTCGCTCATGGCCAAGGGGCGCCATGACGACGCCATTCGAATCTTCCAGCTCAACCTGCAGCAGAACCCCAGCTCCTCCTTCGCCTACTCCAGCCTCGCCGATGCCTATGCCGCGGCCGGCCAGAAGGATCTGGCCATCCAGAATTACGAAAAAGCCGTGCAGCTCGAGCCCCGGAACCGGGAGGCCGAGCAGAAGCTGAAAGCGCTCCGCGGCGAAGCGAAATAGTGCGTGACCTCGTCGCGCGCGGCCCCGTCCCCGGCCCGGATCTGGGCCGCCCGGGGCCTGGCCGTGGCCGCGGACGGGATCCAGATCTTCGCGGTGCCCGCCTTCTTCGGCGGCGCCGCGTCCCCGTTGAACGACGCGCTCGACTTGGCGGCCGCGGCGGGGTTCATCCTGCTCCTGGGCTGGCACTTCGCGTTCCTGCCCACGTTCATCGCGGAGCTCATTCCGGTCGTGGATATTTTCCCCACCTGGACGGCGGCGGTTCTCTTCGTGACGCGCGGTAGAGGCTAGCCCGGCCGCTCAGTGCCGTTTGAAGTACTGCACCGCGCGCTCGTGGCGGAGCGCGGCCTCCCGCGTCTTGAAGGTGCCCAGGTTTCGCCTCTTGCCGGTTCTTGGATTTAGCTTCCTCGAATAAAGCCGGTACTCGCCGGTCTTCAGCTTGCGGATCATGATGGCCTCCAACGTACATCCGGTCCCGACGACCGGACGGTCGATCTACCAGTATAGAACCGGGTCCATTCCCCATGTCACCCCGGTGATACACTCGAGCCCGGCGTTTCGCTCCGCGGCAGCGACCGACCCACACCTCGAGTGGCGCGACATGACGAAAACCCTGCGTCCCACGACCTCACGTCCTTTCCTGTGCCTCCGTCCCCTTCGCGCGATCGCCTGCCTGCTCCTCCTGATCTGCGCCTCCCGCGAAGCGGAGGGGGAAACCCCGCTCACCACTGTCCGCGTGGCGCAGGGGCTCTCGATGCCCCTCTTCGTCGCAACGCCTCCGGGCGACACCACGCGGCTCTTCATCGTGGAGCAGCGCGGGCCGGACGCCCGCGGACGCATCAAGATCTTGAAGAGCGGCGCCATCCTCGCTACGCCGTTCCTCACGACCGGGACCCTCGCGCAGGGGACCGAGCAGGGTCTTCTGGGACTCGCGTTCGCGCCCGACTACGCGACCAGCGGTCGCCTCTACATCGACTACACCGATTCCCTGGGGAACACGCAGGTGGTCCGGCACACGGTCTCGGGCAATCCCGACATCGCGAATCCGGCCGGGACCGTGATCCTTGCGATCAACCAGCCTTACGCCAACCACAACGGGGGGTGGCTGGGATTCGGGCCAGACGGATACCTGTACGTCTCCACCGGGGACGGCGGGAGCGGGGGTGATCCCGAGGACCGCGCGCAGAACATCGACAGCCTTCTGGGGAAGATGCTGCGGCTGGACGTGAGCGGATCTTCCTACACGATCCCTCCCGGAAACCCCTTCGCGGGCCCGACCCCCGGACGTGATGAGATCTGGGCGTTCGGGCTTCGCAATCCATGGAGGCCCAGCTTCGACCGGCAGACGGGGGATCTCGTGATCGCGGACGTGGGCCAGAGCGCTCGCGAGGAGATCGACTTCGCCCCGGCCGGGACGGCGGGCGGCGTGAACTACGGGTGGCGCTGCTTCGAGGGCAACCTTCCCTATACGTCGAGCAGCACCACGCCCTGCGGGACGTGCGCGGCTCCCGGATGCACGGTGTTCCCAGCCTATGACTATGATCACACCCTCGGGCGTTGCTCGATCACCGGAGGCTACGTTTACCGCGGATGCGCGATTCCCGATCTGCGCGGGCAGTATTTCTTCGGCGACTACTGCGGCCGCCAGATCTACACGGGGCGGTTCCAGAACGGATTGCTCGCAGGTGTGCGGGACCGCACCGCGGAGCTGGCGCCCTCCGGCGCCACCATCGGAAACATCACGAGCTTCGGCCAGGACGCGCGCGGAGAGCTTTACATCACCGATCAGGGCGGACAGGTGTTCAAGATTGTCGCCAAGGCCTCCGTCCTCGAGTCGGACATGCCGGTCTTGCAGGTCAGGACCGCCCTGGGCGACACCCTGGGCTCCACCTCGCCCGGCAATGCGCTCACAACGGGAATCGTCCCCTTCGCGGACGCGGGCAGCCGGATCCGCGGCGTCGGGTATCTCGAAAGCGCCCAGCTTCGCGACTGCACGGGGATCGCGGGAGGATGCGTCACCGCGCGCGCGCGGCTCGATCCCTTCGACATCGACCTCCGCGCCTGCGTCGATTCCGCGGCCGCGACACTGACGCGGCAATTCGTCTTCACGAACACGGCAGTCTTCGCTCGTCCCCTCGCCTATGTGGACGTCATCACGCCGCGGCTGCGAGACGACCCCAACAGCGCCGTCCAGGCGTCGGCGGCCGGCTCGGGGCACACCGCCGTGCTGGTCCAGGCCGACGCGTTTTCACCCGACCGGTGGATCGTGCACTCCGGGTCGGGCTCGGCAGGTGTCGCCCTCAGCGCGGACGTGGACACCACCTCCCTGCTCGTGGCGCGCATCGCGTCGGATGAGCCGCTGGCCGGAGGTACTACGGCGGGACCCGCGTCGGTCGGCATGGCGCTGGGATTCGATTTCGGCTCGGTCTCTCCCGCGGTCCCGGAAACAGTGACGGTCGTCACCAAGGTCCAGGCGAGCGCGCCGAGCGGCGTTGACACCGGTGGATCGCCCCCGGTCCGGGGCGGCCTCCGGGTCCTGAGCCGGATTCCGTTCCGGACGGATCTGAAGCTCGAAGTCGCGCTGGCTCGCGCGGCGCGCGCATCGCTTGACGTGTTCGACACGGCGGGACGGCGCGTCCGCGCGTTGAAGCGCGGCGTAGTGCCGGCCGGCAAGACTCTTTTCTCGTGGGATGGGAAGCTTGATTCCGGGGAGCAGGCGCCCTCCGGCATCTATTTCGTCAAGCTGGGGACCGAGGACGGATCGCTGATGAGGCGCGTCGTCCGGCTGCGTTGAGCGGGTGGTTCCTAGCTCAGGCTTCGGGCTCGCCCGGATCGCCCGCATCCGCTTCAGGCTGCAGCGTCTCCGAAGACTGCTCCCCCCCGGCCTTCGCGGCTGCGCGGGCGGCCGCCTTCTCGGCGTTCCGCGCCTGGCGGGCGGCGCGCTTCTCGGTCGCCTTTTCGGCCCGCTTCTTGGCCTTCTGATTCTTGAGGAACGACGGGCTTCCCCTGCCTCCCATCATGCACTCCAAACATGGGATTGGTCGTGACGCGGTAACGCCCGGACCCCCAGTCTCGGTCTTACGCGCTCCCGTTACAACATGAAAGCGTCGGGGGGCGGTGTAGAATCCGGGGATGGCCATCCTCGTTCTCGCCGCGCTCGCGCTCGCGCAGGGCGGCGGCATCATCGGAACACCCTCTCCCGATTGGCCCAAGCTGCGCTGGGTCCAGGGCGGCCCGCTCCGGCTCGCGGATCTGAAGGGCCGCGTGGTCCTGGTCCGTTTCTTCATGGACGAGCGGTGTCCCCTGTGCAGGGGCACGGCTCCCACGCTGAACGAGTTCGATCGCGAGTTCGGCCCGAAGGGGCTGGTCGTGCTGGGCTTCCACACGCCGAAGCCACGCCCTCGCCCCACGTCGGTCGCGCAGGTGCGCGACTATGTCGAGGCGTTCGGATTCCGTTTTCCGGTCGCGGTGGACGACGAATGGAACGCACTCCGGAGACTCTGGCTCGATCGTGTCCCGGACGCGGAGTTCACCTCCGCGTCACTCCTGATCGACCGGAAGGGAATCGTGCGGCACGTCCAGCCCGGCGGAATCTACGCGAAGGATTCGAGCGATCCGGGCGCTCGGCGCGACTACCGCGCCATGCGGGCCGCGATCGTCAGGCTGCTCGCCGAGCGGTGAGCCCGGGTCCGGCGCTCAAGGGCCTGCGCTTGCCAGAAGCTGCCTCGGGTTTCCGGACCGCATCTGCTCCACCACGCGCTCGCCTACGATCGCGCCGACCCGCGTGCCCTCCTCATTGTCGTGCCGGAAGTGAATGCCACCGTAGAGCCGTGACATTGCGGCTTCCAGCGATTGCTGCACGAAGAAGTCGCGCTCGGCGGGGAACACCTCCCCCATCACGGCCGCGGCCGCGGCGGAGATCGTGGAGTGGCCCGAGGTGTAGGACGGAAAGTTCGGCGTGGGGATGACGGTCACGAGGCCGGGAATGCGCTGGAAGGGGCGCGCGATCCAATACTTGTACTTGCACGCCCAGCATTCGATGAAGGCATCCGCCATGGCGGCGTTGAGGTAGGCGTGCGCCCGCGCCGATGCGGCGAGTCCCAGGCTCTGGGCCACGATCCGATCGTTCAGCAATTCGTTCCAGATCGCGGGGGGTGACGTGTCCGCCCACTTGTGGACGATCGCGATCTGTTCCTGCGTACGGCTCAGGGAGACGTCCAGCACTTCCTGCGTATCTTGCAGATCCTGCGCCGAGCCGTAGGCGTACGGGGGCTGGGGCTCGATCTCCGAGCCTGAGCCAAGAACCCAGGTCTTCCAGGTGCCGCACATGGGCAGAACAGGATTGGTACCCGTCCAGATTCCGTCACCGGCGGGCGGCGTTTCCGTGTACGAGGCATTGGATCCGTCCGACATGCCGCGCGCCACGACGGCGCGTCCCACCGCGCTGCCGAGCATCCAGGCGCCCAACGCGGACCCGTCCGAGCCCTGATCCAGCGCGATCTCCGCGGACGCCGTTTCCTGGATCCGATCGAGCCGCGCGGGGAAAAGATAGCCGAGCACGAGCGACGCCATGCCCGCGGCGACGGAATGCTCGGGCAGGTGTCCCCGGCGGCGGTCCCCAGATGCGACCAGCGCGTCGTAGATCCCGACATGAACCAGAGCATAGGCGCGCGCCATAAGGGGAGGAGGGAGCTTCGCGTCCACGCCGAGCTCTTTGGTGAGTCGATTCCAGACCACCACGGCGTTTGGTCCCACGCTCTTCCGGAGTGGCGCGCCCCGGCTCGAGAGTCGCTCGAACAGCACCCGGTCCCCGGGGGAGGCTCCATCCGATTCGTGTCCCGGCGCGGGCAGGGCAGGATCCAGAGGCGAGCTGATGACGAACCGTGGGGCATCGGTCGCGGCGCCGAGGCGGGCCGGCGCCACGGGCGTCTCGCGGGCGCAGCTGCATACGGACAGCGCCAGGAGAAAGAGGATCTGCCACTTGAGGTGCGTACGCATGGGAGAGGTCCTCGATCGGGGTTCCGAGTGGCGGCTGAAAGAAGCTTTGAGCGTAGCATGCGAGTCCATAGGCTCCTCCTTGGGCCGAGACCACCCGTGCCAGCCCTAGCACGATCCAGGCCAGCAGTGCGCCAAAGGGCGCTGAAATTCTTTCTCATTCGTCCCGTAGAAGATCGTCCGAATGCCCCACGCGGGACACAAAACCGGTCCTCAGGCCGCAGGCAGCCCCCAAAACGGACCCTGGAACCAACGTTCTTCCCAAAGCTTGCCGGGCCGGATCGCATTTCCAGGGGCCCCGCTGGCACAGGGCTTGATCTACCAAGCAGTGCCGACCGCCAAAAGGGCTCAGGTCGGCGTGATCAAGGCCCAAGGAGGAGAACATGAAATCTCTGCCTGTGCTCGCTGCGCTCCTGTTCGCGCTCATGGTCCTCGTGCTCGCGCCAACTTCCGCCGGCGCGTTCGGTCTCTCGGGGATCGGCGCACGTATTGGCGAAGTGGATCCCGAAGGCGCGGACGGAGCCTTCACGATCGGCGGACACCTCGAGCTCGAGCAGTCCGGGACGCGTCTCCACCTGCAGCCCGGAGTGATGTACTGGTCGAGCCGGGACGTCCACGACATCAACCCGAATTTCGACCTCATGTACCATTTCGCTCCCGCCGCGCGGGTCAGCCCTTACGTGGGAGGGGGCGTGGGAGCTCATTTCTACTCGATCGATCTTCCCGGACCCAATGACACCCATTCGAATCTGGGCGCGAATTTCTTCGGCGGCGTCCTGGTTCCGTCCGGATCGCTCCGTCTATTCGGCGAAGCGCGGTACGTCGCCACGGACATGTCCCAGTTCATGATCACCGGCGGGGTCACGATGCCCTTCGGACATCACTGATCGTCGATGCTCGCCTCAGGCGATTCTGACTCCGTGGTTCTCAAGTGACGAGCCGGGTCCAGGGAAGGGCCCGGCTCGCACGATCTCCGAAACGCACGCGCGAAGGCGCGCTCCCCTCGCCGGTTTCATCCTGATATAATCCGCTGCCCGTGGCGCCGCGAGGGCGGCGCGGACAAAACCACAGAGGAGGAGGCGCCCACATGCCACGCTATGTCATCGAGCGGGATATTCCCGGGGTCGGGAAGCTCTCGAAGCAGGAGCTCCAGGGCATTTCGCAGAAGTCGTGCAGCGTACTCCAGAAACTCGGGCCCCAGATCCAGTGGGTCCACAGCTACGTCACCGGCGACAAGATCTACTGCGTCTACATTTCGCCGAACGAAGAAATGGTGCGCGAGCACGCGAAGCAGGGCGGATTCCCCGCCAACCGGATCTCCGCCGTCAAGGAGGTCATCGATCCCACGACCGCCGAAGTCTGAGGCGGTCGGGGTCGAAGCTGGTGGCGCGGGAAGAAGACGAATCCCGTCTTGTTCCCGCAGACCCGTGCCGTTCATCCCGAGGGGGAACCATCGCTTTGCGCCTGTGCATGACGCTACTCCCCAGGGCGCACCCAGCCCTCCTCCGGCAGGAGCGCCTTGTGCCCGGAGGGACGGATCTTTCGATAGACTTCGGAGGGCATCCTCTCGCGACCCTGCAGGGTGAGGAGCGAGCGGAGCGGGATATCGAACAGACGCTCGTTTTCCTCGAGGTAGGGGCGGGCCACCTCCCAGTCGTCCGATCCCATCTCGGCATACTCCCCGCCGTTCAGCTGATCGTCCGTGAGCTTCCGTTCCGGATCGCGCACGTAGATCGCGCCGCCGGAGGCGAGTGAGAAGAGATTTCCGCCCGGGTAGGGGGTCTCGAGGTCGGTCATCGCGCCGTCCTCGTCGAACGTGATGCCGTTCAGGATCACGAATCCGCCCCCGTTCAGCGGATCGCCGGCCATGAAGGATTCCGCGAGGTAGTCGAGACAGGTTCCGTTGATGACCACCCGGGGACGGCCGACCGCGTTGATCATCGGACGCCCCGCCGCGTTGCCGAGGACGTAGGCGCTGCCGCCTTTCGCCGCGTACATGAACGTCTGGCCGATATCGCCGTGCACGACCAGGGTCCCGTCCTTCATGATCTGCGCGAGCTGATCCTGCGCCGATCCGTGGACATGGATCTCGGGGCCGTCCATGCCCGAGGCGAGGTAGTCTCCCGAGGATCCGTACACGTCGATCCGGAGCCCGCCCGCTTCCGGCCCCAGCCCGCATCCGATGAAGCGCTGTCCCCGGACGCCGAAGATCAGGATGTGCCGGTAGCCGCGCGCGTGGATGTCCACGACGGCGCGGGCGAGCGAATCGTTGCCCTCGGGCGGATAGCCCCGCGCGTCCAGGATGGCGACCGAATCCGGCGCCGCGGCCGAAGCGGGAGAGGTGGTACCGTGCTGAAACCACGCGGTCCCGCGGCTTCCCGAGGAACGGGCTCCCTCGAGGATCCGGAGGGTGGTGCGGTCCACCATCGAAAGCATGCAGCTTCGCTTCATCGGGCCCGTCGGGTAGCGCCGGTCCATCAGCAGCGTGAGAAGCTCCACGAGCTTCAGGGGATCCGCCCCGTCGCGCGCCGCTTCCTCCATCTCCTCGAGCAGGCTCGCGACGTCGGCGTAGCCCCAGTCCGGGATCCGGCCGCGGATCATCTCGAAGGAAGAGGCCGGATCCACGATCTGCTCGAGGATGTCCGCCGGGTTGGGCCCGCGGACGGCGGAGGGCGTCACGGCGCCCGCGTACGCGCGCTTCCGTCCATCCGGCTCGATCCGCCTCCCGAACTTGTCCTCGCACCTGAGGACCCACCCTCCGCCGGTGGCCGCGGCGGCGCCCCCGTTCTCGTCCCCGGCATCCACCGTGAACGTGAAGGCGCCCCCGTCCGTGTGGCTTCCCCCGCGCGCATTCCAGAAGAGGTCGGCGCGCGACCAGTACTTCGGATCTTCGCTCGCGAGGCTCTCCAGCGCGGCGTCGATGGCCTGCTTCTCCGAGGCGGCGAATCCGATGGACTGCGACCCGCGCTGCATCGCGAATACCTGGGGCCGCAACATCGACGTGTCGGTAATCCCGCTCAAGCGCTTCGCGCCCGATTTGGGATCGGACTGCGCTATAAGGAAGAACCAGGGGCCGTCCGGGGAGCCGTGGATGTGCACCGCTGAGAGCTTGCGGTAGAGCGCCTGCTTCTCCTCCGGCAGGAGCGCGAAGTCGCGCTCCGTCGTGGGGGCCATGGCCTCGATCACGTACTCCAGCGGGTATCCGTAGACACGGTTCAGGAGATCGAAAGCGAGCACCGCCACCTCGGTATCGGTCAAGTAAAGGGGGAAGATTCTCCGCTGTGCGAGATAGCTCGAGATCGAAGCGTAGTTGGCGAAGTCCCCGTTGTGGACCAGCGCCTCGTTCATGCCAATGAAGGGATGGGCGCCGCCCGGGTGCCAGACCCGGCCCTTGGTGGGGTAGCGGTGATGGCCGATCCAGATGGATGCGCGGAAATCCTCGAGCCCGTATGCGCGGATTACGTCCTCGCCGTAGCCAACCAGCTTCAAGACCAGGAGGTCCTTTCCGTGGGAGAGCACGAAGGCGCGCTTCTCGCCCGCGGAGGCGTAGAGCTCCCGGTTCAACCGGTAGGTGTTCTGATAGACGATCTCGTCCTCGGCCGAGGCCAAATCTTGGATTCCGCTCGCTCTCTGGAACTGCTCGCGGACGTCCTCGCGCACGCGCACGAAGTAGCAGGTCGCCTCCGGAGGGGGCACGTCCAGGCCGAGCGATTTCTGCGCGCCGGCCAGGAGGGGAATCTGGGCCGTGTGGTCTACCTCGAACGTGGGCGCCACGTACGCGCGCTCCACGTGGGATCGGACGGAGCCGTCCAGGTACGCGACTGCGAGGAGATAGTCCTCGGCGAGGACGCGCGCGGGAACGCCGAAGAACTCGGGATCCAGGCCCGCCGCAGCAATGCCGCCCCCCTTGCCGTTGCCGCGGTTTCGCATCTGGAGGAGCGCCTGAAGAAGGTGCCTTCCTGCGACGGGCACGCTGGAGGCGATTCCGATGACCCCGCAGCCCCCTTCGGCCTCGAGGACGCGGGAGGCCAAAGCCGGCGGCGCCTCGAGCCCGCGGCGGGAGGAGAGAATCGCCTCAGCGCGCTCGAGCGGCACGGGCTTCCACGGGGGTGTTATAGGAGAGGACGTCGGTGCGGCCGCGCAGCTCGCGGACGCTTCTCATTCCGAGGCGGCGGAGGAGATCCGCAAGCTGCCACTGGAAGGACTCGTAGAGGCGACTGATCCGCTCGCTGCCCCACTCGGGGTCCACGAGGGCGGACAGCTCGGGATCCGTCGTGGTCAGTCCGAAGGGGCATCCGCGCCCGCGCTCGCAATTGCTGCACCGCGTGCAGCCCAGCGCGACCAGCTCGGTGGTGCCGAGGACACACCCATCCGCGCCCAGTGCTATGGCCTTGGCGATATCGTAGGCCGTCCGGATCCCGCCGCTGGCCATGAGCACGATCTCGTCGCGGATGCCCTCGCTCGAAAGGAACCGGTGCACGCGCGGGATCGCGAGCTCGATGGGCATGGCGATGTTCTTCTTCGCGATCTCGGGCGCCGCGCCCGTGCCGCCGTAGCTCCCGTCCACATGGAGGATATGCGCCCCGGTGTAGTAGCTCCCGACGGCCACCATGTCCACGTCCGTGGGCGTCGAAACCTTCACCGACACGAGGGCGGTCGGATGCATCGCCTTGATCCAATCCACGTGCTTCTTGTGGTCCTCGACCGAATACACGCTGTGGAACGGAAAGGGCGAGAAGAGGCTCACCCAGGGCACGCTCTCCCGCATCCGGGCCACGGCCATCGTGGCCTTGTCCCCGAGGAGGTGCCCTCCCAGACCGGGCTTCGCCCCCTGGGCGTACTTGAATTCGACAATCGGAGCGCGGAGGATCGTCTCCTCGCGCACCCCGAACATGCCGGTCGCGATCTGCGTGATCACGTGCTCGCGGTACTCCGCGACCGAGTCCGGGTAGCCCCCCTCGCCGGTGCAGGTGAAGGTCCGCCATTTCCGGGCGGCCTTCGCGCGCGCGAGCATGATCTGCTCGCTGATCGAGCCGTAGGACATTCCCGCGCCGTACCAGGGCACAGGGATCTCGATCGCGCGGTCATAGGGTCTGCGGTTGAGCGGGATCGACATATCTATGGGCTCGCTCTCGGGGATCCGCCTCGACGCGTCGGCGAAGCGGAAGTCGAGGAGGTCGAAGCCGCCCCCGGATTCTCCGATCCGGTGCTCGAGGCCATTCGAAGGCGGACGGCCGGTATCCGCCTGCACCCAGGTCGCGAGGATCAGCTCCGGGGGCCAGCGGGAATCACCAAGCGCGGGAGGCGTGCGTCCGAGCGTGGGCCACCGGTGAAATCCATCGTGCAGGGCGTGGCGATGTTTCTCAACGATGAGCGGAATCGCGCTCACGCCGTCACCCCTCATACCCCGCGATGCCCGCGAAGGCTTCCCGCTCAAGATCCTTCTGGAACATGCACCGGCCCACCTCGCCCCGGAGTCTTCGAACCTCGCGAAGGCCCATGGCCCCTAGGATCTCGAGGAGCTGGTCGCGCCACGACGCGGAGAGATTCACGAGCCGCTGCACCGACCAGTCGCGCGCAAGCTTCGGGAGCCTGACGTCCGGCTCGGAGCCGTCCGGCCCTCCCGGACGGAAGCGCGCCTGCAGCGCGACGAGGAGGGGAATGTCAAGCCCGACAAGATCGAGCCCGCAAAGGATCGCCTTCGGAACATGCTCGGCGAGCACGATCCCTCCGCTTCCGATCAGCGTCACCTCTTCGCGGACTCCCTCGTCCACGAGCCGCTTGTGGCCTTCGAGGATCACGTCGCCGAAGAATCGTCCATGGGCGCGGCCCGCATCGTCCGCCACGAGCTGGATCACGCGGACCCCTGCGCGGACCATCTCGAGCGGGTCGCGGTCCGCCGCGACGCGGACCCCTACGATCGTGTCGGGCAAATCCCTACGAGCGCGATCGAAGCGCTCTCGGTCCCAGCCCTCGAGCAGAAGCAGCCTGGGCGTCCAGCTCAGCCGTTTCAAGCCGGCTTCCTCCGCGGCGGATACCCATGGAGCCAGATGCGGGCTCTCCCCGACGCCAAGGGCGTACGAGAGAGGCACGACCGCGAGCGTGTCGATTCTGCGCGCGACCTCGGACAGGATGCCGAGGAGTGCGTCCGATCGGGCCGCCCGGGGAGGCGGGTCGAAGAGAAACGGAACCTGGACCGCGAACACGCGCGGCTCCGGGCCCGACAGGGCGCCATTTGCGTCAAAGGCCAGGCGCATGGGCTTTTCGCCGATCTCGGCAAGCGTGGAAATGAACTCGCGTCCGTGGATCCCGTCACGCGTGGGGCGCACGATCTCCGACATATCGGTCCACATTCCATCCCATCCCGCCCCGCCGAACGGCCCCCGATATCCCGCGCCGCGCACCGGCACGCGTCCGGTCCGCGCCTCGTAGAGAATGGTGTCCACTTGGTCCGGTCCCAGGGCGGTTCCGGGAAGACCGGCGCGCTCTGGATTCGGTTGAATCTGAACGATATCCGGATACTGCGTGGTGCACCGGAGGCAGCCCACACAGAGCCTCTCACGCGGCTTGAGGCCCCCAAGAGGTCCAGAAAAAACACCGTACACACACGGCCGGCTGAGCACTACGGGCATGTTCGCGCGGTATTGGACCAGCTCCCTGAGGAGCAGAGCGATCAGGCGATCCTTTCGTACGCGCACGCGAAAGCGCGAAGGATGCGGACAAAAGTCGGGCGTTGCGCTGGTTTCGATGTGATAGCGTTTATGGGTGATCATGGTCGGGTTCGTCCCAGCCGAGTGTGTGGCGGCCCAGGTCAGGCGATATGAGGAACAAGACGACTATTCTACGCACCCAGCGCCCAGGCGCAAGTGCGGGAAGACCCGGGGGCCTCCCCGACTTCCTCCCCAGCCACACCGTCGCGGATATCAAAGGTGACGAGGCCTCATTCCGTTCGCTCGCGGATGAGAGCGGCGAGCCCATGGCGCTCGTCGAGCACGACACGACCATCCGCTATGCCAACGCCGCGGCCGCGAGCATGCTTGGACTTTCGGCCGCCGAGATCGCGGGCAAGAGCCTTTTCGAGGCGCTTCGATACGAGGACGCGGACCGCGCGGCAGCGTTTTTCCAGGAAGCCCTGTCCCATCCCGGACTGCCGGTGACCACCGAGTTCCTGTTCCGGCACAGGCGCGGGGGATTGCGGGCTCTCGAAGTCGTCGCCCTCAATCGGCTCGACGTGCCCGGCATGGGCGCCGTGGTCGTGAGCTACCACGACGTGACCGAGCGGGCGCAGTCCCAGGAAGCGCGGGCGCGCCTCGCGGCCATCGTCGAATCCTCGGACGACGCCATCATCGGACAGACGCTGGACGGAATCATCACCTCCTGGAACCGTGCCGCGGAACGGCTCTACGGCTACTCGTCGGAGGAGGCCATCGGAAACCCCATCACGCTCACGGTTCC
>Ga0066710_100003322_pt1 | contig 13651 bp, 14 predicted proteins | sample GraSoiAngelo_159_FD_79666 | JGI IMG/M metagenome (GOLD analysis project Ga0066710, IMG submission 79666) | Grasslands soil microbial communities from the Angelo Coastal Reserve, California, USA - 14_1009_16_40cm | ecosystem: Environmental > Terrestrial > Soil > Grasslands | place: USA...
CAAGCTGCGGGAGGCCATATCGCTCTCGCTCGACCGGCAGACCATGGCCAACGTGTTGCTACAAAAGCAAGCCGCACCCGCTTCAGCCCTTCTGCCACAGTGGCTCTCGGGATATGCTTTCCTCTTCGCCATGGAAACAAACATCGACCGCGCGAAGGAAATTCGCGCTACCCTTCCCACAAACCTAGCAGCCGCCACAGCGCCGCTGCGGCTGCGCGTGGACGCGGCGGGTGACCTCGCCAAGCTGCTGGGCGAACGCGTGGCGGTGAACGCCCGGCAGGCAGCGATTCTGGTGCAAGTAGTGAACCGTTCCGGGACACCCAACGCGACGACCACTTCGAGCGACCCTGCCAGTGGCGTTCATCTTTTTTCTTGGCACTATTCGTCGCTTTCGCCTAGGGTGGAATTGGAATCGATGGTGTCCACGCTTAAGTTCCGCGAATCAACCGAGGCCGCCATGTCTTCGACGGATCCTGAACAGCTTTACGCGCGCGAGAAGAAGTTGCTCGAAGAACGCCACGTTTTGCCCTTGGTCGCGCTGCCGGAATATATCGGCCTCGGCCAAAAGGTTCGCGACTGGATGCCGGCACGATGGGGCGAATGGCGCCTCGCCGATGTGTGGCTCGATCTTACCGAGCCCAGCCTCGCGCACCCTGACAACCCAAACGGAACGGCAACTCCTGCCGCTGAACCACTCGCTGCGTCCCCCGGAGCCAAGCCATGAACTTCCGAACGAAATTGCTATTAGTGGTACTGCTCACCATCTTTGCGTCCGTCTCGGTGGTTGCTTACGCCGTGACGCATTACACGCAGGCCGCGTTCGAAGCGATGGACGCGGAGCGCACCGAAGCTCTGGTTGCCCAATTCAAAAAGGAGTTCGCTCAACGCGGGGAAGAAATCGCCCATCAAGCAAAAAACATAGCGGAAGCCAACTTTACCGAGCGCATGGCGATTGATCTGTCCCGTCGCAATGCTGACCAGTCTCTTTATGTGCGCGACGCAGTCGGCTCAGCTCAAGAGCACGGGCTGGACTATGTGGAGTTTGTAAATCACGACGGTGTACTCATTTCCTCGGCGCAGTATCCCGCTCGTGTCGGCTATAAGAACGACTGGGTGACCTCGGTAAAGGACTGGAACGACACTCCGGCATTTTTGAAGAAAGAAGAGCTGCCCGACGGCGTGTCGCTTTCCCTCAGCGTCGTTCGTACGAACAACACCGTGGCGGAAAAGAGTTTGTACATCATCGGGGGGCACCGGCTGGATAAGAATTTCCTTGCTTCGCTGGTTTTGCCCGCTGGCATGCGAGCGCTCATCTATACCAACCTCGAGCCCACCTTTGTTCCCACGTCCTTAATGGCGGAGAAGATCGATGCGGAGCAAGCAGAACGGTTCGCTCCGCTCGTCGAGCAATTGCAGAAGCAGCCCCAGCCGGTGGTGCGAACGATTGAGTGGACCAGAGATCCGGCCGATGCGGAAACGTTTCATGCCATCCCTTTGCCCGGCCGCAACAATGAACTTCTGGGCATCTTCTTCGTCGGCAGCTCGCGAAAAGAACTGGTAATGTTGACGCGCCAAATCCTGAAAATTGCGGGTGCAGTTGCGGCTGCCGCGCTGTTGATCGGATTGCTCGTCAGCTTCTGGGTTTCGGCGCGGATCACCAAACCGGTCGAAGAACTTGCCGAAGGCGCGCGCGAGGTTGCCGGCGGAAGATGGGATACGCGCATCGATGTTCATGGACGCGATGAAATCGGCCAGCTTGCCGAAGCCTTCAATCACATGACGCAAACGCTTGCGGCGCAGAAGGAGCGCCTGGTACAAACCGAGCGCGTTGCCGCGTGGCGCGAACTGGCGCGGCGTCTCGCGCACGAGTTGCGCAATCCGCTCTTTCCCATGCACATTACGGTTGAAAATTTGCAGAAAGCCCGCCAACTGGACGCCAAGCAATTCCTGGAAGTCTTCCACGAATCGACGGCAACTTTGAAAGCGGAACTTGCCAATCTGAATACCATCGTTGGACGGTTCAGCGATTTTTCGAAGATGCCTGCGCCGCAGTTTGTGCGCGTGAATGTGAATGAGGCGCTACGCAATGCGGTGCGCCTCTTTGACCCGCAGTTCAACGAAGTGGGCAAGCCCACGATCACCCCGGAGTTGTTCCTGACCGAGCCGTTGCCCGATATCGACGCGGACCCCGACCTACTCCACCGCGCGTTTCAGAATCTGGTGCTGAATGCGCTGGACGCCATGCCTGCCGGCGGGACGCTTACGCTGAGAACCTCGGAAGAGGATGGCCATGTGCGCGTCGAAGTGGCCGACACGGGAAAAGGCCTGACGCCAGAAGAGTGCTCGAGGCTGTTCACACCGTATTACACGACGAAGTTGCAAGGGACGGGCCTGGGGCTCGCTATCGTGCAGTCGGTGGTCAGCGATCATCACGCCACCATTTCGGTGACCAGCGATGAGGGCCGCGGTACCGCTTTTCGAATCGATTTCCCGCAGCGCCAAGCCGGGCATGGCGCGGCACCCCGCGAGGCGGCGCCGGAGTCCAAGGGCACGCCGTCAACTCTGGCCGCGGCTTCCGGCTAACCCTTCATCAAGGACCAAGCTTGCCCCGCAAAGCTCATCTCCTCATCGTTGACGACGACCCCAATACGCTGGCTTCGCTCTCCCGCGCCTTCCGGCTGGCGGGTCACGAAGCGACCGTTTGCGACAACGCGGCTCGTGCCTTCGAACTCCTCCGTACGGAATCGTTCGACGTGATTCTTTCCGACGTGGTGATGCCCGGTAGGAATGGCCTCGAGTTGCTCGAGGATTTGAAGAAGGCCGGCGTGAAGACACCCATCGTGCTCATTTCTGGGCAAGCGAACATCGAGATGGCCGTGAAAGCCACGAAGTTGGGCGCGCTCGATTTTCTGGAGAAGCCGCTTTCCACCGACAAACTGCTCGTGACCGTGGAAAATGCGCTGCGCTTGTCGCGGCTCGAGGATGAAAACCGCGAACTGCGTCATCGCCTGGGAAAACACGAGTTAGTGGGTTCTGGTCCGGAAATGAAGAAGTTATGTGCTCAGATCGATCGAGTTGCCGCGAGTGAGACGCGCGTCTGCATTTTCGGCGAGACCGGCACAGGAAAGGAGCTTGTGGCGCGCGCGATTCATGAAAAATCGCCGCGGCGAGAGCACCCGTTCATCACCCTGAACTGTGCGGCCGTGCCCGCGGAATTGATTGAGTCGGAGCTCTTCGGACACGAAAAAGGCGCCTTCACCGGCGCCGCGGTCAGGCACGTGGGCAAATTCGAACAAGCCGACGGCGGAACGCTTTTTCTGGATGAAATCGGTGACATGCCCGTGGCGATGCAGGCAAAGTTGCTGCGCGTGCTGGAAGAAGGCGAGGTCGAGCGCGTCGGCGGCGACAAACCCATCAAAGTGAATGTCCGCGTGGTGGTTGCCACGCATCGCAACCTGGAAGATCTTGTGAAGCAGAACGCCTTTCGACGCGATCTTTTTCACCGCATATATGTTTTTCCGCTGCCGCTGCCGCCCTTGCGCGAACGCCCGGAGGATTTTCCCGACCTGGTTGCGCATTTCGCGCGCCAGGTGGCGGCGCAAAACGGCTGGAAAGAAAAAATCTTCACCGCAGAGGCCATCGGGGAATTGCGCAAATACGGCTGGCCCGGAAATGTGCGCGAACTCCGCAACGTGGTGGAACGTCTAATCTTGCTTGCTTCGGAACAGCGCGTCGCAGCTACCGATGTCCGGCTCGTTCTCCCCACTTCGGACTCTCCCTCTGGCGGTCCATCAGCCTCCTCGGCGGGAAATGCCACGGGCACGCTGGCCGAACGCACCGAAGCTTTCGAAAAGGAAGTGCTGCTCGCGGAAATTCGGCGTCACAACTTTCACATGACGAATGTAGCTCGCGCCTTGGGCTTGGAGCGCAGTCATCTTTATAAGAAGTGCCAGCAACTGGGAATCGATCTGCAGTCCCTGCGGAAGCCGGAATAGCTCTCGGGCGCAAGCTCGATGGTAGCGGCCCGTTGCGGCTGCCAATTCAGTAAACCATTTAAATTGAACAAGATACTAGAAATGTTAAGGGGGAGCGCGATTTCGCTTGACAAAATAGCGATATGTAATAGTGTATTTGCAGATTGCAATAGGAGCGTCCGGCATGAAACTTGGTGACAAACTCCGCTCCCTCCGGGCCGTCGAAGGTTCGCTCCGCGGCCTGGGCCGTTCCATGACTCAGCAAGAACTGGCCACGGCGATGAAGAGCGAGATCGGCCGCGGTTTGAGCCAGGCGTATCTCTCGCAAATCGAGAACGGCGCCCGTCCCCATCTGACGCACACCACGCGCGAGCTGCTGGCGCGGTTCTTCCGCGTCTATCCCGGCTTTCTCGTGGATGACCCAGAAGGCTACACGCCGGGCCTGCAATCGGAATTGCGTGCCATTGAGGCGAAAATCGATTCCTGGCTTTTTGCCGGCGCCGAACAGTTTACCGCCGATCCGGCGCTTCAGCGCGCGCTTCTGACAGTCGCCGAGCATGAAGACTCTCGCCGGGCGATTTTGCTCCTGGCGGAAATTCTCCGGACGCCGGATTTAGCCGAGCGCCTCGGAGAGGTTTTGCATTCGGGCAATCATCAGAACGGAGGACGGGAGAAGGGCAGCGCTCATCCGCCGCCAGCCTCTTCACTTCGCAATTGAGCCGGGCCGGCCAGCCGGCAATCAGGGTCCGTATCTCGAATTCCAGCTCGCGCACCGCAACGGCAAGTTGCGCAAGTAAATGTCGCGCTCGAGGTGATTTATGACCTGGTCTGACTTTTATCTCCTCTGCTTCCTAGTGGGCTTCTCGCTGAGCGTGCTTTCGTTTTTGGCCGGCGCGGTGCACCTCCCTCTGCCGTTCAAGATACACCTGCCATTCCATGGCGCGCATCACGGCGGAGGGGGCGCCTCCTACGGCGGGCTCAGAGGCGGCACGCACATTTCCTGGTTCAGCGCTTCGTCGGCAATGGCGTTTCTGGCGTGGTTCGGCGGAACGGGCTATTTGCTCACGCGGCATGCCCACCTGCTCGCCGTAGTCAGCTTGCTGATCGCTACGTTCGCCGGACTTGCGGCCGGATGGGTGGTCTTCCGCTTCATGGTGAAACTGATGAGCTCGAACGACGCACCCATGAAAAGCGAAGACTACCGGATGGAGGGTTCGCTCGGGACCCTTAGCATGCGCATTCGTGAGAATGGCACAGGTGAAATTATTTTCTCTTTAGCGGGAGTGCGGCGGTGCGCGGGCGCACGCAGCGATGACGGTAAAGCGATCGAGAAAGGCGCTGAGGTGGTCATCGAGCGCTACGAAAAGGGAATCGCCTACGTGAAGAAGTGGGAAGAATTCACGAAGTAAGAGTTTTCCTGGACTGGCGTTCGACACAAACAGTCCGGAGCGGTCGAAAAGGAGGCTTTATGTTCGGGTTGCCAAACGAAGTGGTGGTCATCGCCGGGCTTCTCGTTCTTGGACTCTTGATGATCATGATCGTGATCGCCAAGATGTACCGAAAGGTCGGGCCGAATGAGGCTTTGATCCGTTACGGCATGGGAGGGACAGAGGTCTACTGCGGAAAGGGCGCTTTGATTTTTCCGATGGTGCAAACCTGCCGGGACCTCTCGCTGGAGCTGATGTCCTTCGACGTCGCGCCGCAGCAGAGTCTGTATACCAAGCAGGGCGTCGCCGTAACCGTCGAAGCCGTAGCGCAAATCAAGGTGAAAAACGACAAAGAGTCGATCCTGACGGCTGCCGAGCAGTTTCTCACCAAGCGGCCGGAACAGCGCGAGGCCTTGATTCGCCTGGTGATGGAAGGCCATCTCCGCGGAATCATCGGCCAGCTCACCGTGGAGCAAATCGTGAAGGAGCCGGAAATGGTCGGCGACCGCATGCGGTCCACCTGTGCCGACGACATGAGCAAGATGGGGCTGGAAGTCATCAGCTTCACCATCAAGGAAGTACGCGACAAGAACGAATACATCACCAACATGGGGCGTCCCGACGTCGCTCGCATCAAGAGAGACGCTGAAGTGGCCGCCGCCGAAGCTGACCGCGACATCGCCATCAAGCGCGCCGAAGCGACGCGCGCCGCGGCAGTCGCGAAAGCGCAGGCCGACCAGGAGCGGGTCGCGGCGGAAACCGCTTCTCTCGCTAAGCAAGCCGAAGCCGAACGCGACCTGGACATCAAGAAGGCCAGCTACCTCGAAATGACCAAGAAGGCGCAAGCCACCGCCGACAAGGCATACGAAATCGAAACCAACGTCATGCAGCAGAAGGTGGTTGAAGAATCCGTGAGGGTGCAGCAAGTGGAGCGCGAAGCTCAGGTGAAAGTGCAAGAAGCAGAAATTGCCCGCCGCGAAAAGGAACTCATCGCTACCGTGCTAAAGCAGGCAGAGATCGAACGTCAGCGCATCGAGACACTCGCCAGCGCCGAGCGTCAGCGCTCCATCACCGAAGCCGAAGGCCGCGCCTCCGCGATTCGCGCGCAGGGCGAAGCCGAAGCCGAGATCATTTTCAAGAAGGGTGAAGCCGAAGCCAAGGCCATGAACGCCAAGGCGGAGGCCTTCCAGGAATACAACCAAGCCGCCGTGCTCGACAAGTTCATTACCGGGATGCCGGAAGTCGTGCGCGCTCTCAGCGAGCCGCTCAGCAAGGTGGACAAGGTGACCATCGTTTCCACCGGCAATGGCGATGCCGCCGGCGCTTACAAGCTGACCGGGGACATCACCAAGATTGCCGCGCAGGTGCCCGCGCTCTTTGAAGCGCTCTCCGGCATGCAGATGTCAGAACTACTAAGCAAAGTGCGGCTGATCGGCGACAAAGCGCCGAAGCCGGAGCCGCCGCAAGCGCCGATCAAGAAGGCGTAACGATCGCTTCCGTCCCGGCAGGTCCCCGAGGACTTGCCGAGGACGCCCAATAGTCTCGGGGGGACGGCCATGAGCATGAAAGAAGAACTTCTCTTCGTTTGGCTTCTCGTGGTGGTGGCATGCAGTTTTGTATTCCACCACTTTTGGGCAAACACGGTCTACGCGCTTGGCAGGGTCGTCGCGCTCAACCTCATTTCCTTGCCGGGCCTTGCGAAGTTGGCAGTAGGAATTCTCGGCGTGCACCTCTTGCCCTGATTGCGTTTGCGGGGCCGGCCGGCACGCTCGATTGTTTTTGAATAGTTTAGGTGGTTCGCATCTTTTGGTTCATGAAAGGAGATTCATCATGGGACTCTTGGAACGAGTAAGCACTTTGATTCGCGCGAATATCAACGACATGGTTGACCGCTCGGAAGATCCAGAAAAAATGATCAAGCAGGTGATCCTCGACATGGAGAACCAATATCTACAGGTCAAGACGCAGGTGGCCGTTTCCATCGCCGACCAGCACATGCTTGAAAAAAAGTGGCGTGAGAACGAGGACTCCGGGAAAGACTGGATGCGCAAGGCGGAAACCGCCGTGGACAAGGGCCAGGATGATTTGGCCCGAGCGGCGCTCGACCGCTTCCAGACCTCGCAGCGATTGGCGCAAAGCTACCGCGAACAAGTGGACGACCAGAAGTTGCAGGTCGAAACGTTGAAGGGGGCGCTCGTGAAACTGGAACAAAAACTCGACGAAGCGAAGTCCAAGCGCGATCTGCTGCTTGCGCGGCATCGGCGCGGCATTGCCCTGGGCAAAGCGGCGCGCGCGCAGACCGTCATGGGCGACAACTCCAAGAGCGCCGCGTTCGACCGGCTCAAGGACCGCGTCCATCACACCGAAGCGGTCGCCACCGCCGAGGTCGACCTCCTCACCGACGATGTCGGCGAGAAGCTGACGCGTCTGGATCGCGACGCCGAGGTGGACCGCCTCCTCAGCGATCTGAAAACCCGCCGCGGCCTGCCGCCGGCGTGATGGCGGCGTTCGTCGGTCAGAGATGCCGCGTCACGGGTGTCAACAGGAGCTGCACTAGGAAGAAGCAGACGTTTATGCCCGCGGAAATGCCAAACGCCTGCAGCCGGCTGATGCCTTCGACTTCTTCAAAGACCATCATCAGGACGGGTGTCCAGGCGATTGCCGCGGCGAGCGTTCCAGCGACGGGAATCAGAACGAGGCAGTTTACGAACCAACCGAGCAACAAGGGGCGCATCACGCCCATATAGCTTCTGTTGCCACCAAAGAACCACTGGGGAGCCGTTTCTTCAGCCGTCAGAAGCGGCGCGATTCCCGAACAATGGTGGGACAAACCGTAATCCATGCCACATACGGCGCATCTCATGGCCGCACCTCGGAGAAGGAATCCGGCAGACTCTATCACACACATCAAGCAGACGATAAGGAAGCGAACGATTCCGGATAGGCGGCGCATGTCGCCTTTTGCAAAAATGCCGGGAATGGATTCTTGACTCGTGACCGCGCCAGCGGTCCTGACTCTCATAATGGGGGCTTCGGTGACTCAAATTGCTCACCACCTGAGGTATCCTACAGGGAATGCTTTCTACGATTTTGAGGAAATTCTAGGGTGCATGCGCTCCTCATTGCTGTTCCTGGCGCGCTTACGACCGTGGGGGTTATCGCCTATGGGGCAGCGCATCCGCGCGCGCAGCTCTTCGGGCAGACAATTTGGCGCACCAGTTCACCGCGTAAGCTGGCGATCACGTTTGACGATGGACCGAATCCTTCGATCACCCCAAAGTTGCTCGACTTGCTGGACCGGCACAACGCCAAGGCGACATTTTTTCTGATAGGGCGATACGTGCGCGAATGTCCGGAGCTGGTTCAAGAAACCGCTGCGCGTGCTCACCTCGTCGGCAATCACACCGAAACACATCCGAATCTTTTCCGGCGCAGCCGCAGAGAGATCAGGATTGAGCTACGACTCTGCCACGACGCGATTTCCAATGCGCTGGGGTCGCCGCCAAAGTGGTTTCGCCCGCCTTTTGGGATGCGCAATCCGTGGGTCATTCCCGTGGCCCGCGAACTCGGCTACCGCACCGTCATGTGGACGCTGATTCCCGGTGATTGGCAGGAGAAGCCGGCGGAATGGCTGATTCCGCGCATGCAGCCCATCGCCGACCATGCGCAGCGAAGCCTGGGAAATGGCTCCCAAGCTGATGGTGCTCCTACGGGCGATATTCTCTGTCTCCACGACGGCGCGCATCGCGAAATGAACGGCGACCGCTCCCGGACGCTCGCCGCACTCGAATATTGGCTGCCGCGTTGGCGTGACCTCGGCCTCGAATTTGTTACAATCGAGGAAGCGGTGAGCGCACCCGCTGCCTAACTATGGATGAGCGCCAGTTTTATATAGAAAAGGAAGAAGTCCGGAAAGTAAAGCTGGTCTGCCCGAGCTGCCGCGGTGAATTCGAGGCTCCCGTGCGCTGGAAGGTCTGCCGAAAGAAAAAAGAATTGCCGCGCGGAATTGGCGAGGAAGACAAGCGAAAGTTTGCGAAGGCCAGTTCCTACATGGTGCGGCTGGATGACCTGGTGGCTTGCTATAAGTGCCGGAAGCGCTTCGAATTGACTGGCCAGTCCACGGTTCTCATCAACGACAATCTCGGCGATCCCAACGCCGATCCGGAAAACTTCGGCAACCGCTGAGGCAGTTGTCAGTTCTTAGTCTTAAGTTTTAAGCGAGGATATCCGACCACTTCTTCAATATTCAGGGCAACTCGCCGGTAAGGGTTGAACAGAGAGGAAGGGCTGGTTTCCATTCCGATTTCATTCTTCTTGGAATGAAGATCTCACACCTTCCCGCTGGTGATTTGTAGCAGCTTCCAAGAACTAACGACCAAGAACTTATAGCCAAAAAACTCTTCAAATCTCAGGATACATCTCAAAGAAAGCTTCGACGGACTGGCGAAAGGTGTTCTCGATCTCTTCCTTGCTGCCTCCGATTAAGTGCATGGTTACTCGCGCCGTGCGGCCATTCTTCAATACCACCGTCGCGTCCTTTACTTCGCCAAGCTCTTCCTCGGGTAGCAACCTCATCCCGTAAATCAATGCCAGCTTCGCCATGCGATTCTCCTTATTCCCCTCCAAGCCTAGCCCGCACCTCCCCGCACGTCAAACCTCGCCAAACGACGGACCTGGGAGACTATACTAAGGCATCCTGGACTAGCCCTTGCTGCATCACATCGAGCATTTCGGAGGGTTGCCATGCGTCAGCGCCTGCGTCGAATGATTCGCCCTTACGTCCTGTGCGGTACCGCGACGCTCGTTGCGGGTATTTCCTGTTCAGCGCAGCAGCCCGAAGGGCCGCAGTCCGACGCACCGCCTCCCGTCGCGCCCAAGCCGGTTCCGGCGCCGCAGGCCGGATCAGGCGAAAGAATCATGGTTCCTTCGGGAACGCGAGTCGGGGTTGTGCTGCAGAACGGCATCTCCACGCGTAGCGCGAAGCTCGGCGACTCGATTTATCTTCAAACGTCATTTCCGATTACGGAGAACAATCGCGTCGTGATTCCGGTCGGCTCTTATCTTCGCGGCGAGCTGCTGGAATCGAAACGTCCTGGAAAAGTGAAAGGCAGGGGCGAATTCCGGCTGCGGCTCGACACCTTGATTCTGCCGAACGGTTACACCGTCAGCTTGAACGCCGCCCCTCGCAGCGCTGATTCCGGTGGCAAGGAAACGATGGACTCCGAAGGCAAAGTCACCGGCGGTGGTGGGAAGGGAAAAGACGTCGGCACAGTCGCACAGACAACTTCGGCCGGCGCAGGAATTGGCGCAATTGCCCACGGCGTGAAAGGACTTGGCATTGGCGCGGGGATCGGGGCGGCCGCGGGATTGGCCGCCGTACTCTTGACCCGCGGGCCGGAAGCGGAACTGCCACGCGGCTCCACTCTGGACGTCGTCCTTGAACATGACCTTTTTCTGGACAGCCAGCAGGTCCAATTTAACGATCTCGGACAATTTCAGCCGGTCATTCAATACCCGGTTCGCCCGCAACATCCCGAGCCTTAGTTCGACTGTCGGACAGGACCATCGACCATCTACGCGTAGCGGTAGTATTTGGGGGACCTGGCGTTTCTGGCGGGACACAGATGCCTATCCCCGACAACTAGCGCAATCCCTGGAATGCAATTTGGCCACCCGTACGCCTGGCTGAATTTCCCTACCTTGAGCCATAGCTGTTGGTATTAAAAGCCCCATCGGTGCGAGCGTCCTCGAAGCCGCACGCTGCCTGGCTAGCCGTTTCCGTTTCTGCATTTTTAGGTGACGCGCTTGAGCTGCCGAATGTTCTTCTCTAAGTCAGCGCGCGGTTTCAAGCAGGCATCTCATCTGTCGCCTCGGTCTTTTCGGTCTGAAATCGCAACGGGCTGAAGCGGTCCCAATCCACACTCACCCGCTCTTCGGTGATCCATTCGCGGACCAGGCGCGCAGTGAGGGGCGTGAGCAGGATTCCGCTGCGGAAGTGTCCCGTGGCCATCAGCAGGCCATCGATGTCGGTCGGGCCGAGTATGGGAAGGTGATCGGGAGAATCGGGCCGCAGGCCTGCCCACGTTTCTTCGATGCGTGCATTCGCGAGGCCCGGCGCAAGCTCGATGGCAGCTGAAAGAATTTTCTCGATGCCACCTGCTGTCGTCCGCTTGTCGAAACCGGCGTACTCGACCGTGGCCCCTGCGAGAATTCGCCCATCGTTCCGCGGCACAAGGTAGATCTTCTCGGACCAGAGCACGCGTTCCATCTTCAGGTCATCGGCGCGCAGCGCGGCCATCTGGCCCTTTGCGGGCCGCACCGGCGCGTACGGTCGAATCCCTTCGATCGTTGTGGAAAAGGCCCCCGCCGCGATGATCGTCCATTTTGCTGCCACTTTCTCATTCTGGAAGAGCAATCCCGCGCAGCGATTCCCCTCGCGCCAGATGGCCTTCGCGCCGTTGCCAGAAAAGACTTCGGCACCGCTGCTTTGCGCTGCTTCCAAAATGGCAGCCGTCAGCGCGCGGTTGTCAACCGATCCTTCATCCGGCCTGAGCACGGCGGCTTCGACCTCTTCACTTAGCGCCGGTTCGAGGTCGCGGGCATCCTCGGCGCGAAGCGGCTCGGCCTTCAATCCCAGGCCGTGATGCAGCGCGATAATGGTGCTGAGCTCCGCCTTCGTATCGTGCGAGAACAGCGCCTCGAGCGTCCCCTTCGATCGAAAGCCGGTGCTCTTCCCGGAAATCTCCTCAACCTGAGCAACAAATTCGGGATAGAGCGCGAGGCTCGCCTTTCCCAGGGGCACGATCGTCACCATTCCGGGATTCTCCGGCGCCGGAGAAAGAATTCCGGCGCTGGCCCAGGATGCTTCCTGGCCTGGATGCTGCCGGTCGAAGACCGCCACATGCAAACCGGCGCGCGCAAGCTCCAGCGCGATGGCTCCGCCGATCACGCCACCGCCCGCGATGGCCACATCGAACTTCTTCATAACGTCATCTTATCGCATCTGCCGGCGCGCTTCCTTGGCGGCCACAAGTTTGCATGAGCCGAGTGCGTACCCAGCAAGAAAACTCTGAGGAGAATAAGGAACTACAGCGAACCGGAGAGTTCTTCAGACAGGACCTGCGCTTTTTTGGCCATACTGCGCGCGCGGCTCCAATCCGTGATCTGCGCGGCTTCACGGGCGTCTTTGATGAAGCCTCTGATCTTGGAGACCAGATCCGCCTGTGCTGCATTCAGATTCTTCCCGCGCGCGGACTCCAGATTCTTCTCCGCAATGACCAGACTCTGGTTTGTCTGCTGCTGGGCAACCGCGGATTCTTGTGGGGTTAGCTGAGGGGCAATCATCGGTGCTTCCAGCTTTTCGCCATCGGTCCCCGTGGCTGCCGAGGGCGACGCGTTGACGCGTGGCCGCGGGGGTGCGGTCCGGACGGCGTTCAGATAGCCGGGAAAAGGCGGCAGTTCGAGTTGCAGCTCCGGGAGCAAGTCATCCGGAACACTGCTTATCTCCGCCGTGTGTGGTTGTGTTACCGGCTTCACCTGTACCGCAGTGGCCCAGGGAATAGCCGGGCGTTTCCTCATGCTGCATCCACCCAACAAGCCACAACAGATAAGAACAATAACCGAATGGAGAAAGCTGCGCGGCAATACCGTTAGGAACCGGACTGGTTTTTCCGTCATGTTCAGGCCGCGAGTGGCAATTCGATTCGGAACGTCGTGCCCCGGCCGACCTCCGAAGTAAAGTCTATCGAACCGTTGAGAAGCTGCACAATTCGAAACGTACTCGCAAGTCCGATTCCGCTACCTCCCGGACGCGTGGTGAAAAACAATTGAAAAATTTTCTGACGGTTTTCCAGCGGAATGCCTTTGCCGGTATCGCCCACGGTAATTTCCGCCATTTCGCCGCGGCGGCTCAGGACCAGCCGCAATTGCCCGCCGCTCGGCATGGCCTCCGCGGCATTCAGCACCAGATTCAGCACGGCCTGCTTGAGCAGCGCGCGATCCACGTAGACCTCTGGCACATCGATTGGCAGTAATTGCGCCAGTTGGATGTTGGATTTCTGAAATTGTGGTTTTGCGACCTCCAGGACTTCCTTCAAAAGCACCGCGAGCTGCGTTGCTTCCAGGCGAATATCCATGGGCCGGGTGAAATCGAGGAAGCGCTTTACCACCGCGTCCAGCCGGTCGATTTCTTTGTCCAGCACCTGAACGGCTTGTTGCGAAGCGCCGTCTTGTTCTGCAGGGAGCGATTCC
>Ga0066710_100003323_pt1 | contig 13651 bp, 13 predicted proteins | sample GraSoiAngelo_159_FD_79666 | JGI IMG/M metagenome (GOLD analysis project Ga0066710, IMG submission 79666) | Grasslands soil microbial communities from the Angelo Coastal Reserve, California, USA - 14_1009_16_40cm | ecosystem: Environmental > Terrestrial > Soil > Grasslands | place: USA...
CCGAGCAAACGGTCCGGATGCGCCGACGCATACTCGCCGATCCACTCGTTGTAGGCCGCGAAGCACGCGTGCTTGAAGTCGAAGTCCGGATGGTTGCACAGCATCATCCCGACGGTCGGGTACAGGATCTCGGCGGCCACGCCGTCGCGATCCTGATCGGCGAGCCGCGCGTGCGGATCCCAGCCGCCGCGATGGAGCTCCTCGAACCGGACGCCGAACACGGCCAGGTCCTCCGCGCGCTTCCCGGCGGCGGCCACGAGACCCATCGGAATCGGCTTCGCGAGGCCCTCGATGATGAAGAGATCGCCGCGCTGCGGATCACGCACGACGTGCGGCGCGCGATCGCGGAATTTCACATCGATCCGGTCGACGTACGTGTTCGGCGGCTCGGTGATGTGCGAGTCGGCGGAGATGATCGGTTTCGCCATGGTGAGCTCCCCTCGCCAACCTCGTGTCTCCGGCCTCGAGCGCGGCCCCGGCCAGAGCGTGTGACCAATCGTTTGGTTGGTCCGGAACAGTAGGATACCGGGAGCCGCCTCTCAACTCAACGGCACGCGAGTGTCCTCAATGTATCCTCGGTCTTGGAGAGGTCCCGACGTGTGCGCATCGACCTCACGCGAACCCGTCGTCGTCGGAGTCTCGGTATCGTTGAGCGGACCGTTGCGCCGCCAGGGGCAAGACGCTTACGACGGCATCCGCCTCTGGATCGAGCACTGCTCGAGCGCGGGAGGACTGCCACTGCGCCTCGTCGCGCTCGACGATGCCAGCAGCGCGTCCCACGCTCGGGAAAACGTCGCGCGGTTGCTGACCGAGGAGCGCGTGGATCTCCTTCTCGGACCGTACGGGAGCGGATCGACTCTTGCCGTCGCGCCCCTCGCCGCGGCTCACGGAAAGATCCTCTGGAACCACGGCGGCGCGTCCGACGCGGTTGCCGAGGCCGGCTCCGGGTATGTCGTCAGCGTGCTGAGCCCGGCCAGCGACTATCTTCGACACCTGCCGAGACTCGTGCGGCATCGCACGGGTGCGCAGCGGGCAACGGTCCTCTACGCCGGCCGCGGTACTTTCGCTTCGAGCATCCGGCGCGGCCTAGAAGCGGGAGCCCGGACGGCCGGCTTCGATACCGTGCGCGCCATCGCATTCGACAGCCCGCTTCGCAACACGAAAGCGGCCATAGACGCCGCGCTGGCCGACCGTCCCCCCCTCCTCGTTGTCGCCGGACGATTCGAGGACGACGTCGCCATCATCCGGGAGAGACAGATGCTCGAGGCGGTCGGTACCGTTGCGTGTGTCGCCGCCGGGGTGGACGGCTTCCACCGGGAGCTCGGGGTGCTTGCCGAGGGCGTGATCGGACCGAGCCAATGGGAGCCTCAGCTGCACCAGCGACCGTTGATCGGGCCATCCTCGGCCTGGTTCTGCTCCGAATTTCGCCGAGTGTTCCAGCGCGATCCCGGCTACGTCGCTGCGCAGGCGTACACGGTCGGCCTCATTGTCGGAGAGTGCATCCGGCACGCGGAGAGTCTCGAGGACCGTGAGCTTTTAGCCGTCGCTCGTCAACTCGACGCGACGACGCTCTACGGTCGATTCCGACTCGAGCCGGGCTCCTCGCGACAGGTCGGGCACGAGATCACCCTCGTCGAATGGCGCGACGGTCGAAAGCATCCGTTAGAGGCCCCTCCGTTCGCTCCGACCTCTCCTCACGGAAGGCCATGAAGAGCGGCAGGAGCGAACGGAGAGTTTTCATCGCTAGAGATTGGCCTGGAAATCGACGTAGTCGCGAACCTTGCGGTATATCTGCAAGCGATTCCGCTGGCTGTCGGCTACGATGATGCGATCGGTTTCCGGATCGAAGTCGACCGCCGTCGGGAAGCAGAAGCGATATTCGGGCTCCAGGCTTCGCACCCGACGACGAGCTTTCATCATGTCGGGGTTGGCGTCGATGCTCATCTGGCCCCACTTCGACATCACCTGGGCATCGCCGATGAGATTGGCGACGGGGCTTCCCTCGGCGTCGAAGACACAGACCCGATGATTACCCCAGTCGGCCACGTAGATATCGCCGTCGGTATCCACGGCGACGTCGGTGGGATGATTGAGCAAGCCGGCCCTGGGATAGCCGGGCGTGCCCGCGGGCGACATGTACGGGCCCATGTAGGAGACGGCGAAGGCTCCTGCCGGCGCAGGAACGGTCCCGTATTCGCCGATCTTCATCATGAACTTGCCCTGAGGCGACAGCTTCTGGATGCGATGATTCTTCCAGTCCGCGACGTAGATGTTGCCCGCCTGGTCGAGGGTGACCCCCCAGGGCTGGTTGAACTCTCCGTCCCCGCTCCCGGCCTTGCCGCACTTCGCCAGGAACTTTCCCTCGCCGTTGAATACTTGAAGTCGATTGTTGCCGCTGTCCACAACGATCAGGTTGCCGTTCTTCTCGCACACCAGACCGGCCGGGCGCATGAGCTCGCCATCGCCACTGCCCGTCTTTCCCCACTTCCGCTGAAACTTGCCCTTGCTGTCGAACACCGAGATGGTGTTGTTCCACTCGTCCGAGACGTACACCTGGTCCCGTCCATCGGTCGCGACCCCGAACGGCCAGGTCGAACGGCCGTCTCCTTCGCCCCACTGGAAGAACTCGGCGAGCAGCTCCTCTTCGCCGGGGCCGCCGATCTTCACCTCGTTGACACGCATCCCGAAGTTGTTCTCGTTGCCGCGATTGGCGACGTAGGCGACGCCCCCCTTCGCGAGGCACATCGTCTGGGGATAGTTGAATCCCGTGCCCGACTGCGCGCCCCGCCCGACGGCGTGGCTCCACTCGTAAACTCTTCCGCGCGCTACGGTTGTAAGCGGCATTGTTTCCCCCCGCTAGTTCAGGAAGGCCGGTTGCTCGAATCTGCCACCGGTGATCGGTTTGGGATCCAACTTCAACCACTTCTCTAGGACTGTCGAGTAGATGCTACGGAAGTCCGTGCTCGGGTTCAGGTCGCCCTGAACCAGCTTTTCCGCCTTGAGGGAGGGATACTCGCCGTAGTGACCACCTTTGACCTTGTCACCGAGGATGAAGGCCGGCCCGGCAGCACCGTGGTCCGTCCCCGAGCCGTTGTCGTGGACGCGGCGGCCGAACTCCGAGAACAGCAGGATGATGACATTGTCGGCGTGGTCGTGCTCGCGGAGGTCGGCCATGAAGGCCTCGAGACCCTCGCACACGGCGCTCCACAGCTGTCCGTGGCCCGGGTTCTGGCCGGCGTGGGTATCGAAGCTTCCGTGATCACAGTAGAAGATCCGGCTACCCAGATCGGCGAAATGCACCTGGGCGATCCCGCGGAGCTTGCGGGCGATCGGGGTGTCGGGGTACTTGACGGTGGACGCGTACTTCTGCGGCGCCACCTTCAGGATATCCGCGCCCTTCAACGAATCCAGGCCCGTGGTGCCGAGGTATTCCATCACCCCGGTCCCCGCGACGGGCGCATACATCTTCGCGAAGCGATCGAGCACTTGCAGGCGCTGCGCCCGCTCCTGAATGTTCGGTAGGAACCCGTACTTCTCCAGGGGCCCGGCCACGCAGGCCACGGGAACTCCCGGTGCGACCAGAGCCCGGAACAGGCTTGGTCCGAAGCTCACGACCGTGACAACGTTCTCCTTCTTGGGGTCGTATTCGCGCGCCACCTGACCCAACCAGCCCTGGGTCCCCACCTTCTCCGGCTCGCAGGTGTGCCAGATGTCCATGGAACGGAAGTGGGAGCGCGGCGAGTTGGCGTAGCCCACGCCGTGCACGATGGCGAGCTTGCCCTGATCCCAGACCTTCTTCAGCGGGGCCATCGCCGGATGGAAGCCATAGGTCTTGTCGAATCTCAAGATCTGGTCGTCGGGGATCCCGACCGCTGGCCGGTTGTCGCGGTACAGCGGTTCATTGAACGGAATCACCGTGTTGAGATAGTCGTTCCCGCCCGAGAGCTGTACCGTCACCAGCACGGGGTCCTTTTGCGTCGCGGCCATACGTAGTCCTCCTCACCCGATGAGACTCATGACGTTAGGCGAACTGATACTCTCTCGTCGCCACGATCAACTGCAGCATCTCGCCAACACGCTTGTCGGCCGTCTTGGCGCTTGTCTCACTTGCCCAGCCCGTCTGGCCCCACTCCTTGGCCTGCGCGACGAGCTCTCGCCGCGTTTCGGAGCTCACCTCCACCGGGCCGAGCAGGTCCAGACACCCGTCGACCAGTTGCTCCGGGCTCAGCGAACCCCTGGTCTTCAGTCGGTCGATGATGGCGCGGACGCCCGGCAGCGACGGATCACCGACCAGTTCCGCCACGAAGTTGATCCGGGCCATCAGGGAGCCGCTGTTGATCCACTCGGGACCCGTATGCCATCCCTCGACGCTCGGAGGATTGAGCAGGTCCTGACCCATGTAGGCGGGCTGCATCGACAGGTCGCCGTACCCAGGTCTCGGGAGCTCATAGCCACCCACCAGACGCAGGCTGCCCACCACCACCTCGGCGGGGGATTTCAGGTGCTTGAAGCGGGCGTTCTTGAAGAAGCTCGAGTTGAACAGCACCCGGAGGACGGAGCGAATGTCGAAGCGAGATTGGCGGAACGTTGCCGTCAGGGTGTCGATGGCCTTCTGGTCTCGCGGCGGCTCGATCGACCAGGCGGGCACCTGGGCCTCGTCGGCGACGAAGAAGTTGTACAGATGCCGGCACACGAAGCGTGCGCACGCCGGTTGTTCCACGACGATGTCGATGATGTCCTCGCCGTTGAAGCGGCCGCGATGGCCGAGAAACTCCTTCTCGCCGTCGTCGTGATCTTCGGGGCGGTACTCGAACTTCCACGGGAAGCGCCCATAGGGCAGGCGCGGGATCTTGGTCTCGAAGGTCCAGCCGGTGAAAGCGCGGGATGCCTCACGGACATCCTTTTCCGAGTAGGCGCCGACACCCATGCTGAACAGCTCGAGCAGCTCGCGACCCCAGTTCTCGTTGACGGCCGTCCCGTGGTTCTGGTTGTTGTCCAGCCAGAAGATCATCGTCGGGTTTCGGGCGATCGTCAGGAGCAGGTCGCGGTAGTTGCCCATGCCCTGCTGACGGAAGAGACCGATCTGCTCCAGCAGCTGATCGTAGTTGTCCACCTTCGAGTTGCCGGTGGCGAACACGTGGTGCCAGAAGAGGGCCATTTTCTCTTCCAGCGGGCGTTTCGTGTTCACCAGGTGGTACATGAAATTCACGTTCCCCATCGGGGGTTGCCCGCCAGGCAGCAACGACGCCGGCTGATAGCGGAGCAGGGTGTAGACATCGACGGCCGGCTGGGTCTCGGGGTGGAGCAACTCCTCGACGGTCGCCTCGTATCCCTTGGCCACGCGCGCTTCGAGCTCGTCGCGGCCTGCGCCGAAGCCCGCACGACGCATCAGGTGAGCCATCAACGCGATGTCTTCTTGGTATGCCATACGTCGACTCCTTTAGTTGTGACGCATCCTCACTGCTGTCGTCTCACCTGGGGTCTCGCTAGGGCTTTCGTGCCGCCGGGCGCGGAGCCGGAGCTCCGACGTCGAGCGGCACAGACCCGACACATCCCATGGACCGTCAAGTCGTGCGTCGTGACCACGTAGCCGTGCTTCGCGAGCGAAGTCAGGTCTACCCGTCGTGCTCGCCGCCGTAAGAACAGGTCCACGACTCGACCGCATCGTTCGCAGACGAAATGATCGTGCTCGCTGGTCTCTGGGTCGTACCGGGCTGCCTGTCCGTCCAGGAGGAGCGTGCGGATCTTGCCCTCCTCGACGAGACTGTGAAGGTTGCGATACACCGTGGCGAGACTGATTCGAGGCAGCTTCTTGTGCACCCGCCGGTAGATCTCATGGGCAAACGGGTGAGTGTGATCGCCCCGGAGAGCTTCGAATACCTGTTCCAGCTGACGCGTTCTACGTTTGCGGGCGGCCCGTCGCATCGCCTACCTCGAATTCTGGCTATCGGACGGATCGAACGTCAGTGGCGTGGGCATATCAAGCCGTCAGCCGCCTGTCAAGTGGTTTTCCGCCTACGGGTCCTCCCCAGCGTCAGGTCCCCTGATAGTAAGAATCATTAAGCCGAGGGAGCAGTCCCCGCTCCAGGACCCGGATCAGTGCGCACCTGTCTCCAGGACGGAGAAGGCGGCCTGGCAGCACAGGACATCCTGGTCGGTCGCGCTTCCCCCCGCGACGCCGATGGCGCCGATGATCGTGATGCCGTCGAAGATGACGAGACCGCCGGCCGCGGGCACCAGGCGCCCCTGATGCGCGACGATCAGACTCTTCAGCCAGGGCTCGCGCGCTTGAGCGACGAGATCGGCCGTGGCGAGGTGAAAGGCGGTCGCCGTGTAGGCCTTGCTGACAGCGAGCTCCGTCGTCCGCGGGGCGGCGCCGTCCATCCGCCCGACGGCGATAGGAACCCCCGCTTCGTCGACCACGGCGGCCGTCACCGCGATCCCGACGCTCCTCGCGTACGCGTGTGCCTGTTGCACCATCTCCCATGCCGTCTCGAACGCGACCGGGCCGACCACCGCCTTGTTCTGGCGGAAGAAGCTGGCGTTGGCGTCGATGGAATCCGCGTGCTCGCTAGGGACGTCGACATCCTTGAAGATCGCGTCCACCGGGCAGACGATCTCGCACTGCTCGCAGTCGATGCACACATCGGGATCGATATAGAACTGCGGGGCGCCGGGCCTGGTATGGATGCAGGCGACCGGGCAAACCTCGACGCAGGCTCCATCGTTGGTACACAGCCGGGTGATGACGTAGGGCACGGCCGCTGCGTGAAGCGCCGCGCTATGCGGCGGCCAGAGGTAGATCGGTAAGGATCACGTCGGCGAAGTGAACCCGAGCGCCAAACTCCGCGGTCACCAGCTTCCCGGCTCGATCGAGCGTGCCCAGCTTCGCCGCCGCGGCCAGTCGTGCAGCGTCCAATGACGCGGCCAGGCTCGCGCGGTATCCCAGCTCGCGGATCCACGCGCTGAGTACAAACGTGACGAACAGCCCGTTCTGCGCCGGTACCTGCCCCCCGATGCCGGGCGCCTGGCGTGGATCATGGTCGGCGCGCACGCCGCAGACGATCGCGAAGGGATGACCCGCGTCGTCGGGATCGAGTTTGGCGATGCCCACCAGGTCTGCGCCCAGGTAACGCGCCATCTCCTTGACGTGGCTCGCGGTGACTTCCGGCGTGTGCAGGTCCGCCTTGGTTGGGAAGACGTTTCCCTCGGGCGCATTCCGGATCACATCGAGCAGCGAGTTCGCCCGGTCTGCCGGCGGAGTGTTGATGAAGAAGCTCCAGTAGGGATCGTCGCTCTGCCGCGCGGTCCGTCGCCACGGCGCCTTGAGCCAGCCGGATCGCAGCGCCACTAGGCGTCCCGCTTGACGAATCGATTGGTGTTCTCCTTCAGCGGCGCGTAGTAGCCGACGTTCCCGACCGGGCTGGCGGCGTGGGCCGTGCCATGCGCCGCGGTGCAGCCGGCCACGGTGCAAGCCTGCTCCCCTGGTTTGATGCCGGAGTCGTAGCCAAGCCAGCGGACTCGCGTCTGCCGCGTCGCGCCCCAGAACCGGTCATCGATCGCCTTCAGCGCGCGCACGAGCACCGGGCGCGCAGGAATGGGGCACGTGCTGAGCGCCCACACCGTGAGGCTCCGCCACCAGACGTTAGGCTTGGTGAACGGACAGACGGTGGCGCAGGTGAGACAGCTTCCCCAGTGCGCGTCCATGTAGGGCCGGACTTTGTAGCACGTGAGCCAGTTGATCTTGTACTTCTCCACTCCGTTGAAGACCACCTTGTCCCCGAAGGGCACGCTGTTGGTGGGACAGTTGATGGCGCACTTGCGACAGACCTTGCAGAAGTCCTCCACGCCGTTGTCGACGGGCTGATCCGGGACGAGCGGGAGGTCGGTCATGATCGGGTCGGGCATATGGATGCGCGCCCCGAACTTTCTGTGGATGAGGAGCCCGTTGCGCCCGAGCTCCCCGACGCCGGAGGCGAGCCCCGCGGCCTGAGGGTTCGAGACCCCCCGAAGCGCCGCATAGCCCAGCTCCTTGATGTAGCCCTCCAGGGCCTTGAGGATCATCTGAGCCTTCATCTGCGAGACGTGGTAGGCGGCGTCCCCAATGTAATGACGGTGGGCCTGCAGCTTGTCGTAGTCCCACGCCGTGGTCGCCACGATGATGTACGGATACCGCTGCACCATCTGCTCTGGAGTGCGCCCCTGGTACACGTCTCCGGACCTGTTCTGGTACACGTCTCGCGCCGCGCTGTCCTTGGGCGGAGCAGCGGCGGCGTAGAGGAAGGACGGATGCGCCCGGGCCACGGTCACCACGTCGGCGCCCATGTGATGGGCAGCTGCCTTGATGTGGCGCGTCATGGCGGCGGGATCCGACACGGGGATTTGTCTCGAGTTGATCTTGCCTTTGGGCGCTTGATTCACCACCGAGGCCAGGAAATTCCGCTGGTCGGCGAAATGATTCGGCGCCGACACCCGTGTGAGTGGGTCCCTGGAGATCGTGTTGCGATACCAGTTGAAGAGAGCCTTGCCCAGCTCACCGCGAGAGTTCCTGGGGTGCGGCGTCTGGTTCATGTCGACGTTGGCGACCGGCCCGACGATGCGAACGGACCGACCCAGATAGGGCGGGGGCGGCGTCTCGGTACCAGGCGTCACGGCCATCGAGGATCCCCTTTTCCGATGCTGCGATTCTGTCGGACCCAATGTTGACACGTTACACGTAGGAGGCAAGCGCTACTTCCGCACAGCGCTGATCCTGGTCCTCGGTGCCGCCCGCCACGGCGATGGCACCGACGACACTACCGCCCTCTATGATGGGCAACGCTCCGGCTCCGGGCATGATGCGTCCGTTGCTCGAAACGACCAGACTTTGAAACCAGGTCTGCGCGGCGACGCCCGCCAGCTCCTTCGTTGGTTGCTGGAAGCTCGCTGCCGTGTAGGCCTTGTTCAAGGCGATCTCCACCGTGATGGGACGAGCACGGTCCATGCGACCCAGCGCGATCATCCGGCCGCTCTGGTCGACCACCACGGCGGTCACGGCGATGTCCATCTGCGCGGCGTGGGCGTGCGCGCTGCGCACCATCTGGATCGCCTTCTCTCCCGGGATAGCCATCGGGATGTGCGGTCCTCCTTCCACGTCGATGCGAGCCGCGTCAGTGTAGCAGGAAGCCGTCGCTCCGGTCGGCGCGGCACGAACGCATCGGCAACTTCCCCTTGACTCCGCTCGCGCGGGCGAGTATCGGGTGAACCGTCCAAGGAGGCCTGTATGACGGAGCGGATTACGCTGGTCGTCGACGGCAAATCCACCGACGTGAGCGCTGACCCGGCCATGCCGCTGCTCTACGCGCTACGCTCCGAGCTCGGGCTCGACAACCCCAAGTTCGGTTGCGGCCTCGCGCAGTGCGGCGCCTGCACCGTGCAGGTGGACGGTCGCCCCACGCGCTCTTGCGTCACGCCCGTGAGCGGCGTCAAGGGCAAGAAGATCACCACCCTGAACGGGTTGGGCACCTCGAACCGACCCCATCCGCTGCAGACGGCGTACATCGCCGAGCAAGTGCCGCAATGCGGCTACTGCCTCTCGGGCTGGATGCTGACCGCCGCGGCGCTCTTGCGCGACACCCCGAAGCCGAGCGACAAGCAGATCCGCCAGGCGCTGGCCGGCGTCAAGTGTCGTTGCGGGACCCACATGGCGATCCTGCGCGCGGTGAAACGCGCGGCCGGATCGAAGGCATAGGGGGGCAGCCATGCGTCACGCGCCCGTCTCACGACGCGACTTTCTGATGGCCGGCGGCGCCCTCGTGATCAGCGTCATGGTACCCGGCGCCGTTCGCACCGCCCTCGGTCAGACACCCGTCGGAGGAAAGCCGCCGCTGACTCCCGACGAGCTCGATTCGTGGATCGCGGTGCTGCCAGACGGCAGCGTGAGAGCGTTCTTCGGCAAGATGGACATGGGGCAGGGCGTCGACGTCGCGATCGGCCAGATCGTCGCCGACGAGCTCGACGTGGCGTTCGAGCGCGTCGATGTGGTGATGGGTGACACCGCCTTCACCTGCAACCAGGGCGGCGCCTCCGGGAGCACCGCGATCCAGAACGGCGCTATCACGCTGCGCTACGCGGCCTCAGAGGCCCGCCGCGTGCTCCTGGACCGCGCCTCGCAGAAGCTTGGCGCGCCCGTGGAGAAGCTCATCGTGCAGGACGGCGTCGTTTCGGTGGTCGGCACGCCCGATCGCAACGTGAGGTACGGCGATCTGATCGGCGGACAATATTTCCAGCTCAAGCTCGAGTGGAACAAACGCTACGGCAACCCGCTCGTGGCCAAGGGCCAGGCTCTCCCGAAGAAGCCCTCCGAATACAAAGTGGTCGGCCACTCGATTCCTCAGGGAGTCGTCGCCGATAAAGTCTACGGCAAGCTTCGGTACGTCACCGACATCAAGGTCGAGGGCATGCTTCACGCGAGGGTGTTACGGTCCCCGACGGCGGGCTGCGGGCCGGTCACCGTCGACGAGTCGTCGATCAGCAGCATCCCCGGCGCGCGCGTGATCCGCGAGAAGGAGTTCGTGGCCGTCGTGGCTGAGCACGAGTGGGACGCGGTGCGCGCGGCCCGGGCGCTGAAGGTGACGTGGGCGCCGCCGTGCACGCCGTTCCCGGCGATGGAAAGCCTCTACGATCACATCCGCCAGGCCAGCGTGACCGGTCGCGAGGCTCCGGTGAACCAGGGCGACGTCGAGGCCGCCCTCAAGAGCGCGCATCGCGTGATCGACGCCGAGTACCAGTGGCCGTTCCAGTCTCACGCCAGCATGGGGCCGGCTTGCGCGGTGGCCGACGTGCGAGTTGACCACGCGACCGTGTGGACCGGAACACAGAAGCCGCACTTCGCCCGGGACGGCGTCGCCAAGCTCATCGGACTTTCGCCCGAGAAGGTGCGCGCGACCTGGGTGCCTGGCCCAGGGTCGTACGGCCGCAACGACGCGGGCGACGCCGCCCTGGATGCCGCGCTCCTGTCCAAGCTAACCGGCAAGCCGGTTCGGGTTCAGTACATGCGCGACGAGGCGACGGGCTGGGATCCCAAGGGTCCGGCCGGCATCTATCGCGGCCGAGCCGGGCTCGATGCCCAGGGCAACGTAGTGGCCTACGACTTCTTCGCGAAGGGCTTCACGCGCCAGGACGTGGCGACGAACGAGAGCGATCCCAAGGACACGCTGGTCGGGCAGCTCACGGGCTACCCGCCCAAGCCAACGGTAATCTTCCAGGTGCCCGCCGAGGCATACGAGTTCGCGAACAAGCGCTGCGGCTGGGAGTGCGTCCCGCCGCTTCTCGAGCGCGCCTCACCGCTGAGGACCGGGCACCTGCGCGATCCGCTCGGCCCCGAGACGCACTTCGGCAGCGAGTCGTTCATCGACGAGATCGCGCACGCCGCCGGCGCCGACCCGGTGGCTTTCCGCCTCAAGTACGTGAAGAACCCGCGGCACGCCGCGGTGATCCAGGCCGCCGCCGACAAAGCCGGATGGAGCAGGCGCCCGTACCCGAATCCGCGCCGTGGAAAGGGTAACGTAATGCTCGGCCGCGGCTTCTCCTACACCGAGCGTAACGGCACGATCGTCGCCGTGGTGGCCGACGTCGAGGTGGACCGCCGTAGCGGGCGGGTGTGGGCCAAGCGCTTTACGGTCGCCCACGACTGCGGGCTGATCATCAACCCCAGGGGGCTGGAGCTGACCATCGAGGGCAACGTCGTGATGGCGCTCTCCCGTACGCTGTTCGAGGAAGTGAAGTTCGATCGGGAGCGGGTGCTGAGCGTCGACTGGACGAGCTATCCAATCTTGGAGATCCAGGACGCGCCCGAGCAGATCGACATCGTGCTCATCAATCGGCCAGACCTACCGGCCTCGGGCGCGGGCGAGCCGTCCACGCGCACGGTGCCGGCCGCGATCGCCAACGCCATCTTCGACGCGACTGGCGCGCGCATCCGCCGTGTGCCGATCACTCCGGAGCGGGTCAGGGCGGCGCTGGCGCGCGCGTGATGGGCTGCTCGCCGGGGAGGACCCTGTCTAATGACCGGGATCACGGTATCGGGCGCTTCCTCCATCAACCAGTGGCCCGCCCCCTTGACGATCTCGCCACGGACGTCGGACGCCACCAGTTTGGCCTGCTCGGCACCACCCGCTCGGTGAGCTCCGGGAACTGCGCGGCGTAGGCGTACGCGACCATCAGCCCGATGTCGTGGCCGACGAAGCGAACGCCATCGAGCTCGAGCGACGTAGTCAGCTCGTAGATGTCGACGGCCATGTTCGTCTTGTCGTATCCGGACGCTGGTTTGGCCGTGTGGCTCCTTTCGTTCCCACTCCTTGACTCACACGGGACGGCTCTCGAGGACGGCGCTCGGCCCGCCAGTGGCCACCACACGGGCGAGCTCAAATCCGCCACCGCGGAGTAACGCACGGTATTCGACTTCGGTGCGCTCGCATCCGCCGCCACCGATGAACCACACGTCGAGGAACTTGTTCGGGTCCGGCTCATTTCGTGGCTTGGAGACGCCTTCGATGAGCAGGAGCCGCCTCGGCCTACCGGCCGGCGAGCTCGCCGATACCCACGTCGATCTGGAAGCGCTGTGGGGACCGTCGGCGAGACGGCTGCGACCACCAGAAGCGTTTTCAAGAACGTGGCGTCCACCTCAAGCGCCATCATCTGCCGGTCGCCGGGTAGGGTCACATTTCTCCAAGACGAGCACGCTCCGCGGAGCGACCCTGGACGCGATAGATTCGTTCACGGAGGAAGGCACATGGGGAGTGTCAGTGTTCGCTACATCGTGGATGACGTCGACGCCGCGATCCGGTTCTACACCGAGCACCTCGACTTCGTCGTGACCATGCATCCCGGGCCCGGCTTTGCGCTCGTCTCCCGCGGCGATCTCCGTCTCTTGCTCAGCGCGCCCGCGGGCGGAGGAGGCGCTGGACGCGACATGCCCGACGGTCGACGCCCGGAACCCGGTGGATGGAACCGAATTCAGATCGAGGTGAAAGACCTCGCTCGGATGGTCACGACCTTGAAGCAGGCCGGCGCGAAATTCCGCAACGACATCGTCACCGGCAACGGAGGCCGGCAGATCCTGCTCGAGGACCCCGCCGGAAATCCGATCGAGCTCTTCGAGCCCACCCGTGTCTGATTCGCTGAAGGCCAATCGCGAGGACAGCCGAGGGAGGCGAGCGACTAGCGCTCCAGCGGCTAGGGTCCTGCAGAGCTTCAGCAGCGTTCACGCGCGCCGGCATCGAGGAATGCCAGGACGTGACGCTATGGCCTCCCGGACCCGCCCCCTCGGCGGACCGCACGTCGTTGCTGAGCAACCGGGCGGCCGCCCCGGGGCGTCGGCGCTCTGACCCGCTCGTGGCGTACGAGGGCTGCGCTCGCCATCTCGCCGAGAGTCTCGAGACCCTTTTCGATCCGCGCATGCCAGGCCGAGCCGCAGCTCACGCGTAGACAGTTGGCGTAGCGGTGACTCGCCGAAAACACATCGCCCGGCACGAAGCAGACCCCCTTCTTCAAGGCCGCCTCGAAGAGTTCGCGGCTCGCCAGCGGCTTTGGTAGCTGCACCCACAGGACAAAGCCGCCATCCGGGCGGCTCACTCTCGTGCCCCTCGGGAATGCTCGATCGATGGTGCGA
>Ga0066710_100003325_pt1 | contig 13648 bp, 8 predicted proteins | sample GraSoiAngelo_159_FD_79666 | JGI IMG/M metagenome (GOLD analysis project Ga0066710, IMG submission 79666) | Grasslands soil microbial communities from the Angelo Coastal Reserve, California, USA - 14_1009_16_40cm | ecosystem: Environmental > Terrestrial > Soil > Grasslands | place: USA...
CTGCCGATCGTCGAAGGAATGCGTGTAGAAGAAGACCGTCTTCAGGTCCAGGGGCCAGCTCCACCACGGTGACGAGGCCGGATGCCCGGCGGTGAGACCGAAATGGAAGCCAAAGGCCTGCGAATGGAGCTCGTCGAGCGACCAGCCGTAGCCCGGGCCGAGACCCTCGGTGGCGATCCCGTGGCCGAGCTGCAGGTAGGGGACCCACGACAGGAAGTAGACGAAGAGCGGGATCACCAGCAGGCATGCCCCGATCCAGGGCCAGGCGAAGCCGCCCATCTCACCGGGCAGCAGCCAGCGACGATCCGTCTCCGGGTGGCGCATCGACCGCCAGCCGCGGGCGATCAACAGCAGGCCGGCGACGGCGAGCATGATGTACGCCGGCCAGGCGGCCTGTGCGCCGCGGGCCAGGACCGCGAAGACCAGCTCGACCGCGTTCTTTGGCGTGCGCCCCTCCACCATCGGGTAGGCGATCGCGAAGGCCAGGCCGATCCCGCCACCGATAACCCCGATCGGCGCCAGCGAGGTGAGATCGGCCGGCGAGAGGCGCACCGGGCGGTGCCAGACGAGGAAGAGGGCAAGGGCCAGCGCCATCAGGCAGATCGCCACGAACGGCCATGGCGCCCCGATCCCGGTCGCGACCGTCAGGAAGCCGATCATGGCCACCAGCAGGAAACGCCCGAAATGGGAACGCGCCAGCGTCAGGATCCAGAGCCCCGCAAGGGCATAGAAGCCGACCCACTTAGTGGCTGCCGCCAGCCCGATGAGAACTCCCACGGTGGGCAGCACCCACCAGGCGCTGCGCGCCCATCGGCCTGACCAGATCTGCCAGTAGAGCAGGTACGCGGCGGCGATGAAGGTCGCCACGAAGATGTCGTTCATGGCGATCCGGCTCATGGCGTAGCTCATGCCGTCGACCGCGATGAAGATCGCCGCCAGCACCGCGATCCGGCGGCGCGGGAAGAGAGTGGCAGCCAGCAGGTAGATGAGGGCCGTCAGCAGCGAGCCGAAGATGACGCTGGCCAGCCGCCAGGCGAAGGTGTTGCTCCCCACGTCGATCTCGGCCACGGCGGTCTCGTTGCTGGCCTGGGTCGAGACGAGGAGGCGCTCGTGGTCATCGGCCTCCGAGTGATCCGAGATGTCGAACGCCATGGCCAGCGGCTCGCCCGGCAGGATGGTGGTGTCGAAGGTGGCGAAGCCGGCCGACTGGACGCCGCCGCTGCCCAGCGGGTTGATCGTCCAGACCACCGGTCCTCCGGTCTTCTGCTCGATCCCGGCGGCGTAGATGATGTTCGCGACGTCGTTCCAGCCGATGAGCCTGGGGGCCCCCGGCAGCGGCACCGTGTCGATGATGTTCAGGCCCTCGTCGAAGACCGACATCCCCCCGGTCAGTGGGCCGTGCTCGATGTCCGCCGGCAGCGGACCCACCGGCACCCAGACCTGCAGGCTGTTGCCGCTGCCGCGTGTCAGGAGCGGGCCGATTGGTGCAGATGGCAGCGGGATGTGGCCGTCGGTCCCGAGCAGGGCCGAGTCGGGCTGCAGGGTCGCGCCGTCCAGGGCGACGATGCCGCTCTGTCCGGGGTCGGTGCCCACGATGCGAGAGGCCGTGGAACTCCCCGCCGGCGGAACGTAGGTGATGCCGCCGAACACCTGTTTGGAGCTGGCGAGCTCGGTGAGGGTCGACCGCTCGACCTCCATCACGCCGTCCGGACCCCTGAAGGCGACGATCGGATCTGACTCGGGGACCACGATCTGGTCGACGGCCGAGAGGCCGGTCTCGATCGCCCCGGTCTGGGGCGGCGGAGCCCGCTCACCGGTCGAGGCCAGGAATTCATCGGTGCCGTACACCGCCACCGTCCCGCTGGCGGAGAGGCCCACAAAGAGGCGGTTGTTGTCCTCGTCCCAGGCCAGGCTGGCCACGGCCCCCGGCGCGTTCCAGGTGGCCAGCGCCGCGCCGGTCTGGGCATCGCGGGCCGTCACCTCGTCATCCGTTCCCGCGGTGAAGGCGACCGATGCCGGACGGCCGTAGGCTGTTCGCTTGGGAGCCACGACGATCGAGCTGACTGCCGAGTCGAGAGGGGCGTCCCAGGTGCCCTGCAGCTGGTTCGGGTTGGCCAGCACGATGCCACCGGCGATCAGGAACTTGGCGAGCGGTGGATGAGTCCACTCGTATGTGTCGCGCTTCCAGCCCTCCTGCCAATCGGCCAGCCACTCGGTGGCGGAGCGGCCGTGGTAGACCTCGTCGAAGGTCGTGGAGCGCGGCAGATCGAGCCGCCAGATCCTGAAGACGAACGAGAAGAGGACCAGGGCCACGACGAGGAGCGCGTCGATGCGGTCGAGACGGCGGAAGGGCTCAGACCGATACGGATCAGTTGGATCCCGACGTAGCCAGACCCGGAGCCGGTCGAAGGTCCTGGCGCCGTCGATCGGCGTCGCTGGGGACGGCGGAGGGGTGGCCGGGAGGCCGGGAGGCATCGGCTCCGACGGCACGCCGCCGGCCAGGACGGGCACCGTCGGGCTGGCGCCCGCTGGTTGCCAGCGCCGGCGCGCTGGAGCCAGGGCCATCGCCACCGACCGCCAGGTGAGGACCCCGACCAGGACGACCACCAGGAACGAGACGGCATACACCCCAATCGGGCTGAAGAGGGTGGCCGCCAGGAAGGGGTCGCGGACCATCGGGGCGCCGCCGACGCCTGGGTTGTAGACGGAGCCCTGCACGAACGACCAGTCGTGCGTGTAGACCCAGTAGATGTTCGCGAAGAAGATGAAGGAGAGCGCGCCGAAGATCGTCGCCGAGCGCCAGGAGCGCGCCACCAGCGGCGCTGCCAGCGCCAGCGCCGGGAACAGGTAGCGCTCGTGCACCCGGGTTGGCAGGGCGAAGAACGCAACCGCCAGCAGGAGCGACCCGGTCAGCAATCCCGCGGGGTCGTCGCGGCGCGCCACCTGCAGCAGGGCGACGATGGCAACGATCCCGAACAGGATGGCCCCCACCAGCTGCCAGGTGACCACCGTTGAGCCGATCGTCATGGCGACCCCATCGTTCGCTCCGCAGAACTTGGTGCTGGGCGAGTCGCAGCCCCACCACTGGACCTGGGAGAGGCCGCTCCACGGGTTGCGCCAGAGGTTCATGGCATTGATGGTCAGGCCCTTGTAGAGGTCCGCCGCGGCCTGGAACTTGTTGATCAGGCTGTGTGCGTCGTCGCCGGGCGCCCAGACGCCAAGCCCGAATGGGATGATCAGGCCGACCAGGGTGCCGAGCCCGGCAGCCAGCGAGGTGAGGACCCGCAGCGGATCGGCCCTGTTGGTCTGCTCGGGATCCGATGACCGGCCGAGCAGGTGTCGCTTGATGCCGACCACCGCCACCACCGGCAGCAGGAAGGCGAACTGGAATTTGACCAGCATCGCCAGCACGGCGCCGGCCGCCGCCGCCTCCGTCCAGCCGCGCGCCAGCGCGTAGAGGCTTGCGAGGAGGACCAGCGCCCCGACCGAGTCGATCTGGCCCCAGACCGACGAGTTGAAGATCGTCCCAGGGTTGAAGAGCCAGATGGCGACCGCCACAACGCCAAGCCGCTCACCGCTCCAACGACCCAGCCAGCCATCGCCGAATCGGCGGCAGTAGGCGAAGAGGAGCCAGGCGACCCCGCCGTCGGCCAGGATGCCGGGGACCTTGATCAGGCCTGGCGTGATGTCCACGCCGACGGTGTAGGACTGCAGCCAGCGACCGATCGAACCGATCAGCCACAGCACGTACATGTAGCCGGGCGGATAGTCGGTGAGCCCCCCTTGCCCGTAGAAGGCGCCGGGGCCCGATTGGGCCAGCTGGTGCGCCCAGATGGCAAAGTCGCCGACGTCCACGCGGAGGCCGCTCAGCGGCAGGTAGAGCCAGGCCACCACGAAGCGCAGGACGATTCCGGCCACGATCAGGGCGGCCACCAGGCTCGCCGCCTGGAGTTGGGAGCCGCGCTCGATTGGCCCTGCGCCCCGCCCCCTCACGGAGTCGCGGGTCATCGCTGGCGGCACCTCGTCATCGGCGCCAGATGGTGTCGCGCGCCAAGGTGGGCGAGAGTATACATCGGCCTTCTGACGGCCCCGGGAGCCGGGTGGTTGCGCTAGGGTACGGCCCGTGGCCGACCCCTCCGCCCCTTCCGAGCGCCCGCGCCTGACCTTCTTCTTCCCTGCCTACAACGAGCAGGAGAACGTCGAGGAGACGGTCCGGCGCGCCCTGGACGAGATCGGGCCGCTGGTCCCGTCACTGGAGGTCCTCATCGTCGACGACGGCTCCACGGACCGGACGCCGGAGCTGGCCGACGCCCTGGTCGCCGCCGACGCCCGTGTCCGGGTCGTCCACCAGCGCAACCGGGGCTACGGCGGCGCCCTGAAGGCCGGCTTCGAGGGCGCCTGGGCCGAGCTGATCTGCTTTTCGGACGGGGACCTGCAGTTCGACCTGCGGCAGATGAGCCTGCTTCTGGATCGGCTGGCGGACACGACCAAGCCGGTCGACGCGGTGATCGGCTACCGGCTGCGGCGCATGGACCCCTTCCACCGCATCTTCATCGCCAAGACCTACAACGCCATCGTCTCGGTCGCCTTCGGGCTGCGGGTACGAGACATCGATTGCGCCATGAAGCTCTTCCGGCGCGAGGTGTTCGACGGGCTGCGCCTCGACGCCGAAGGGCCGTTCCTCTCGGCCGAGATGCTCGTCAAGCTCCGGGCTCGCGGCGTGCGCATGGCGCAGGTCGGAGTGAACCACTACCCGCGGGCGGCGGGCACCAACACCGGCGCCAGCTTCCGCAAGATCCTGCGCACCTTCGGCGACCTGGCCAGGCTGCGCTGGGCGCTCTGGACGAACCGGGATGCGGTCCTTGGCACGCGGCCGGGCTCGGCGGAGGCCGAGAGCTAGGAGCTAGCTCTCCTGCTCTTCGCTGGGCGGCCCCTTCTCGCCGCCGCCTAGGTCCACGTCGAGCGAGTTGATGAACTCGCGGAAGACAGCGAGCTTTTCGTCACTCTCGTCTCCCGGCTCGACCTGGTCCGGCTCCACGCCCGCCTCGTCCAGGACTCGCTCGTCGACGTAGATGGTCGAACCGGTGCGCACCGCCACGGCGATCGCGTCGCTGGTGCGCGAGTCGATCTCCGTCTCGCTGCCGTCGGCCAGCTCGAGGTACAGGCGGGCGTGGAAGGTGCCATCGGTCACGTTCGTGACCACCACCCGGCTGACGCTCGAGTTCAGTGCGCCGAGCATGCTCACGATCAGGTCGTGGGTGAGCGGCCGCTCGGCGGTCAGCCCCTGCAGGCGCATGGCGATTGCGTTGGCCTCGGACGGCCCGATCCAGATCGGCAGATATCGATCCCGCTCGGACTCCTTGAGGATCACCACGTGCTGGCTGGAGAGCATGTGCACCCGCACGCTTTCGACGACCATCTCGATCAGTCGGATCCGGCCATACGGCGGCTCTCCCATGGCCCGATTCTAGTTGAGCCTATTCGAGGACGACGCGGACGATCCGGTCGGGGGTCAAGACGAAGGCAGCGGGCGGACCGTCCGGAACGGAGCTGACCTCGAAGGCCAGCACGTGGTCGAGCAGGCCGGCCCGCGGACCGCTGGCGGGGGCCAGCCATTGCTTGACAAAGGCGCCATCGGCCCGCTGGAAAGCGATGATCCGCGCGTTGGCCGCGTCGTACACGTAGAAGAGGTCGCGGTCGCCGATCGTGGCCCCGTCGATCAGGCGGTAGTCCCGCGGGTGGCGCACCTCGCCGTCAGGCGGCGGGTCGAGCGAGAAGTCGCCCTGCGGGAGCGGCAGTCCAAAGTTGACCCGCGTGACGGTCCCGGCTTGCAGGAGCCACAGGTTGGCATCGACGAACAGGTCACGGGCCTCCGCTGCCGGAAGGTCGGGCTTCTCCGTCAGGAATGGCTGCGGGACGCTCGGGTAGGTGACCGGCAGGCTGGTGCCGGGTGACCACTTGAGGACCTCGCCGCTCGCGCCGTCGACGGCATAGAGGTTGAAGATTTCCAGCGGGGGCCGATTCTGGAGCGCCGTCAGCAGGTGCGTGGCCGGAGAGAGCTTTGCGATCTCAGGCAGGACCAGGGCGTGGGGCAGCTGCTCGACGAGGTCGAAGCGCCAGGCCTGGTGCTGCCGATCGACGAGCACCACGTCAGTCGCGGCGGTGGCCAGCAGCCACGGCGCCCCGGCGGTCAGGCTGCCCACCTTCTGCCCGGAGCGATAGACAACTGCCCCGACGCCGGTTGCCGGGTCGACCCGGATCAGGCGCCCGCGGCCGACCTCGGCGACCCACAGGCTCCCGTCGCTGGCCACGACCATGTCGCGCGCCTCCTCGTCGGGGAAGGCGGTCGCCAGGTCAGCGACAGTCGACGCCTCACCGATGCGGGTGACCACGTAGATCGTGTCCAGGCCACGGTCGACGACAAGCTGCATCGCACCCATCGAGGAGGCGGGAATCCCTGCTGCCTCGGCGCGCGCGATGGCCGCGAACGCCGAGTTGAGCAGCTCCTTGGCATGCTCCGGGTCACGGTCGATCAGGTCGCGCCCCTCCACCCGCTCGGCGACGTGGGCGAGCGCCTCCTGCGCCTCGACGATCGCGGCGCGCGCCACGCTGGCACGCAGGATCGCCTCGGTCGGCCTGGGTTTCGGCAGGCTGGCGACCGTGGCACCCACGGCCAGCAGTGCGGCCACGGCCGCGATCCCGATGAGCCCCCGCCGCCGGCGGCGGCTCTCCTCCCGCAGCTCGGTGCGCGGGATGCTGCGGGGATACTCGGGGCGTCGCCGCGGCACGAAGGCCAGCACGATGTTCAGCCCGTAGAGGATCCCGCGCCCGATCGCCGCCTGGGCCGCGTCAATCCCCTCCGCCGCACGATGCAGAAAGCGGCCGATGGCGTCCGCCAAAGGCACGGGACTCTGGTCGGGGAGCCCGGCCAGCGGCTCGGAGGGGTGGACCGCTTCAAGGCGGGAGGTGATGGCGGTGGCCGGCAGCTCGACCAGCTCGATGGCCAGGATCGCGTCAGAGCCGCCGCCGCCCCGCACGCGGAAGACCTGGAGGAGATGCTCCACGGCGGCGGCGGGACGCAGCCTGGTGAGCGCCTCCTGCAGCTGATCCGTACCGACCACGTCGGCGACGTTCCGCGACAGCAGCGCGAGGCGATCACCGGGCACCAGGTCACCCTGCCACGTGAAGGGCGTCACCTCGAGCGCCTCGCCGAGCGTCTGGGCAACCTGGTGCTCGCGCTGGCGGGGATCCTCCTCAGCGGCGAGGGCAGGTGGCGGCAGCTCGTACATGTGGTCCTCGCGAACGATCACCGCCGATGCCGGACCCAGCTTGGCAACGTGTGCCTCGCGGCCGCGCACCACGAGCCCGATGACGCTCACCCCGCCGGAGCGTGGGATCCCGAGCCGGCGGCGCTGGTGGAAGAGCCTCCGGTTGGCGCCGGCCAGGGCCTTGGCCAGTGCGCCGAGCGCCCCGGTCGAGAGGTCGTAGTAGTAGTCGTGCTCCAGCACCTCGAGAGCCTCCCGCGCGGCGCGGGCCAGCGCGGCATCACCGCCGATCACCTGGGCGACGAGGAAGAGGCTCCCCTTGGTGCGGGCCTCGCTGCCGATCGTCGGCTCGTGGAAGCGGACCACGTCGCGACTGTCGGCCGCGCGCGCCTCCCCGGGCGGGAGCCCGATGCGGGTCGCCAGCCGCGTGCTCATCCCGGTCCGATGCGATCCGGCGCGCCGACCGAGACTGAGAGGCGATCGATCAGCATCGTCGCCCCTGGGCGCCCTGCCATGCGCTGGTTCACGTTCCGGACCAGGAGGTCCGCCCGGAGGGTGAGCTCCTGGGCCAGGATGGGCTCAGAGGCCTCGACCTGGGCAGTGCCGTTGACCACGCGGAGCAGGCGAGAAGTGATACCTCCGCGGTCGAGGCCGGCGGAGGCCATCGTCTCCTGCCAGGCCAGACGCGTCTGGGCCAGCGCGATCTGCTCGGCAGCTCCCGGACCGACGCAGGCGAGGAGGGCGCGCTGGACCGCCGCGCCCGCCTCCTCGGCGCGGCTCATGCGACCCGTGGCGCCTGCACCAGGCGCCCCTCGCCGACCTGCCAGGTTGAGACCGCGGGTCGCCCGATGGGGAGTGCGGCGAGGTCGGCGACGGTCACCAGCACCTGGCCGCGCTGCAGCAGGAGGGCGAGCGTGCGCTCCGAACGCTCGGCGTCGAGCTCGCTGAAGACGTCATCCAGGAGCACGATCGGCATCGGCGCGCCGCCGGCGCCCAGCAGATCGGTCTCGGCCAGCTTCATGGCCAGGATGATGGTCCGCTGCTGGCCGCGGCTGGCATGGCTGGCCACCTCGCGTCCGGCCAGCTCCACGCGCAGGTCGTCGCGCTGCGGCCCGACGAGCGATACGCCGTTCCACAGCTCCTTCTGCCGGACCGCCAGGATCCGGCGCCGGAACGCCGCCGCCAGCTGCTCCGCATCGGGGAGGGTGTCAGCGGGGTCGCGCGGATTGGGGCGTTCCGGCCAAGCGTCCTTCAGCGTATCGGCATAGGTGAGGCGCACGCGCTCGCCCTGCTCCTCGGGAGGAGCAACCGCATCGTGGAGGGCCGGGATCCGAGCGTCGAGCTGCGCGACGAGAGTAAGGCGCGCGGCCATCACCCGCGATCCGACCTCGGCGAGCTGCTCGTCCCAGAAGGCGAGGCCGTCGCTGCCCGCCTCCTCACGTCGGATGGCGCGCAGCAGCGCGTTGCGCTGGGCGAGCACCCGAACCAGCTCGGCGAGATCGTGGGCCGCGCGGCGGTTGGCCTGCGCCAGGATGGCGTCCATGAAGCGCCGCCGATCACCAGGCGCGCCGACCAGGAGGAGCATCTCCTCGGGGCGGAAGAGGACCGCGCGCACCGTCTCGCTCACGGCCGCCGGACGGCGCGCCAGTCCGTTGACCGTGACCCGCTTGCGGAGTTCGGCGGATCCCAGCGGGCCGGGAAGGATGAGCTCGACCCGGGCGGTGTCGGCCCCGTCGGAATTGGTCAGGTCGAGTCGCACCCGGGCGAAGGCGGCGCCGTGGCGCACCAGCTCGGATTCGGTCGCGGCCCGGTGCGAGCGGCCGGTGACCGCCACGAAGATCGCCTCGAGCAGGTTCGTCTTTCCGCTGCCATTCGGTCCGGCCACGATCGTCAGGCCCGGGTCGGGGCGCAGCTCGGCGGAGGGGTAGGAGCGGAAGTCCTCGAGGAGCAGCCGGGTCAGGCGCACGGGCGTGTCCTCACGCCCGCGCCGCGGGCAGCTGCGCCCGCATCGGTCTTCGAGCTCCTACGAGGCGGTCCGGACCGGCATGATGACGTGCACGTAGTCGTCCTTGCCGATCCCGCGGATGACGCCGGGCGCCAGCGGCCCGGAGAGCTCGAGCGCGGCCTCCTCGGCGCCCAGGTTGGAGAGGACGTCGACCAGGTAGCGAGCGTTGAAGGCGATCGTCGTCGATTGGCCTTCGAGGGTGGCCTCCAGCGCGTCCGCCGCATCGCCCACGTCCGCCGCATGGGCAGTGATCGCCACCCCGTCACCCGCCTCTCCGCCCAGTTCGATCTTGACGATGTTGGCGCTGTCCCGGGCGAAGATGCTGGCGCGCCGCGCCCCGGCCAGGAATGACTCGCGATCGAGGACCGCGCGGCTGGTATGGGCGGTTGGGATGACCGGCTCGTAGTTGGGGAATTGCCCCTCGATCAGGCGGCTGACGAGGTCGATCCCGGCCACGTGGAAGAGCACCTGGCTCTTGTTGGGGGTGACCGTGATCTCGATCGCCTCCTCCGCGTCGGGAAGGATCCGCATCAGCTCGGCGTAGGAACGCGCCGGTACCACGATCGTCATCTCGGGCGTGACCGGCTTGGTGAGCGTCAAGGTGCGCACCGCGATCCGGTAGTTGTCGGCGGCCGCCAGGGTCATCGTCTCACCGGCCAGGCGCGTCAGGACGCCGGTCAGAATCGGGCGGCTCTCGTCGCTGGCCGCGGCAAAGACGACCTCGGCGAGTGCGTCACGCAACGCCCGCGAGTCGGCGCTGGTGGCCGGGGTATCACCGATGGCCGCCACCACCGGGAACTCGTCCGCCTCGATCCCCTTGATCGAGGATCGGCTTCCGCCTGAGGTGACCTTCAGGGTCCGATCCTTCGCCGAGAACTGCAGGTCAATGCGCTGGTTCGGCAGCGAGGAGACGAGATCGGCGAGGAGCTTGGCCGGAACCGTAATCTCGCCCTCCTCCTCGACCTTGCCTGGGACCCAGCAGTTGATCCCGATCTCCAGGTTGGTGGCGGTCAGCTTGACGCCCGCGCTCTCGGTCTTGAGCAGGACGTTGGCCAGGACCGGCAGCGTGGCCCGGCTGCTCACCGCGCGCCCCACGATCCCCAGTCCGCGCGCGAGGTTCTCCTGCATGACAGAGACGTTCATTCCGACCTCACTAACCCGCACGCCCCAAGGGTCTCCTGTGGGCTGTTCATGACCGATACGGAGCTAGGGGAAGGATACTCATTACGCAGTAGTCCCTCGTAGGCGTGTGGACGGTGTGGACTGCCCTGCGTGCTCGTGCTCGAGGCACCTGCGGAAAACTGCCCTCCGGTGGTGGATCAACGACATCGGTGGTCTGAACGGCCGGTGCAGATCTGCCGATGGTCGGTGGATTGTGGCGCCATGGGCAGGTCGGAGGACGATCGGGTTGTCCACACCAGGGGGTTGATATCCACGAGATCGGGCTTCTTTTCCACGCGGAGCCGCCCCCGGGAGACAGGGTCACTCGGAGTAGATCATCTCCCGCACGGCGCTGATCTCCCGACGCATCTCGTCGTTCTCGGCCAGCTCGCGCGCGATCTTGTCGTAGGCGTGCAGCACGGTGGAATGGTCGCGCCCGCCAAGCTCGGCGCCGATCCGCAGCAGCGAGATGTCGGTCTCCTCGCGGATCAGGTACATCGCGATCTGGCGCGGCACGACGATCGCCTTGTCGCGCTTGCTGGAGCGCAGCTGGTCCAGGTTGACCCCGTAGTAATCGGCCACGGCGCGCACGATGCGCTGCGGGGTGATCGATCGCTTCTTGGGGTTGTACATGACGTTGGAGAGAACCGCGCTGGCCAGCTCGTTGTTGATCGGCATCCCGGACATCGAGGCATAGGCGACGACCCGGTTGAGCGCTCCCTCGAGCTCGCGCACGTTGCTCACCACCTTGCGGGCGATGAACTCGATCACCTCGCCCGGGATCATGTTCAGCTGCTCTTCCGCCTTGCTGCGCAGGATGGCGATGCGCGTCTCGAGGTCGGGCGGGGTGAGGTCGGCGATCAGGCCCCACTCGAAGCGAGAGCGGAGCCGTTCCTCGAGGGTGGTGATCGCCTTCGGCGGGCGGTCGCTGGAGAGGACGATCTGCTTGCCCGCCTCGTGGATCGTGTTGAAGGTGTGGAAGAACTCCTCCTGGGTCCGCTCGCGCTCGGCGATGAACTGGATGTCGTCGATGAGGAGCACGTCGATCCGTCGGTAACGGTTGCGGAAGTCCTCCATGCGCTGCTCGCGGATCGAGTTGATGAAGTCGTTGGTGAACTTCTCGCTGGTCGCGTACAGGACCCGCTTGCGGGGAAACTTGGCGGAGACCGCGTTGCCGATGGCATGCATCAGGTGGGTCTTCCCCAGCCCCACCCCGCCGTAGAGGAAGAGAGGGTTGTAGGCGTGCCCGGGGCGCTCGGCGACCGAGAGGGCAGCGGCGTGGGCCAGGCGGTTGGCGCTGCCAACGATGAAGTTGCTGAACGTGTAGCGACTGTTGAGGTTGACCGTGTTGCCGCCGGCCGAGGCAGGCGGCAGGGGGAGCGACTCCTCGTCGGCCTGGGAGGGGACGGGGCCTGGCGCATCGGCCACCACGAACTCGACCTGGACCGATCCGCCCACCACGCGGGCCACGGTCTGGCTTATGAGTGTTCGGTATCGGTTGTCGAGCCAGTCACGGGCGAAGCCGTTCGGCGCAGCGATGCGATAGCGGTTCTCGTCGATCTCGACGAGCGACGTGTCCTTCAGCCAGGTCTCGAAGTTGGCGGGTGAGAGCGAGACCTGGAGCTCTCCGAGGACGGCACGCCAGACCTGCTTCGCATCCATCAATAGCCGTCTCCCAACCGATCGATCGAGGTTCGCCGGAGTCCCGTCAGGGTCTCCCTCGGGGCGCACGGGTCCCGGTCAATGGGTCTCCGGCCTCGGGGGTCGCGGTAGTGTAGCAGCAGCCTTTCGGAGCCGGCAATGGATTTCCGAAGGGAATGTGAGAAACGCCTTCCGGAGAGGCCCGCCAGGGGCCGTCCGAGTGTTTGACACTCCACGACGGGCGTCAGTAGAATCGCCGGGCAGAGCGAGACGGGCCGACCAGAGGCCATCGCGTGAGGCTGGCGATGTCGCCAGCCGTTCGTGTGTTTGTGGACCCTCACTCGCCGCCGCTGAACGAAGGACAGCACGCCGCCGATGAAACGGACCTACCAGCCCAAGAAGCGCGCCCGGAAGCGGGAACACGGCTTCCGCGCTCGCATGGCTTCGAAGGGTGGTCGCCGCGTGCTTGCCCGCCGCCGGGCGAAGGGGCGCACCAAGCTGAGCGCCTGACGGCGACGAGGTCTCAGGTGCCGCCACTCACCGTGCTTCGGCGCAAGGCGGACTTTGACGCCGTCGGCCGCCGTGGAACCGTTCGCACCACCCGACTGCTCGTCCTGCGATCGCTGCGGACGAACCGATCGGAGACGCGGGTCGGGCTCAGCACACCGCGCACCCTCGGGGGCGCGGTTCAGCGCAATCGGGTACGGCGCCGTCTGCGCGAGCTGGTTCGCGAGCGGCTGGAGGCGATTGGTCCCGGATGGGACCTGCTGCTGATCGCGCGTTCAGAAGCGGCAGCGGCAAGCCACGCGGAGCTCCGCGACGCAGTTCGATCGCTCCTGGAGCGCTCGGAGATCGGTGAATGAGGAAGATCGGGCTGGGACTGATCATCGCCTACCGGAAGCTGACGGGCTGGATGCCGCCCAGCTGCCGGTACACGCCCAGCTGCTCCGAGTACACCTACGTGGCCATCGAGCGCTACGGCCTGCTCCGTGGCTCGTGGATGGGCGCCCGCCGCATCGCCCGTTGCCATCCGCTCCACCCCGGCGGCTACGACCCGGTCCGCTAGCGAGCCAACCTTGACGACCCTGATCGGCGCCGGCTTCCTCGGGATCGAGCATTTCCCTCCCCCGTGGGACGTCTTCTTCCTGCCGCTCTTCAACCTGCTCGTCGGCGTCTACGACCTTCCTATCACCGACTTTGCGTTGGCGATCATCGTCTTCACGATCGTCATCCGCACCCTGCTGGCACCGCTCTTCGTGCGCCAGATCCGCTCGCAGAAGGAGATGCAGCGGATGGCGCCGCTCATCCGCGAGGTGCAGCGCAAGCACAAGGGCAACCGGACCAAGATCACCGAGGAGACGCAGGCGCTCTACCGGGAGCATGGCGTCAATCCGGCCGCCGGCTGCGTGCCGGTCCTCCTGCAGCTGCCGCTCCTGCTGGCCCTCTACCAGGCGCTCATCCGGGCCTCGAACGTCGTGACTCTCTCCGCCCAGCAGGCGGCATCGGACACCTTTGCCAAGCTGCAGACCGCGCTGCCCGGGATCGAACCGGTTGCAGGGTCGACCACGCAGTTCCA
>Ga0066710_100003326_pt1 | contig 13648 bp, 10 predicted proteins | sample GraSoiAngelo_159_FD_79666 | JGI IMG/M metagenome (GOLD analysis project Ga0066710, IMG submission 79666) | Grasslands soil microbial communities from the Angelo Coastal Reserve, California, USA - 14_1009_16_40cm | ecosystem: Environmental > Terrestrial > Soil > Grasslands | place: USA...
ACAAGCTGCCCAAGACTCGCAGTGGGAAGATCATGCGCCGGGTGCTCAAGGCCTGAGACCAGGGCTTGCCCACCGGGGATATCAGCACGCTCGAGGACTAGGGCCGCGGCGCTCCACTCGCTCTTCGAGCGGGCCGCGGCACGGGCGCCCATCCGTCGATGGTACTTTCCACACTCGAGTTACGCGCGTCAAGCCACGGCAAAAAACCCCTTGCGTTCACCCCCGAGTTGGCCGATAGTACGCGTGTCTTCAGTTGTCGGTGGGACGGCCGTGGACACGAAACGCCGCCAGGGACAACGTGGCGGCTTTTTCTATGCCTCGACCACCCGACTCGGAAGCCCGGTCACTAGGGCCGGACGACGCCGTCACGTTGGGCGGCAGATGCAAAGGGCTTCAGCCCTTGATACAAGGAGTTTGCAGAGTGGCTACGGGTACCGTGAAGTGGTTCAACGAGGCGAAGGGTTTCGGCTTCATCTCTCAGGAAGGTGGCGAGGATGTGTTCGTCCACTTCTCGGCGATTCAGGGCGAAGGTTTCAAGACCCTGGCCGAGGGTGAGCGGGTCGAGTTCGAAGTGACCCGCGGGCCAAAGGGCCTGCAGGCGGGCAACGTCCGCAAGGCTTAGTTCGCCCGGAGTACCACCTCACGCGGGTCGGGCGGCCCTCTCAAGGGTCGCCCTTCCGCTTTTCCGGGAGTTGGCGCACCCCCTGCCACTCACCGGTCGCGCTCCTGGCGCCCGCGGTCCAAGGCCGTTCGATCTCAAGAAACGGCGACGCTGAGCCGATTTCTACCCTGATTTCCATCTTCCCCTTCCCCCTCAACGGCGGCGGGATTGGCACCATGAACGTTGGCCCAGACTTGGAGCGCAACCCCGTTCCCGTCCGCCAGACCTCGGCCCGGGCGGCCGGGCTCGGCGAACCCGATTCCTCCGCCAAGGCGGTGGGCACCTGGGTCCAGATGCTGGGCCGCACGCTGAAAACCTGTCGCCTCTACGAGGGACAGAACCCCACCGTGGTCAAGTTCCGCGACGACCTGGCGGGGGCGCTCCAGAACCTGCTTCAAAGCCAAGGAACCTTCACCTTGCGCTTCACGTCCGACGACGTCCGCTACGAGGAGGAGTCTCTCTACCACGCGCGCTCGCGTGACGACAATCTGGCGCTCCTCTTCTATCGCGATGGCGTGCGCGGCCTCACCTTCGCTCCCGGTGCCGAGGCGCGCGAAGTCCAGGCTCTGGTCGACGCGTTGCTCCTGGTGTCCGGACCGAGCTCCTCCCACGACGACCTGGTGACGCTGCTGTGGGAAGCCCACCTGGCTCACGTCGAAGTGGATTACGTCCCCGCGGAAGGAGACGTGGGCACCGGTGCCCCGGGTGCGGCCGAAGAAGAACGCCAGCTCGTGCCGTTCCCGACCGGCGGACGGCCGGCGGATGGACCGGAGGCGGATCAGGCCCAGGACGCCGCGTCTACCGACCGCCAGGGGGCGCGGCAGGAGGGAGGCTCTCGATCCGACGACTGGACCACAGGCAACCTCACGGTCGAGATCGAAGCCGGGTTCGAAGAGTTGGACTTCCTGGCGCCCTCGGAGACCGAACGCTTCCGGCGCGAGTTTCGGGCCGAGCACGAGGTGTCGCCGGGCACCACGGCGCTTGCCATCGTGCGGGCCTTCCTGGGCGCCGAGGTGACAACTGAAGACCGCATAGAGCTGGGCGCGTTTCTGCCGCGCCTTCTCAGGCTCGCGGTCTCGCGCGGCGCCTGGCTCGAAGCGCGTGAGGCCCTGCGCTTGATCGGCGAGTGTGGGACTCCGGGCTGGTCGCCGGACACCTTCGTGCAGGAACTACTCCAGCCGATCACGATCTCCACGATTGCGGAGCACGCGGACCGCCAGCCGCCGGCCGAGCTGCAGGACTTGGTGGCGTTGGCTCTGGAGCTGGGAGACGGCGCGGTGGATCTGCTCACGCTGGTTCTCGGCGAGAGCCGCCAGCCCGGCAACCGCCGCATCCTCGCCGAGGCGATCGCCGAGCTGACGCGGGATCGGCCCGAGCGTCTCGCCCCGTGGCTCGCCGATCCGCGCTGGAAGGTGGTGCGCAACGTGGTCCACATCCTCGGCTGGATCGGCACGGACGCCATCGTGGGATTGCTGCGGGGTGTGGTGCGGCATCCCGAGCCGCGGGTCCGCCTCGAAATCGTGACTGCGTTGGGCCAAGTGGACCCGCTGCTCGCGCGACCGCTGCTGCTCAAGCTGCTGGAGAACGCAGACGTCAGGCTATTCGCCGCGGTGCTCCAGCGCCTGTCGGCAGAGCGCAACACGGCGGTCGCCCGGCTGGTGCTCGCGTACCTGCAAGATCCCGGCTTCGACGCGCGTCCGCCCGAGGAGAAGCGCTCGATCTACGCCGCGATCGCTGCGGCCGGAACCGACGAGATCCTTCCCGAGCTGCAGGCCGAGCTGCTCCAGTCGGCGTGGTTCGCGCGCGGCCAGGATGCGCATCGAGCCGCGGTGGCACGCTGCGTCGCCCGCATCGGCACGCCACAGGCGCGGATGGTGCTCGAGCGCGGCGCCCAGTCGAGACGCCCGCCGGTGCGAAAGGCGTGCGAGGAAGCGTTGCTGGAGATGGTCCGCCATGAGTGAGATCGAGCAGGAACGGGAAGACAGCCTGGCGGAGCGCGGGCCACAGTTCCTGATTCGGCTCGCGGCGATGCTGCGGACCGCGCGCACCCACGACGTGTCGAACCAGGCGTTCCAGCGCCAGCTGAAAGACTTCATCCAGCTCCTGTCCGCGATGTTCGAGGAGGACTCGGGACAGGACGAGGTGGCGCTCGCCGCGGCTGTCGGCTACTTCTACCTCAATGCGGTCCGCATCCGCGCCCAAGCCTCGCTCCTCCCCGTGTACCACTGGCTGATGGCGGAGTTCGAGCGCCGCTCGTTGGGAGGGGTTCGCTTCCTTTCCGGGGTCCACGAAGCGGAGCTCGAGCGCTTCTTCCAGCTCTTCCTGGCCGCCGAGGACGCCGCGCTCGCCGCACGGATCGCCGAGGCGATGCGCGAAGCGAGCATCGAGCACATCGTGGCGGTGCCGGCCTCCGCGCTGGACACGGACGATCTCGAGGCCTCGCTGGACCATCGGCAGGAGAACGAGCGCGGTCGAGCGAAGAAGGTGTTTTGGCACGCCGTGCTCGGCACGCGACGGATCGTGGCGCGGGCGCGCCAAAACGGTCGGCCCGACCTACGTCAAGCGAAGCGTCTGGTTCAGCCCGTGGTGGACAGCATCATGCGTCACGAGTACTCGGTCGTGGGGCTCACCGCTTTGCGCGATCACGACGAGTACACCTACGCGCATTGCGTGAACGTGAGCATCGTATCGGTCGGAATCGGGCAGGCGCTGGGGCTGTCGCGCCAGGTGCTGGCGGACCTCGGGGTGGCAGCGCTGTTGCACGACGTCGGCAAGGTCGCGATCCCGCGTGAAGTGCTGCAGAAGCCGGGCCGGCTCGACGCACAGGAATGGCACCTCATGCAGCGGCATCCGCTCGAGGGCGCCAAGATGATGAGCCGCATGCCCGGGCTCACCGGCCTCACGCTCGACTCGATGCGCGTGTGCCTGGAGCATCACATGAACTTCGACCGCACCGGCTATCCCGACGTCGACATGGAGTGGGGGCAGGCCACGCTGTCGCGGATCGTGGCCGTGGCGGATTGCTTCGACGCGATCACGGCCCATCGCACGTACCACAGCAGGCCGCGCACCGCGTTCGAAGCGCTCCAGTATATGCTGGGGCCGACACGCGTGGGCTTCGATCCCGCCGTGTTGTGGGGCCTGGTGCGGACCGTCGGCCTCTACCCGGCGGGCAGCGTGCTCGAGACCGACGATCACCACCTGGTCCTGGCGCTGAGCCCGGCCCCGGGCGACGTGCGGCGGCCGAACTGCCGCATCCTCGCCCGCCCGGACGGCACGACGCTGTCCGAGGACCACGTCGAGGAGTGGACACCGATGCCCGACGAGCGCCACGTGGTGCGGGTGCTGTCGCCCGAGGACCATGCCTTCGACACCACCGAGCTGATCGCAGCCTAGTTGCCGCGCGCCCGCAGTGCTGGAGCTAGGCTCCCCATACGAACGGACGGCGCCGGTGCGCCACCCGTTGGTTCAGTTGGGTGAGCCCGCCGCGCGAGCTTGGACGCTCCCCGTCTCCACCCGCGCTCGACGCGAACTCACCCGTTCCGCTTCAGTCGTCACAATCCTCGTCGCCTTGATCCCCACACCAATCGCCATAGTCGTCGTCCGCCTCGATCACGCGCACCACGGACGGGTGATGATGGACGCGCACGTGGCTGTAGTAGACATCGAGCGTGGCGAAGCTCTCGTGGCAATAGGGGTCGTAGTAGACATAGCCCGCGGGGGCGGCGTGGGCGAGCGAGGCGCCGAGGAAGAGTCCCCCCAGGAAGCCGGCGAATACCGGCCCTGCGTTGCTGCGGCGCACGATGTAGGTCCCGTACGCCGGCTGGCGATAGCGGACCACGGTTCGAGGGGCGTAGTAGCTCCGCACCACCCGCACCTCGCGGTACGCGGGGCGGTAGCGGCGCCACCGGTGGCTCGCTTCGGCGGCCGGGCTCAAGATCGCCACGGCGACCAGGGCCAGCAGTAGCTCGGCGACCCAGCGCCTCGTTCTCGGGGCCTTTCTCATGGGGAACCTCCTCGGCAAATGGTGTGGACGTGCCGTGTGAAACGATGACAACGAGCACGTGGCGTGCCACCGGCCGCAAGGACGCCTTCCCCTTGTCTGGCGCATGTCTCCGGGGCCAGACGCGGCCGGCTTAGGGCCCCGGTTTGTGGCGACCGCGCCACAGGGTGACGCGGCCGGGGGCTCGCGAGCGAGCGTGCCCGCGAAGCGCCTCTAGTTGCTGGTCGCGGTATGAACTACGCCGGCGTCGTTGTTCACCCAGCGCACGTGCCCGGTGGGCTTGATGGAAACGGTCGAGGGCGAGAACGCATGGCCGTAAGGCGGATTGGACACCATCGAAACCACGGCCGAGTCTGCTTGCCCGGTGGCGATCGAGATCGTTCCCGTCATCTCGGCGTGATGGCGGCAGTGGTACCCGACGGTAGCCGCGGTGGGGAAGGTGAACTGGAAGCTCTGTCCCTGGTTCATGTCCCCGGAGTCGAAGCTGTCGCCGGAGGGGGGATTCGTGATCCCACCTCCGCCGCCCCCACCACCATTGTTCTTCGAGCAAGCGGACATCGAGGTGAGGCAGAGCAGAACCAGAACCACGGTGGGCCGGACAAACGAGGTCGATCGGGCAGGCATGGCCATCCTCCAGTCTTGGCTTCGTCGCGTCACGTTGTCGCCTTTGGATGGGACGCGAGCCGCCGCGGATTCGTGAGATGGTCCCCCGCAGGCCCGAGCGCCGGCCACGCCTCGAGGATCGTCATCCAACGCCGGGTTCGTGTTCGCGGTGCCGTTGGGCGCGCTTCCTGCGCCGCGCCGCCTCGGCGGTCAGCAAGAAGATGCTCAACCCGACGATCAGGAAGGCGAGCGACGTTTGGAACGTGACGAACATCGCCACCTTGAGATAGGCGAAGCCTGGATGCCAGAACCGCGTCATCCAACCCGCCGCCTCCGAAAGCAGCGCCGAGCCGAACGCCACCAGGATGAATGTCACCTTGGCCGAGAAACGGAGCGGGGCGAAGAGCATCAAGTGGCAGAGCAGCAGCAGCACGAGCGCGAACATCGGCAGGTGCATATGCGTGACCTCGAGCATGCTGACCGCCGAGCGCGGCGGCCGGAACTCGGCCTCGTTCCCACGGTAGTAAGACACGATGCTCGCCGGATCCAGGTTCATGTGCGACAGGTAGAGTGCGAGGTTGGTCGCCCAGAAGCCGGCCAGCAGCAGCAACGCGAGTCCCAGCGTGAGCCGCATCAGCGGCTGGTTCTGGAAGCCTCCCGATTCGAGGTACTTCATCGGCGTGGGCGTTGCGACGCCATGGCGGTCTTCCCTTAAGGTGGCGTTCACCGAGCTTCGCGGGTGCGCGGGAGAACCCGCATCCTACCGACACGATTCGTGGTCCGCCACCGCTGTGGGCCTGTTGTAGACTTTTCGCGCCCTGGCCGCGGGCGCACGGGCCCCCTGGGTCGGCCCACGATGGGACGACGGGACCACTCGCTTCGCGTGTCGGGCAGAGGATGCGTGCATGCTCGAGCGATTCGCGGGCCGATACCTCCTGCTGAGGCGCCTGGGACAGGGCGGGATGGGTGAGGTCTACCTGGCCCGCGATCTGACGACCGGGGCCGAGTGCGCTCTCAAGCGCCTTGCGGCGCGGAACGTGAGCCCCGATGCCGCGCGCCGCGAATTCGAGATCCTGTCGCGCATCCGGCATCCCGCGATCGTCGAGGTGCACGAGCTCGGCCTCGCCGCCGATGGAACCCCCTACATGACGATGGAGTACGTGCCGGGCGTGGCGGCCGACCGCGCGCTGGCGCGCGGCGACTGGGCGACGCTGCTATTCGTGGCCGCGCGCGTGGCGCAGGGCCTCGAAGCGCTCCACGGGGCAGGCGTGCTGCACGGCGACCTCAAGCCCTGGAACTTGCTCGTCGTGCCCGGGCCCTCGCCCGACGCGCCGGTGGCCGACGTGAAGCTCGTCGATTTCGGCCTTGCGGCGCTGCGCGACGCCGCCGGCGAGGGCCGCCGGGGCACGCCGGGCTTCGCCGCACCCGAAACGGTGCGCGGTGAAACGCCTTCGATCGCCTCGGACCTCTACGGCTTCGGCGCGACGCTCTACGCGCTGGCCGCGCGCCGTTCGCCCTACGAGGGGGACTCTGCGGTCGAGGTGCTGCGCCGCCAGCAAGCCGGGCCGCCTTCCGCACTTCCGCTCGAGGAGGTCGGCACGCCCGCTCCGCTCGTCCAGTTCGTGCTGCGGTTGATGGCGCCCGACGCCTCCGAGCGACCGGCGGACGCCCGCGAAGCGCGGCGCGAGCTCGAGCGCCTGCATCCGGTCTCGCGCCGCCCGCTCGCCGAGCGTCTCGAGACCGCGGTCACGGTGGGACGCGAGCGGGAGCTGGCGCGCCTCGAGCGATCGCTCGAGCGTGACACGGCGAGGCGGATCATCGTGCTGTCGGGTCCGGCGGGCCTGGGCAAGTCCACGCTGCTGACCGAGCTCGCGGTGCGCGGGTCGCTCGCGGGCCGGCACGTGCTGCACGCTTCGTGCGCCGCGCATGAGCCGGCGGACATCGCACGCCGGCTGCTCAAGCGTCTCGAGACCGAGGCGGGTGAGGCCGTGGCGCCCTCGGCTGCCACCCGTGCCTTGTTCGAGTCGCGGAGCGCCTTCACGACCCTCGACCTCGAGGAGATGGTGGCGGACGCGACGCGCTGGGCGGTCGAGGTCGCCGAGCGCGCCGGCCCGCTGCGTGTCCTGCTCGACGACGTGGAGCGACTGGATCCATTTTCGCGCTCGCTCATCCGCCGCCTGGTGGTCCGAAGGGCCCCGATCCACTGGGTGTGGGCGCGTCGCGACATCATGGGAGCATCCGACGAGCGCATGATGCTCGAGGCCGGGCTCGCGGAACACGTGGAGCTCTCGCCGCTCGCCGAGGACGGAATTGCGCGACTCGCCGCGGTGCGGCTCGGTGAACCGGCTCCCGAGGCCCTGGCGTCGTTTCTGTGGAGTCGAAGCGGCGGGCATCCCGGGTTCGCGGTCGAGCTGCTCCGCGCGGCGGCCGCCGATGGCGTGCTGGTCGAGCAGGATCAGGGCCTGGTCGTGGCCGCGGACCGGCTCACCTCGCTAAAGATCCCCCGAGATTTCCAGGCTTCGCTGCTCGAACGGGTGGCGGCCTTGCCGGCCGAGGCGCGCGAGGCCGCCGCCGCGCTCGCGGCGTGGGGCCGGCCGCTCGCGGCCGCGGACCTCAAGGCCCTTGCGCCGCGAGCCGACGAGCGCACGCGGGCGCGATTGATCGCCGCCGGGCTGGCGGCGCGCGGCGAGGGTGGGAGCCTGACGCTGAGACCTCCGGCGCTCGCAGAGGAGCTGCTGCGAATGCTCGCGCCCGACGATCGCCGGGCGCTCCACCGCGCGGCCCTCGAACGGCCGGGGCTCGACCACGCCGAGCGCTTCCGGCACCTGCGGGAGGCGGGCGACACCTCAGGGGCGCTGGCGGCGGCCGAGTCGAGCTACGCCGAGCGGCCGAGCTACGAGCTGGCGGCCGCGGCGGCGGAGCTGGCGGAACCGAGCGCCCGCGATCGCGCCGGGCTGTGGCACGACCGCGCGGCGCGCGAGCTGGCCGCATTGGGCCGCTACGCCGCGGCGATTCCACATCTCGAACGCGCGCTGGCGTTGGAGTCCGACAGTCCCGCGCGACCCGAGCGCTGGGTACGCCTTTCGGGCGCGTGCCTCAGGGCCGGCCGACTCGACGACACCGAGTCCACCATCGCCCGCGCGCTCGCGGAGGATCCGCCGGCGGCGTTTCGGGCCAAGCTTCTCTGCAATCAAGCGGCACGCCGCCTCGCGCTCGGCGATCGCGACGCGGCCCGCACGCGAGCCGAGGAATCGCTGGCGCTCGCCGAGGGCGCGGCGGATTCCGAAGCCATCGGCGCGTCCGCCGAGCTGCTCGCCTACTTGCTGCTCGCCGAGCAGCGCACGGAGGAAGCCGAAGCGATGGCGAGGAGAGCCGGCGATGCGTACCGGGAAGGGCGTCACGTTCACGGCTCGATCCGCGCCCTCGGGATCAAGGGAGCGATCGCGCGGGCCCGCGGCCGGCTCGCCGAAGCGGAGCGACATTACCGCGACGGTCTGGCCGAAGCGCGGGCGCGCGCGCATCGCTTGGCCGAAGAAGAGTTGCTGCTGAATCTGGCCGTGGTCCTGGCCGAATCGGGCCAGTGGACCGCGTTGCGTGAAACGTTCGAGAAGGCTTCACGCATCGCCCTCGAAGATGGTCGGGCCGGGGGCGCCGCCGTGGCCGTCGCCGGGCTGTCACACGCCGACGGCCTCACCGGCCGGCCGCGAGCGGCGCGCCGCCAAGGACGCGCCGCAGTGAGGCTCACGCGGAGCCACGTGCCACGGCTCGAGGCCTACGCCTGGCGCGCCCTCGCCCAGGCCGACCGCATCGCCGGGCGGCTCGATCGCGCGGAACGGGCGGCGCGGCGCGCGGTGACGCTCGCGGCCCGTCAGGTGCCGGAAGAGTTGGACTGGAGCCGCATCGAGCTCGGCCGCGCGCTGGCCGCGAGCGCGCGCTGGAACGAGGCGGGCGAGCTGTGGGACGCGGCCCGCGATCGGGCGTCCGACCCGAACGCCGTGGCGACCGCGGTGCTCGAGGTTCTGGCAGGCATGGCCGCACTGCGGCGCGGGCGGCCCGACCGAGCCGCCGCGCGGCTCAAGACCGCAGAGGAATGGCTCGGCACGCACCCGGCTCCGTACGTCGAGGCGCTCGCCCGGCGACTCGAGGCCGAGCTGGCGTTGAAGGACGGCCGGCTCGCGGAGGGCCGCGAAACAGGCCACGGTGCCCTCGAGAAGCTGGCGGCTCTTCCGGCGCCGGTCGAACGCGCGCACGCCGCCCTCGAGCTGGCCCGCCTCGCTCCGGCGAGCCCCGAGCTGGCGCCCGCGGTGGTGTCGTGGCTCGACCTGGCGATCGGGACCTTCGAGCGCGTGGGCGACCGCAGCAGCCGCGAACGCGCCCTGGCGCTGCTGGTCGAGTGGCTGCGCCGCCATCCGGTGCGACCTCCGGCTCCCGCGGGCGGCCGCGACCTGATCGAGCGCGTGAGCTGGCTGCTCCACTCGCTCTCGGATCCGCGCGAGCTCACCCAGCGCGCGATGCGCATGGCGGTGGAGCAGCTCGACGCGGAGCGGGGGGTGCTGCTGCTCATCGACTCCGAGAGCGGCCTGCTCGGGCCGATCGCCGAGCACGGCGCGGTGGACGCCGCGACCCGCCGTGAGGCGGTGGGCTACAGCCGCCGCGTGGCCCAGCGGGTGACCGAAAGCGGAGACAGCCTGCTCATCACCGACGCCCCCGCGGACCCGCGCGTGCTCTCGGAGAGCGTCGTCGACATGCAGTTGCGCTCGATCCTGTGCGTGCCGATGTTCCTCGGGGGTCACGTGGTGGGCGCGGTCTACCTCGACGACTCGCGGCGCGCCCACACGTTCGGCGACGCCGACCGGGGCCTGCTCGAGGGGTTCGCGCACCTGATGGCGGTGGCGATCGAGAACAGTCGCGGGCACGACGAAGTGCGGCAGGTGAAGGAGCTGCTGGAGGGCGAGAACCTGTCGCTGCGCCAGGAAGTAGGGGTGCGCCTTCGCCCGAACAACGTGGTCGGATCGAGCAGCCAGATGCAGCGCGTGCTGGCCATGGTGGAGCACGCTGCCCGGACGCAGACCACGGTGCTGATCACCGGGGAGAACGGCACCGGCAAGGAGCTGATCGCCCGCACGCTACACCACGGCGGCAAGCGACGCTTGCGACCGTTCGTGGCCGTCAATTGCGGCGCGATCCCGGAATCCCTGATCGAGAGCGAGCTGTTCGGCATCCTCCCCAACGTGGCCACCGGCGTGCGCGGCCGGCCGGGGCGTTTCGTGCAGGCCGATGGCGGGACGCTGTTCCTCGATGAGATCGGCGAGATGCCGCTCAAACAGCAGGTGACGCTGCTGTCGGCGATCGCGAACCGCGAGATCACTCCGGTGGGAGGCGGGAAGCCGATTCCGGTGGACGTTCGGATCATCGCCGCCACGAACCAGAACCTGCGTCGCCAGGTCGAGCAGGGAGCGTTCCGCGAAGACCTCTACTATCGGCTCAACGTGATCGAGATCGAGGTGCCGCCGCTGCGCGAGCGAAAGGCGGACATCCCCTGGCTGGCGAAGCACTTTCTGGCCCAGTTCGCCGCGCAGCAGGAGCGCGACGTCCCCACCATGACGCCGGAGTTCCTTGCCGCCTTGATGCAGAGCGACTGGCCGGGCAACGTGCGCGAGCTACAGAACTACATCGAGCGAATCCTGGCGATGACGATGGGCTCGGTGCTCATGCCGGATCCGCCGCCGCGCGACCTTCAGGAGCGCGGGGCGAGGAAGCTGCCGAGGGGGCGGCGCCTGGTGGATAGCGTGGAGGACCTCGAACGCCGGCTGGTGGGGGAGGCCCTGGAACGGGCCCGTGGCAACCAGAGCCACGCTGCAAAGGAGCTGGGGCTGACGGAGCAGTCCATGCGCTATCGCATACGAAAATATGGGCTTCACTCTGCTCGCGGAAACCGGCGAACTCGCCGAAGTTAGCGATTTCACCCGTTCGCGTTGCGGCGCATTGCGTTATTGATTATTTCGTCGCTATTTGCGCTGTTTTCTGCGAGCCAAGGCCGTTTCCGATGCGCCTCCACTAGCGCGAGAACACCCTCTTAACATCATGGTTCACATGTAGTAACTGGCATTCCGCACGAGACATCCCAGAGCGGCACGGGTTTCGCGGTTGGCCGATTGGGTCCAATCAAGGAGAAACCCATGCAAGGCTCGTACAAGGTCGCTTTCAGCGCTGTGATTCTGGCCACGGCCGTCTTGCTCGTACCCCGTTTGGCCACCGCCCAGATCTGCCCAAATCCGCCGGTGGGGGTTGGCCAACTCCAAGTGGCGCAAGTGCCCGACGATTGGGCCAGGGCGTCGTGGGTCCGGCGGATCGATTTCAGGTTTTTTTCGATGCACGGCTGGGGACGCGGGGCCATTACCCGACTCGGCACCCGCTCGGCCAGCGCCGTCTTGCGTGAGCGGCGCGGACTGACGCGCTGAATCCTGCAGTGGGATTTCAGCACGGTCTGCCCCAGCGAGGGGAGCGGGGGGTCGACGGAACGCCCCCCGCGAGACTCGTTCGTCTCCATCGCCATAGCTTGATGAACCTGCTCGTCACCGGCGGCGTCGCCGACGAGCGACGTCGCGTGGCGCTCGCCTTCCATCACGAAAGCCCACAGCGCCTGGGGCCATTCGTGTCGGTGTGCTGCGGGCGCGAAGAGGCCCGACTCGCCGCGGGCCTCGAATCGTGGGCGTCGGACAACGAAGCATCCTCGGCCGACCCGTTGCGCGCGGCGCAAGGAGGCACCCTGTTCCTCGACGAGGTCGGGTGCCTGTCGAGCGACACCCAGCGACTGCTGCTGATCTTCGTTCGCCATCTCGCCGGCGCGGCGGACGATGACGGGCCGCCCGTCAGGCTGGCGGCCGGCCACGAAGAGGATCTGGACGCGGCGGCCGCCGAGGGAGCGTTCTCTCCACCGCTTCTCGACTATCTCGACAAGATTCACGTCGAGCTGGGTTCGGTCCGCGGCGCAGCCTGAGTCGACCTCTCAGCGGACCGCCTTTCGCGCCAGCGCCGGGGCTGCGACGATCTCGTAGAGGGCGAGCGCCAGACGAGCGCTCTCGCCGATCGCGCGCGCGGTGAGCGTGGCACCGGAAAGAGCGGGGATCGCGCGCCCCGGCCACATCCGGTCGTCGAGCCGCCGGTGGGCGAAGAGCGACAGCCACCGCGGCTCGGGCGCATAATCGGGCGGCTCGTGGAACGCCAGCACGTCGATCCGCGATACCGTGGTATCGGGTGCAATCGCCACCATGAGGACTGCCGGCATGGTGCGCACCACGCGCGCATCGAAGAACGCCGTCCCGGTCAGGCTGTCGCCTCGCCAGGCGAAGTACGCGATCACCAGCCGCGAGGGAAGCTTCACGCGCGCCCGCTTCTCCACCGTGGCCGCCTCCGCGGCGCCGAGGGCGAACGAGCGGCGCCCGATGCGCGCGCCGGGAAACGCCTGCGCGAGCGCCTCCTCGCGCGTCATGAAGGCAGCGGCCCGCGCTTCGAGCGGCCAGGACAGCGCGGCCAGGACGAGAGCCAACGCGACTCGATACACAGCCTAGAACAGATACCCGAGCGCCACGTTCCACTGATCGGTCGCGGTGTCGGCTTCGTCGTGGCGCCACTGGCGGTCCGTCTTGAGCACCACTTGAGGATGGGGTTTGAAGGCGACGCCGGCGGTGATCACCGAACGCCGGTTCGCTGGATCCTCGGCGCCACCCAGGACGTCCTCTTGCGTGTCGTACCGCTCGAGCCTCGCGTACGGAGCGAGCCCCCATTCGGCGGCGGGGGCTAAGAGGGGCGCGACGTCGTACGCACCCTCGACGTAGCCGCCGAAGAACGATTTGCCGAGTCGGTCCGAGCCCGTCAAGCCGAGCGCGTCCGAGAGGTCGGAGACGTCGGTGAGCGCGCCGTGCGCGTAGAGCCCTGACAACGTCAACCCCCGCCACTGGAGGCGGGAGTGGAGGTCGAACAAGGTGAGCCGCGGGGTCACCTCGGCTCCCGCGGGCTGAAAGTCCTGCCAGCTGTCGCCGGTGAATGCTGCGGCACCGGCCGTGAGGCCGGGAAAGCCGACGTAGTCCAGGCGCGCGGCCACCGCCGCGCGGGTAGCGAGACTCTGCGAACCGTTCTGGCGCCCCTCGCGAATCCCCTGTGAAGCCGAGAAGCCACGCGCGTTCAGCCCCTCGGTCAGGAAGAGACGGTATTCGAGCCCTCGCCCGCGGCCGTGGATCCCGATGCCGTTTGCGCTCCACGTCGTGGGAATGATGACTTGCTCGACGTCGGGGCGCCGGGCGCCGAGGAAGATCGGCGGCTCGTGAAGCTCGTTCACGAGCCCGAGCGGAAGGAGCATCATGCCGGCTCGAACGCCCACC
>Ga0066710_100003327_pt1 | contig 13647 bp, 10 predicted proteins | sample GraSoiAngelo_159_FD_79666 | JGI IMG/M metagenome (GOLD analysis project Ga0066710, IMG submission 79666) | Grasslands soil microbial communities from the Angelo Coastal Reserve, California, USA - 14_1009_16_40cm | ecosystem: Environmental > Terrestrial > Soil > Grasslands | place: USA...
CGGATCCCAATGACAAACTCCTCGTACGTGTACGATGGATGGAACTGTACGATTTCATGATGGGCGCCACCCGCCATCGCCTCTGCGAGCTGAATGGCCCGGTAGGTCTTGCCGGTCCCGGGTGGCCCGTACAGTATGATCTGCTTTCTTGCTTCGAGGAGGGTCTTCAATCGTTCCAGGTCTGGGTCCAAAGCCGCGTCTGGTCGAACTCGAGGCGGTTCCTGTGCAGATACAATCCCCTTCGCCAGACCCGCGACAAAGGCTGCGAGGGACCCTGCGGCAGTATCCCTTTCATCAACGCCGCGGAAGGTCCCGTATGGCCCGAAGAGGTCAGCGAGCGTTCGTCCAAGAAGGCGCTCAAGGTCTGACTTCTTGAGTCCAACCGCCTTGACGTCAGTGAGGAACCAAACGTATTCCCACACGCTCTCCCCCCAGAGTTCGTCGGAGAGTGCTTCTCGAATCTCCAACGGAGCGTCATCCGCCAGGATGATTGAGATCGTCCCGAAGTGCAGTGGATTCCCTTCCACGATGAACACGGCGAGGTCGCCGGTCTTCATGGTTTCGATTTCAACATGCTGCCGGCTTTTCGTTCCCCAAACGAAAACAGGCTTGTTCGTCTGAATCGAAGCGACGAAGGGCGCGAGGGACGGGATGCGTCCCAGGATGCCTAGGACGTTTGCGATTTTCTCTCGGCTGAGCGGACTGGATAGCGTCCGAGTGATGTTGGCCTTGTAGCCCTGCGCACTCCCTCTTTGAAAATAGATCCGTCCCATTTCAACGCCTCCAATCAGCGAGTCCTGGAAGGCCTCCACCCAGTAAAGTCCTGCTGATCTGTCCCCGGGTCATTCTGCATGGAGCCGACCCTTCAACCGTGACAGTTTCAATAGATTGTCTTAGAATTCTCCGGCCTTCGCGAACGTGAACGAACGGGAGCCGTCCCTCCGGTAATACGCTGCGCCGCTAATTTCTTAACCACCCCCTGTTCTTGGACCTCGATGTCCTTCGCCGCGAGGTATCTCGGAAGCCGAGAGCCGGCCGGGTTCACGAAGAACATGTTGGAGACGTTCATCGAGTCTGGAATCGAGGAAAGTCAGAATCTCGATTACAAAGGGATTGCAAAGGATGCGAACCTGGACAAACTTTCGACAGTTGTAAGTGCGTTCGCAAACGCGGAAGGGGGCCTCGTTGTCCTCGGTGTCAGCGAGAAGGAAGAACGCGACGACAAAGAGCACGTGGTGAGGATCAAGCCAGGTCGGGTAACGTGGGCACCGAAGTCACTGACCCGGGAGAAGATCGAATCCGCGCTCATAGACCGAGTTCGCCCTTGGGTAGCTGGGCTCAGGATCCACGCAATCAGGAACGAGGCAGAGGAAGCGGTCTTTCTGATTGATGTCCCCCAGTCCATGCGGCCACCACATCAGGCGTTTGACAGGAAGTACTACCTTCGGTACAACTTTCAAAATCTCCCGATGGACCACCACCAAATCGAGGACCTATTCTTCCGAAGGCTACGACCGAGAATCAGGCCTCAGCTGGAGGTCATGAATTTCGACCAAGAAAAATCGACCATCACGCTAAGAATCGGTCTCTCGAACGAGGGGAGCGCCCTCGGTAAGCACGCCCTATTCTTCGGCGAATTTCTAAATTGTGTGAGCGTGAGGAAAAAGGATCTCGATGTGTTTCTCGGAATTGAACCAATTACTGGGAGCGAACGCAGCTTCAGAGCTTACTATCACTCTCCCGTTGCAGTGGTCCATCCCCGAATGGTGAGTTATGCTGGAACAATCGAGGTCGAGCTCTCCGGCCCTTTGGTCATCTCTTTTATGGTTGGAGCAGAAGATGCTCCCACTATCCGATTCTGGTCGGGGGTCAATCCCGCCTATCTTAGAGGACTCGATCGCTCCTTCCTGAAGGAACCACTCATGTTAGCCGCTACATCGCCGGAAGAAGAATACGACAAAAGCGCCAGCGACCAATTGTTTCGACAAATGGGGATAGATCCTGAAGAGTTCGTGAAAGCGATAGAGAAGATAGCGGCCTCGGCCGATCCGGATTCTCTACGGAGTGCGATCGCGGAATTCGAAGAGCTTGCCAAGAAGTACAACTAGTCAACCCTTCCGCGCGTGACATTCCACAGCTATTGCCTCCCGACATTTCCCAATCGGGCTCCCTTCTGAATTCGAGTACTTTCACTCCAAAGTATCGCTATCCTCGATTGTTTTGTCTGGAGTAGGCAAGCTCTGCTTCGAAAAATCGTTTCCGGATACTTTCGCTTACCTTTTCCTACTTTATATGGTCGGTCGCGCATTTGGGAATATCCGGTGACAACGTGACGCTAATACTTCGTATGAGCAAGGATTCGGAGAGCAGCAACGCTGCCATGCTACTGACGCGGTCCGGCCACGCTTTCGAAAAGTTGGAGAGTCCACACGCGAGCCAGCCCGTCTTGTTCGCTCCGGAAGGGAGCTTCAAAGGTCTTTCGGGGATCCAAATATACGTCGCGATGAAGGACGGTAACAAGTAGGATTCCTGTCTCCTAGATGCGGATCGGCAAATCGTGACCAACCGGCCGGCCGTTTTTATATGGGCAACTAGATTCCGCATCCCATGCGGGTGCTTGTCCTCGGCCAAACCGGTATTGAGAAGGGCCGTTTTCTAACAGCTCTTGTCGCCTCCGCCCGTCGAAACAGGGGATTGCCCGAAGATGACAGAGACAGATATGCATCAGGTTTCGTTCGCGCGATCCATCTGGAGGAGGAGATTAAAGAGCACACGCATAACGCGACGATTCAGCCTTACCTCGACAATCTCGATGCGGAAGCAAGGCTGCGGACGTGGCAAGAGGTCATGAAGAGGGAAGTCCTCGCGCCTCTGGAGACCGCGCCTCCTGAGCATGTTTTTTTGGCAATGCATGGACTTTTCTATCGGAATAACAACTTCTTTACCCCAGTCGACTGGCCGTTGCTGCAAGCTTTCAGACCGACTGTCGTTCTCACCCTCATTGATGATGCCTACGATGTTGCGTCGAGAGTAACAGTTGTCCGGGAGACGCAGGGCCCAAGGACGCAGTCAAGCATAACGGTCGCCGAAGCTCTCTTGTGGCGCTCGGCTGAAGTCTCAATGGCTGACATGATTTCAAGGTCCTTAGGTATTTCGAACTTTGTCCTTTCGGTAAAACATCCTTCTGAAGCTGCCTTTCGAATGCTATTCCGCCGAGACATATTACGGATTTATGCCTCTTTCCCGATTTCAAGCACGAGACGGATTGCGGAACGGGTCAAGGAGATAAACACCCACCGTGAGCGGTTGCATCGAGAGTACGCCGTTTTCGATCCTGTATGCATCGACGAGCTCCGGGTCATTCGTCCCGCGGAAGAAGGAGCGTCTTGGGAGTTCCTTCCACGTTGGCCCCTGGGTCCGGTCGGGTCAGCCGTTCCCAGCAATGGTGACTACGCCGCGCCGTTGCAACCCCAACTTCAAAACCTTGCCGACGTGATCACTAGCCAAATCGAAGAGCGCGATTACCGGTTCATCGATCAGGCTGATGTGGTCGTTGCGTATCGGCCCTTTTGGGGAGCGATAGAGTATCCCGCACAAGGAGTCGAGAAGGAAATTTCGCATGCAATTGCGAAAAATAAGGCAGTCTATTACTATGATCCGCCGGAGGATTTCGCCGGTCGCAAGTCGCGCGCCTTCCGAGTCATCGAAAGAGGCATCCGTTTCGAAACGTTAGAAAAGCTTTATGCGGAGCTCGCAAAAGTTCAGAAGCGTCGTAACGATGAGGCTGGAGATAGGAACACAACGTTCGAAGCGCCGCCCTAGGCCGCTTGCTCGCGAAGGCTGGGCCGTCGCTCATACGTCTTACCTCACTGACTGATGGGCGTTTTACTGAGGCTTCGGAAGTTGTCAGCTCGCCGGATCTCCATTTGAGATGGCAGTAACACTCCAAAGCGATCGTTACCGCTACCAGAGCGCGCTCATCCCCTGCCCGTAAGGGCAAGTTCAAAATCCTTCTCAGACAACCCGGCTATTGCTTTATATGCAAGGCTGACAGTACTTTCGAACAGTGGCGGGATCCGCCGAGAGGTCGCACCTTGGCGCTCGAGACCCTGGACATGAAGCAGGTTCGCGAGGAGCTGCGCCGTGCTCTCGAGAAGGAGCGGCCCCTGCTTGACGAGCTGCGTGGCCAGGTCCGTGCGTTCAAGGTCCACGAGATCGGCCATCGGCAATGCTACGCCATCGCTCCAGTCGCGACGGATGGCGGGGAGAATCGAATCACATTCGACCCACTTAATGTCGAAATTCTTCGCGTTGTCGATAGTGACGCCCGCGAGAGGTTTCAGAAGATTCTGCCCCTTTCGGGAGGATCGAGCATCTTCAAGGCCACCTTCGATCCGAGTTCCCCAGATCAGGTACCCCTGCTTGTGCGGTTTCTTGAACGGTTAGATATTGGATACGACGAGCTGTCGTACATTCTCGACGTCGGCGAGGACGATGGTGACATTCGAGCAGCTGTTCGTCCATTCCGGGACATCGTGGAGTGGGCGGTCCTGTTGGACATTGCGTGGGAGCCGGGACAAACGAAGGCTCTCGTCATTCGAGATGGCCTTCTCCGGACGAAAGCGATTCGGAAGGAGGTCATGCCTCGATTAGCCAGATCGTTCGAGTCAGCATGGAAGGAGCAAGGCAGCCTGCTCGTCGGGGTCGCGAAACGGTCCAAAGTGTTGAGCTACCTGTCTTTGGCGCTCGCCCTCGAGGGCACTTTCAAGAAGAAGTACCCGTGCTTTTGTGAAGTTTCAAGGGACATCGAGAAGAAAGCACATCCGTGGTGGAAAACATGGCTTCAGGAGTTTACCTTCGGCCACCTCCACCTCGCGAAACTTGCGGAACATCTCGATGGCATCGTCCTTCCCGTCGACATCCCTGAGTGGCTCATGCCTCGCCGCAAAGAAATCTTGGAGTACCTGGCCGAGACTGCCAGGTCGTCTTTCCCAACAATCGGCTACCCGGAGCCTCTCATGCGGGCGCATGAGGGCGCGGTCCTACATGGGCTCGAAATGTCTGTCTTAGAGCACGTTCTCATCGAAGAGGTCCTTGAGGGTCAACCTGCAGACGAGGCCGACAGGACCTTCGAACACGTTGCACTTGGCCGAGGTCTCCAGCGAGGTGGATGGAAAGAATATGGCTGATTTCGTGAAGGATGTTGTTGGAGTCTTCAAAGGATTCGCAGAATCGGAACTCGAGTTCAAAGCCGAGATTGTGGTTCCATACCATACCGAGTTCACTCCCCTTCTGGGTAGCTTCCTTCTAGTCTCGGTCACGCCGGAAGACTATCTGCTCGGTCGAATAACAAAATTCTATCCTGTCGGGATCATGTCGGGCGGTGAGGCCGAGGACTACCTAGCCAGACTGATGAAAGCTGGCCGTTCAGTTCCGGAGGACGTCAAGGAAGCGAAACTTCGATACAATGTGAATGTGAAGTTGCTGGGCGGTCTGACAGCAGACGCTAAGGGAAAGCCAGAATACCGAGCGTCGATTCGGCGACTACCTCATCTGGGCGCTTTTGTTGGCATTCCGAACGAGGACACGCTGCAGTTTATTTGCAGTCTTGGCACGAAGCCAGGCGAGAAGCCCGCACTCCTTGGACACCTTGCGCTTGGAGATGTCGTATTCGACGGTAACGGGAACGATTCTCACGTCATCTCTTTTGACGTGCGGCGCCTCGTAGGGCGTCGAACATATGTTTTTGCACACGCGGGCTATGGCAAGTCGAATCTTGTCAAGCATCTTGTAACCCAGCTCTACGCGACCAACCCTGGCGTCGGGTTTCTGATTTTCGATCCCGAGGCAGAATACGCGTTTGCTGATCAACTGGGTCGACCGGGGCTTGCAGACGTTCCCGAACTTCAAGACAAACTTGTTGTCTTCACCGACAGACGAGGTGTTCCAGACAGGTACAAGCGCTTCATGGCCGGTGACGTCCACCTCGATTTGTCCGTTTTCCATCCCGGGGCCGTCATTCGGAATTGTGTCGTACCGGAGAAGTGGGAGAATGTATGGGCTAATGCAGTTCGGGGACTCGAGGACCATGAGTGGGCTGATTTGGTGGGAGAGCTCGAGACCAATGGATATCGCACCGAGGCCGAGCGTATCTCTGAAATTGTGACCACGAAGGAAAGGACTGCTCCTCAGAGCATCCTCAACAACCTGGTCCCTGTCATTCGGAAATTGCATCGGTCGAATTCTCGGATGCTTCAAGGCATTCTGTGGCATCTCGAACACGGCCACATCGTAATTGTCGACATCTCACTTCTATCGTCGACCCATGGTCGATGGGTCAGCTCTCTCATCCTGAGCGAGATCTTTCAAAGGAACCAGGCCAACTTCATTTCTGGCACCAGAGAACAGATGCTTAGTGTCGTGGCAGTGATCGAAGAGGCTCAAACGGTTCTCTCAACAAAAAGGGAGGAGGGCGAGACGACTTTCATCGAATGGGCAAAAGAAGGGCGCAAGTATGCCCTCGGCGGAATTTTCATTACGCAACAGCCGGGGTCTATACCCACAGAGCTCGTGAGCCAGGGCGACAACTTCTTTGTGTTCCACCTGCTAAGTGCGGATGATCTGTTCTCACTTAAGAGGGCAAATGCTCACTTCTCAAACGACGTCCTGACGACCCTGCTGAACGAACCAATCCCAGGCAACGCGTATTTCTGGAGCGCGCCTCATCAACCCTTCGTTCTGCCGCTGAGAGTCGTGAACTTTGAACAATATGCCAAAGAACGCATGGCAAAACAAAAAGGGAAACCTCAAAAAACCGCCGCGGAGGCTTTCGCGGAGTCAATCACCGATCTCGAATCAGAGCTAGATCGAGTGGTTTTGGGAACGCTTACACAGGACAAACGCGTTCCGGTTTTCGATAACCTGCTGTATGCCGATGCGCCTTTGGCGGACGAGGTCGCCGCGAAGTTGTGGAATGTGAAATTCTCAGCGGCGGGTGAACTGTCTCCTGATGCGGCGCGGATCTACTCTGAGGAGATGCCAGATGGGAAGCGAGTACTTCCTGACCGGCTGCTATTTGAGTCGCTCGAAAGGCTGAAGATAAACCATCGTGTGCTCCATGCGGGTGGCCAACCCTACATTGTTTTCCCGATAGGTGGTCTCGAGAATATCAAGAAGCCCAAGACAGAGGTCATCAAGTTTGAGGAGACCTAGAGCAGTTTCCTTCCGGCAACTGAGTTGATCGCCGACGCGATTTGCTCGGACCCATTGATCTCTCTCCATTCTTGATTTCGTCTCGACCGGGGAAGGATCCAACGATCCTTGATAGTCTCGGCAATCGTCTCCGCCTTGCTCTGAGTGTCTTTGCGCAGGCCAGCCTGTTCGCCTCGGAGAAACTCTTTGTAATTGCTCGCGAGCGGTGCGATATAGACACCTCGAGGGAACCCGTGGTTTAGTGAGCTCGGGTCAAGACCGAGAAGGTCTAAGGCGACTCGGATGACGCGCATTTTCCAATTAGGTCCGTTCCCGAATCGATTCCCGTGGGCGTAGGCGTGCCCCTTGATTTCGAGGAGGCGCACCATTGCCTCGAAAGTGTCAGAAGGAACGTGGAAGTGACCGTAGCCCTTCGTTGTTCCTGCGAATAGAAACTGAAGGTGCTCACTTACCCTAAGTCGATCATATACAGACGAGCGGCCGAAGACGGCAGATGTGGTGAGGAGCCCAAGCTTCGCGTTCTCTCTCTTTTTGCGAATGGAGGTCTTGCGTCCCCGGTAGGCTTCACAGAAAGCCTTCTCTGTCTCCCTCGAAGTCGTGAGTGCCGCGACTAGCTTTCCGCACAGGAGATTCGAATATGGCGGCATAGCGCCCAATACAAATGCATCGATCACGTATCTCAGCCGCAGTTCACGATCCCTTGCTGTCCAACCGACGAGACTATCTCGAGGACTGAGATTGAAGACTGGGTCGCCGAGGGCGAAGATTCCGATTAGTTTCTCGATGGACCTGTCCACGATGACAAACCGTCGACGTCGACCATAGCCCTGCGATACTGGTACGGACCACCGGAGTGACGCTAAACGAAAGAGGCGCGAGTGTTCGCTATCCGCCTGGACGGAGACTATTTCGGGGTCGATGTCAGCCGGGCGTACCTCAGAACCGCCTGCGAACCAACCTAATAGGTCTCGGCCGTACCGATTGACAAAGGGAAGCGCGCGTTTGAGTACTTCGCGCCGCTGAGCGAGATGGGCGATGCGAATCGCTTCTTTCGAATGGTTCGTCGCTGGCGGCGACTCGCTCGTCCGTTGCGAGTACCAGCCGCGGATTAGATTGGCCAAGGATCCTTCCGTAACTCCCGGTGACCGCCATTTACTGAACCGGTCGCGAGCGCTTGCGTCGAGAATCTTTTCCTCCGTCACGACCATCGATTCGGCATGGCCACGAGTCTATGAAACTTTTCAGGCTACGGAACGACTGTTTCCGGCACGATGAAAGCGGTCGCGCGAGGTTTCGATCTTCCGGGATCCTTTGGTCGGCCAATCGATCCCGTTTTCAGTCCCTTCGGTCTTCGTTGAAGATCTGTCCAAGCGTTTTTGCAAACTCGCGTCGGGTGGACGACGCGTCGGTCGAAATGCGGCCAAGAATCCAATCGACCGCAAGCACGACCTTGCCTAAGAGGATTTCGTCACCTGCTGTCGACGATAAGAAAATTTGATGTTTTCCTCGATCTATTACAAGGTCGGAAGCAGCGCCAACTGGATAGACCGCGAGGGTCACGAAATCGGACTCCAATTCACTCGTTTTGGCGTCGGGTCGAATGTCGACCTTTGCCCGAATTCCCAGGTGTTTCAACAGGCGTTTGATGGAACTGATCTGTCGATCTCGTTCCGCCGCATACTCCTTCTCCTTGAGGCTCCTTCTCCGGCGGCCATGCGTGGTTCTTGCGGCATGGAAGAAATCTGTCACCTGGCGTCCTGCCCTGTCGGCGAGGTACTGGTACTCGGGGTCGAGTTCCATGAAACCAGATCGATCCAAGTTCAGTGCTTCCTCCAGACCATCAAAGACGTAGAGCTCTCCTGAGATCTGGACGCGCAGGATCGGCGTCTCAGCGGTTAGGTACGACAGGAAGCGGTTTTCATAGGTATAGCCGATTCCAACGCCGCGTACTCTTGGATAAAGGCCTCGCAGTTCTGCGGGCACTATCCTGGACGGCTGGTAGAACAGATACCCCTCCGCCTTCACCTTTCTATGTCTCTCCGATTCTCCTTCGACGTGGAGAGGTGAAACGAGAACTTTCTTCGGAAGGTCGGCGAATTCTTCGTCCTCCCGAGTGAGATGGTAGTTGGGCAACAGAATAGGTTTTCTGACTTCGACTCCGTCCATCCAGACTTCGAACTTGAGAGCCTCGTTGTACTTACGAAGCCTGCCAACAACCTGTTCGGCTTCTCCCTCGATATTCCCCGGCCGGATGGGGCCGCCATCCAAATATCGAACGGGCGCAGTCATTCCAAGATGCCATAGAATTTCCTCTCTCCCTTGCAACCTGTCGAGATAGAGGAGGCTCGGCATTCGCTGTGATCGCTCCACAAGTTGTTTCATGAGCGAGCCCGGCTTGCTCTCCTGGCTACCGGGGGCCGGCCATTTGAGGAGGCGTTCACCGTCGTGGGTAAGGATTTTGTGGAAGTTCCCTCCGCTCACATCTCTAAGTTCGATCGTCGTTCCTGCTGCGCCCTTGGGGACTAGCGTTTCTTGATAGTTAACCGTCCCGAATTTGAATTCGTCGAAGGTCTCGATTGAATCCTGGTACAAGAAGTAGGGCTTCAGGTCAATATGCGCCTTGAGTTCGATTCCTTTGTCTCTTGGGTATGATGTAATCCAGATGTCTTTGCTGATGTGAGCAACCGCCAAAAAACCTATTCCAAACTGGCCAATCATCGGTCTGCGCAGGTCGCTCGAGTAGAGCTCAGGGTTTGTCTTCTTCAAGCTGAGGCCTATCTGTGTGAATGCCTTCCTCAGAGTCGTGCCGTCTATCCCCAGGCCATTGTCTCGAACGACGATCTTGTTGTGTTTCGGGTACCCGGTGTCTATACTAACCTTGGTTGCTTGAGCATCGAAAGCGTTCGAGATTAGCTCCCGCAGGGAGCCTGCACGATCCCTGTAGATGCCTGAACTAATGTGCCGGATGATCTTCAGAGCCACTTGGATGTCGAATCGGTCTTTAGGCTCGAAGACCTCTGGTGTCATTTCCACTTCACCCCTCCGGCAACCCGCTCAAAATTGGAAATGGAGCGTCGGATCGTTCCGTCGGTAGCGGGCCGAGTGTACTTGAGCCATCTCAATCTTGGATTCGATACCTCTGTATGCGCCGCTACGTCGCCGATATCGAAGATGAACTGCAAGCTCCGAGCCAACTGTGCGCCTCGGGCCCCCTTCCGAAGCGTCGGGGGCGATTGCTTCAACCTATCCAGGAGTTGCCGTATCGAGAATTGTGGGGGGTAGTTCCGTTCTTGAACGATGACTCGTCGAAGGAACAGTTCCGCGGCTTTTCGGAGGTGAAGGGCCGCGCCGGCATACGCGGCGTCTCTGGAATCGGGATTGGTCTCCAGAAGCCCAAACATGTGCAAGTCGCATGCTGATATCAGGAGATCGGCGATTTTCTGTCGCCTCCCTCGATATTGCGACATCTCGCGGATGAATCTGTACGTAGGCAAGAGCGGCGCCACCTCGGACAAAACTGAGTCTCCCCTATCAACCTCAAGGTACGAGAACACTCGCACGCGTCTACAGTCGCCCGAGCGCCCGACGTTCCCCAGACACTTCATTGCGAAACGCACGGGTCTTGATGGTTGGGGCCTGGGGGTGGTTTGCGGCGGCCGTATCGACGAAGCCCAGCCGCAATGTTGACAGATCATATCATTCTGCATGTTGGGACCAGCCCGCGGTCAGATGCGCTTCTCATCGAATCTTGCGCACATCAAGATTGTTGTCGTCTCGAACGGCGGGACCCCGAAACCTTCTTAAACGGACTTGCTTGGCCTCCCCACTGCCTTTTCCGCAGTGGGTGCAACGTTACCCATTGAACCAGAAAACTGTCTGATGCGACTGTCATTAGCCGCGCGTAGGCCGTACAATCGGGTCTTGTGGTATCTGGTCAAGTCTCTGCCTCGTCAGGCGATAGAATGGCTCAACAAGCATTACCTCAAGGGGACATGCTTTGACGATCCCGTCCGAAATCGCAAAGAGAGGGCCAACAGCATTTGTTACGAATACCGGAATGACAACACGATCCTTGGGCAAAGACATGGTCTGTTTTCGCTCGGGGTGCTGGTTTAAAAACTTTGCGAGCTTCAGGAGCCGATCGCGCTCCGGCTCTTTGCCACGCGATCCCCGAAAGTAGTGGTCCTCGGCTTTCTCGTAGCTGGCGACGAACTTCACCTCTCCGATAATCGAAAACCCTTCGGTGTGGGTTGCGATCAGATCGAGCTCGAGCGTTTTTTGAAGCGGATTCCTGAGTACGCTGAAGACATCCTCCCTCGAGTTTCTGGAGAACGTCTTTCTGGCACGCGCTTCGGCGAAGTGGTGTTCATGGGGCCGATTAAGGCCAACCATCCCAGGCGCTAGAGAATTGTCCGGAACGAGTTGCTGGCTTACCAGGTATTCCTTGAGGAGGACCTCAATAGTGTCGCCAGTAACATTGGGATGCTTATGCTTGATTTGGTCTAAGAAACGCAGCTCCTTCAGCCTGAGCCAAAGGAACGGTTGCTCTGGGACAATGGTGGCATACTCTTGGTTGGGCCCTTTCACAAAGAAGGGAGGGAACACATACAGGTCTTCCAGCGATCTCTGTCGAAGTTCGTGGGGAGTCAAAATCAAGTTCCGATACTTCGTTTGGACGTCGACTTGGGGCCTTACCCAGTCCCAGCCCCTTTCCTTTCTTAGCGTTTCTACCGCCATTCCTATGGCCTCGAAGTCACGTCGCGTTATTCCCGGACCAAGGCGTTCCTCCACAGCCGCGTCCAGCGACTGCCTCATCTTCTCCACGTCTCTTCGAACGTACTTTGGAAGATATGGAAGCAAGAGACTTAGAGCGAGCAAATTCTGAACTGCTTCGATTCTGCGGTACTCAACTTCGGACAGGCGTTCGGTGTGCATTCGGGCCATGATCTTTTCCAAAGCAGGAAGAATGTCGTCGGAATCCAGGGACGAAGTGACCCCAGCGCCAGCGAGTTTAGCATCGTCGGGTAATTGCGAAACGAGTTCAGAAGCAAGGTCGTAGGCTAGTTCTCTGCTCATGTGGACTGGGCCTCGGGTAAAGTACGGATCCATCAAGGAAAAGCGATCCGTAGTCACGTTAAGCACCTTAAGGAAGGTTAGAGCGTAGATTTCTTCCTCAGCACCAAACGGATCTCTTTCTCGCCAGAGACTGCTAATGGCCTCGGAAACGGATGCCCGTGAAAACGGAATGATTGAGTTCACGAAATAGCGAAGACGGGCATCACGGAAACCCAGGCATCGCACAGCTCAAACGCCTCCAGTTGGGCTCATGGTTCTTCGCTTGCCTCTCTTGTTCACGTTCGGTCAGTTGCGAGTTTAGCAATTCATCGCAAAGTCTCCAGTCTTCCGCGGTCGCTGAGGAAGAGAAACCCAACATCTTTCACCTGGTGCCCATATCGTTTTAACCATTCGATGGGAACTCGCTTGTCGTTGCCGAATATGAGGAACTTTCGATCCGCTCCAGTCTTCTCCAGTAACCAAACGTGTTCGGCAATGACTGAGAACTTGGCTGGGGGAAGACTCACTCCTCGCACGAGCGTGAAATACTTGGCATCGCCAACAATGGAGGAGTCGGCAGACACGAAGTCGAACGTCTTGGGAATTGAGCCGATTGCCCTCGACTGCAAGATCGCACCGTAGTGCTTTTCCAGAACCTTCCTGGCGAAATCCTCAAACTTGTGAGCCCGCTGAATTACAGTTCCGGACGGCCCTCTGTTTGTTCCCTTCCGGATGGGCGCTGTACGCTGGAACGATGCCTGCTCGCTCCGGAAGTCTACCCTTCCAACTTCGAATCCGGCAGCTATCCAGCCGTATTGGGCATGCGAGTGGCTGCCACGTGTTTCATTTGCCCACCAGGCCCGGTGTGACCGGGCGGAGCTCGGAAGTTCGAAGCCGAGGACTTTCTCTATCTCGTTGAATCCAAGATGCACTGGAATCCCACGGTAATTGCTTTCCAAGTAGGTTGCCAAGGCGGCGTACTTTGACATCGTCCGAAGGTAAGCGTATCGGAGTACTTAATGTTTTTGAGTTATTGAATGCATTACCAATCTTCTTCGGGACACACTATGTATGGATAGTCGCGAATTAGCGGGGAACATCGAGCGGAATCGCTATCCGCATCATGGCTCGATGGGACGGAGTCCCGTGAGGAATGCCGTCATGAAGCCCATCCCCGTCACATCGACATAGTCGAAGTGCTGAGCCAGGGCTTTCCGGACCGACTCCTTGTCCCGGTACGGTTGCCCGCGTAGGTCTTGTTTCATCTTCTTCATGAATTCGCCCAGCTCGATCGGTTCGCCTTCTCCCGTCAAGCCCAGGAACGGTGCGCACGCACACATCACGCCGCCGTCCCGGAGCACCCGGCGGAATTCCGCGCAG
>Ga0066710_100003329_pt1 | contig 13646 bp, 14 predicted proteins | sample GraSoiAngelo_159_FD_79666 | JGI IMG/M metagenome (GOLD analysis project Ga0066710, IMG submission 79666) | Grasslands soil microbial communities from the Angelo Coastal Reserve, California, USA - 14_1009_16_40cm | ecosystem: Environmental > Terrestrial > Soil > Grasslands | place: USA...
GCCTGCGGCTCGCACGACCCCGACCATCTCACCGCTCGCCTCGGCCGGCGGCCGGCCTGCGGCTCGCACGACCCCGACCATCTCACCGCTCGCCTCGGCCGGCGGCCGGCCTGCGGCTCGCACTACCACTCTAGTCGTGACTCGACGGGGCGGCCGGAGCGACGGCGAACCCAGACGTTGACGCGTGCGATGGCAAACAGGAGCGCGAGGCTCAGCCGCGTGCGCCAGCGGAACCGGATGAAGCTGCCACCGGAGAGCACGTTCAGCACCGCCTCGTATATCCCGCCGACAGACCGGGGGTGCATCAACAGGTCGAAGAAGGCCGGCTCGTAGTACTTGTGCATGAACTTGAAGAGCGGTGCGACGCCCCGCTCCACGCGTCGCTGGTAGGAACCGAAGTGTCGCGCGCTGAAGCGGCCGGCCCGGAACGCGCTGAGGATCGACTCGGCGGCGAGCTGTCCCGTGCGCAGCGCGATGTAGACGCCGCCCGAGAAGATCGGGTCCACGAACGTGATGGCATCACCGACGGCCACGAAGCGGTCGCCGACGAGCGGCCGGTTCACGTAGGCGAAGTTGGCCTCGCGATGCACCTCGGTGATGCGGGCGGCGCGGGTCAGGCCGGCCGCCACCGCCGGGCAGCGCGCGATCATCCGCGCGTACAGCTCCTCCGGCGTCCCGTCCCAGGCGCGCGCGGTGCGGGCGTGCATGACCGCGCCGACGCTGGTCGTGTCGTTGGCCAGCGGAATCCACCAGAACCAGCCGTCGTGGAACACGTAGATCCGGATGTTGCCCTCGTCCTTGCCCGACAGTCGATCGGCGCCCCGGAAGTGCGCGAAGAGCGCGACCTTGCCGAGGTTCGGACGCCGGTGGCGCTCGCCCATCCTGGTGGCGATGAAGCTGCTGCGCCCGCTGGCGTCGACGAGCATCTTCGCCCGCACGGTCTCGGGCGCACCCGCGCCGCCCACGCGCACGGTCACGCCGTCGCGATCGAAGTCGGCCGCCTCGACGCTCGCGGGCTGAAAGATGGTCGCGCCCGCGCGGCGGGCGTAGTCGAGCAGCAGCGTGTCGAACTCGGCGCGCGGCACCTGGTAGGCGTAGTTGGGCCACGCCTGCCCGGGCAGGAAGTAGAAGCTCCGGTCGAGGCCGTTCTCCTCGTCGAAGAACGTGGCGCCGTACTTGATCTGGAAGCCGTGAGCCTCGATCTCGCGCCGCACGCCCATCTGCTCGAGCAGCAACATCGTGGCGGGCATGAGTGACTCGCCCACGTGAAACCGTGGGAAGACGTCGCGCTCGAAGAGGGCCACCCTCAGCCCTCCCCGGCTCAGGAACGTCGCGGCCGACGATCCACCCGGTCCACCACCGACGACGGCGACGTCGTATCGGTCGTCGTTCACGACGACGGCTCTCGCGCAACGGCCGCTCGCAGCTTCGGCATGGCCGGGGTCGTGCTCGCCGATAGTCGGTCCTGGTTGTAGAAGCGCCGAACGAGCGGCGACACGAGATCGGGCCCGCGTCTGCCCACCACGGTCTCGACGCCCGCGACGGCCAGCAGCAACGGCGACGCGATCATGGCCTGAGCGACCACGGTGGCGCGCCGGCGGCGGGGATGGCGCCACCACTGGCCCAGCCGCGCCGATGCGCGGTGAGCCGCGACCGCTGAAACGGCGGCCCCCCAACTGGCGAGCGAATCGCCGTGGGCGGCGCCCGCTTCGAGCATCGCCGCATGGCGCACGCGCCTCCGCTCGTCGCTGACGACCATGCCGATCTCGCAAGCCGCCGCTCGAGCTTCGGTGCCCCACGCTCGCGCCGTCCCGGCAGCCAGGTAAGCACCGATGGCAACCCCGTCGCCGACTGGGTGGAAGCGGCTGCGGCGCACGGTGCGGGCCAGCACGGCGATCGGAACTTCGACCACGGCGGCACCGGCGGTGGCGGCCGCGATCAACACCTCCGTCTCGAAGACGAAGCCGCCACGCCGCAGCTCGAGCTCGCCGAGCAGCGCGAGTGGGTACACGCGAAATCCCGACTGGCTGTCGCGCAGTCGAAGACCGCTCACCCAGTTGATGAAGAAGCCCGCGACGCGGATCGCGTTGAGCCGGCCGCGCGGCACGTCGGTGGCACCCTCATCGCTCGGGACGCGACTGCCGACGACGATGGCGTTGGGAGCACGCTGAGCTGTGGCCAGGAGCGCGGGCACGTCCCCGGCGCAATGCTGGCCATCGCCGTCGAGCGTGATGACGTGAGTCGCGCCGCGACTCCGGGCCTCGCTGAGTCCCGTCCGCAGGGCCTGGCCCTTGCCGAGCCGTCTGGCGTGGCGGATGACCTCGGCGCCGGCCTCGGCGGCGCTCGCTCCGCTCGCATCGCGCGAGCCGTCATCGACGACGAGCACGGGCGCGTGACGCCTCGCACCCGTCACCACGCCGGCGACGGTCGCCTCCTCGTCGAACACAGGGATGACGATCCAGGGCGTCATGGCCCGACGACCAGCGCGACCTGGCTACCGCCCCGGGCCACACCGTGGACCAGGCTCGGTCTTCCGCTCGCGCGTGCGGCTTCGGCCGCGGCGACGACGCCGAGCGCTCCGGCGCCGGCGTGGGCTCCGATGAGGTGGCGGAGCGCTGAGCGACGTTCGTGATCGACGCCGAGCGCAGCGGTGAGGAGGCCCGTCTCCCATGCGTCGCGAGCCCGATCGCCGCTTGCTGAGACGTACACCACGCCGAGGTCGCGCGCGCCGACGCCAGCCGCCGCAAGCGCATCGGCGACAACTGACGAGCGCACGCTGCGCCCAACGCCATGAGGTCGCGCGGCGAGCGCACCCGACGCCGAACCCATGATCTCTCCCAGCCGGCGAGCACCGCGCTCACGCGCCGCTGCTTCGGTCTCGAGCACGAGCACGACGGCGCCTTCGCCCTGGCGCTCGCCGCCCGCGCCCAATTCCTCCAGCATCGAAACCAGGAACGGATCGATCTGATCGACGCCGCCGGCCAGCACCGCGCTCGCGCGCCCACCAGCGATCGCCGCGGTCGCACGCACGATCGCCAGCTCGCCGGCCACGGTCGGCGCGTTCAGCGTGAGCGAGGAACCTTTCGCTCCGACCGCGATGGTGGTCGCGGCCGCCATCGTGTTCATCACCGTATTGGGAAAGATCAGCGCGGACAGGCCTGGCGGCCCCGACGCCAGATACCCGTCGGCGAACTCGACCGTCGAGCGGAGGTCGCCGAACTCGGTCCCCAGCACGAGATCGACGTCGTCCCCCGCCGTCAGTCCAGCGTCGTCGACGGCGAGCCGGCCGGCAGTGACGGCGAACTGACAGACACGCGACAGGCGTCGCGCTTCGCCGTCGAGGAGCCGAGCCGCCAACGCTGAATCGGCCATGCAACCGAGCGCCGGGCGCGGCTCTGACAGGAACGCATGCACGGCGGCAGCGCCCCCGGTGACGCCGGCCGTGACGGCGCCGACGCCGGTGATGACGACTCGCGGCGTCACGACCGGCGGAAGAGGAGCGTCACGTTCTGACCGCCGAAGCCGAACGAGTTGGAGATTGCGCACTCGACGGCCGTCTCGCGCGCGATGGCCGGCACGCAGTCGAAGGCGACATCAGGGTCCGGTGTCGTGAGATTCGCCGTCGGTGGCACCGTCTCGTGGACGAGAGCCAGAATGGTGGCGACGGCTTCCAGGCTGCCTGCCGCGGCCATGGTGTGACCGATCATCGACTTGGTCGAGCTGACCAGGACGGCCCCGTCGCCGAATACGGCCCGCAGCGCGCGCGCTTCGATCCGGTCGTTCTGGAGCGTCGCCGTGCCGTGAGCGTTGACGTAACCGACGGACTTCGGCGCGACGCGGGCCCGGACGAGCGCGGTCGCCATCGCGCGCGCCATGCCCTCGCCGTCGGGATGGGGCGAGGTGACGTGAAACGCGTCGGTCGTCGTCCCGGAGCCGGCCAGCTCGGCGTAGACTCGCGCGCCGCGAGCCCGTGCGTGAGCCGCGTCCTCCAGCACGACGAAGCCCGCGCCCTCGCCGATGGACATACCGCGTCTGGCGAGATCGAACGGCCGGCAGGGATCGGGGTCGAGCAGGCGAAGCGCGTTGAAGCCCATGAAGCAGATGCGCGTGAGCGCATCGGCGCCGCCGGCGAGCGCCACCGGCACCACGCCATCGGCGACGAGATCGGCGGCAACGGCGAGCGACGCGGCGCCCGAGCTGCACGCCGTGACCAGCGTCTCGCGCGGCCCACCCAAGCCGAGGCGCGAGCCCACGACGTCGGCGTGCGAATACGGCAGGATGGAGCGAAGGGCGTGCACCGCTCGAGGCGCGACGCCGCTGCGCCGGGCGTGCCAGTACCACGCTTCGGCCTCCAGCATGCCGCCACCAACGGCGCCGACGATGAGCGCCGCGCGCTTTCGCTCGGCGGCGCCGAGCCCGGCGTCGTCGATCGCTTCACGAGCCGCGGCCAGGGCCAGGCGATCGGCGCGCGCGCGGCGTGGCGACCCGGGCACCGGATCGGGCACCTCGGCGGCGATCCGGCAGCGGAAGCCGTCGGTCTCGATCAACGTGACCGGACGGATCGCGCACGTCCCCGAGCGCACGCCTTCCCAGTAGGCCTTCACACCGGGCCCGAAGGGGCTGATGGCGCCGAGGCCGGTGACGACGACGCGCTTCATGTCGTGGTCGCACGCTCGGCGATGAAGTGGCACAGCGTCTGGAACGTGGCGAAATGAGGTGCCAGGTCCTGGGCATCGTCCATCACGATCCCGAAGCGATCCTCGACGGCGAGCGAGAGCTCGATGAAGTCGAGCGAGTCGAGTCCGATCGACCCATCCACGCCCTTGGGCAGCGGCGTGTCGAGCGTGACGTCGGCCACGCGGTGCGGCTCGAAGCGGAGCCGGGTCACGAAGATCGTGCGCAGCTCGTCCAGGACCTCTTTGGGTTCCATGCCCTCCTCAGGCGTCGACCAGCGCGGCAGTGCGCCCACGCCAGCGGCCGGTCACCGTCCACGGATCATCGCCCGCCGCCCGCGCCAGTGCGAGCGCGACGAGCGGGCCGCACGCGAGCGTCTCACCGGCGCGACGCCGGGCGCGCGCGGCCAGCTCCGATCCACCATCGACGGCGCGGACTTCGAGGCGACGATCGCCGGCCACGACCAGCGCGCAGGCCGCGGCTTCGGTCAGCGGGCGCCCGAGCAATCTTCGATCGCGCGCGAACAGATCGGCGCACTCGGCGAACGTCTCGACGGCGAGCACCAGTGCCCGCTCGCAGGCTCCGTCGGCGATCAGCCGGGCCGCCCAGCCCAGCGCCTCGATCGTCACCGCGGCCCCGCCGATCAGCGTGACGTAGGGCCCGCGCAGTCCGTACTCGATCGTCACCTCGGCCGGAATCGCGCTCGGCGCCGTGTAGGGAAAGTGCAGCGCCCCGGCCGACCCGGCATCGGCAGCCTCGATGAACGCGCGGTTCGACGACCCGTACGCCGCTGCGGTGACGCAGAGCAGCGCGGTGCCGGGGCCGGAGACCGCCGCGCGTGTGAGCACAGCGTCATCGAGTGTCGCCTGAACCGCTGCCACCGCCAGCAAACATTCGCGTGTCGCCCGTCGGAAGCGATCGCCGCCGAGCTGCGGCGTGGTGGCCGCCACCACGGCGCGCCCGCCGGCGGCGACCGGCGCGTCGGGCGGCAGAGCCTCGACGCCGCGACCCCAGCCCGTGATCACGCCGACTCCGGCCAGCCTCACGCCGCTCACGGCACGGATCCCTCGAGCACCAGGGCGGCGTTGCAACCGCCGAAGCCGAGCGACGTGCTGAGGCTCACGCGCGGCCGAGCCACTCGGGGCGTGTGCGGCACGTAGTCGAGGTCGCAGTCGAGATCAGGCTCTTCGAAGCCGAGCGTGTGCGGAATCACGCCGTGCCGTGCGGCCAGCAGGCACATGATCGCCTCGAGCGTCGCCGCCGCTCCCATCGTGTGGCCCATCCCGGCTTTGATGGAGTTCACCGGCACGGCCGTCGCCCGCGGGCCGAGCACGCGCTTGAACACCGCGGTCTCGACGCGATCGTTCAGCGCGGTCCCGGTGCCGTGGGCGCTCACGAAGTCCACCGCCCCGACGTCACGGTCGGCCTGAGCGAGGGCGAGCCGGATGGCGTGCTCGAGGCCGCGGCCTTCGGGGTCGGGCGCCGCGATGTGAGTCGCGTCGCTGGTGGAGGCATGGCCCAGCAGGCGGCCCAGTCGCCATCGTGGAGCATCGGCATCGCGCGCCATCAGAACCAGCGCGGCGGCTTCGCCGAGCAGCAACCCACTGCGCCGGCGATCGAACGGCCGGATCCGCTCGCGCGTCAGCGATCGCAACGCATCGAATCCGCGCATGACGAAGCGGCAGAGAACATCGTAGCCACCGGCGACCACAAGGTCGGCGCGGCCGGCGCGCAGGAGATCGGCGGCCAGACCGAGCGCCGTCGCGCCCGACGCGCACGCCGTCGACACCGTGAGCACCGGCCCGCGCGCCCTGAGGGAGCGGGCCAGGGCGTGGGCAGGACTGTCGTAGAGTCCAGCGGCGGCGGCACTCAGCGTCGGCGTCTCCGTGATCGCCTCTTCGAGCTCTTCGACACCGCCCAGCGCCGTGCCCACGACGACGCCGATGCGGGCGGGATCGGCAGCCAGTGGAGCGCGAGCACGAAGATCGGCGGCAGCGGCACACAGCAGTCGCGACGCTCGGCACCGAAGGCCGCGCTCGTCGGGCGCCGGCACTTTCTTGATCTCGCCGCCTCGCCCGACCTTGAGATCGCTGACCGAAAATCGCTCGATGGCCGAGATCCCATCGGCTCCCGTCAGCAGGCCGGTCCAGAACTGGTCGAGATCGCCACCGATCGGCGTGACGACGCCAGCGGCGAGGATGGCGACCGGCTCAGGAGGCAGAGGGCACACTCCAGGCATCGAAGAAATTGAACCACTGCTCGGGATGAGCGCGAACGACCGTCTCCAGCGTGCTCACCCACCGGGCGAGCGCCTCGACTTCGAAGCCCTCGGCGACGGGGATCGGCGGCTCGACGGCGATCGTATAGCGGCGATCACGCTCGAGGATGCAAAAGCTCGGCACGACGGACACGCCGGCTGCGCGGGCGAGGACGAACGGGCCCAGCGGAAACGGCGCGGCCGATCCGAAGAACGACGTCGCGACGTCGCCACGATTGCCCAGACCGCGATCACCCTGCATGGCGACCACCTCGCCACGCCGGAGCGCGCCGACCAGCGTGAGCACGGACGTCGGGTCGCGACGAGTGACGAATCTCACCGCGCCGGGAGCGGTGCGGAGAAATCGTTCGACCGCGGGACTGGCCTCGGGAGCCACGACGACGTGGGTCGGGCGAGGCAGCATGCGCGCAAGCAGCCGGCCGGCCAGCTCCCAGTTGCCGAGATGCGCAGTGAGCACGACGATGCCGCGGCCGTCGCCGCCGGCCTCCGTCAGATGCTCGCCCCCGCGGATGTCGCGCAGCAGATGCCTGGGGAGATCACGCCGACGGTTCGCGACGACGAGGTCGGCGAAGCAGACGGCGAAGTTCCGGAAGACGTCCCGCGCGAGCTTCGTGCGCGCCGGCACCTCGAGATCGGGCCTCACGCGAGCGAGGTTCGCCTCGACCCGCGATCGCTCATCCAACAACGCACTGGCGGCGACACCGCCCAGCATCGCGGCCAGCCTCAACCGCGCGCCGCGTGGCAGCGCCGAGGCGACTATGGCGGCCGCCCGATACGCCGCGACGTGATTGAACCGATGCGAGTACCAGCGCGGCGGGCGTGTCGTCGGCGCAACCGGGGCCGACGGCGCCGCGGTCGTCATCAGAGCAGCCACCCGTAGTACATGCGGAAGGCCCGGATCGGTCCGGGCTGCGTGTCGTACAGTCGGGTGGCCACGAACCGACGCGTCGGGCGCTCGAAGGTGATCACGCCGGGCGCGGCCGGATCGTTCGGATCCCACACCGTGAACTCGACGACCGTCTCCATCGGACGATAGGCGAACGCGATCACAGTGTGGTTCAGCTCGGGCGTCGGCCAGTTGGTGACGAGGAGCTGGACGAGCCGTCCCTGGTCCAGATCGGCCACGATCTCGCTGGCGACGGTCTCCTGGTGGCTGGGCGTGACGGGGAACGTGACGCGCCAGTTCGTTGGGCGCACGAGGGTCCAGAAACGACCGCCGAGCCCCGTTTTCACCGCCGCTTCCTCGGCGCCAGAGAAATCGCGCAAGCCCGCGTAGCCGGGAATCACGACGCGATCGTCCAGCGCCCGGGCCGGATGCCAGGGCGCTTCGGCGGCGACGTGGCGGACACGCTCGACGTAGCCGGCCTCGTCGAGCTTGGGCTGCGCCGGATCGAAGCGCGCGAAGAGGAAGAACTGGCGCACCGCCCGCGCGAGCACGAAGCAATAGTTGGCGTAGAGGTCGGGCGTGTCGGGGTGGCGGGCCCGGATCTCGTTCGGGAACGCGAACGTGTCGCGGGCGAAATCGAATCCCGGCGCCGCGACCGGCGCCGGCGACGACACGGCCGGTGGTGCCGGCGGCAGCGTGCCAGCGCACGCGGTCGTGAACACGAGAAGCCCGAGCAGCGAGTAGCGGACGAGGATCCCCAAACACTCTAACCCTAAATGCGCGGTCCCGGCGGCGTCAAGACCCGAGAGCTTGTGGTATCCTCGCGCCGCTTGCTGTACCAGGCGTTCTACGATGCGGTCCTGAGCCGTCTGCCCGAGCCGACGGCCATCGCGCTCGGCCAAACTGCCCTGCGACTCGTGCCGTTCGACCGCTTGCCGGCGTTTCGTCTCGACGATCCACGCCTTCGCGTCACGCTCGGCGGCGTCGGCCTCCCCAACCCGGTGATCCTGGCGGCCATGTACTACGATCGCCGCATCCTCGAGCGCGCCATGAGACTCGGGTTCGGCGCCGTCACCGCCAAGACCATCACCCGTGAGCCGCGCCCCGGGCACCCACCACCGAACCTCGTGCGCGTGCGCACGGCGGCCGGCCCCGGCCTCGTCAACTGTAACGGCTTCCAGAATCCCGGCGTCACGGCATTCGCCGAGTCGCTCCGGAGCCTGCCTCATCGCGTCCCCCTGATCGCCAGCGTGGCCGGCGAGTCGGAAGACGACTACGTGGACCTGGCCCGCGCGCTGGGGCCGCTCGCCGATCTCGTGGAGTTGAACGTCTCGTCGCCCAACACGCGCCTGGTGTACGCGTGGAGCACGCGGCCCAAGGACCTGCGCCGAATGCTCGAGCGCGTGCGGGCGGCGATCACCGTGCCGATGATCGTGAAGCTCTCGCCTGACTTCGCCGACGTCAACGAGCGCGAGATCATTCCGGCCGCGCTCGAGGCCGGCGTGCGGGTCCTCAACTACGGCAACACGCGCCGCGTGGACGAGTCGCGGCTCAGTCAGCGCAGCGGCGGGCTCTCCGGCCCCGAGATCTTCGCGGCGATGTTGAACAACGTGAAGCACACGCGGAGGCACTTCGGTCAGAATCTCGATCTGATCGCCACCGGCGGCATCGATGCGCCCGACAAAGCGTTGGCCGCCCTCGACGCGGGCGCCACGGCCGTCTCGTACTTCACGGGATTCATCACGCGCGGGCCAATTCTGGCGCGGAAGATCCTCGACGCCCTGATCACTCGCGCGGCCCCTAGCAAGTAATGTTCACAGGTTGTCCACATGTCCACCGCTATCCACACACGGCGAAATCGCACGGTGGGACGCGGCCTCGCGGGACATGTCAAAAAAAGCGACGGTCTGTTCATCCACCGGTGGCGGGGCCGCGAAGTTTTCGGCGTTTCCCGCCCTCCTGCGCCGTAACGCACGCGTCACGCGCACTGGCGATGCGGCGAAACGAGACCTTGACACTCGGAGCGCGGCGCTCGTAAGTTTGGCGGCGCTTCATGGATATTTTGCAATCGCGGATCGCGGAGGCCGACGCGAACCGCTCGCGATGCGGCGGGCGATCGACACCGACGCGATCTGAGAGGAACGAGGCACGATGGACGCTAGTCGAAAGCCACTCGCCAAGATCGAAGGTCGGCGGCGGATGCGTCTCAGCGGAGTTACGGTGGCATGGCGGGGGACCCCGAACCTCGATGACTGGGTTGCCTACATCGTCAACGGCACGCGTTCCAAGAAGCTGATCCTGGCCGATCACGCCTCCGAGCGGAAGGTCAAAGGACTCCTGTCGAAGCTTCAGACCTTGTCGCGGAAGGACATCGAGAAGCTCGCCAAGGGCTGACCCTGGTCAGATCAGTCCACGCTCGGCCAGGCTCACGTAGCGGCCCCGGCCGATCACGATGTGATCGTTCAGGCGGAGATCCAGCAGGCGCGCGCACTCGACCAGTTGGCGCGTGAGGCGGATGTCCTCCCGGCTCGGCGTGGGATCGCCGCTCGGGTGGTTGTGCAGCAAGATCACCGACGCCGCCGACTCCAGGATGGCAGGCTTGAAGACCTCGCGTGGATGCACGAGGCTGGCCGAGAGCGTGCCTTGCGACACGATCCGGTCACGCAGGAGACCGTTCTGAGCGTCGAGGAGTGCGACGCGAAACACTTCGCGCTTGAGATCTTCCATCAACGGCCCGAACGCCGCGTAGACGTCGGCCGGCGTCCCCAGCGTGGCGCGCTGGCCCGGCGTCCGTGATCGCAGCCGACGCGTCAGCTCGAACGCTGCCGCCAGCCGCGCCGCACGGACCGGACCGACGCCGTGCTGATGGGCCAGCTCGACGACTTCACGCGACGCCACCTCGCCGAGGGATCCGTACGTCGCGAGGATCTCGCGCGCGACGTCGAGGGCCGTGCGGCCGCGCGTGCCCGACCCGAGCTGAAGGGCGAGGAGCTCGGCGTCGGCCAGCGCTTCGGGCCCGTGGGCGTACAGACGCTCGCGCGGGCGGTCGTACTCCGGCCAGGCACTCACACTCGTGAGGGTGGCCCGACTCGCGGCGTGCGGTCAATGCCGCGAGGTGGATACGCCGGGCTCGATCCTGATCGTGCGCGGCTCGTCCCCCACGCCCTCGATGTGCACGTGGATCGTCCGCTTCGGGAGCAACGGCCCCGCTTTCTCCGCCCATTCGATGACGGTGACGGCGTCGCCGTCGATCATCTCCTCGAGCCCGAGATCGGCGAGCTCGGTGACGCTGTTCGTCCGGTAGGCGTCGACGTGATGGACGGGCAGCCGACCACGATACTCGTTGATGAGGACGAAGGTCGGGCTGGTGGGGCGGGTCGTAACGCCAACACCGCGAGCGATGCCCTGGACGAAGCAGGTCTTGCCGGCGCCGAGCTCGCCCGTGAGCGCCACGACATCGCCCGGACCGAGCGTCCGCCCCAGGCGCTCGCCGGCCACCTCGGTGTCCTCCGGGCTCGCGCTGACGATCGTGGTCGTCGCCGTCACGCCCGCCGGGGCGTCACGCTCGCGAAGGCGTCGGGAAGCGCGGCGATCACGTCGCTCGCGATGAGTGCTTCCTCGCCGACGCGTCCCGCGGCGACGTCTCCGGCGGCTCCGTGCAAGTACACGCCGGTCTGTACCGCCGCGCCAGGCTCGAGACCACGCGCCAACAATGCCCCGACGATGCCTGTGAGCACGTCGCCGGTTCCGCCACTGGCCATCCCCGGGTTGCCGGTCGGGTTGACGTAGACGTCGCCGTTCGGCTCGGCGATGACGGTGCCGGCGCCCTTGAGCACGAGGTGGACGCCGTGAGCGGTGGCGAAGGACCGCGCGGTCTCGATGCGATCGCGCTCCACGTCGGCCAGCGATTGCCCGAGCATCCTCGCCAGCTCGCCGGGATGCGGCGTGAGACAGCGCGGCGCCGCAGCACCGCGGAGCGCATCGAGGTGGCCGGCGAGCGCGGTCAGCGCGTCGGCGTCGAGCACGAGTGGCCGGCGAAGGTCATGGGCGAACTCGCGCGCGAGCGCCTGGGTGTCGTCATCGAGTCCAAGCCCTGGCCCGGCCGCCACGGCGTCACGCGTCTCGGCCAGCGCGTCGAGAAGGTCACGAGCCTTCAGTGAGATCGAGCGCGCGGACGTCTCCGGGAGCGGTTCGGTCATCGCTTCGAGCACCAGCGCCGCCACAATCGGCTGCTGGCTCGTCGCCGTCGCGACGGTCACGAGACCGGCGCCGCTTCGCATGGCCGCGCGCGCGGCCAGCGCCGCCGCTCCCGTCTTGCCCAGCGAGCCCGCGACGATGAGCAGCCGTCCATAAGTCCCCTTGTGAGCGCTGTGTCGGCGCGGAGGCAGATGGCGGGCGACATCGGCTTGCTCGAGGAGGAACGTCGACACTCCACGCCGCACTTCGGCGTCAGGAACACCGATGCCCACGACGACCGCGCGGCCTGCCCAATCGAGACCCGCACCGGTGACGAGGCCACGCTTGAGGCCTGCAAAGGTCGTCGTCACCTCGGCGTTGACGGCCGAGCCTGCCGGCGGCCCACCATCGGCGGGAAGACCGGACGGAATGTCGAGCGAGACGACGCGCCGGCCGCTCGCGTTGATGGCCTCGATCACCCCCGCGGTCACTCCGCTCGGCGCTCCACGCGCGCCCGTGCCGAGCAGCGCGTCCACCACGAGGTCGGCGTCGCCGAGCGCCTGGGCCAGATGATGCTCGTCCTCGACGACGACGGGACGAAGACCTGTCCGTCGTAGCGCCGTGAGCTTGGCGCCGGCATCGCCGCCGATATCTTCCGAACGCGTGGTGAGCCAGACGGCGACGCGGGCGCCGGACTGCTTGAGCCGGCGTGCGACGACGAAGCCGTCACCGCCGTTTCCGCCCTTACCGCACACGATGACGACGCGCGCGCCGCGGCCGCCTCGCGGGAGGAGTCGCGCGATCTCGCGGGCAGCTCCCTGCCCGGCGTTCTCCATGAGGGTGGCCCCGGGGATGCCGAGCGTGTCGATGGCGCGCCGATCGAGGCGGCGCATCTCCTCGGCGGTAAAGACCGGCAGCATGTCAGTGCGGCAGGATCGCTGCCTGGGTGACGAAGTCGGCGAGGATCGCCGTGTAAATCTCCCGCCCGTCGGTGCGCGCTGTCTTCGGCAGCTCGATATGCAGCGCTTGCCTCGGCAGGCGGAGAATGCCGTCGCGCTTCGCTCCGCTGGCCGCGTACACGACGGGGTCGGCCGGCTCGACGAGAACGTCGAGGCGCTGACCTCCTGGATGGGCACGCAGGTGCGCGTCGCGGATCAGCTCCAGCAGCGTCTTGAGTCGGAGCGCGTCGTTGCGGTCAGCGCCCACGGTCGCGATCTCGATCCGACTGGCCGACTCGGGCCGATTGTTGCCGTGGATCTCCACGTAGAAGGCGAGCGGGCCCTGGGCGACCACGCGCACGCGCTGCTCGTACGCGTCGTAGACTCGACGCGCGTCCGCGGTCGACACGTCCTGGGCGGCCGCCCGTCCTGGAACGCCTTCCATGGGGCGGTTCACCTGGTAGCGGCGGCCCGGCCCGTCAGGACGATCGGGCTCGAGGGCAAAGCCGCTGGCCACGACGAGACCGAAGCCCGTGCGCTGGGCAAGATCTGCTGCGATGTCGCCGGTGCGAGGATCGGAGGTGCCATGTGGCGCTGCGATGACGAAGCCGGGCCGGCCGACGCGAGTCGCGATGTAGCCGGGAGCATGCTCGGGCGCCAGGCGCACCGGCTCGGCGGCGCATCCGTAGAGGAC
>Ga0066710_100003330_pt1 | contig 13644 bp, 10 predicted proteins | sample GraSoiAngelo_159_FD_79666 | JGI IMG/M metagenome (GOLD analysis project Ga0066710, IMG submission 79666) | Grasslands soil microbial communities from the Angelo Coastal Reserve, California, USA - 14_1009_16_40cm | ecosystem: Environmental > Terrestrial > Soil > Grasslands | place: USA...
AAATCACGCTGGTTTGGCCGATTGAAAAGCGAGCGCCGGAAGATGGGACGCAGGTTACTGATACGTCGCGGCAATTATCGCTCGCCTCGAAAGAAAAATTCACGAGCGCATCGCAGCGGCCGGGCTCAGCGAAAACACTGATGTCGCCCGGGCACACGAGGCGCGGCTTTTCGCCGTCATCCACCTGCACTTGGAATGAACACTCACTCGCGTTATGGCTGACGTCGGTTGCCGTGCAAACGACCCTGGTGATGCCGAGCGAGAATAATGATCCACCTGGCGGAAAGCAGACGAGGCTGGCCATTGCACAATTGTCCGTTGCCTGGGCCTGGAAATCGACCATGACGTCGCATTGCCCGGGGTCGGTGAGATATATCAGGTTGGGCGGGCAAGAAATCTGCGGCGGCTCGTTGTCGCCGACCGTCACATCGAACGTGCAGGTTGCGACGTTGCCGGCCGCGTCACTGGCGCGGCAACTCACACTGCTGGTTCCCAGGGGGAAGATGGTGCCCGATGGTGGAGTGCAGGTCAGGGTGGCGCCGGGACAATTGTCGGACACCGTGACGCTATAGTTGACGCGCGCTTCGCATGACCCAGGCCCGGTATTCGCCACCAGATTGGTTGGCCACGTTAAGGTGGGCTTTTCCAGATCCGTCACGTTGACGTTGAACGAACACGTGGACTGATTACCGGACGCGTCCGTCGCGGTACAATTGACGGCAGTTGTGCCCTTGGGAAACTGCGTGCCTGAGGGGGGTGTGCAGGTGACGGTTGCACCGTCACAATCATCCGTGGCGGTGACCGCAAACTGCACGACGCGGGAGCATTGGCCGAGCGCGGTGTTCGTCTCGATGTTCTGGGGACAGACGATGCTCGGCGGTTGACTATCGGCGACTGTGACGGTGCGGGAACAAGATCGAGTGCAACCGTTGGAATTGGCCACCGTGAGGTTCACGGTCAGGAACCCTGAGCTTGTGGCGGATACGACCACCATTTGCTGGTTCGTTGCCCCAACGATGGACCCATTACCGCTCAGCCGCCAGCGATAGCCGGCGAAATTGGTAGGCGCGGTTAAGACGTTCCCGCTGGACAATGGGCACATGATGGTGGGGCCCTGGATACCGCATGGCGGAAGCGCGACCACTGTCAGCGTGCCGGAATTCGTGACACTGTTGCAGTTCCCCGAAACTTCAACGGAATAAGTGCCCGCGTCGGCCAAGACGAGACTTCCGATGTTATAAAGGCGATTCGTTTGACTGGAAATTTCAACTCCGTTCTTCAACCATCGATACCGGAAAGGTCCCACGCCACTGGCAATAGTTGAAAATACCGCGCCATCGCCGACGCATCGCATCAAATTAGCCAATGCCGTTGCGGTGGTATTCGAAAAGACTGTGAGCGCGGCACAGTTTGTGACGGTGTTGCAAGAACCGGACACTTCCACGCAGTACCTGCCCCCCAAACTGGAGGTCACGTCCGGCAAGATCAGTTGCCCTTTCGTTTGCCCGTCCAGAACGAGTCCATCCTTTAGCCAGCGGAAATTGAATGGGCCGGTGCCGGAAGGTTGGGTGGCGAAGGTAGCTGTGCCGCCGGGGCATATCGAAGTGTTTGCCAGTGGCGTTGTGGTGACATTTGTCAGGACGGTGATCGAGCGGGTGCAGGTGCTTTGTAATGGTCCCAGCGCGATCGCCACCTGAAGCGTGTACGCTCCTCCGCCCATTCCTGACGAGACCTGCACCGCCGGTCCCGTATTTGGCCCCACAAAGGAGGCGTCAGCCGTGTTCGCGGTGAAGGTCCACGTAAACGTCGCGCCGCTAATGTCGGTGTCGGCAGTGTAAGTATTGGTTGTGCCTGGACACACAGGATCGGCGCCCGAAATGTCGCACAGTGGTGGCGCAACGACCGCGGCAGCATCTACCGCCACATCCAGCAGAATTGGGAGGCCGTCCAATTCCACAACACGCATGTGATACTCCTGGCCGGCGATTCCAGACGCGCTTTGGCCTGCGCCCCATTCGATCTTGGTGGACACATGTCCGCCGAACAGGATCGCCACTTGTGTGTCATTGGCGGTGAAGTCGATCGCCAGACGCGTCTCAGCATTCGCCTGTGCAAGGCTCCCTTCGCTTAAGTACGTGGCGTTGTTAATCGTCGCGTTGTAAATGTGAAGTTCGCGCTGTGCCGCAGGCAGGTTATCGAAGCTGCTGTTCGCCAGAGTTAACGGATGTGGAATTGGGAAAGTCAGCGGTCCTTGAAATCCGCCCGAGCTATCGCGCAGCGGCTGAATGGTCTCGGGCACGTTATGCGCGCCGAATTGGTTATGCGGCAGCAGGCGGTTGTAATGGGTGAGGTAATCGATGTTGTGACGCCCGTTGATTTTGGTGTCCCACGCGATCACCACGCGATGCGCGCCCGGTAAAATGGGATCCAGGATCAGCCGGTATGGGATTGACGAACCCTCGACGTAGTGTCCTTCTTGGGCTGTAATCCTCGTATTCACCCAATCTACTGCGCTGATGGGAACGTCCGAGGTGCCATTGCTGGCCTGTTCGAGCGTGTTCAACTGTGCTTGTGCGATAGCGTTGCCGAGGAGCGCCACACAAAGCCAGCGCGCCGCCTGCCGCAAAAAACCGAACAGCCCGATTGCCCGAATCTGGAAGCCCCGATTGCGGGGCGGGTACAACATCGTCATTTCGCATCGAACAGCAATGCGCCGTCGAGCCGCGACAGCACAGCGCTGGCACAGATCGCGCCCTAAAGCATTACTGAGGATGTGCGCATCCTAAGGAATCCGCCCTGAAAAAGCAACGGCTATTGGCGCTTGGAACGACGCCGCCCGCGCGCAATAAATGCAATGGGCTCGAAACGCTTACGGCTTCCGTAGCCGGAAAAATTGCAGGCCGTTGCTTGGATCAATGGCGACACTGTTATCGGCCACACCGTCAACCGCTGTCCACACCGCGACGCTTCCGAGCGCAGGCGAGCCTTCAAGGATATAACCACTAAAGCTGAGAGGCCAACTGATGACCATCGCGCCGAAGTCCATGACGAACGTGAGTCTGGGCGGAACGGGGATATTGGCCGGAATGCCGGCGGCGGATGGACCACCGAGCTGCGCGATCAGCGCTGGACTGAGTGCGCCAACCCGGAACTGAATGCTGTTGACAATCCCCGGAGCCAGTTCCCCGTCTTCATCGGCAAACAATAGTGCTGCCGCATCAAGTGAGAAGCGACCATCTACACCGCTGCTGAGATATTGAAAAGGGCCGGTCCCAGGAGAGGTGCCGACCGGACCGGACAGCACGTTTCGGCCATCGATGAATTTTCCAAGCTCACGCTTCCTGAGGTCGAAGGTGAACGCGACGCGATGCCAGGTGTCAGACGTGAGGTTGCCCTGATATTGCCCGCTGATTCCGATGCCATTGCTATCGCTGACGAACAAGTCACCATCATTATTATTATTCGTTGCCGTTTGGAACAAAGAGCGGAATCCCTCACTGCCGGTGGGGTACATGATGTCCATGATCAACGTGTATTGATTCACATAGATGCCCCCGCCGTTCGGCAGCGCGCCGTGATACATAAAATACCCGTCGTTCGTGGCCGTACCCATAAAGCGCATGATGTATGCGTCCTGCCCATTGATTGTATCGACGTCGAATTGCGTGATGAACGAATCGGGATTGCGGTACTGCAAGTCGGACCCGATCGTTGCGGCGAGGTTTCCGGCTTCGAAATCCCATTGGCCCGAGACGGCGGGTATGCCGTATGGCGACGGACCGCCAAGGGCGGCGAGTTCGCCATCTTTCATCTTATAATTTCGCACCTGGATACTATTCACGTAAGCCGGCTGCGATTCGCCATCTTCGTCGGCGAACAGCAGCGCGTACGGGTAGAGCGCATGCCGGCCGTCAAGTTGCGGCGCCGTGCGGGATTGATCGGCGACCTTCACGCCATCGATGAATTTGGAAATGACGGGAGCGGAGCCAGTCATATCCACCGAAAACGCCACGCGATGCCATTGGCCGGCATGGATCGCGCCGGCGTATTGGCCCCCGATGCCGATACCCGCGGAGCCGCCCGAGAAGTGCGCGAACAGGTCGCCGTCGCCGTTGTTTCCGAGGTCATTAATCTGAATGAACGAAAACCATTCCTCGTTAGCTTGATTCGGGATGAGAATGTCCATGATGAGCGTCCATCGATTGACCTTGCTTCCGCCGCCGTTCGGCACCGCACCGTGACGCATGATGTAGCCGAGGGACGACGTGGACGCGCCGGGGAAATACATGACGTTCGCGGGAACGCCCGAGATGTCCGGGATACTAAAAGACCTGGTCGTGCCGAATTGAGTGGTCGCGGCAGTCGTTCCAGAAGGTCCATCCAGATATTCGAGCGGTTGACCAATAGTAGCCGCCAAATTCCCGCTGTCGAAGTCCCACTGGCCGGTGATCGAAGGTTTTTGATCGAGCGGCTTGACGACGAAGGTCCATGTGTTCGTGAAATGGCCGGTGCTATCATCGAACCTGAGAACAACAATGTTGGTGGAACCACTTTGGAGAGCCGACGGCGGCTGGTAGCTAACAGTGGTGGTGCCGCCGACCTTGTTTATGCCAGGAGTTACGGGTGAGCCGTTAAACGCGAGTTGGATTGAGCCATCCGTGACCGCTGCGTCACCGTCCACGATCTTTGCGACAATTGCTGTGTCAGCCGCCACGCCGCTGGCACCCGCTGCCGGAGTGGTCGAGTCCACGTACGGATGCGGCGGCAGTTCCGTGGTGGGAATGCCCGCAGCCGAAGGACCGCCCAAAATTGCGACGACGGCGTCGGAAACCTTGGTGTCGCGAATCTGGATGCTGTTGATGTAGCCGATGTCCGATTCGCCATCGTCGTCGTTGAGGAAATACATCTCCGGACGCAGCGCCCAGCGCCCGTCAACGCCGGAATCAAGCATCTGGTCCGCCACTTTCACGCCGTCAAGGTATTTGGAGACCAGCGGCTGCGGCGCCGCGAGGTCCACCGCCAGGACAATCCGATGCCAAACATCTGGGGTGACGTTTCCAGCGTAACTCCCCGAAATACCAATGCCGTTCGCGCCGTTGAGGAAGAAATCGCCGTCACCGGAATTGTCTGTTTGGGTAATCGAACGGTATTTCCCTGACGATGCGGTCGGATACAACACGTCGAGAATCAGCGTGTACTGATTGACCAGAGTGCCGCCGCCATTGGGCGCAGCGCCATGCGTCATCAAGTAACCCATCGAGGAACTCACCATTTTCGGAAAGCGCATCACCTTCGCGACCTGACCATTGATGTTGGCGATGCCCAAACCAGCAGTGGTGTTGAATTGCGTGTCGGCCTGCGTAGCGGGATCCAGATAACTGAGCGGCGCGCCGATGGTTGCGGACAAATCGCCCGATTCAAAGTCCCACTGGCCGGTAATGGCGCCGCGGGAACTGAGGCTCATGGAGACACAGACGAGGGTTAGAACAAATAATATAATTGTCTTCATATGAACTCTGGCTTGAGCTCGGGGATACGGCCTTTTTATCCGGAAATCTGCATTATTGGCAAGGCAAATCGGGAGGAGAAAAGGTAGCGGGGCGGTTTTGAATCTGAGATAATACGCGCGCTCCGTATGGATTTGCTGATTCGCCGCGCGTTGTGGGTTGGGATGTTGATCGGCTTTTCTTTCCGCGCCGGCGCAGCGGGAGTCGAGCAATGGGATTTCAATGGCACGCTGGCTTCTTCGACGGGTGGATCCAATCTGGTGCTGGGCGCGGCGGCGCCAGCCAGTTCGCCGGATTTGACCTTCACGAGCGTGACCATCGGCGGACAACCGGCGCAGGCGGCTGCATTTAGCCGCGGAACGTACTTTCGCCTGACGCATCGATTGGGCGCGAATGCGGGGGGAGCCTATTTGAACGCCTACACGTTGATCATGGACGTGATGGTCCCCAGCCGGCCAAGTGGCTGGGCTGTGCTTTGGCAAACGAATCCCAACAACGTTAATGACGGCGACTGGTTCATCAACCCGAATCGCGGGCTTGGCATTTCCGGAAACTATGGAGGCGTGGTGCTTGACGGGACATGGAATCGCATTGTGTTGGTGCTCAATCCCGCAGATGGCACATTTACAAGTTATTTAAACGGAACTCAGGCGCAGCAGAACACTGGAATAGGAGTGGACGGACGATGGTCGATTGGACCTGTAGCGCTGCTCTTCGCCGACGAGGACCAGGAGAACGCCGGCGGCGTGGTAAATAGCGTTCAGCTTCGCGCCGAAGCGATGACCGGGGCTGACATCGCAGCACTGGGCGGACCTACGGCCGCGGGGATTCCCCTTCCGGCCCCACCTGCCCTGCAATTGATGGGCCCTAATGGCGGAGAGACTTTTCAGGCGGGCAGCACCCAAACTATCGCCTGGGCGGCGAGCAATCCCAGCGGTTCAGTGCAGATCGATCTGCTCCGCGGCAACTTGGTCGTTCAGAGTCTCGGACAAGTGCCGATGCGCAACACGAATTTCACATGGGTCGTCTATCGCCGCGTCGGTGATGCAGCCGATTACAGAATTCGCATTCAATCGCTGTCCTACCCGACAGTCTTCGATTCCTCGGATGCGCCGTTCACAATCTTCGGTTCGCTGCCGCCGGGGAATCCCATGTTCGGTCAACCACTCCAATCGAATGGGGGCTTCGAGTCTTTATTGGCCAATTGGCAGACGATCCTCGGCTCGCCGGTCGCGCTTTCGTCGGGCGCGGGCAAAGGCGCACCTTACGCAGGCGGTTATTTTCTCCATGGCGGTTTGCGGCCGGGCGGCGATTCGATCCTCCGGCAGGAAATCGATTTGCGTGCCGAAGGTTTCACCGCCTCTGAAATCGATTCAGGCGCGATGCTTGATGCGCAAGCGTTTCTGAAAAACTGGTTCGGCGCTGGCACATTCGATGATCAGGTGTTTTTTCGCGTCGCATTCATCAATGCCGAGGGAGAGCGATTAAGCAGCCTGCGCTGCATGGTGGCGGGTAACAACGTCTGGACGCCGCGATCGTTGAGCGGGCTGGTGCCGCCGGGCACGCGCAAGCTTCAACTCGAAATCGTGGGACAGCATCGGCGCGACCTGGACAATGACAGCATGGCGGACGAAGTGGTGGTGCGGTTGCAGGAGGCCTTGCCGGGCGCAGCGCCGCAGATGACGAAGCTGCCGATGTTGCAGGACGTGCGTCAGAACGCGATGCGCTTGCTTTGGGAGACGGATGGCAATGCTGTGACGCACGCGGTGGATTGGGGTCGCAACGATGTGACCGAAAACAGCATAACAGATGTCGAGACGTTGCAGATCGATGCGACGCACTTCGTGCATCGCGCCACGATCAGTAGCCTGCAAACGGAAACGCGGTATGTCTATCGTGTCCGCAGTGGACCCACGAGTTCGCCGGAATTCTCGTTTCGCACGGCGCCATACCGCGATACGGCGTTTGCCGTCGCGTGGTGGGGCGACAATCACGACGGGACAGTGACGCTGCGGCAGCACATCGCGAACATGCTCGCACACGGGCCGAACCTGATCGCAGTCGCGGGTGACATGGTGAATAACGGGAATCAGCTTTCCGAATGGCACAACTACTGGTTCAAGCCTTTGGAGCATTTGAACCTTGCGCAGACGACGCCCGTGATTTTTGCGCGCGGCAACCATGATGGCGAACATGCACTGGCGTACGCCTATAGCGCCCTGCCGGGAAATGAATCGTGGTTTGCATTCGATTACGGCAACTGCCGTTTCATTTTCCTGGATAGCGAAGTGGATACGAGTGGCTCGCCGGAACAATTCGCGTGGCTGCAAAGGGAATTGTCGCGCCCGGAAACACAAAACGCCGCGTTTCGTATCGTCTGCTTCCACCGTCCGCCGTACGCGAATCTATGGAATGGCGGTGGTTACATCGGTGAACCCTTTGTGCGAGCCGACTGGGTGCCGCTCTTCGAACAAAAATTCGTCGACCTCGTCATCAGCGGACACGCGCACAATTACAACCGCGGCGCCAGTAATGGCGTCACTTATGTCGTCAGCGGTGGCGGCGGAGGTGTGCTGGATGTCGAACGCGTCGCCAATTGGCCGCTATATACGGTCGAGTATTCGAAATATCATTACGACCTGATGGAAGTGAGCGGCGACACGTTGAGCTGGCAAACTTTTGACCAGAATAATCAACTCCTCGACATGTTCACGCTCACGAGCCGTGTCCCGCGATTGGTCCTGACGCGTTCCTCAGATGCCACAATTGCGCGCACCGTTTCTGGAAAACCCGGCACTTCATATAGTTTGGAGAGCTCAGCCGAGTTGAGATCGTGGTCGGCCTTAGCAACGAATACTGCCAATCGCACGAACTTGGTTCCCGCAGAATCCACGCAGCGGTTTTTTCGCGCCCGAACGCAATAGCACGGCTCGCGACCCTCTAACGGCTGGGTAAGTCCAGCGAGGCGTGGTCGGTCGTCGGCACTAGAGACGCGCTCGGCCGGCCAGGCAGCGGTGGGGGCGGCGGGGAAACGGAGCTTAGCTTTTTGGCCAGGATGCGCCATGAGTCACGCTGCTCCGGGCTCATCTGTTGCCAACGAGCCGCGTTGCTTAAGAATTTCTGGCGCTCGTCGGGCGTCAAGGCATTGTATCGTCTGAACCCCGCAATATACCGCTGGCTTTGTTCTTTGGCGAGATTGGCGAGCAACGCGGCGCTTGTTTTCATATCCGGCCGCTGGGCCAGAATCCTTGCGCGCTCAGTCGAAGTATATTGCTCCATGAAATTCTCAACTTGTTCGAGGATTTCTGTGCGTTTGGTGTCGGACAACGTGCTCCAATGCGCGAGCTCTTTGGCGACTTTGGGCTCGGCCGGGAAAGGCGGCAGGCCTGGGTTGAACATGAAGTCCGGCGAGCGGGCGATATGGCGAATCGCGATTTCATTCGTCAGCACTTCCTGCTGCACCTCAGGCGGCAACTGGTCCCACTTGGCCAGGCGGGCTTCGACGAGCGGACGTTCCGCCACTTGCAAAGTGGCCAGACGCTCCACACGATTCGAAGGTGCCAGTTTAATAAGCTGCCGCACGTGAACCTGGACTTGCAACGCGCGCAGCCGTTGTTCGCGCTGCTCCGCCGGCAAACCCTGATACTCATCGAGCTTGAGCATGACGATCTGGCGTTTCGCGGGCGGAAGTGCCGCCAGGAATTTTTCGCGGTCAGGCGGCGACATCGCGAGAATCTTGCGAAATGTGTCAACCGGGCTGGGCGGCGGCAAGGGCGGCGGGGCCGGAGCGGTAATCACCACGGCCGGGTTCGTCTGCACCAGAGCCGCATTCTGCGAAGCTGCGATACAGCAGAGGATCAGGCTCAGGGTTAACAGCAGGTAAAGCATGGCATTCATTGCAGCGCTGCCAGCAAATCCTCATCGGTGGGCGGCAGTTTCTCAATGGCGTCAAAGTCCTTTAGGATTTCGGGACCGGGCACATCGCTCGACGTGACCAGCGCGACGCTATTGATGATACGATTCTGATGATCGCTTTTGCGGTAATGCACAAAGGCAGTGATTGCGACCACGAGTGCCAGACTCACGGGAGCCAGCCGCGGCGCGAGCTTGTGCAGCCATTGCAACCAACCATGTCGGCCGTGGCCTTCACGCTCCTGGCGCGCTAATTCCGCATCCAGTGTTTGCATGACCTGCGAGGCGAAATTCGAAGACAATGGCGCGTCCGAGAGGTGGCGCAATTGCTCGCTGAGGGACTGCTCCAGTTCCCACTCGGCTTGTTTATCCCCGTGGGCGGCCAGCCAGCCCTGGAGACGGGTTTCTTCTTCGGGCGTTAGTTTCCGCCGCCAACTGATTTCCCGTAGTTCCTGGTAGAGCGACTCGTTCATTGCTTGCCTCTCTTAAATACCCGTAACCGGGCGAAAGTTGCTGGGGTGTTCACGAATTTTCCGCCTCCCGCCACACCCCAGTCCTGAGGTAGGGCTTGAGCACTTCCTTGAGCGTTTCGCGGGCGCGGTGGATCAAGGATTTGGTGGCCGAAAGTGAACAGCCCAGCACTTTGGCCATGTCCTCATAGGACAGTTCGTCCTCGCGGCACATTAACAGGGCGATGCGTTGCTTTTCGGGCAGCCCGCCGATAGCTTCCTCGATCTTCAATTCGAGTTCCCGATGCAACACTGCAGCCGGAGCGGAGAAATGCTTGCGGTCCTCCACCTGGATCAGCGGCTGGTCATCCTCGGTGGAAGTCGCATCCAATGAATCGGCCGGGTGTCGTGTGCGGCGGCGGATTTCGTTCAGGCAGAGGTTGCGCGCAATGGTGAAAATCCAGGTCGAGAATTTCGCCGAAACTTCATAGCGATGCGCCGATTTATAAACCTGCAAAAACACATGCTGCGCCAGGTCTTCAGCCTCGCTTGCGTCCCGGAGCGTGCGAAAGGCCAGATTCATCACGGGTTGCTTATACTTCTCAACCAGCGCTTCAAACGCGTCGCGGTCGCCCTGCTTAACGCGGAGCATAAGCGCGGCATCTGGATCCAAATGATCTGGCATGTCGGTTAAATAGTAATAAACGCCGAAAATGAGACAAGGTTTTGCTCCAGAAAATTCGGCCAGCCTCGAAAAGTAATTTTGAACGCCGTGAGATGCAGCAGAAAGACCGCAAGGATTGACAAAGGCCATTAGTTGGCAGAGGCTTTTGGTCGTGGCATACGCGTTGGCAAAAGAGAACGAGGCGTTCATCAAACGCATGCTCAAGCTCGGTCGCTTCAGCAATCAAAGCGAGGTAGTCAGGGAGGCGCTGCGTAGAATGGAGCGTGAGGAAAGTTCTTACTTGAACCCACTGCCGCTTAGCAACGATCAGCTAAAGGAAATCTACATTGACAACGTAGAAGGCGAGCGCCAGGAACGCATGGCCGGCAAAACCGCGCTGAAATCAATCCGAAAGGCAGCCAAAAAGAATCGTAGCATTGGCGACTTGTGACCGCCTGGGAAATCTGGACGTTCGATCCCGGCTTTGGAGATCATCCTGCCGTAATCGTTTCCGCTCAGGAAAGAGCGGAAAGAAAGCCTTTGCTGGAAATCGTGCTTTGCTCTTCTCAGCGAGTCTCCAGGGCGCCTAACGCTGGCGAGGTGCTATTGGATTCGGCCGATGGCTTGGACTGGGCGACGCTCTGTAAGTGTGACCTCATTTTCTCAGTTGAGAGGAATTTACTCCGCGCCAGACGCGGTGTTGTGACAGTCGAGCGCAGGAGGGAGATAGTGCGCGCGATCATAGCCAGCCATAGCTGGAATCGGATCTGAATAGATTCAAAGACGGCGGAGATACTCGAATGAGTAAATGCCGGTGCCGTGGCCGTCACTCCAGAGCGGCTGAATGCCGTAACTACCGACACGAGTGATGCGACGGAGCTGGAATGAGTTCGGCGAAAGCTGAATTTCCGGGCCGCGATGGACCTGCCCCATGACATCGACTTCGCCTTTGCAGCCGGCGCATGGGCACGCGCGGCGCAATTTCTCGAGCGCGATGTAGGTTTCCGAACCGTCGTCCCAGCGGATCGCCAGTTCGTGGCCGATCGGCTGAATATCGAGCGGCTGCATTTTTTTATGGTGGGGCTCGGTGTTCTCACCAAGCCGCGGCGCGCTGGGACAGCGCGCCCTACCGTCATCGCGCCTGGCGAATGCGGATGGTGTAGCGGCTCGCCTGGCTATTCATGGACGCGAAACGGACCGTCTCCTGCCCATTCTCGGTGAGGACCAGCGTCTGCCACGGTGTGGAGTCGATCGTCAGGCCTTGCGCATCCTTGAATTCGCAGTTCACCTGCACCTGAATGCGCTTGTTGTCGCGATTCCGGACGTTGGCGGCGATGTCGAGCCGGCCATCGGGGAGCCGCGCTTCCTGTAAGGTATTCGCGGTCACCGAGCGTTGCGCGCCGGCATCCATCAGCACGAATTTTTCGCTGTTCTCGTAATTGTATTTCGTTGTGTTTTGTGGGGCGTACACACCCTCGCCGCTGTGAGTCGCGCAGCCTGCACTGATCAGAACCGCGGCGAGTGCCAAAATGGGAGTGATTGACCTGTTCATGATGATTTGTCGCTTAGGTAAACAACCTGGTCTTTTCCAGGAATAATTTCGAAACTCACGGTCTTCGTATAGCCGTTCAGCTTTCGATTCTGTTCATCGAGAAAATCGATCGTGGCCGTGTGTTTGCCGGGAGGCAGTTCAAAAGTGGCGAAGCCGAGATACAGCGGCAGGTTGTCCCATGAACGGATGTCCGCGGCCGGAACCGTGCTGGCCGACACGATCTTGCTGATCAGGCCGGCAGCCAACAGCCCCAGGCCGGCGTACTGGGCGTCGCGTTGACCACTAGTCGTCAGCACTCCGCCGGTGATCAATGCGGTTGTACCTCCAACATCCGTTCCTTCTTTGAAGGACGCTTTGTTTGCGAGAATGTGGTCCATGACGCGCCCGCCGCGCGTGGTCGCCTGAAAATATAAATCATCGTACGGACGCACCTGATAGGTCTGCCCGTCGATTTGCACTTGCACTGTCCGTGCTGGACTCGGCCCATGCCGGAACATCAGTAGTTCGTTGTAACGGCCAACGGCGTATTTGGTCGGGCCAGCGCCGAAATCGACAAAGAGCAGCATGTTCGCCTTGGGATTGTACGGTGGCGGCGCGGAGATTTTCGCCTCCTGGGTAGCGCGCTTCAAGGCATCGGAGCCGTCGCCTGAGAGTTTCAGGCTTGCGAGACCGTCCAGATAATCCAGCAGCACGTAGTCACTCGAATATTTCTTATCGACAGTATCGCTGTCTTCGAGTTCCGCGCTGCGGAAGCACGCGCGTGCGTTATCCAACTCGCCGTCCATCCAATAGAGAATGCCGCGATAGTAATACGCCATGACGCGCTCGTACGGTTCGCCGATGAAGGTCTTCTTCGCTTCGGGGTTGAAGTAGCCGCGCGCTTTGCGGGCCGATTCATCCTTGCCCAGGATGTTGCTGATGCGCGCGATCGCGGCGTCGAGGTTCGACTTGGCCTCGGCGAAGTTGCCTTTGCGCATTGCCATCAACGCCGTCCGATACTGCCACAGGACCTTGTCCTTCTCGGGAATGTCTGGTGTGGCAGATGCAGTGGCTGTCGCTCTCGGCTGCGGTTTGGTCGCGCAACTGGTGAGCGCCAGCGCCAGCAGACACAGCACACCCAAGCCGACGATTCTTCGGCACCCAAATGTTTTCCGCGGGACGCCGAAAACTGCGGGCGAGCCGCCCGCGCTCCTTAAAGAAATCGGATCGATCATGGGAGCCTTACCGATAAGCGGCATCTTCGAGGCCTTGTTTCTTGATGTTGTGGCGTCCCTGCCAAATGATCTCGCTGGTGTTCGGGTCGATCAACTCGAACGTATAGAGCACGTAATCGCTCGTGCCGGCCGAGGTCTTTGTCGTTTGGCTCATCAATTTGCCGGTGAGCATGAAGTCCGCGCCTTTGAACTGGCTCTTGCTCAGATCGGTGCCCGACGTGGTGGTGACCTGGCCCGTTTGTTTCAGTTCCCGCTCGCGTTCGAGATCGCTCATCCGATCGCGCGCGAGGAAACGCACTTTCCCGAACGAACGCTCGTTCAAGAGGGACATAATTTCCTCGAGGAA